>Ga0310695_10001040_pt1 | contig 67390 bp, 51 predicted proteins | sample RumenRJG_04DNA_FD_203882 | JGI IMG/M metagenome (GOLD analysis project Ga0310695, IMG submission 203882) | Bovine rumen microbial communities from Lethbridge, Alberta, Canada - RJG_04 (v2) (version 2) | ecosystem: Host-associated > Mammals > Digestive system > Stomach > Rumen | place: Canada... | reverse complement strand
AGCTGTAAACCTATTCAGTGATAAAACCGCCGAACTGTCAACCCGGCTTAGGCGAACCATAAAATTAGTGTAAACCAACTTAGTTAATCGCTCTCAAATCTGTCAAGTAATTCTAGGGAAAGACACTTTGACTTGACATGATTTAACTTTCTTTCGGTTGAGGGTGCCAAGAAGTTGCACTCGGTCATAGTTCCTTTGCATCGTGAAAAGAATTTTGTAGGCAGTTCATCACTGACACAGAATGCAAAACTCACGGTTACAATAGCCTGGATTGACGGCCACGCCAAGGCGAGGCTCCACAAGAAACAACTAACAACTTAAAACTTATACAACTATGACTGAGCAGATTTTAAAACAGGAATTGATGATTGACGGGCAGCAGGTGCTGAGCATAGCCACGCCCGACATTGTGAGCAACCATGTTGCCGAAACCGCTCCCCACTCGCCGCGCAGCGTCGAGGTGGACCCCATGAAGCTGCAGGTGATGCAGAATGCCGTCGCCAAGATCGAGAAAGCCTTTGGCTCCTGTGCCATCATGCGCATGAACGATGAGAGCATCGAGGACGTGGATGTCATCCCCACCGGCTCCATCGGTCTGGACAAAGCGCTGGGCGTGGGCGGGTATCCTCGCGGACGCATCATCGAGATTTACGGCCCCGAGGCTTCGGGCAAGACCACGCTGGCGCTGCACGCCATCGCCCAGGCGCAGCAGATGGGCGGTATCGCCGCCTATATCGACGCGGAGCATGCCTTCGACCGCTCCTATGCCGAGGCCGTCGGCGTGAACACGCGCAACCTGTGGATCAGCCAACCCGATAACGGCGAGCAGGCGTTGGAGATTGCCGACCAGCTGATACGCAGTGCCGCCATCGACGTCATCGTCATCGACAGCGTCGCTGCCCTCACCCCCAAGGCCGAAATCGAGGGTGAGATGGGTGAGAGCAAGATGGGCCTGCAGGCGCGACTGATGAGCCAGGCCTTGAGGAAACTCACCTCGACCATCGCCAAGACGCGCACATGCTGCATCTTCATCAACCAGTTGCGCGAGAAACTGGGCGTGATGTTCGGCAACCCCGAAACGACCACCGGCGGCAATGCGCTGAAGTTCTACAGCAGCGTCAGGTTGGACATCCGTCGCCTGGCCCACATCAAGGACGGCGAGCAGGTGTTGGGAGCCCAGACGCGCGTCAAGGTCGTGAAAAACAAGGTTGCCCCACCCTTCCGCAAGGCCGAGTTTGACGTGATTTATGGGCGCGGCATCAGCCGTGATGGTGAAATCCTTGACCTGGGCGTCGAGGCAGGTATCATCAAGAAGAGCGGCGCGTGGTTCAGTTGGCAGGACATGCGTCTGGGCCAGGGGCGCGAAGCCGCCAAGCAGTACCTTGCCGACCATCCCGACACCGCAGACGCCCTGCAGGAAGCCCTCCACAACGCATAAACCTTGACTCCCATACCATGAAAACCATTCCAGCAGGACCGGGGGAGAAAAGCCCTCCCGTCCTGCTTTTAATAGTTTTAACGCAAACGATTGCACACAAAAATCACCTATTAGTCCCAACAGGTGCTACACATTATTAAAAAAAACTATCGTATATTTGCCGCAAAGTGTTGATTTTCACTGAGGATAGTTTTTTTCTTGCGTTGATTAAACTTTTCTACTTGTCAAGCGTCTATTATCCCGGCCATAACCAACCGACAAACAATTTTACTTTTTATATAACCAAATTTCTAAGATGAGACAATTAGGACTATTCATCAATGAGAGGATCAAGCTACTGGCTTTGATCTTATGCCTTGCTGCGTCCGTACCGCAGCTGATGGCTCAAACCTACACCGTTGCGGGTAGTGACACCCAAGCCCTCGGGGCCTCGTGGTCACCCGACAGGGCCAGTAACGACATGACCCGCTACAGTGGCAACAAGTATTACCTGTTGAAGACTGTCACCTACTCGTCGAACACCACCTACGAGTACAAAATCACTGTTAACCACAGCTGGAACACCTCCTATGGTGCCAATGGCGGCGGTGACAATGCCAATTACAGTGTGACAGCTGGCACAGGCTTTGTGTGCTATACGTTTGACTCGAACAGCCACGTTCCCCACGTCGTGTCTTCGCTGCAAACGGTAGTTATCGCTGGCGACGACACTCAAGCATTAGGTTCATCGACTTGGAATGGCTCGGTCACTGCCAACTCAATGACTACGACCGATGGCATAACCTACACTATGACCAAGTCGGTTGACTACACATCCAGTGGAACTAAGCAATGTAAAGCTGTCGTAGCCAACACAGATTGGTATGGTAACAGCAGTGGCAACAATGTTAGCTATAACATTCCCGCTGCCGGTTCTTACACGGTGACTTACACCTTCAATGCCGTGACCGGTATTGTGACCGTGGATGTTCAATCAGCAATCCCCGTCATCCCCGACTACTATATCACGGGTGACACAGGCCTGGTACCCAGTGGATGGAGTTACACTCCGACTACCACCATGACCTACGATGAAAATAATGATGTCTATACCTATAGCCACAACGTCACCGAGATGGGCACTTTCTACTTCGCCTTTGCCGACGGTGGCGGCAGCAGCTGGGACGACTTTAACGGCAATCACCGTTATGGTCCCACTGGTGGCAATGAGGAAGTGAGCCCTGATGGAAATTGGGTTACTACACAAAAGGGCGGTAGCAGCTATTATGTGACAGTGGATCCCGGCCTGGTGACCATCACCTTTGACGTCACTAACTCGAGGTTCAAAGTGTCTGGTACAGCTCATGTCACCCCCGCTGACTACTATGTTGTGGGCGAAAACACCAGCATCTTCCCCAACGGCTGGAGCACCGGCAGCGAGACGCTGATGACTGATAATAACGGCACCTACACCTGGACGGCAAGCAACGTTCATCTGGACGCTGGTACCACCTACGGTTTCAAGGTTCTTGGCAGTGACAACACCTGGCATCCAGCAGGCGATAACGCCACATTCAGCGTAGATGCCAGCGGCACCTACAACGTGGTGTTCACCTTTGACGGCACCAACGTGACCGCCGTGCCCTCGCTGATTCAAGCCGACCCGGTTTACACCTATGACATCTATGTGCGCTACACGGGCAGCGTGCCTGCCAGCAACGTGTTCCTGTATGCCTGGGATGCCGCCAGTACTTTGTCGGCAGCGTGGAGCGGCACCGCCCTGTCGAGCCTGACCTCGCGGGTGATTAACGGCCACACTTACTATCATGTGACCTACACCTCCTATTTCTCGACCATCAACGTCATCTTCAACGAGAACGGTACGTCCCAGACCGCTGACCTGACCGCCGAGCCCGGTGACAACTACTTCACCTATGGCGGCGGCAACACTGTTGACGGTCCCAATGACCAAGCCGACGCTCCGACCGTTTACTACGTCGTGGGCGCTGATGAAGACATCTTCCCCAACGGATGGGATAGCGGCAGCGAGACGTTGATGGCTAATGACAACGGCACCTACACCTGGACCGCAAGCGACGTCCATCTGGATGCCGGCACCAGCTATACATACAGGGTGCTCGACTCTGACGGTTCCTGGCATCCCGCCAACGAGGACGCCACGTTTAGCGTAGATGCCAACGGCACCTACAACGTGGTGTTTACCTTCGACGGCACCAACGTAAATGCCGTGCCCACGCTGGTACAGGCCGACCCGGTTTATACCTATGACATCTACGTGCGCTACACGGGCAGTGAGCCTGTCAGCAACGTGTTCATCTACGCCTGGGATGCCGTCGGCGACTTGTCGGCAGCCTGGAGCGGCACCGCGCTGTCGAGCCTGACCACGCAGGAGGTCAACGGTTTCACCTACTACAAGGTAACCTACACTTCCTACTCCTCGACTATCAATGTCATCTTCAACGAGAACGGCACGTCCCAGACCGCTAATCTGACTGCTCTGCCCGGTGACAATTACTACACCTATGGCGGCGGTAGCGACGTTGTCGGTCCGTCATCCCACGCCGATGAGCCCGACTTCTTTGTCGTGGGCCAGGAAACCGCCATCTTCCCCAACGGCTGGGAAATCAGCAGCGAGACGCTGATGACTGAGGACAACGGCACCTACACTTGGACGGCAAGCAACGTTCATCTGGACGCCAATACTGACTATCAGTACAAGGTGCACGGCAGCAACGGTTCCTGGTATCCCGAAGGCAGCGAGAACGCCTCGTTTAGCGTGGACGCCAGGGGTACCTACAACGTGGTGTTCACCTTTGACGGCACTAATGTGACCGCCGTTCCCACGCTGGTACAGGCCGACCAGGTCTATACCTATGACATCTATGTGCGCTACAAGGGCAACGAGCCTGTCAGCAACGTGAACCTGTATGCTTGGGACAGCGAGGGCGAGTTGTCGGCAGCCTGGAGCGGCACCGCATTGTCGGGCCTGACCTCGCAGGTGATCAACGGCCACACTTACTATCATGTGACCTACACCTCCTACTCCTCGACCATCAACGTCATCTTCAACGAGAACGGCTCGTCCCAGACCGCTAACCTGACCGCAGAGCCCGGTGACAACTACTACACCTATGGCGGCGGCAACACCGTTGACGGTCCTAATGATGCAGCCGACGCTGCCATCGCCTATTATGTTGTAGGTGATGATACCAGCATCTTCCCCAACGGATGGGAAATGGGCAACGGCACCATGTTGACCGACAACGGTGACGGCACCTACAGCTGGACCGCCAGCAACGTCCACCTCGACCAGAGCGTTGACTATGAGTATAAGGTTCGTGACAATGAGGGCAACTGGTATCCCGATGGCGACAACCAGAAGTTCAGTGTCAACGTGCCCGGTACCTACAATGTGACCGTGACCATCGACAGCAACACCGGCGCCGTGACCGTTACCGTCACGCTCATTGCCGCCGACCCGATCAGCCATGTATATGTTGTCGGCAATGCAGGCTCACAGCAGTGGGCAGCCAACGCAGGTATCCCGATGACACTTGATAACGAAACGGGTTACTACGTGCTGGAGAATGTCGTGCTCACCGCAATGAGCCACTTCGGCTTTGCCACTGTCTTGGGAAGCAACAGCGAGGATTGGGCCACGCTCAACGCCAACCGCTTGAGCCCCGACAACAACGACCATGTGGCCATCACCGAAGCCCTGCTGGGCGAGTGGATGAACACACGCGACTATGTGAACAACACCTACAACTGGTATGTGGAGCAGTCGGGTGCCTATGACATCTTCTTCAACCCGGTTAACCGTCAGGTGATGGTGAAGAAGAGCCATCAGACCCTGTACATGTCCTATGGTGTCGAATGGTCTTACGAGAACAACAGTGTGGAGATGACATCGGTTGACGGCAACATCTACCAGACCACCGTCACGCTCAATACCGGGGACTACTTCCTGTTCTCGACCGCACTGAGCGACGCTACCGCACTGGGTGCTGTGGATCCTGGCTATGAGATTTCCGACCTGATGATAGGCTTTGCACAAAAGTTGGAATCGAACACCAACAACTTCCACTTCACTGGCACCACCGGCAAGTACATCGTCGTGGTGAACCTGGAGAAGGGTACCGTCACGCTGCGCAAGACTGCCGACGCCACGGTAACCAAGATTTTCCTGCAGAAGACCAGCAACGTCACGCTTAACTCCGCCGGCGGTACCTACAACGGCCAGGTGCTCGAGGGCAAGCGCGGCGGTATCTATGCCTGGAACAAGCTGAACCTCAAGAATGCTGGTGACACCTACCTGATGGCTCAGGACGGTCCCACCAACTACACCTATGAGGGCGAGCTCATGAATGGCAATGAGCCTTATGGCGGTAACGGTTATCTGAAGGACCTGCCCGACACTACTACCGTCGATGGCAAGGAGTGGTATGCCTGGACCGTGAGCAACTCGATTTGCGAGTTCTACTTCATCCGCACCAACAAGAGCGACCTCAAGTCGCAGAAGGTGATGCGCCGTTCTGGCGAGGTATGGCTCATCTGGAAGGACGAGGATGCAACCGAAGACCGCCAGGACGATGCCCAGCACTTCGACAAGCTGCAAGACGTATCGGCCTTGTACTATGACGTGACGGCCAGCGGCGTGAGCGATTGCTCGACGATGCTCGAGGACCACTATTATGTGTACTACACCAACACGACCGGTTGGGACTCGGTTTACTGCTATGCCTGGTATGAGGGTGAGCCCGTCATCGAGTTCACTGGTGCATATCCTGGCAAGAAGTGTACCTTTGTCGGCTATGACGAGGATGGCTATGAGGTATGGTGCTATGACTTCGGTCTGATGGAAGACTTCCACCGCATCTGGGGCAAGGACGAGAACGATGAGTATGTCGTCCCCTCCAACGTCATCTTTGACAACGGCTTGAACGAGGACCACACCCGCCAGCAGACTGGTGACCTTGTGTTTGACAACGGCGCCTGCTATGACTACCTGGGTATGGTTTACCTGGGCAACTCGCTCAATGGCATCATTAACAGCGGTATCGTTAACGGTCCCAAGTACACCGTTGAGGACAATCTGATTGGTGTCTATTATGACGAAAGCGCCATCACCAAGATTTTGGAGACCGACATGGCCGGCAATCCCATTCTTGATGCCGAGGGTAATAGGCAATACATCACTGTTCGCGGTGCCCTGTATGCCAAGGACTTCGAGAAATACTCAGCCAAGTCGGTTCGCCCCGATGGCACCACCGACTATGTTTATGAGACCTGCGCTCATCCCAAGACCGCCAATTATCCTGGTGGTTCGCAGATTCAGATCAAGCGCGACTACTATGACCAGAGCAACTGGGTGAAGATTGTGCTGTCGCCCAACTTTGACAACGGCCATCTCCAGAACACCGACGTGACCTACAACAAGGAGTTGTTTGACGACAAGAACTTTGAGTCGGCCACTCAAGGTGAGAATCCTTATCTGCAGCAATATGTAGGCAAGGTTATCCCTGGCGGCTCGATGTCGGGTAATCTGGTGAGCAAGATCAATCCTCAGATGCACATCACCAACATCGCTATGCCTCTGCCTGTAACCAAATACGAGCCCAACGTATATGTTACCAGCCACTTCAACGACTCGGTAGTGTTCAGCTACGTTCATCAGGACTGGAGTCCTGGCATCTATGACGGTGTTTACCGGACCGTTCCCGTATGGAAGACCAACGAAGAGACACAAGAAACCTTTGTTGACCACATGAGAATCGACTCTGAGCCCACCAAGATGTTCTACGTGGCACCCAAGCCTCAAGAGGTTGCCTACATCACTTGGGCAGTGTTTGTGCACGACGATCCCGAGCACATCATTGGAACCGCAGCTTGCAGAGAAGAGCCTGATACCCCTGGTGAGTTCCATGCTCCCATGAACTGGGACCGTACCGGACAATTGTGGGATGGCACCAATCCTCAAGACACCACCGAGGGAGGAGTGCCCTATGGTACCACTTATGGTCCCTACAGCAACGGATACATGCAGTATGCCGCATTCCAGGTGAACTGGTCGCTGTTCGAAGGCATGGAGTTTACGGATCCTTACGCAAGGCCTCAGAAGCCGTGGTACCAGATTTTCAAGCCTGGACAGGCCTATAAGATTCTTGCCGTTATCCGTTACGCCCACGGTGACAAGCCTGATGAAATCGAATATGTACCAGGTGTGTATAAAGACAACGATTATGACGACGAAATTGAGCAACACATTGCCAATGCTCCGCGCCGTGCCGATGGCGAGGACAACCACTGGCCCGACATGCAGGGCACTCCCTACGGCACGGAAGAATGGAGTCTCAAAGACAGCAAGTTCATCGTCTTCCCGTTGAAGGGCAGCAGTGGCGACTCTGATGGCGACGGTGTCGGCAACGTGACCGCCGTCAAGGAAATCAAGTATGTTCACACCGACAAGGACATCGTCAACGTGCGCTACTATGACATCACTGGCCGGGCCAGCGAGACTCCGTTTGACGGCATCAACATCGTCGTGACGACCTACAGCGACGGTAGCCGCATGAGCAAGAAAATCATGCGTTAAGCGCAAGACCAACTCTGAACACTAAGTGAAAAGGGGGGGCTACAGGCTCCCCTTTTTCTGTGCCTCCACTTCATCTTGTTGAAAAAAACGCACTGTAGGCCTCATGGCATCGGAAAAATCATTATCTTTGCAAGTTAATATGTCAACTCAAGTGAAGACTATGCACAATACCAGCAAACAATATGATGAGGCGATAGCCCAGTGCCGTGAACTGTTCATCAACAAGATGAAGGACTACGGCCCCTCGTGGCGCATCCTCAGACCCCGATCGGTGACTGACCAGATTTTCATCAAAGCCAAGCGTATCCGCACTCTCGAGCTCAACGGCGAGACCAAGGTGGGCGAAGGCATCTGGCCCGAGTTCATCGGTATCATCAACTATGGCATCATCGGACTGATACAGCTGCACCTGGGCTACAGCGACACGGTGGACATCAGCCGTGAGCGCGCCCTGGAGCTCTATGACGAGTTCATCAAGAACACGAAGGACCTGATGATTGCCAAGAATACTGACTATGGCGAGGCTTGGCGCGACATGCGCATCTCGAGCTATACCGACCTGATCCTGACTAAAATCCAGCGCACCAAGGAGATTGAGAACCACAACGGTGAGACACTGGTGAGCGAGGGCATCGACGCCAACTATCAGGACATGATCAACTATAGCGTGTTCGCTCTGATCAAGCATAACGAGGAGCTGGAATTAGAAATTAGGAGTTAGAAATTAGGAGTTATCTTCTCTAGATTTTCTAGATTCTCTAGATTCTCTAGAAACTAAGGACTAGGGACTATAAACTAGAAACTAAAACAAAAATGACTATCAAGGCGTTCATCAACGGAGTTAAAGGTGAAAAGTGGTGTCAGATACTGACGCTGCTGATGCGGCTCACTGTGGGCGGCGTGTTCGTCTTCTCGGGGTTCACCAAGGCCGTTGACCCCTGGGGGACGTGCTACAAAATCACCGACTACCTCAACGCGATGGGCGCTGCCCAGTGGGCCGACACGTCACTTTTCATCGCCGGGCTGTTAGCGGCGCTGGAGTTCATCTTGGGCATACTCATCGTTGTGGGTGCCTACCGCCGTAGCGCTCCCCTGCTGGCATTATTGATGATGCTGATTATGACGCCACTCACGCTGTGGCTCGCCGTGACGGATGCCGTGCCCGACTGCGGCTGCTTTGGCGACGCGCTGCATCTGAGCAATTGGGCGACTTTCGGCAAGAATGTGCTGCTGTTGCTAGGCATCATCTATCTGCTATGCTTCAACAAGTCGCTGCGCGGCATCTATGGCCCCGCGGTGCAATGGGTGATTATCGCGCTGTCGCTGGCGTTTGTGCTTGCGGTTTCCTACTATGGCTACTTCAAGCAGCCGCTCATCGACTACCGTCCCTACCCCATCGGCACACGACTGATAAGCCAGACTGCCGACAGCGGCGATGACGAGGAAGAGTTCATCTTCGTCTACAGCAAGGACGGCAAGGAGCAGGAGTTTACCATCGATGAACTACCCGACGAGGAAGAAGGTTGGGAATATGTGACACGTTACCATGCTAACCGACCGCGCGGCAAGGTCATCGTGCAAGACGGAAGCCAGCACAACAGCATCGCCATCTTTGACGAGGAGGGCAACGACGTGACGATTGATGTGTTGGGCGACAGCCGCCGCACCGTGCTGCTGCTGTTCCCCGACCTGCCTCAAGTGGGCGTTGTCAACTCCTACGCCCTCAACGAGTTGACCGATGCGGCCCTCGTGGGTGAAGCCAATGTCGTTGGCCTCACGCCAGCCACACCCGAAGAGGTGGAACAATGGAAAGACGTGTCGATGGCGAGCTATCCCATCTACTATATGGATGACAGCGAACTCAAGATGGTGGCCCGCGGCAACCCCGCGGTGGTCTATCTCGAGGATGGCGTCATCAAGTGGAAACGCACGCTGTCGTCGCTCGACGACGTGGAGCAGCCCGTGGAATTGAGCGAGTTGGGCAAGGACCTGGATGGTGACAAGGTCATGGGTAACCTGATGTTCGTCTATCTTGCCGCCCTGCTGACCCTGCTCATCATCAACCGCAGTCACCTGATGGTGAGATACCTGCTCATCAAGCGTTCCAACAAACGGAAAAAACTAACGACTACTGATATAGAAGAAAAACAATAAATACAACGAGTACAATGCATTAACGAGAGGCTACTGTTCAGAAATCATTGATTTTATTGTATTTATTGTCCTTTAAAAGGACTAAAAACAAAAAATATGATACTCAAGGAAGGACAAACGATTGGCAACAAGTGGCATGTGGTGTACCTCATCAAGGAGAACCCCTACGCCGAGAGCTACCGCGTTGAGGACGAGGGCGGCAACCCCTACTTCATGAAGATTTACCGCCTCAAGAACACGCCCGACAAGCTCATCAAGGACGGCGAGGTGACCGAAATCGCCATCTGCCGGCAACTGAACCACAAGAACATCGTCAGCTACATCGACGATGGCGTTTATAATGATGAGGCGGGAGAATGCCACTACATGATATGCACCTACTTCAGCGGTGAACTGCTGAGCGAGATGCTCCAGCGCAAGAAGAAAAAGAAACTCGACAAGAAGACCGCCGTCAAGATCTTCATCGAGATGCTCCAAGGCCTGCAGTACCTGCATGAACGTCCCGGCGTGCTGCTGCACAACGACATCAACCCGACTAACGTCATGCTCAGCAGCAAGACGGGCGGCGTGGCCGAACTCATCGACATGGGCCACGTGTCGCCGTGCTTCATGGGCACCCCGCCGTTTGACACATCTGACCTGGACCCGCGCTATGCCAGCGGACAGTCTTTCCTGGGCAAGTATGACGAGTTGAACGACATCTTCGCCGCCACTGGCGTGTTCTACACGATGCTCACGGGCAAAGCCCCCTGGGGCGTGGAGTTCACCCCCGGGCTGAGCCGCAAAGAGAAACTGCGCCTCGTGAAGGACGCGCGTAAGGAACAGGGCGAGATCGATGTGGACGACATCAACGACGTGAAATTGCAGGCCATCGTCGCCTGTGGCCTGTCATTGAGCTATACCGAGCGCTATGAGAGCGTTGACGAAATCCTCAACGACCTCATCGACGGCGACGAGAGCAAGGTAGCCCAGGAAATACGCAACCGACTTGCCTCCCGCCAGCAGGAAGCCGCAGCCGACGACTATCCCCAGGAACACAGCAGCAGCGACCGCACGCAGGCGGCAGCCGAGACCAGTGCCGACGTGGAAATCAAGAAAGGCAGCGGCAACGGCTTTGCCGACATCGCCGGTATGGATGACCTGAAGGAAATGCTGCGCAAGCGCGTCATCCTCATCCTGCAGAACAAGGAACTTGCCGAGCAATACAAACTCACGCCTCCCAACGGCATGTTGCTGTACGGCCCCCCGGGCTGCGGCAAGAGCTTCTTTGCCGAGAAGTTTGCCGAGGAGACAGGCTTCAACTTCATTCTCGTCAAGGCGAGCGACCTGGGTTCCATCTATATCCACGGCTCACAGGGCAAAATCGCCGACCTGTTCAAGAAGGCCGAGGAAAACGCGCCGACGGTGCTCTGCTTCGACGAGTTTGACGCCTTTGTCCCCAGCCGCTCGGGCGACAACGTGGGCAGCAACCAGGCAGGCGAGGTCAACGAGTTCCTGACGCAGCTCAACAACTGCTCCAAGCGCGGCATCTTTGTCATCGCCACGAGCAACCGCCCCGACAAGGTGGATCCCGCTGTGCTGCGCACAGGCCGCATCGACAAGCAGGTGTATGTGCCCATGCCCGACCTGACGGCCCGCAAACTGATGTTTGAACTTTACCTCAAGGACCGTCCCTGCGGCGAAATCGACAGCGATGCCCTGGCACAGAAGGCCGACGGCTATGTGGCCAGTGATATCGCCTACGTCGTCAACGAGGCCGCCACCATTGCCGCCTTCAACCGCGAGCCCATCACCCAAGAGCTGCTCATCAAGACCATTGAAGGTATCAAACCATCGGTCAACAAGGAACTGCTCAAGGAATATGAGGAGATGAAGAATAAGATGGAAGGCGTTGAGCGCACCAACTCCCTGCCCCACATCGGCTACCGTTGATTAGTTAGGAGTTAGGGGTTTGGAGTTATGCGACAGTAAAACCGTACTTAAAACTAAAAAAATATATGGACTTAAACAAACTGATGATTGACTATCTGGCCGAGGAAGGGTTCCGTCCGCACGAGACCCCCTTTGGCATCGCCTTCAAGATTGAAGGCATCAACTACCTGTATTTCAACGATCTTGAAGACGAGCAGTACTTCAGATTGATGATGCCGGCCATCTTTGAGGTCACCGAGGACAACGAGGAGACCATCATGCGCGTGATGAACGAGGTGAACGGCAGCATCAAGGTCGTGAAACTCTACACCATGGACATGCAGGACGAGGAGGGCAAGGAAAAGGAAACGAGCGTGTGGGTCGCCTTTGAAATCCTCGCCGACAGCACTCCCGAACTCGCCGACATCGTGCCACGCGCCATCAGCCTGCTCAAGGGTGCCCGTCTCGCATTCCTGTCCAGGCTCGAGGAAGTCGCCGACCATTAACCAACAGAAACAATAATTATTAACTACAAATATTTATCGACAATGAAGAAGTATTTACTCATGGTTGCCCTGATAGCTACGGCTACCCTATTATTTGCCTCATGCGGCAAGGATGAGCCAAAGGACAAAACCAAGGCGACAGCAACTTACACAATGTCTTTTTCACAAGACTTACTGGATGCGGCTTCAATTATTATCTATTACAAAGCTGAAAACGGAAGAACTTCGTTTGATGCTATCAATTCTACGTGGTGGACCAAGACGATTACCAGCGACAAATTTCCTGCCGAATTCGGTGTGATGTGTAATTTCGGAACAAAATCTGAAACTGAATTAAATAAAGATAAATACAATCTATACTGTGACTTCAGTTTCAGCGGTTCAACCAATAGAGGTGCAAACTACAGCAACAATAAGATCATCATCATAGATGAGAAAGATGTGGCAAAGAGAAGGGTTGTAAGCACTCTTGACAAATACAACGGCAAGAAAAAAGGCTTCAAGGTTAGCGAGAATGGTATTTTCACCGAAGCGGACAACCTGAAGTTTGAGTAAGTCACCACCGCCTTTAATAACAAAAAGGCGGTGTGTCATAAATCTGACTCTGAACTTAACCGTGCTAACGCACGGGAAATTAAACAAATTTTTAAATTAAAATTATAAATATATTTATTATTATACTAAATTTTAAATATAATTTGTTTAATTTCCCGCCCAACGGGCGGTTATGTTGAATATAGTTGATTTATGACACACCGTCTTTGTTGTGAGGAGCCATCACTTGACGGGTTCCATGTGGATGGTGACGTGAGTCTGGGGGCCGAAACGCTCTCGCAGGCGCTCCTCGATGGCAGTGGCACGGTCGTGGGCCGCGGTGAGCGAGGCATTGCCGTCCATGCGGACGTGAGCCTCGATGGCAAAACGATTACCGATGCGGCGCGTGCGCAGGTTATGCGGCTCGCTCACGTCGGGAAAAGAGCAGATGATTTCCTCAATTTCCTTCTCAATGTCAGCCGAGAGTGACGACTCGGTGAGTTCGCCGACACTGCTGCGCAGCAGGTCAAACGATACCTTGACAAGCATCACACCCACCACAACCGATGCCAACGGGTCGAGCACCGTCCAGCGGTTTCCCAGCAGGATGGCTCCACCGATGCCCACCGTAGTACCTATCGACGACAGGGCGTCGCTGCGGTGATGCCATGCGTTGGCAACCAGCGCCTGGGAATCGAGATGCTTGCCACGATTGACTGTGTATCGGAAAAGAACTTCCTTGACCAAAATCGAGATGATGGCAGCAGCCAGCGCCAGCCATCCCGGCGCCGCTAACTGCTTACCGCCTGCCCAATCGATGAGTTTGGCAACGCCCGACACGATAATGCCCGTAGCAGCGGCTATCAGCGCCAATCCGATGATGAACGTGGCAAAGGTCTCATACTTGCCGTGACCATAGTCATGATCCACGTCCTGGGGCTTGGCGCTCACGTGAACGAAGGCGAGCACAACGATGTCGGTAATAAAATCCGATAGCGAGTGCACGGCATCGGCTATCATCGCCGAACTGTGTCCCATCACACCCGCAATGAACTTGAAGGTCAGCAGCGCCACATTGCCAGCACTGCCCACCAACGTCACCTTATATATCTCCTTTTCACGACTCATAGTTGTCGCAAAGGTAGTCCTTTTACTTAAGCCTGCCAACTTCCACACGCTAAAAAACCGTGTCCCCGCCGAAGGACCTCGGCAGGGACACGATATATTGTCAGGAAAATTGCGTTACTGCTTACAGATAGGGCCGTACCGCACTGTCATCCACACGAATGAATGTGGGCTCCTCTCCGCCAAGAAGAAGCTTCAGACTGTCGTCCTGCACTGAAAATTCGCATTCTGTGGGGCAGAGATAGAGGTCGAAACTGGGTTCGGAATCCAAGGTGACTATCAACTTCGTCCCCGATACGGTATATGTTCCGCGATAAACAACAACGACGGGTACAAAGGTATAGTGCTCAATCATATAAGTTTCCCACACATAAAGAAATTTACCGTCTTTGGTGAATTGATAATAGATATCCCAATCACGAGATCCATTATGAGGATGATCGTGTTGCCAGGTCCCGACGATGTCAGCACCCTTGGGCTCGTCGTCATCGCTACAGGCGGTAAAGCCAATGGTAAGCAGGGCCAGCAGCATGACCATCAATATACAACTGTACTTCTTCATAATATGAGAAATTCGTTTAATTCATGAATTCGTAGTTGAAAATTACTGACGGGTGTAGGCGGCCTGGTCGGCGGGGTTGAAGGCGCCGATGAAGCGTGCGTGGCGTGCGACCTCGGCCTCACCCATGTTGACATAGACCTTGGCGCTATCCATGAACAGGTCGGGCTCGTTGCTGGCGTCACCGATGAGCAGGTAGCCCATGATGATGTGACCGAGCATCTCGACCAGGCGACGGGCGTGGAAGGTGATGTAGTCGGGATTCTCTACAGCCTGCACCTTAGCCATCGTCTCCTCGTAGAGGGCAGTCATGGCCTCGAGTTTGGCCCGCATGGGAGCAACGGCCTCGCTGTACTCGCGGGCGGCGTACTCCTTGATTTGGTTCAGATAGGTGCCTGTGGTGACGTGGCGGATGGCTGCCACCACCTGCAACTGGGTCGTGCCCTCGTAGATGCTGGTGATGCGGGCGTCACGGTAGATGCGCTCACAAGCGTAGTCGCGCATAAAGCCGCTACCGCCGTGAATCTGCACGCAATCGTAGGCGTTCTGGTTGCAGAACTCGCTCGTCATGCCCTTGGCCAACGGCGTAAAGGCGTCGGCGAGGCGGTTGTAGGCCTTCATGGTCTTGCGCTCCTCGGGGGCGAGGGTGCGCTCACGGCTGATGGCCTCGAGCGACTTGTACATATCGACGAAGCGGGTGCACTCATACAGCAGGGTGCGCGAAGCGTCGAGCTTGGCCTTGATGTTGGCAATCATCTCGCTCACAGCGGGGAAATTGATGATGGCCTTGCCGAACTGCTCACGGCTGCGGGCATAGGCGATGGCCTCCTGATAGGCGGCCTCGCTCACGCCGACGCTCTGGGCGGCGATGCCCAGGCGTGCGCCGTTCATCAGCGACATCACATACTTGATGAGACCTAACTTGCGGTCACCGCACAGCTCTGCCTTAGCGTTCTTGAACACGAGTTCGCACGTGGGGCTGCCATGGATACCCATCTTGTCCTCGATGCGGCGCACGGTCATGCCGCCGTCGCGCTTGTCGTAGATGAACATCGACAGGCCGCGGCCGTCGCGGGTACCCTCCTCGCTGCGTGCGAGCACGAGCGAAATGTCGCCGTCGCCGTTGGTGATGAAGCGTTTCACACCGTTCAGGCGCCAGGTGCCGTCCTCGCCCTGAGTGGCCTTGAGCATAACGGACTGCAGGTCGCTACCTGCATCAGGCTCAGTAAGGTCCATCGCCAGCGTCTCGCCCTTGCAGGTGCGGGGCAGGAAACGCTGCTTCTGGTCCTCGCTGGCAAACTCGTTGATGGTCTCGGCGCAGTCCTGCAGCCCCCACACGTTGACGAATCCCGCATCGGCACGGCTCACCATGTCGGCAGCCATGATATAGGGAATCGACGACATGTTCAAGCCTCCATACTGGCGGGGCAAGGTGATGCCCATCAAGCCAGCCTGGTTCAGGGCCTTGAGGTTCACCTCGGTGCCCTTGGCATAGCGCACGCGGCCATTCTCGTGGTGGGGACCCTCGAGATCCACATCCTTGGCATTGGGGGCGATGATGTCACCGCACACCTCGCCGATGATGTCCAACACGCGCTCGTAAGAATCCATCGCGTCCTCGAAATCGAGGGGAGCATAGTCAAATTTCTCGCTCTGGGTATAATCGCGCTCGCGCAGGGCTACAATCTGCTTCATCAACGGGTGACGCAGGTGGTACTGGAGCGCTTTATTGTCGGTATAAAAGTTAGCCATATTTTTTAGGTTTTAGGCTTTAGGTTTTAGGCTTTAGGTATTAGTTGAAAGAAGCAAATCCTAACACCTAATGCCTAACACCTAAAACCTAATTACTGATTATTTAGAATTCTTCTTGTAGTGCTTGATGAGACGGGGAATCACGTCCTCGACACTGCCCGTGATCACGTAGTCGGCAATCGCGTTGATGGGCGCGTCGGGGTCGGTGTTGATGCTGATGATGATGGAGCTCTCGTTCATGCCGGCGATGTGCTGGATCTGACCCGAGATACCACAGGCGATGTACAGCTTGGGACGCACGGTGACACCGGTCTGGCCGATTTGGCGGTCATGGTCGGTGAAGCCGGCATCGACGGCTGCACGCGAGGCGCCCACCTCGCCGCCGAGCACGTCGGCAAGTTCGAACAGCATGTCGAAGTTCTCCTTGCTGCCCATGCCGTAGCCACCAGCCACGATGATGTGGGCACCCTTGATGTTCACCTTGCTCTGCTCAATCTCGCGGTCGATGATTTTCACCACCAGGCTTGCAGGGTCAATGTACTTGTTGGGGTCGAGGTTGATGACCTCACCCTTGTAGTTAGCGTCAAAGATCTCCTTCTTCATCACACCCTCACGCACGGTTGCCATCTGGGGACGGCACTCGGGGTTGACGATGGTGGCGACGATATTGCCACCGAAGGCGGGACGAATCTGGTACAACAGGTCCTTGTATTCCTTGCCCTTGGCTGCATCGGTGTGGTCACCGATCTCCAGCGAGGTGCAGTCGGCGGTCAGGCCGCTGTGCAGGCATGACGACACGCGGGGACCCAGGTCACGGCCGATGGTGGTGGCGCCCATGAGGCACACCTGCGGCTCAATCTCCTTGAACAAGGTGGTGACTACACTGCTGTGAGGCAGCGAAGTGTAGGGGAACAGGCGATTGTCCTGCACCTTATAGACCACGTCAACACCATAGGGGAACAGCTCGTTCTCGATGCCGTCGAGTTTGTCGCCCAGCACCAATGCCTCGAGGCGGCAACCCAGACGGGTGGCCAGCTGGCGGCCCTTGGTCAACAGTTCGAGGCTGACGTCGGCAATACGGCCCTCGTCATACTCGCAATAGACTATCAGATTATTCTTGTCTTCCATTTTTTCTTCTGTTTTTCTCTTTTAATGTCCTTAAGGTCCCTAAGGTCTTTAAGGTCCTTAAAGTCCTTAAGTTTATCCGATGATGTGGTCGGCAATAAGTTCCTTCACAAGGCCTTCGAGCTCGGCGTCGGCAGCAGCGTCGATGCGGCGGGCTTCCTTAGCTTGGAAGGCGACATTGACGATGGTCTTCACCTTGGTGGGCGAACCGGCCATACCAATCTGCTCGGGATCGGCCTCAATCTCCTTCACGCCCCACTCCTTGATGGCAAGGTAGGGACGGGCATCGACGAGCGCCTGGCGGTCGGCGGGCAAAGCGGCCTTCTCGCTGGGCGTCACGGCATATTTGTACTTCTGGATAAGGCGGGCATTGCGGGGACGGCATGCGTCGGCACTGCCGTTAACGGTAACGACCAGGGGCAGTGGGCACTCTACGGTCTCAAAACCGCGCTCGATGCGGCGCTTGATGGTCGCCTTGCCGTCAGCAACCTGGATGCTCTCGGCATAGGTCACCTGGGGCAGGCCCAACTTCTCGGCAATCTGCGGTCCCACCTGTGCGGTGTCGCCGTCGATGGCCTGACGGCCACCCACGATGATGTCAAACTCGCCCATGTGGCGGATGGCCTGAGCCAGCGAGTAACTCGTGGCAAGGGTGTCGGCGCCACCCAGGGGGCGGTCGGTCAATACCACGCCGTCGTCACCACCACGGTACAGGCTCTCGCGCACCATCTCGGCGCTGCGGGGCAGTCCCATCGTCAGCAGCGTGATGGTCGAGCCGGGATGGGCATCCTTGAGCTGCAACGCCTGTTCAAGGGCGTTCAGGTCCTCGGGGTTGAAAATTGCGGGCAAGGCGGCACGGTTGATGGTGCCGTCCTCCTTCATCGCGTCTTTACCCACATTGCGGGTGTCTGGCACTTGCTTGGCCAGAACAATGATTCTTAAACCCATGTTTCTTTAAATTTATGGTTGTTATGTCGATATTTCTTTTATTTACAGCCACTTGTGCAACATGTGCACAAAAACGCCGCAAAGGTACAAAAAAATCACCAATTACCCCCGTTCCAACCCATTAAAGTATATTAATAATGTGCATATTCAATATAGGACACCATTATTTTCGTACCTTTGCACACAATTTCAACATTCACTACCAATAACCATGTACACTCTGAATTACAAGGTCACTACCAGCACCTGTGACAGCGACGGACGGTTGAAGCTCTACTCGGCCTTGCAGATGATGCAAGACTGCTCCGAAATGTGGATTGACAGCGAGCCGACAGCCCGCAGATTCTTCAACGACAACAACATGACGCAACTGCTGGCCACGCGGCAGGTCGAAGTGGTGAGAGTGCCACGCTACAAGGAGGACTTGACGGTGACGACGTCCATCTATGAGGTGATGCCGATGTACGGCTTCCGCAACACATTTATCCGCGACGCCCAGGGGCAACCCTGCTACCGCACATGGAGCATGGGCGCCTTTGTCGATCTCGCCACGGGCCGGCTGGCGCGACTCTCGGACGACGCGATTGCCTCGCTCACCCTGGAGCCCAAGCAAGAGATGAACTACCGTGGGCGCCGCATCATCCTGCCCAAGCAGGACGGCACCGTGCTGCCACCCGTTCAGGTCATGCGCGCCGACATCGACTACAACCGCCACATGAACAACGCCAACTACGTGCGCATCGCCATGGAACTGCTGCCCGAAGGCTTCGAGGTCCACGACATGCGCGTCGAGTACCGCATCGCCGCCAAGTTGGGCGACCTGCTCACCCCCACCCTCTACCCCATCGACGGCGGCCACATCGTCGCCCTCGCCATCGACAACCAACCCAGCGCCATCATCGAATTCATCTCCGAACCCTGAAATTTTTAAAAACAGTTGTTGAGGTTGTTTATTGTTGTTCCTGTTGTTTGATAATTCCGAGGCTGTTGTTTGACTTTTCGGGAAAAGGTTGTACCTTTGCGGCATCAAACTCAATCGTATTGTTTTTTAAAAAACTGACAAAGAAAAAATGAGAAAGAACATTGTTGCGGGCAACTGGAAGATGAATACCACCTTGCCCGAGGGCGTACAGCTCGCCAAGGACGTGTGTGCCGCCGTTGCGGCAGAGGCCAACCTGAAGTGTGACGTCATCCTGGGCGTTCCCTTTACCCACCTGACCTGCGTGCGTGAGGTCATCGGTGACGGTAAGGTGGGACTGGCCGCACAAAACTGCGCCGACCACACCAGCGGCGCTTACACCGGCGAGGTGTCGGCTGCTATGGTGGCATCGACGGGTGCAGGCTACGTGATCCTGGGCCACAGCGAGCGTCGCGGATACTATAACGAGACCGCTGAAATCCTTAAAGAAAAGGTTGACCTTGCGCTGGCTAACGGTCTGAAAATCATCTTCTGCTGCGGTGAGAGCCTCGAGGAGCGCGAGAATGGCACTTTCAAGGATGTCATCAGCGCTGAGTTGCGTGATTCGCTGTTCCACCTGACCGCTGAGCAGATGAAGGATATCGTCATCGCTTACGAGCCCATCTGGGCCATCGGCACGGGCAAGACCGCCACGAGCGACCAGGCACAGGAAATCCACGCGCTGATCCGCGGCCTGTTGGCCGAGCAGTATGGCGCACAGGTGGCCGACGACATGACTATCCTGTACGGTGGCAGCTGCAAGCCCAGCAACGCAGCCGAACTGTTTGCTAAGCCCGACATCGACGGTGGCCTCATCGGTGGCGCCTCATTGAAGGCTGGTGACTTTATGGGCATCGTGACCGCTTTCTAAGCGACATCCACGCTGCACTCACCGTCAAGGAATTGACGGCAAAAAAGACAAGAATAAAGAGGTTGTGTCTCGTCGGCACAGCCTCTTGTTTTATTGCGTCTCAAACAGATTATTGGTTCTGATGGTCGTTGCGCGCCTGGGTAGGAGTCTTGCCGTAGTACTGGCGGAAGACGCGTGAGAAATAGGCGACATCGGCAAAGCCGCACTCTACAGCCACGTCGCCAATGAGGATATCGGGATCCTGACACAAGAGGCGCAGAGCCTTTTCCATGCGCAGCTGGGTGATGTAAGCCGTCAGTGTTTTGCCGGTCATGTCGTGGATTTTGCGCTTGAGCTGGCTCTCGCCCATCTTGAACATGAGCGCAAATTTGTCCAGGTCCAGCTTGTCGCCACTTGACATCTGCTTATCCACAGCCAGAGCAAAACGCTCCAGGAAGTGGTCATCCTCATCCTGAGTGACAAGCACGGGTTTCTCAATTATTCTATTCTTCTGACTATCAGACTGCTTGGCCAAATCGCGCAACTGCAACAGGTTTTTAACCCATGCGAGCAGTTCTTCCTTGACAAATGGCTTGACCAGATAGGCATTGGCCCCCGCCTTGATGCCGCGCACGCGCGCATCTTCGCTGGTGCGTGCGCTGAGGATGATGACGGGGATGTGGCACAAGCCCTGTGTCGCCCTGAGCCTCTCGGTGAACTCATAGCCATCCATCAACGGCATTTTCACGTCGGTGATCACCAGGTCGGGGACATGTTCACAGGCCATCGCCAGTCCTCGTTCGCCATCTTGCGCGTAATAGACGGTATATTCCTTGCTCAAGACTGTCCCGACGAGACGCGCCACGTCAGCGTTATCCTCGACGACAAGAATCACCGGCAGCCCCTCACGTTTGGGCGTGGAATCGACTTCGGCCAGTTTCTCATGCGACTGGGGTTTGTCGGTCATCATGGGCGACGGTGGCATCAACTTGCCCAGCTTGCTCTTGACACCCTTTCGGCTGATGCGACAAGGCAGTTTCACGGTCACTACCGTACCCCTGCCCTCGGTGCTCTCGATGTCGACGGAGCCCTCCAGGGCCATAACCATGTCGTGCACAACGGTCAAGCCAATGCCCACACCATCAATCAGTTGCTCGGCAGCAGCTCCTCTATAGAACGGGTCAAAAACATGCGGCAGGTCGTTGGGGGTAATGCCCATGCCGTTGTCGGCGACGCGAATGACAAAGAAATTGTCCTCGACCTGCGATATAACAGAAATCTGGCTGTAGTTGCGGCTATAGTTGATCGCGTTATCAATCAGGCTGTGCACGATGGTGTTCAGGTAGCGCGGCACGGTGTCGATGATGACATTGGTCTCATGCGGATGGTAAGTGAGCTCGATGTGCCGGTCGGCGCATTGCTCAAGATAGCTGTCGAGCAGCATGCGCAGGTAGGTCACGCCGTCGCCCGTGCTCCATTTCAACTGGGTCACCGCACTGCGCACACTACCCACCTCGAGGATGCGGTCCATCAGCGTCAACAGGTTTTTGCCCTGGCGCTCGATGAGCTTTGCGTTTTCCTTATGGCGGCCGTCGGCGTCAGGCAGGGTAGCCTCGGCGGTGATGTCATCGACGGCACCCATGATGGCCGTCAGCGGGGTGCGCAACAGGTGCACCACATTAGTAAAGAACAGCGACCGTGTCTCCTCGATCTGACGCATGATGCTCTGGGTGCGCATACGTTCCCTGATGACATAGGCGAGCGCCGCAATCACTGCTAACGCCATCACCAGGAGCAGCAGGGTGAGCAAGAGCTGCATATTGCGCATGAGTTTCAAGTGCGAGATGTCACGGTTGAGCATTTCCTTCTCATTGTTCTTCACCCAATTCCGATACTCAATGCGTTGTGCGCGCATTTCCTCGCCCTTTTCCAAACCATAGATGCTGTCGAACAGCTCTGTACTGCGGATGTAGTGTTGCAGAGCATCATTGACGTTCCCCTTGAGCAGCGACAGCTCATAATGTATTTTGTTTGCCTCGGCTTCGTGTGCCTTGCAGCCCGTCCTCAACGCCTCGGCCTCCACCTCGCTCAGGTAATGATATGACTGCTCACGCTCATCCAGCAAGAGCGACACACGTGCCAAGTCCAAGCACGTCTGCTGCAAGTGCCAGCTGTCGTCGAGGGCCTTGAATCTGTCATACGCCAGCTTGTACTCTTCCAGAGCGTGCGAGAAGCGTTGTTCCTGCTCATGAAGTTCACCCATGCGCATGTGGCACAAGGCCTCACCCTTCTTGTATAGGCCATGGCGACTGTGCTCCATCGCCTTGTTGACGTAGTACCACGCCGAGTCGGTCTGCCCCATAGCCTGCTTGACCATTCCCAAGTCACAGGCGTTGATGGCGATACCCACGTTTTGGTTGACTTTAAAATCGCTGTTCATGGCCTCACGCAACACGCTGTCGGCCATCGAGTAGTGGCACAATATGGTCTCAATGTTGCCGATGCCGTTCAGGGTGAGCGCCTTGACCAGCGTGGCATCATCCCTGCGGCTGAAGGTGTCCAGCAGTTTCAGCGACTGGTAGTAATAGCCGTTGGCTGCACTCACATTGCCCTGGCGGCCGGAGCAGATGCCCAGATTGTTCAATGCCTCGCACATGGCGATAGTGTCGGCAAACTGGGTCGCGAGATTGAGCCATCTCTTGTTCACATCAATTGCCTGCTCAAAACGTGCCTGCTGGCGCAGTAAGCGCCCTTGCCGCTTGAAGGCAAGCATCTCGCCCAAGTCATCATGAGCCTGGCGAAAGTGGCGCAGCATCACCTCGAGGGAGTCAACATCGTCGATATTTGACAGCAGGCTGTCGAGGCTGGCAATCCTCGGGTCTTCGACAGGCGCTGTCATCCTCTCGTGACGGCATGTAGCCAACAAAATTACCACCACTGCCATCACAACGACGGCAATAGCGCGCATGCCATTTTTGGTTATTGTTGGCAGTTTAGCTCTCATCACGCAAACAACGCACATGTCGAATAATCGCGCAAATATACATATTATTTCACCAAGCAATTCATTTCGATGTGATTTTTTCTGTTTTCCGGCCAGTATGCAGCCACTTTAACTGAATCTAATAGAACAAGCTGCCATTTTTTTGCCCTCGATGGGATGCAGTATTGATAAAATTCGTAATTTTGCAGTTTGTATGAAAGAACAACGCATCAGCATCTACCAGAGGGCTTCCGTGTGGGGGATACCATTCGGACTGTATCTGTCGTGTATCGGCATCTCGGGAGTTTTTGTCGATTGGTTCATGCCGCTGAGCTACATCTTCATGATTCTGGTGGCCTGCACACCGCTGGTGGTGTACTATTACCAGCGCCGCATGTTCATCGAGGAAGACGGCTTCAGCGAGTATGCCGCGCTGTGGATGCTGGGCATCATGCTGTTTTTGTTTGGCACGGTGCTGGCAAGTTTCATCATGTTCCTGGTCATTCAGTTTGGCCGTCCCGACTTCCTCTATGACCAGGCCCTCGCGATGATCAAGTCGTCGAGCGAGATACCTGAGATGCGCGACAGCGAGTTTGTGCGCGTGTTGCAGCGCATGGTGGACAACCGGTTGCTGCCGGTCCCCATCGAGATGGTGTTCAACACCTTCTGGCTGGTCACCTCGGCAGGCTGCATCACGAGCGCCATCACGGCGATATTTGCCCGGCGCCGCATCAACCGTCGCCAATGACACCACACGACTCATGAGATAAAGTCACACAATAATAAAAATATACACTAATATAATATATGGACATTTCAGTAGTAGTACCCTTGTTCAACGAGGCAGAGTCGCTGCCCGAACTGGCACAATGGATTGAACGCGTGATGGACGAGAACAGCTTCTCCTATGAGGTGCTGTTCATCAACGACGGCAGCACCGACGATTCCTGGCAGGTCATCAAGGGACTGCACGAGCGTAATCCGCGCCTGAAGGGTGTCTCCTTCCGTCGCAACTACGGCAAGTCGCCGGCGCTGAACACAGGCTTTGACCGCGCCCAGGGTAACGTCATCATCACCATGGATGCCGACCTGCAGGACAGCCCCGACGAGATTCCAGAGCTCTACCGCATGATTACCCAGGACGGGTACGACCTGGTGAGCGGCTGGAAGAAGAAACGCTACGACCCGCTGAGCAAGACCTTGCCTACCAAGCTGTTCAACGCCACAGCCCGCCACGTGAGCGGCATCCGCAACCTGCACGACTTCAACTGCGGCCTCAAGGCTTACCGCCGCGAGGTGGTGAAGCACATCGAGGTGTATGGCGACATGCACCGCTATGTCCCCTACCTTGCCAAAATCGCGGGATTTACCCAAATCGGCGAGAAGCCTGTCAAGCACCAGGCACGCAAATACGGCACGACCAAGTTCGGTCTGGACCGTTTTGTCAACGGTTATCTGGACCTGCTCACGCTGTGGTTCCAAGCCAAGTTCGGCGTCAAGCCGATGCACTTCTTCGGCCTGTTGGGCAGCCTGATGTTCCTGCTCGGTTTCATCGCCGTGGTTGTAGTGGGCGCCCTCAAGTTGTATAATATGTATAGCGGCAACAGCTACCGTCTGGTGACCGACTCGCCCTACTTCTACCTGGCGCTGACCTCCATGCTGCTGGGTACGCAGTTGTTCCTCACGGGCTTTCTGGGAGAGCTCATCATCCGCCACAGCAACGACCGCAACCACTACGAGATTGGTGAAGAGATCATCGACGACCCGAAATCATGAGAATCCTGCTCCACATAGTGGTGCTTATCGCCCTCGCGTTGGCCGTAGCGGCATGCAGCGATGAGAGTTGCAGCGACAATGGCAGCAGCCTGCCGCTGGCCACCTTCTATGTGGGCAACAGTCAGGTGACAATCAACGCATTGAGTATCATGGGCATTGGCGTGCCTGGCGACAGTGTGCTTGCCGATGGCGCTTCGATCAAGGAAGCCTATCTGCCCCTGCGTGCCAGCACGACCTCCACCAGCTATAGGCTGTGGCGCGCGGCAAGCGATGGCACGACCATCGTGAGCGACACCGTCACCTTGACTTATCATGCCATCGAGTACTTCCACTCCATCGAGTGTGGCGCGATGTACAATTTTGATATTCAAGATGTTATATACACCCACCACGGCATTGATTCGGTGGTGGTGCTCACTCCGTTAATCACCAACTCGCGCACACCAGCCCTGCGCATCCACTTCAGCGCCCAGACACTATGAGAAGTCCCCGACAACATAGTCACAACGCAGCCATCAAGGGGCATCTGCCTCTGTTGATGACCTTGGCGATGCTGATGCTCGGGATACTACAGGCTGGAGCGCAGGAGCCCGACAAGCGTCACGTCACACCTGTCATCCCGCAGACCAACCAGGTGAAACCGCCCCCCAAGGGCACCGCCGAGGAGGTCATCCAGCATTACATCAACGGCGACAGCGCCGAGGCTGCGGCCCAGTTGCGCAAAGACTCGCTGCGGCGCATCTACAAACACTATCCCCGCCTGACCGACCTGTCGGTGGGACTGAACATCGCCGAGCCGCTTTTCATGGCTTTCGGGCAGAGTTACGCCAGCACCGACGTCAGCGTGACCCTCAACATGTGGAACCGCCTGCAGCCCACCGTCGAGGTGGGTCTCGGATGGGCGAAAAACACGCCCGACGGCATGAATTTCACCTACAAGGGCAAACCGTCGCCCTACTTCAAGGTGGGCGCGAACTACAATTTCATGTTCAAGAACAGTCCTGATTATCAGGTGCTTGTCGGCATCAGGCTGGGCTATAGCACCTTTGGCTATGACGTGACCGACGCGCACTATATCAACAGCTATTGGCGCGAGGATATCGGTTACAACATCACCGGCGAGCGTTCCCACGCCCTGTGGGGCGAGGCTGGCGTGGGCCTCAAGGTCAAGTTGTGGGACCGCGTGTCGATGGGTTGGATGATCCGTTACCACGGCATCTTCAACTATGGCAAGAACGACCACTCAAAGCCCTGGTTCATACCCGGTTATGGACCACGCAGCAGTTCGTTAGGGCTCTCATTGGGAATTTATTACACCCTGCCGATGACCAAAAACAAGAAAAAGGAGTGAAGATGATTAAAAAGACGATTCATATCAAGCGTGGCCGCGGGCGCGCGCCCAAAATCCGGCCCGGCGTTCAACCTGACTGGTACAAGCGTTTCCGCCAGTTGGCATCCCTTGCCGACAAGCCCTTTAAGGTCAAACTGTGACTCTTTGGGAAAACGCATGGATTACTACTTAGAAATGCATATCATTCCGGATGCGATTTTTGATAGTCTTGCAGTGTTAATAGGCACTTCGGGAAAAGAAAAACAGTTTTTTCGAGCGTTTTTTCAAAAAAATTTTGTCAGTTCAAAAAAAGTTCGTAATATTGTACTCTGAAAAGCGGAGAAATCTGCGCAATTGTTGCGTATATTTCTGGTTTTCAACGTGATAGACCTCAATTCATCTCACTACCCTCTTTGGTAGAGCGATGCTATTGAACCAAATGTAAAAGAACATACAAAACAAAAAATATTAATTAACATTATTACTAACATTTTAACTCATTTGATTATGAAGATTAAAAATTTACTTCTTTTTGCTGCTGCATCGCTGAGCATGACCGCTTTTGCTCAGACGACCGGTGAGCTCGGTTTCCAGGGCGACGGCGTGACCCCTCAGAACGTAGGTCAGGCAACCCAGGATCACCTCTTCATCCGTGGCACCTACAATGACATGGGCGAGGATCAGGTGTATGACAATGTCATCAGCTTCAAGGGTGGCAACGTCCAGAAGGTATGGTTCTACCTCAACGACGACGAGATTTACACCAACGAGAAAGTTCAGGCTCTGACTCCCATTGCTTACAATGCTAACGGTGACCTCTACAACGAGATTACTTATAACTCATTCCAGTGCGACCTTTATGTTCCCCAGGGCTTCGAGTTGGCCATTGGTGAGAACGAGGACGGTGACGAGGTAACCTTTGAGGGTGGTGATCGTATGCCCAAGACCACTGCTCTGACTTGGGGTAAGAAGGAGAATACCGTAACCGTTGACGAGGTAACCTATGATGTTTATACCATCGTATGCTACAACGCTAACGCTTATGGCAGCCACCTGTCGGCTCAGAACGCCAGCAAGTATAAAACCAACGGTGCTCTTAAGAAAGACGCTACCCTGTTTGCCCTCTTCCTGAAGAACAACGGCACCGAGGGTCACGCAGGCGACCTGATCATTGCCAACCAGTTCTTTAACTTCCGCGAGGCCAACATCGCTAATTGGGATGCTAACGATTGCACCTTCTTCTATGGCACCGGTGGCAACAACGAGAGCCAGCTGTTCCTGCAGTACAACCGTGCAGCCGTTTACGGTTCCAGCAGCGTAGTTGAGAACATGGCCGAGAAGACCATCAACAACGTGAAGTACTACAACGTTGCCGGTATGGAGAGCAACGTTCCCTTCGAGGGTGTTAACATCAAGGTCGTTACCTTCAACGATGGTACCACCAGCACCAGCAAGGTGATCAAGTAAGAAACAGTAAAAATCTTATTTTGATAAAAAAAACCGCGGGCTTATCGCTCGCGGTTTTTTTTATGCCCAAGTGTGTCACGGGCTTAGAGAAAATCAGCGGGGGTGAACAGTTGACCTGGTTGCGGACGAGGCACTGCTGGACGTGGTGGACGTGGTGGACGAGGTGCGCGTGGTGAGCGCAGGAGGCCGTCGGGGCACTGCTGCGCCATCCACGTGTCTTGAACGAGCGACCGGCTGTCGGCCTGGCTGTTGTCGCCAAATAGTTTCTTGTCTTCGAGTAGCAGCAGACCGATGGCACGCGTCATCAGGATGTCGTCGTGCTTGCCCTTGCGGGCTGCATAGCGGCCATTGTGTTCCTCATAGTTGCGCATCTCGTTGATGGCCTCGATGTCCCGCTCAACGTATTGGCCCAGGTGCACAGCGGTAACCAGTGCGGTAACCGCCATGTTCTTGGTCTTGACATTGGTGTGGAAGCCGTATTTCCACCGTCCCCGCTGATAAACATTGCCATACACCTGAGACAGGTTGCTCAGGATGTACTCGCTCTGCCCTTCCCTCGCCGCCTCGTTGGTGAGGGTGTTGCTCTCGACGACAAGCAGCGCCCTGTTGTAGAACACGGCAATCTGCATCGCCTTCATCGCCAACTGGTCGTGGTAGATGTGCCCACGCCACTGCGCCACAATCGACGGCTTGTTGAACTCACTGCCCTCACGCCAGACGGCAATGACCGAGTAGTCGCTACCCTCCGACTTGCCTCCAACATCGACGACGACCATGTACCTGACGCGACGGGGCGACTGTGTCACAGGCATTTCCCACACCTTGAGCAAGCCATTGGCAGCCGCGATAAAGCGCACGTTCTCCTTCAGGCGATTGCCGCTCAAGCCATCGCCGTACACCTCGCCCACCGCCAACGGCGCGAGCGGGCACTCCTTGGCGAGTTCATCGAGTTCCTTGCGGTCAAACACATGATGGCCGCTGGTGGCAAAGGCCTCGCTGGCGGTCGTGGGATATTCGGCCATCATCAGTTCATGTTTGCGGTACTCGCGACGCTTGCAATGGTACCAGTTGATCTGCTCGAGGGTGAGCCCGTCGTTCCACAGCGTGCGCTCATAGGCATCCATGTCTTGCCACAGCGCCTGGGCGTCATCGACAGGACTGCTGTAATTATCGATCTCGTACCAGGGCACAAACAGGGGCGCTTTGTCACTGACACCCTTGTTGGCGCGCAGCCACTCGTCATGGAAGTAATCTCCCACGCCGTTGGCTGTGGACTCGAGGACAATGACCGACTCGGGCTTGAGGGCAATGCTGCCACACACGCTGCGCGCCACATCGTCGGGATTGTGCATCGCGCTCTCCTTCCAGAAGGCCACCTCGCTCAAGTGGGCCATCGAGATGTCATAGCCACGCACGGCATCCTCGCTGCGGGAGCTGCCGGTGATGACCAGGCACTCCCGGGCCTCGATCTGCTGCACATTGGGCTGTCCCTCCAACTTACTGAACTTCAGCGGCAAGGCGTCATCATCCAGCAACTCCTTGGGATAGTGGCGCAGCATCAGGTTATACATGCGTTTGATGTTCTTGCTGGAGGCATGCACGTGACCGCAGATGAGGCTGTTCCACCCCTTGTGGCGCACGATTTGCATCCATGCCAGATACATCTGCACCAGAGTGGAGCCGCCCCACTGGCGAGCCTTGAGCAGAATCACGCGCACGGGGCGGCCCGCTGCACGCTGCCCTTCCATCACTGCCAGCAGCCGACGCTGTGGGCGGTTGAGGACAAAGGGCACGCCTCGCCCGGTCTTCTTGTCACAGATGGTCACGCAGCGGGCACACCAGAACTCAAAGTCCTCGACGATGCGCAGCCGCGCCTGGGCTATTGGCGACAGTTGTGCGTACTCGGGAGTGGCGTCGAGCACTGCCCTCGGCACCCGACATCCGCCTATTTCCACCCTGTCTCCCCAACAGCCCACACCCGCCAGCGGGTCATAGCGGTCTCCGTCGAGTGCCGCGTTGCGCCGCTGGTTCTCATCAAGAATGTCTTCTATATTACTTAATCTTAATAATGTGTCGTTATTCATGGTATTCAATTCATGGTATTCTTCGGGATATTAAGGTCGTGGCTTGAGGTAGAGGATGGTGGGCAGCAGCAAGGTGCCCGTGGCGGCAGTGCCCGTCAGCACCAGGCGCAGCGTGCGCATTCTCACGGCCATGGGAGCCGTCGCCAAGGGTTGGTCGATGGCTCCGGCAACGGTGATGACGCTCACATCCTGCTCCTGTGACATGATGCCGCGCTGGCCACTCACCTTGAGCGTCAAGGCCGCGGCACCGCTCGTCATGTGCCACAGCACGCGTGCCACCGTCCCGCCCAGCAAGGGATGGACAGCGACGGGATGAGTCTGCCACTTGACGGGCATGGTGGCCGCTGCCTCATGCTCCAGGTCGAGTAAGGTGCCATCGGCAGTCACGGCGACGGCATGGCGCGGGTCACTGTAGAGCTGCTCGGCAGCAACGGTGCGCTCACTCATCGTGCCACTGGGCAGCAGCACGAGCGGATTGCCCTCGCCGCGCAACACCCACAACTCGCCGAGGGCGTCGCACCAGGCCAGAGCGGCACACGACACGTCGCGCAGGCACACTTCGAGCTGCGCCCCGCTCAAGCGGCACAGATGCCCGTGGCGCGATAGCAGATAGACGGCGTTGCGGGCCTCGACAGGCCTCACATCGGCATCGATGACGGTGCGGTCCACCAGGCGGGCTTCACCCAGCGTTCCCCCAGCGGTCTGGGGGATGGCATAGATGCCGTCATCGGTGAACACATAGACCGGATAGCGTCCAAAACCGCCCGAATACAGCGGCCTGGTGACCACCGCCAGCGCCAATGGCTCGGCGCCCTGCACGCGGCGGCAGTGGGCCTCGACCAGGGCGTTGCCCGGTTCGCTGACCACCACATCGCCGGCATGGGTGCAGCAGTAGAGCCTGCCTCCAGCGCTGGCCGATGCCACCACACCGTCGAGACGCCTCATCCCGCCGATGGCGACACATTGGGCATTGGTCAACGTCTTTGGCTCGAGGGGCGCGACAAAGTCATTGCCCGACATCGGTTGCCCCGTGACGGGAGCTGTGGCGGCAAGGTGCCACGGCGACGAAGCCAGTTGGGAAGCGATGGCGGCGGCACTGCGCCGTGAGAGTCCCATCTCGAGGACATATTCCTGGTGGGCTGTCGTCCGCGTGAGGCAGCGGTAGTCAAGCGAGCGCGATGCGGTGAGCAACTGTGCCTCATCGGTGACGAACACGTCGATGGCCGACACTAACGGCAACCACTGCGATGCAACACCTTGATTCACAGCGATGTCGAGGCTGTAACGCAACTGCGGCAAGACGGTCGCAGTGGTTCCCACGTAACCGTGGCCACTGTCCTCCACCATAGCTGAGATACGGTCGGCGTTGGCCAGCGTGGCGTCACCAACCCGCACCGGGTCGCTCATCCACAGGTAGGTGCCGTCATGCAGGCGCACGGCCCAGCGCACCAGCATCGGGGCGGTGTGCAAGCCCTCGGCGGCAGCGTCGGCACTGAGCGCATTCCATGCAGCTCTCAGTGTCGCCGCAAGAGCGCTGGTGTCGGCATCGGCCAGCGGCGCGCGCCACTCGTTGTAGGGCTCAGCAAAGGTATAGGCCTCGATGTCGGCGCGGGCTGTCGTGACTTCGGTGCCAAACGACAGCTGTGGCAGGGCATCATCGGCGTCAAGGACCGTCCACATGCCGTCACGATGCGTCAAGAAGGTCAAGCCGTCCTCGGTAACGATGACAATCAAGCCCCCTAACTCATGGGCTCCCACGATGTTTCCTGTCACCGTCGCCACGGTCACACCGTCAATCTTCACCACATGGCCCCTGCAAGTCACGCGGCAGTCACGTGCCACCAGCAGCAACCTGTCGCCAGCAGTGATGGTGCCGATGGCAACGGGTTGCCCTGTCACCTCGAGCGACTGCTCACGCTCGCGCACATTAACCGCCAGCACGGCGTTGCCCTGGGGCGCCGCCTCGCCATTGGCCAACGGCATCATCGCCCGGGGCACAATCTGAATTTCTCTCAATGATGATTTGTGTTTCTTCATGGTTTTTTCATTATTAATGATTACTATTGCTTCTATCACGAAGCCAAATAAAAACAGTTGGGGCAAAGGTAGTTATTATCGCATGAGCCACACAAGCACAAAAAGCATCCATAGCACATATAGTAGCTATAGTAGCTATAGACCAAAAAAAAGACAGGACCCGAAGGGGGTCCTGCCTTGTAGAGTTATTGAGAATCGTTCAGATTCCCAGTGTTGGGATTAGTCCCAAGACTTGCTCAAGATGTAGTCAACCAACTTGGTAACGTCGGCGATACCGATGCCACCATCGAGGTCGGTGTCAGCAGCCTCAAGGCTCATGGGAGGAGTCGTAGCATCCTTGGTCAGGATGTAGTCAACCAGACGGGTTACGTCGGAGATACCGATGCTGCCATCCATGTCAACATCACCACGGGTGTAGGCAGGAGCAAGAGCAGGAACAGTAACCTCAAGAACAACGATTTCACTCTCGTGCTTGCCGGGAACCTGAGCCATAGCAGCAACGGTTACGGTGTAGTCCTCAGCACCGCGCTCCAGGCTGTAGGGAGCCTCAACGAACTCATCACCTACGAGCAGCAGGTATTCAGCGTTCTCCTCGAGCTCGAGGTCAACGATAACGGCTTCGTCGGTGGTCTGGGTTACGATGATAGGATCAGCGGTCTTGCCGAACAGGAATACCTCACCGTCGGTGTAGGTAACCACGTTGTTCAGCATGGGATAGTAGCTCAGAGCATACATGTCCTCACCATAGAGGCAGTAACGCAACCAAGTGGTAGCGTCCCAATTCAAGCTGTTGGTGGTGTAGGTACCTGCCTGATCTACGTCGTCGTTACCCTCAGCGTCAGCATTGATGAACCAGTGGCCATAGGTCTGCCAGTCATACTGTGCATAGGCTTCCTCGAGGTCATCAACATCTTTGCAACCTACAATCTGTCCCGAGGGGAAGGTCATACCACCATTACCGTCCAGGTTGAACTCAACACCGCGGCCGCCGAACTCCCAAAGGTTCCAAACGTAAACGATGCTGTCGTTCTCATTGTCCTGGAACATGTAAGCCAGGTTGTCGTAGTGGGTAGTGGTGGTGCCACTGCCCTGAACGTCGTAGTCGTGCTTTGCGTTGGGAAGCATCAGGTAGGTGTACTTGTACATATCAGTGTACATACCAGACACAGCGTTAGAGTCTACGCTTTGTACGACGCCATTGCGAACTGTCGTTTGTTTGGTCTTCTGATAAAGATAAACGCACCAGCCACCGGGGATGTAGATGGTACCATCCTCGTAGAGCGTACCTTGCAGGTTAGCCGGCTCAGCAGTCTCAGATTCGTCGAGCAGGTAGTCCTCGTTCCAGAGGAAGAGGTACTCGGTAGTATCGTTGTAGTAGGTGTAGCGGCCACTGGTGGTGGTGTCTGACCACTGCCAGCCACCCAGGGTCTCCATAACCATCTCGGCGGTACCATTCTCGTAGTCCACGATGAACTGGAAGGGAATGCTCTCGAAGAACAAATATGCATTGAAGACGTTCTCCTCAGCTTTCTCCATCTCAACAGTCCAACCACCGACGTAGCGGTTAGGTGCCAATACATCGAATGCATTAGAAGTTGAGTCATAATCGTAACCTACCATGAAAGCGAGCTTGGTGTCGAGAACCTCATCATCACCTACGCGACGAGGAGCTTTCTTCATCAGCCTGTTGTCGGCGGGGGTCACATTCTTCTCAGCAAAGAACTGCTGCAGTGACTTGAAGTTGCCAGAGTTCATAGCGGGAGCTGAGAACTGGTTGGCCAGAGAAGTGGTCTTCATCACCATAGCCTTGTTAGGCTGGCCAGCAACGACCTTGGCATTCGTGTTCACATGAGGATTAACTGCCATAGCAGTCAGACCTGCACATACAAACAAAAGTGCTAAAATTTTTTTCATAAATCTACAGATTTTTTGAAGTTAATAATTAAATGGTTAATAATAAAATAATGTTTTTAAATCATTAAATTTTCGGTTTCAAAGCAGTTTTTATGGTTATAAAACAAGCACCACAAAATACCTTTCATAAGGTGGCACAAATTTAGACCTAAAATTTGGAATCTACAACTTTTTAACACAAAAAGTTCACACATGTTCACAACTTTTAGTCCCACGAGTGCCAAAATCCGTTAAAGAGGCCTTAAAAACGATAAGTTATCACTGCCTGTAGAGCATTCCAGCGGCCACTTCGGCGGCCTTGTCGGCACCCACGGTCTGCTCAACCAGCATGAGGGCAAATGCCGTTGCCGCTGCGGGGCCGTTGCCTGTCACCACATGGCCATCGACAGCCACCTGGCCGTTACACCAGTTCACGCCCTCGACCGAGTCCTCGAGTCCGGGATAGCACACCGCCTTGCGGCCCTGCAAAATGCCCAACTGCCCAAGAACCACTGCCGGCGAGGCACAGATGGCAGCCACCTTGCCGCCACGCTCGTCCTGCTCCAGCAGGGCGTCGCACAGGGGCTGGCAGGCCAACAGATTGGGAGCGCCAGGGATGCCACCCGGCAGCACGAGCCACTCGGCAGCGCTGTAGTCGTTGTCGGCAAACAGGCTGTCGGCAAGGACTTTCACGCCATGGGCACCGGTGACCTCAAGCGTGGGGTTGATCGACACCGTCGTCACGGGCATGCCCGCACGACGCAACACATCAATACTCGTCAGGGCCTCGACTTCCTCAAAGCCATCGGCCAGGAAAATGTAAGTTGTTTCCATCATTCTACACTATATAAATACTTTTTAATTAAACATTCCTCCTTTTTAAATTGAACAATACATTTTAAATAACAATATATCCCTCGCGTTTACCTCAGCTCGTGTTCACCTCATGCTGGGCGCGATGCCGCTGAGGGGCAAATACCGCTTGGCGCGTTGGCGACTTGATGAGGGATGATTTCGTGGGTAAAATTAGGGCTTTTTTGCCGAAAAAATGGGCTTTTTTGAAAAAAATCATCATTTTTTGAAAAAAAAGTGCGATTTTTTTTGGTAGTTTAAAAAATAGCAGTACCTTTGCATCGCTTTTGACAGCAACGGGCAGTTAGCGCAGTTGGTTCAGAGCATCTGCCTTACAAGCAGAGGGTCGGGGGTTCGAATCCCTCACTGCCCACCAACAGAGCGGTTCAGCACTTAGGTGCTGGACCGTTTCTCTTATTCCCCCACCCCATCTCCTGTCCCGTCCCCAAGATTTTGTCGGCACAAAATTGTTGGTGTTTCAGAAAAATGGTGTAGCTTTGGGGGCAAATAGAAATCAAGTTCCTACTATCTATGAAGATCAGCAAGAAGATACTCATCGCCTTCACCCTGGTGCTACTGGCACTGCCCGCGTGGAGCCAGGTGCGCGTGGGCCTGCGTGCCGGTCTCACGGTGAACCGCCTCAGCCTGGACCGTGACTTCATCGGCAGCGGCAACCGCGCGGGCTACACCGGCGGCCTGGTGCTCGACCTGAACATCCCTGTCGTGGGGCTGGGCATCGAGGCGTCGGCGATGTACACCTACCGCAAGACGCCTCTCACGAGCGAAGTGCGCACCTACAAGCGGCACTACATCGACATCCCCGTGTATGCCCGTTACCGCCTGTCGCTGCCCGCCGTGCAACGCTATTTCGCTCCCTATGTGTTCACGGGGCCCAATTTCTCGATTCTGTTTGACGAGGACGCGTCGCCCAGTATCAACAACAGCAAGACCTTCACGTCGTGGGACTTGGGATTTGGCGCCGACCTGTTCACCCACCTGCGCCTGTCGGCGACCTACGGCATGGGGCTGAGCCGTGCCTTGGAAATCATCGACCGCGAATACTCGGGCACCAAGGTGGAAGGCAAGGACCGCCACTGGACGATTAATGTCGCCTGGCTGTTTTGACACATGGATTGGAAGAGGCCACCAACGGCTCACAGTTCACAATTTTTTAAATAGAATGATTGGTTGAAATCGCCAGATTAGTAGTTTGAATCAACAGATTTTTTGTAATTTTGCAGCCATTATTAATTAAAGGAAAAGACTGACCACATGAAACTGAACAAGATAACCCTGCTGCTGATGGCAATGACGGTGTATTGCGCCGCCATGAGCGCCCAGACGACCTCGCGCTGGGGCGTCACCGCCGGCTTGAACATCAACAACATACACTTCAAGCAGAATGACATCATGCCCTCGTCGACCATGTGCGGCCCCCAGGTGGGTATCACCAGCGAGATGAACTTTGGCGGCGTTGGTTTTGGCGTGGACGGCGGTTTGCTCTACACCCTCAAGCAGGGCAAGCTGGACTACGGCAGCCGCACGGCATGGTCATCGATAGGCGCAGGCCGCGAGACGGTGTCGATGCACTATCTCGACGTGCCGCTGCACCTCAAGTTCAAGGCGTCCCGCCTCAACGGCGTCGAGGACACGTTCATGCCGCTGGTGTACGTCGGCCCGCAGTTCTCATTTGCGCTCCACGGCAACCACGGCGACCTGAACGACTATTCTCCAGTAAGCGTGTACATGGACATGGGTCTGGGGTGCGAGCTGATGAAGCGCCTGCAGATACGCGGCGGCTACAACTTCTCGATTGGACAGTCGTTCCACACCAAGCTGCTTGACGACAACGTGGCCAAGAACCGCACGTGGTATGTCAACGTCACCTGGTTCATGAAATAAAACATAGAGTCCTTAAAGACCTTAAGGGCCTTAGAGACCTTAACGACGTGGTAAGGGATATGAGACGGTATGCGGCCATATTGGTTGCTCTGGCGGTGGCCGTGACAGCGATGTTCTGCTCGCGTGACCGCAAGCGGTTCTTTTCCCATGAGGGCGTGGTGTGGACCACCGAGTATCATATCACCTATGAGGCATCACGCGACCTGAACGACAGCATCCAGTACATCTTATCCACGCTGGACATGAGCGTGTCGCCCTATAACAAGGCGTCACTTCTGAGTGCCCTGAACGGGAATACCACCTCGCGCACCGACGCCTACATTAGGCGCCTGCTCGAGACATCACGCACGGTACACCGCGAGAGCGGCGGCGCCTATGACCCGACGGTGATGCCGCTGGTCAACGCCTGGGGCTTCGGTTACAAGAGCGGCACCCTACCCTCACGCGCCCAGCTTGACAGCATCTTGTGCTTTGTGGGACTGGACAAAGTGCAGCTGCATGGCGACACCTTGATCAAGCAGGACCCGAGGCTCATGCTGGACTTCTCGTCGATAGCCAAGGGAATGGCGTGTGACGAGATCGGGCGGATGCTCACCCGCAACGGCGCGAGCAACTGGCTCGTCGAGATTGGCGGCGAGGTGATGACGAGCGGCGTGAACAAGCGCGGCACGGCATGGCAGGTGTCGGTCGATATGCCCGACGACGGCGGTAACGCCGAGCATGAGAGCGCATTGACGTTGAGCCTTGACAGCGGGGCGGTCGCCACCAGCGGCAACTACCGCAAGTGGCGCGAAGAAAACGGTAACAAATTATCCCATATCATTGACCCACAGACCGGTAACAGCCAGGTGGGAACCCTGCTGAGCGTGACAGTCACCGCCAACGACTGCATGACGGCCGACGCGTGGGCAACAGCATGCATGGTGATGGGTCAAGAAAAAGTGAAAAACATGATGCAAGGCCGCCGTGACCTCGGCGTGATGACCATCGCCGCCGACACCCTCACCGGCAACCTCATCGTCTGGAGCAACGCCACCCTAGCCTCGCATATCCAATAGCCCCATCGGGGCCACAACGGTTTAGACGTGGGTGTCAACCCACGGAATAGAGCCAAAACAAAAATTTTGAGCCCCATCGGGGCGGCAACGGTTTAAACGTGGGTGAAAACCCACGGTATATAATCAAAACAAAGCACCATAACAAATGGCAAACACCTACGTTAAAAACATTGTTCATATTGTGTTTCACATCAAGAGCATGGGAACCCCAATTCTCACTGCCGACCTTGACCACGTCCACAAATACATTGGAGGCATCGCCAAAAACACCGGAGGCGCCCTGATCGAAATCGGCGGCATGCCTGACCACGTTCATCTGCTCACATCATTACCCAAGACAATGTCATTATCTGACTTTGTCAAAACGATTAAGGCCAACAGTAGCCGATGGATTAAAGAGTTGAACCCCTATTACAGCAGTTTCTCATGGCAAGATGGTTATGGAGCGTTCTCGGTCAGTGCATCGGTTGTGCCCAAGGTGGTCAAATACATTCGCAACCAAGCGGTGCACCACAAACAACAAACAGCTATGGACGAGTACAAAGCATTTCTCAATGCTTACGGAATTGAGTATGATGTAAAATACTTGTGAAAGTATCGCCCCGATGGGGCTATAAATGGATTATATACCACATACGGGGGTTGCGCTTCGCTCCACCCCCGCCTAAACCATGTCGCCCTAACGGGCTTTTACCCCCCAGCAATCAAGTGCCCCAGCGGGGCCACAACGGTTTAGACGTGGGTGTCAACCCACGGAGCGGGGCGAAAACGGAGATTTTTACTGGGCGATGATGAGTTCTATGCCCAGGTCCTCGATGCGCTTGATGAGTTTGGGGGAGATGCCGGCATCGGTGATGATGATGTCCACGGCGTCGATGTCGGCAATCTTGGCGAAGCCGCGCCGCCCGAACTTGCTGCTGTCGGCAAGGACAATGGTCTTCTGGGCCGCCGCCATCATCTTCTGGTTGAGCGTGGCCTCGCGCATCTCGGTCGTGGTGATGCCATAATCCACGTCGATGCCGTCAACACCCAAATACAATTTACTGAAAGAACACTGCGCGAGAATGCGCGAAGCATACTCTCCCACCACCGAGAGGCTGCTGTGCCGCAACATGCCGCCCAACTGGATGATGTCGATGTTCTCGTGCTGGGAAAGGATGTTGCTCACCGCCAGTGACGCAGACACGACCGTGAGCTTGTGAATCGGCTGGATGTTGCGGGCCAGGGCGTGAACCGTCGTCCCCGAGGCGATGGCGATGCTGTCGTCGCGCTTGATGAGGCGTGCCGCCTCGCGCCCGATGGCGTGCTTCTGGTCGGTGGCCAGGCGCTCCTTCTCGTTGACCGAGCGGTTGTTGATGTAAGGGTTGACAAGCACCGCCTTGCCGTGGCTGCGGTACAGCTTGTCGCTCTTCTCGAGGTCGGTGAGGTCCTTGCGCACCGTCACGGCACTGACGTTGAGCATCGACACCAGGTCCGACACCTGGACCGAGCCGTGCTTGATCAGTGCCTCCATAATCATTTCGTGACGTTCCTCCTTGGTCATAGCAAAAAAATGGTGTTAAGCAGATGATTTCGTTTTGATGCGGCAAAAGTAAGTAAAAGAAAAATACGGGCAAAGAAAAATGAAGGAAATCTTTCGATTTTTTTCAAAACGAAACGCAAAATAGGATTAAAAGCACCTGATTTGCTTTTGATTTTGGAACAAAACGAAATACAATCAAAAGTTAATCGAAACTATCATTTTTAATGAAAAACAAAAGGTATAAATCAAGTAACCTCAAATTTATCAGCCATTTACAAACCGAAAAATAATCTGAGTATAAAAATAAATACGAAATACCTTTGTTATTCAAAAAAGTCATTGTAACTTTGCAGCGAAACTAATTCACTCCGGTGATTGGTTTTGCTACCTTAATTGAGAGTTTATGGTAACAAGCGAGATTTACAAGAAAGAATATGACGTGATCATCGTGGGCGGCGGCGCTACGGGTGCCGGCACCGCGAGGGATTGCGCCCTGCGCGGCTTGAAGGTGCTGCTGGTGGAACGCAACGACTACAGCACGGGCGCCACAGGCCGCAACCACGGCCTGATGCACAGCGGCGCGCGCTATGCCGTCACCGATGGCGAGAGCGCCAGCGAGTGCATCAGCGAGAACATGATATTGAGGCGCATCGCCCGCCACTGCGTTGAGGAGACCGACGGCCTGTTCATCACCCTGCCCGAGGACGACCTGCAGTACCAGCAGACCTTTGTCGAGGCGTGCCAGCGCGCTGGCATCCGCGCCGACATCATCGACCCCGAGGAGGCGCGCCGCATCGAGCCCGCCGTCAATCCCGCCCTCATCGGCGCCGTGCGTGTGCCTGACGCCGCCATCGACCCGTTCCGCCTCACCGTCGCCAACCTGCTCGACGCCCGCATGCATGGCGCCGACACGCTCAACTACCACGAGGTGGAGGGCCTGATCATCAACCAGGGCCGTGTTGAGGGCGTGAAGCTGTTCAACAAGCTCAGCGGCGAGCATGCCGAGGTGCGTGGCCGCGTCGTGGTCAACGCCGCCGGCATCTGGGGCCAGCGCATTGCCCAACTGGCTGGGGTAAACATCTCGATGTTCCCTGCCCGTGGGGCATTGCTCATTTTTGGGCACCGTGTGAACAACATGGTCATCAACCGTTGCCGCAAGCCCGCCAACGCCGACATTCTCGTCCCCGACGACACGGTGTGCGTGATTGGCACCACCAGCGACCGCATCCCCATCGAGACCGTGGATGACATGCGCGTGACACGCGAGGAGGTGGACGTCCTGCTCAAGGAGGGCGTGAAAATCGCCCCGTCGCTTGCCACGACAAGGATTATCCGCGCCTATGCCGGCGTGCGCCCCCTGGTGGCCAGCGACGACGACCCCAGCGGCCGCAGCATCAGCCGCGGCATCGTGTGCCTGGATCACGCCAAGCGCGATGGCCTGGAGGGCATGATCACCATCACCGGCGGCAAGATGATGACCTACCGTCTGATGGGCGAGATCGCCACCAACGCCGTATGCGCCAAGTTGGGCAACACCGCCCCCTGCGTCACCGCCACCCAGCCGCTGCCCGGCTCGGAAGAGGACGGGCCCGACCAGCATGACGCCACCAAGCGTTACAGCTTCGGCCAGCGTGCCGCCATCGGCCGTCATGGCTCGCTTGCCGCACGCATCGAGAAAGACAACGATATCGACAACGCCCTGGTGTGCGAGTGTGAAGGCGTCACCGTGGGCGAAATCAAATATGCCGTACATCAGCTGCACGTGCACAACCTGGTGAACCTGCGCCGCCGCACCCGCGTGGGCATGGGCACTTGCCAGGGCAAACTCTGCTCGTGCCGCGCCGCGTCGCTCATGGGCGAGTTCAGGCACGACGTGAAGGGTGCCCAGGAAGACCTGGCTGCCTTCCTCGACGAGCGCTGGAAGGGAATGCGGCCTGTGGCATGGGGCGACACCCTGCGCGAGGCTCAGCTGACCGCAGCCATCTACGAAGGCCTGTGCGGACTTGACATGGCAGTAAACATCGAAGGAAAGGAGGACGTGCAATGAGAATGGACACCGTCATCATGGGCGGAGGCCTGAGCGGCCTCTCCTGCGGCATCGCGCTGGCCAAGCGCGGCAAACGCGTCGCCATCGTCGCCAGCGGACAAAGCACCATGCTGTTCAACGGCGGCTCGATGGAACTGCTGGGCCATATCGACGGCAAGGCCGTCAGCAACCCGCTGGAGGCCATCGCCACCCTGCCCCAGGACCACCCGTACAGCAAAATCGGCGCCGACCGCATCGCCTCGCTTGCCGAGCGTGCCAAGCTGCTGCTCACCGACTCCGGCATCAACATGGAAGGCAATGCCGCCGCCAACCACTGGCGCATCACCCCGATGGGCGTCGCCAAGCCCGCGTGGCTCACGCTGAACGACCACCTGCGCATCGACGACCTGCACCACCTGCCCGCCAAGCGATTGGCGCTGATGTGCATCCGCGGCTTCTTTGACGAGCCCAACTCGATGTTGGCACAGGGCCTGCGCGACCTGGGCTTTGAGGTCGATGCCATCGAGTTCACCACCGACGACATCACCGCCCTGCGCCGCAGCCCCAGCGAGATGCGCTCCACCAGCCTGAGCAAGCGCATGATGAGCAATGCCGCCATGCAACGTATGGCCGACCAAATCAACCAGCTGGCCACCGACGCCGACCTCGTGCTGCTGCCCAGCGTGCTGGGACAGAACGACGACAGCGACTTTCAGACGCTGCAAGCGATGACGCGCAAGCCCTTGCGCCTCGTCGCCACGCTGCCGCCCGCCGTGGCAGGCATGAGGATGATGAAGCAGCTGCGCCATTACTTCAAGATGCTGGGCGGCACCTATCTGATGGGTGACAGCGCCGTGAGCGGCACCTTTGACGGAAACCGCCTGACCAGCGTCAGCACCGCCAAACTCGCCGACATGCCGCTGAAAGCCGACCACTTTGTGCTCGCCACCGGCTCGTTCATCAGCCGCGGCCTGGTTGCCGACTATGAGCGCGTCTATGAACCCGTGCTGAGCGTGGACGTGGATGCCGACAGCGACCCTGACCGCTGGACCCGCTTCGGGATACTGGAGCCGCAGGCTTACTCGCGCTTTGGCGTCGTCACCGACGGCGAGCTGCGCTGCCTCAAGCAGGGCCAAGTCATCGAGAACCTCCATGCCATCGGCTCGGTCCTGAGCGGACACGATGCCGTGAAAATGGGCGACGGCACGGGTGTGTCGATGTTGACAGCACTTGCGGTTAACGACCACATCATCAAGGGCTGACCGCCCCGGCAACAAGCGGTCAAATGAAGTTGGAAAACTTCAATAAAAGATATAGACTTCGATAGATAACGATTTGATTGATAAATTTTTAATGGGATATTATGGCTGAACGAATGCAATTCTGCAACCTCAGCGAGAACAACTTTGAGCAGTGCACCAAGTGCAGCATCTGCACCACCGTGTGCCCCGTAGCCGCCGTAACGACCGACTACCCCGGCCCCAAGCAGGCCGGCCCCGACGGCGAACGTTACCGCTTGAAGGATCCCGCCTACTATGACAAGGCGTTGAAGCTGTGCCTGAACTGCAAGCGCTGCGAAATCGCTTGTCCCAGCGGCGTCCACATTGCCGACATCATCCAACACGCCCGCATGAGCGCCAGCGAAGGCCGCCGCGCCACCCTGCGCGACACGCTGCTCGCCAATACTGACCTGCTGGGCACCATGGCCAACCTTGTGGCTCCCGTCGCCAACACCACCCTGGGGCTCAAGCCCACCAAGTTGGTGATGCACAGCGTGATGGCCATCGACAAACACCGCACCTTCCCCGCCTACAGCCGCCAAAAGTTCACCACCTGGTTCAAGCGCCACGCCGCCAAGGACCAAGACGCCTTCCCCAACCATGTGAGCTACTTCCACGGCTGCTATGTCAATTACAATTTCCCCAAATTAGGTCAAGACTTAGTCAAGTTGATGAACGCCGTGGGCTACGGTGTGCATCTGCTTGACAAGGAACAGTGCTGCGGCGTGGCGCTCATCGCCAACGGCCTGTACAAGCAGGCCAAGCGCCAGGGCCGCGTCAATATCGACAGCATACGCACGTCGGTGAGCCGCGACAAGCGCGAGGTGATCACCACCAGCTCGAGTTGCACGTTCAACATGCGCGACGAGTATCCCTCGATGCTCGGCATCGACAACGCGGACGTGCGCGACAGCATCAGCCTCGCCACAAGATTTATCTACCGACTTGTGGATGAAGAGAAAATCAAACTCATCTTCAAGCAAAACTATAAGCGCCGAATGGCCTATCACACCGCTTGCCACATGCAGCGCATGGGCTGGCAACTGTACAGCATTGAACTGTTGCGCATGATTCCAGGTCTTGACCTGGTGGAACTGGAACAGGAGTGCTGCGGCATCTCGGGCACCTATGGCTTTAAAAAGGAGAACTACGAGCGCTCACAGGCCATCGGTTCCATCCTGTTCAAGAGCATCGAGGAGGCTCAGGTCGAAGCCGTCACCACCGACTGCGAGACCTGCAAGTGGCAGATAGAGATGTCCACCGGGCTTCCCGTCGAGAATCCCATCAGCGTCCTGGCCGACGCCCTCGACGTGGAGGCCACACGTAAGGCTAATTTGATTAGAGATTAGTGATTAGTGATTAGAGATTAGTGATTAGTGATAACTTGACTATTACAATATTTAACTATCAATCAATAATTTAAAAATTAAAACTTAAAGTAATTATGGCAAGTTTTTTAGCACCTCCGGCCTATAAGCCGGAACAGACCGGCCCCGAAGCCGATGCCCGCTACAAGAGACTGCGTTGGCAGGTCTTTGTCGGCATCTTCATCGGCTATGCCGGCTTCTACCTGGTGAGAAAGAACCTCTCAATGGCGGTTGCGCCTCTGGGCGAGCTCGGATTTAACGAGGCCGAACTCGGTGGCGCCATGGCAATGAATGCCCTGGCCTACGGTATCTCCAAGTTTGTCATGGCCAGCGTGAGCGACCGCAGCAACGCGCGCCGCTTCTTGCCCCTGGGCTTGATCCTGTCGGCCATCGCCATGCTGTTCATGATTGTGCCCGTTGTGGCCATCGGCCCCGAGAACAAGGGATTGGCTATCACCCTGATGGGTGTGTTCAACTTCCTTGTGGGCTGGTTCCAAGGTATGGGCTGGCCTCCGTGCGGACGCGTGATGACGCGCTGGTTCTCTATCAAGGAACGCGGCACATGGATGAGCGTGTGGAACTGCGCCCACAACGTGGGTGGCGCCCTCGTCGGCCCCATGGCCGGTTATGGCGCGCTGTGGTTCGGTCACTGGTTCTTCGGCGAGAACAAGGATCTCTACTTCCTGATCGGCACCTATGCCTTCCCCGCCGCTGTGGCCATCCTGATTGCCATCATCGCCTACGTGCTGATTCGTGACACGCCTCAGTCCTGCGGCCTGCCCTCGATTGAGAAGTGGAGCGGCTCTGCCTCCAAGAACTATGACGAGAAGAAGAGCGAGCAGTCGCTCTCGGTTAAGGAAATCTTCCGCACCGTGCTTAGCAACAAGTTCCTGTGGTACATTGCCCTGGCCAACTCCTTTATCTATATGGTTCGCTACGGTTGCCTGGACTGGGCTCCCAAGATTCTCGACACCCAGGGTGCCGACCTCAAGAGCGCCGGATGGGCCTACTTCGCGTTTGAGTTTGCCGCCATTCCCGGCACCATCTTCTGCGGCTGGCTGAGCGACAAGGTCTTCAAGGGCCGCCGCGCGATGCCCACGATGCTGTTCATGGCCGTCATCATTGCCGTGATTGTTGTCTATTGGCAGTTCATCAACGACTTCTGGGTGGTTGTCGGCTGTCTGATTGCCATCGGTTTCCTGATTTACGGCCCCGTCATGCTCATCGGCGTGCAGGCACTTGACCTGGCACCGAAGAATGCAGCGGGCACCGCTGCCGGACTGACTGGCTTCATGGGCTATGTGCTGGGTACCAGCATCCTGGCCAACACCGTTCTGGGCTATGTGCTCAAGATGGCCAAGAGTGCCGCCGGCTATAACTTCACCAACTATTTCCTCTTGCTCATCGGAGCCTGTGTGCTGGCCATCTTCTTCATGGCCCTGACCTACAAGGAGGAGCAGTATCTGGTTGCCGACCGCAAGGGCGAGCACATCGAGGATAAGAAATAATCAATTATCACAATAATTATTCATTAAATCATTTACACTTATGTTTAAAAATCTCGTTAGAGTAGGTTTGTTAAGCGCAGTTGTGCTCGCAACCTTCACCTCATGTGAGGAAGAACAGCAGTTCACCAATGAGAAGCTCGACGCCAAGCGCGTCGAGGTTCAGGTGCTGAACGACGACCTGGCTAAGGTTCGTGATTATGTGCCCCTGTATGCCGTTATCGCACACCGCGGCTCCACCTTCTGGGCTCCCGAGGAGACCGAGGCATCGTGGCGTTGGGCCCGTGAGATGGGCGCCGACTACCTCGAGAGCGACGTGCAGTGCACCAAGGACGGTATCGTCCTGGCCAACCACGACGAGAACCTGAAGCGCACCACCAACATCGAGAACGTCTTCAGTGAGAACGTTCCCGCCAGCCGTGTTGACTTCTACATGAGCCTGGGCTTCTCGCGCGCAGACGCTGAGGCACAGTATGGCCGTGACATGGCCGCCTTCCGCCCGTTCTACACGCTGAGCTACTACTACGCCGAGCTGCTCATGCTCGATGCCGGTAGCTGGTTCAACGAGAGCTCGCTGGAGCAGGCCCGTCCCACCTTCAAGGCTACCGAGAACGGTCGCTTTGAGAACGGCCACATCGTTTACAGCAATGGTCTGTACATCAGCGCCATCCAGGACCAGATTGCCTATGCACAGGGCAAGCGCCTCATCCGCGACGCCAATGGCCGCCGCATTCTCACCTACAAGGTGAAGGACGAGTACAAGGGTATGACCCTGGAACAGATTTACAATGCCATCAAGGCCAAGGGCCAGTACAACGCCAAGTATATGGACTTCATCGAGTACGACTTCGCCAACGCCTATGAGGCTGACCCCGAGGACACCGGCAACCGCCCCGGCATCTATGTCGAGTTCAAGGAGAGCTGGCTCAACCCCGGCAACATGGAGCAGCGCGTGTATGACGTGCTGGCCGAGCAGGGTTGGAACATCATCACCAACGATCCCGGCGACCAGCCCTTCTACAGGAACGGCAAGGTGAACGTGGGTAACACCCGCGGCCGCGTCATCCTGCAGACCTTCTCGTTCGACGCCCTGCGTCGTGCCAACGACGTCTTCAAGGGTCGCATCCCCATGTGCTACCTGTTGTGGATCAGCGAGCCCGCCTATGCTACCGATATCGCCTATGACACCCCCACCGGCTATGCAGCCTTCATCAAGTGGGCACAGGACAATGGCGCTCACATCATCGGTCCGGCCATCAGCGGTGCCCCCAACAACTATCCCGAGATGAACTCTCCCTGGCAGGCCTACATGATTCGTCGCGCCGGTATGATCAACCATCCTTACAGCTTCGACAGCTGGGCCCAGATGTGCAAGTACATGGGCTACTACAACTATGGTTGGGAGACCGAGTTTGACGACCTGCTTCGCCTTGAGATTCCCGCTACCCCCTACTGCACCACCAGCTATCCCAGCAGTGTGCCCGTTTACATGGACGGTTTCTTCACCAACCGCACCGAGATGTCGCTGCGTTACATGATCGAGAACGGTTTCCGTGGCAACCCCGCCCTGCCCAACCCCTTCCACGCTGGACAGAAGTATGACAACTCGCAGGCCAACGTCATCGTTCCCGATGCTGCTGCTACCCTCGAGCGTCTGGGTTACTAATCGGCTTCAATGAACATTATCAACAACATTAAATTGACATTATTTAATATGAAAAAATATATTTTGATGCCTGTTTTGGCAATCTTCGCTTTGACAGCCGCTGCCCAGGACTTTGACACCGATCCCACGCTGGAGCTCGAGAACGCCAAGAAGGAAGTGAAATTCACCGTCGGTGCCCGCATGATGGCCGACGCAGCTCTCTACCATTCAGACTTCACCCCGATGCAGAGTGGTGCCGCAATCACCGACGCCCGCATCCGCACGTCGATGACCTACAAGGATTGGTACTTCTATGCCGACTTCGGTTTTGGTGGCGGCAAGTTCGCTCAGAAGAACATCTTCCTGCAGTACAGCAAGCTGGACAACAATGACAATACCCATGCCGTCAAGGTGGGTTACTACAATGATCCCGCCGGTAGCATGGCCCGCAACACCTCGCTGGGCAGCTACCACTTCATCAGCCGTCCCGGTTCGAGCAACGCACTGGGTGAAGGCCGCGAGCTGGGTATCAGCTACAAGTTCAACAACGACCATTTCATGGCCTATCAGGGTGTGTTCACCGAGAACGCCTACAACAAGATTGACGCAGGTTTCAACGGCATCACCGTTGCCGGTCGCTACTTGTTCCGTCCCTTCGCCAACGGCAACCAGACCATGCACGTGGGCGTGAGCGCTCGCTTTGCCCACCTGGGCGGCGGCACCGTGTACAACAACGTGCTCAAGAAGACCCTGCACCTGGGTCAGCCCCTCGAGACCTACGTTGACCAGGACGAGCAGTTCGTCAGCGCCGATCTGGATTGGGCCAACAACGTGACCAACGTTGGCGCCGAGCTTCTCTACCACAACAGCAAGTTCTTTGCACGTGGCGAGTTCCTGTACAAGCATGTGACCAAGAAGCGTGACAGCTACTCACTCTTTATCGACGCCCAGAACAACATCGACGGTTGGGGCGACATCGAATGGTGGGAGAATGCCAACAAGCTCAAGAACAACGACTTCTTTGGCGGCTATGTAGAGGCTGGCTTCCAAATCCTGGGCAATGGATACAAGTACAACAAGCAGGAAGGCCTGCTGGGTGGCATCGACGGCAAGTCGCTCGAGATCGTGGCCCGCTACAACTACACCGGCCTGAACAACCTCACCGACGGTGAGTACTACAATGCCGGTCGTGGCCATTACTATGCCAACGGCTACATGGAGGATTGGCCCGGCACCGGCGCTACCAGCGTTGGTGGTGGTAACGTTCACAGCGTGACCGTGGGTATGAACTACGCGTTCAACAAGTATGCCCTGTTCATGCTCGACTACACCTTCCACAAGCTCGACAAGCCCTTCCTGCCCAACGACAAGAACTTCCACATGGCTCAGGCCCGCGTGCAGTTCACATTCTAAAGGATGAATGACCAACGGATTAATAAAAAAATCTGATAATCATCTAATTTTACCATTAAAGATTTTTCGATAGATTTATATATTATTCCTATTAATCATTGCAATCCCGCCTCACCCGTGATAGGGCCAGGCGGGATTTTCAATATTTTGTCCTATATCCTATAAAAAAGAATGGATACTGAAATGAACTTTTATTGGTATTTATTTGTTTTTATTTCTAAAATGATGTATTTTTGCAGCGTTTTAGAAACAAAATCGTGAAGTATATCGATTTCTATAGGGCTTTTTCGGGACTTGGTTGCTTTGATGTCAACCAAGTCAGGATGGTACAGCCCGACTTTGACCGCAACGCATTAACCCGTTGGGTGGCTAGTGGGTATATTGTTCAACTCAAGAACGGGCTCTACGCTTTTAAGGAATGGACGGCGTTGCCTGGAACTGATTTGATTGCTGCCAATCTCATGTACCGTCCATCGTACGTCAGCCTCTACTCTGCTCTTTCCCATTATGGGATGATACCTGAGTTTATCGCCCACACAACCAGTGTGACAACACTCAAGACGGCGTCATTCAGCAATGAAATGGGCAACTTTGATTATCGTCACATCAAGCCTGACCTATTTTGGGGATACCACATGATCGACTCTAACAACCAGCGCAAAATTCTCATCGCGCTGCCCGAGAAGGCTTTGCTCGACCTGCTGTACCTCACGCCAAGTCTCAAGAGTGAAGACGACATGCTGCAACTGCGGCTTGACGAGGATTACATGAACAGTGATTTTGACTTGGAACAGGCGCAGAAATTTCTTGGGCGCTTTAACAGTCAGGCACTGAGCCACCGTTTCAACCTGTTACAAAAAGTATATCTCAATGATTGACCTGCAATACATCCGCAATTTTTATCCAGCCAACATCGGCGGAAATCCACGCTTTGACAGACTGATATTGAAGGAATACCTGCAACTGCTCATCCTTGATTATATTCAGACCTCTAAGTATGCCCCACTATTGACATTTATTGGGGGCACGTGCTTGCGCCATGTCTATGGCATCGACCGTTTCTCTGAAGACCTGGATTTTGACTGCAAGCTGTTGACTCAAGAGGATTTCATTGCGATGACCGACAATGTGATCACTCACTTGCAGCGCAATGGAGTCAACGCCGTGGCACGCGACAAGGAAAATACGCGGCTGACAGCGTTCCGACGCAATATCTATTTTCCTGAATTGCTGTTCGAGTTGAACCTATCGGGACATCGTGATGAAAGGCTTTTGGTAAAAATTGAAGCGCAGGACCAAGGCATTGACTATGAGCCACAGGTTGTCACCATCAACAAGCTGGGTTTTACTTTCCTGTTGCGATGTGCTCCAGCCGACATCATTTGCTCCATGAAGGTGGCCGCACTGCTGGGTCGAGGCAAGGGACGTGATTTCTACGACTTGATTTTTCTGTCCTCATTCACTAAACCCAATTACAATTTCTTGCGTGAGAGATGTGGCATATCCAATGGCACAGAGCTCAAGACCGCATTGCATGATGTTCTGTCCCACACCGACTTGCAACTCAAGCGACAAGACTTTGTCCACCTTGTCATTGACGAACGTCAAGCAGACAAAATCCTACTTTTCCCCAACATCATCCCCACCCTGTGCCAATAAGCAATAGTGGGCTATAATTTCAATGATTCAACAAATGCAGCCTCCATCACCTGCATCTGCTCGCAAAACTCTGCATATGATGACGACATTTTGCTTATCTCAATGCCGAAGATAGAGAGTGTTGCCACTTTGCCCTTCAGTGACGAAGTGGGCACCTTGATTTGCTTTTGCTCCAATGGGGCGATGAAGCCACCCCTTGCAACATGAAGAGCCGTCATATAAGTAATCACTTGATCAATGTCGGAATTATCTACCTGTGCAACCTTTTCATAACCGCTAAGTCGTTTATATTTTGCATCTAATACCATGTCATCCTTGTAAAAGTCAGGATAACGGACACCGCTACGATCATCAAAGATGTAAATGCGGCCTTTGCCCAGCTTGTTTCGCGGATGCTTGAAGCCATAATTGCACAAGATGGTGTTCACGTATTCTTCCCACAGCCAGGCACCATCAAAGAGGATGCCGCAGATTTCATCATCGCTTTCGCCATACTTCACCTCCTTCATCCTAAGAATCTGGAGGCAGAGTGTCTGCAATGGGCGGTACTCAGTATAATAAGGATGTGTCTTCATCCGCAGGTTTTTACTGATGATGCCGCTCCTATCAAACTTATTGTACAATGGCGTATGCTCTATGATGGTTTTGACGTTCTCGACGGTCTCACGATCAATATTCAGGACGGACTGGCCATACTTCTTTGTTTTCATATACTCTATGGTATGGCGAATCAGTTCAGTCATGTTGTTGTCGTGGCTGTATTCTCGGGTTGAATAGGCGATGTTCCCGACAAAGGGGACGTTCCTAGCTATATGCCGCCCAATATTGATGGTGCCTTTTAAATTGGCATCATTGTGTTGGTAGTTTTGGTACTCTCTATAAACCCCTTGGCGTAGAGCCGATTTTAAGAAATATGGGAACATGAACATGATGAAGTCGAAGACATCTTCATGCTCGTTGTTGTGGCTGAGGTCAAAAAGGTTGAATGAGAGTACTTTCTGCAGCATGTAATGTAGCAGGTAGTCATCTCGGCCGACATCGAACCTTGACTTGATTTTAACCTGGAGATCACCAACGCCAATGAAACCCATCACGTTTTCCGTTTTGATACGGACTACATCTGGATTACTTGTATTGGGAATGCTCAAGATAGACGAGTTCCCTATCCTATCGTCTGATGTTTCGATGCTGAATGGGAATATGAGTAAGTTCTCATTTTCCCGGCACAGTTCAGCAATCGTCTTATCGGCGATTGGGAACAGGGCAGCAACATCTTTTCTATGGAATGTCTGCTTATCGTTGTTATCTGTCAGGTTAATCCTCATCCTCTAAAGCAGGGTGGCCTGTAGTTGCTTCTTCCTCTTCATCAAAATAGGCTTTGCTAAACTTGTCGAGGATTTCTTCCGATTTACGGAATCCACGCAAGTACTCCTTCAGCAAAGGCTGGATGTTCATTTTCCACAATTTCTCGAAGTCACCGCCATTATCCTTGAGTTTCAAGAAATAGGCGGGACCAATCATGTATGCTGCGCCCAAGCCATCCGTTTCAGCGATGGCTGCGTTCAAGCGATGCATCGTTTCCTTGGCTTCATCTGCACAAGACAGCGTGTCAAGCATAGACTCGGTATCGTCTGGCGTGATTTCATGCCAAGTAAAACGCCTACGCATGGCGAAGTCCATACTTTCTACCGAGCGGTCGATGTCATTCATTGTGGCGAGGATGTACACATTCTCTGGAACATAGAAGCCCTTGGCGAACACATCAGTCTCGGGGACCAGATTCTGGTACTGGGTTTGCACCAGTAAATCCGTCTTGCCTCGATAACCCGGATCGATGGCAAAGAACAGCTCACCAAAGATCTTCGAGGCCTCACCACGGTTGATTTCATCAATGATGAAAACGAAAGGTTTTTTCTTTATTACTAATGGCCTTACTGAAGTAGTCGATGCTCCTTGACGGTAAACTTCATTGAGAACCGCCCAATAAGAGGACGAATGGCACCCACGAATAGCCGCTGTGACAGCCTTATGGATATTAGTGATAGCGTTCAAAGAGTTTACATTTGGATATACTTTTGCAAGTTTCGCAAGACGGTCAAAAGAAACTATATACTCGCGCCCATCTGTTTTACCTGAGGTTCTAAGGATAATATTGTTATTATCGGATATTCTTACAATTTCCATCGTCATCCCTTCGGTTTTCAATGGAATATCCTGAATCTCACCGTTTTCAATCTTTTCAATGAGTTCATTGTATTTATCTTCTAGGGTCTGTTCCTCTTCTAGTTCTTGTTTTGATTTTTGGCTGTTTTCAATATTGTAAGCCGCGTCTTTACAAAACTGTTTGAATACGCCATCCCTGCGTTCAAATCCCATTTGGCCATTCTCTTTTTCTATGGGACGCAAACCCTCAACAAAGTCGGTGTAGTCGTAAGACGGATGGAACTGGACGAACTTGGTTACAGCTCCCATTTCCTCAGCGATTGCTCGGGCCATGTAGGTTTTACCAGTGCCAGGGGCACCAGTCAGTACCAGGTTATGGGTCTCTTGGAGTAGTTCTATATACTCTTTATATTTCAGTTCTGGCATGGGTTCTTCTTGAATTTCGTTGTCGTTTAATAATCCATTCGCATAATCTATAATGGCTTGCACCTTACTGTCGGCACGATGAAGCGTCTTCCGGTAAGAGCCATAGGTTGCGCCGTCAAAGTCTTTCTCATCTGTGTTGATGTAGTCAACAGAACATTGGCATCTGATTGTTCCATTCTCTTCTTTAATAGTTGTGATGGTCTTTGTCACAATACCAACAGCCTTGACACGCAAGAAAGATTGGTCGTGATTTGAGCCTTTCGTTGAAGTGGATTTCAAGATGATGATGTCACCCTCAGAAATACTCTTGGTCTCATCAAGCAGTATTTTGTCACTTTCATTGCTTTTATTATATCCGCATTCCCAAATGCCATCGCTGATAAACCTTTCGAATTGTGAATCCGTGCCACCATAGGAGAAACCAGCAAGCCAATAGTTCTTGATGGTTCTATTTAGTTTCTCTTTTATGTATCCACGCATGCACCAGAACATGGTTTGAATAGCAAGATTCAATGGTTTATTCTTAAATTTGTTGATTTGCGGCAGCAAAATCTCTTGGACTTTCTCTCCAAAGTCGGCCACAAAGCCATTGATGATTTCCATGAAATGGCTGAATTTTTTACCAGGCTTGTGGATGTCAAAGCCAAAATACTGACATATTAGTCTATATATTTCGTCTTTATAGAACGTATATTGTTCAGGGTTCGTACATGTCAATATTACCGATGCCGTACGCTCGTCATTGGCGCAGTTACTCCAACTGCTAGGACATATGGATTTCATTTTGACCTTATAAGCGGCAAGGCGATCGTCAATAGGCTTTGTCTCGTCAATTAAGTGCTCGCCTACGGCTGTCAGTTCAATGGGCTTTTTATCGATTAGGTGGTTAAGCACCCCATTAACGCGAGCATTATCAATCAAATTAATACTACCACCATGAAATTGCTTTGGAAGCATCTTGATGATGTCCAAAACGCCTTTTCCCTCGGTCTCATCGAGTAAAGCCCATTTGTATTCTTCGCGAAAGCCGTTGAACGGTTCTCTCTCACGGTAGCGGATGATCAAGGCCTTCATCAGGTAGTATCGCAAGGCTTCTACAAGTTCGTCCCGAAGCTGCCACACGAAGCCTTGCTTGGTGTCCCAGCCTTTCTTCATGGGGATGCACCAGAAGGTTTCCTTGCCATCTGTGTCTAAAACTTGGAATCTATTAAGTTTCCTTTGCACCCACCTGGCGAAGTTGGACACTTTTGCATTGTAATGCTCATAGTTTTTTCCATGCTTCTTTGCTACTGCGGTACATGTTGCTGCATGCTCTGGCATTCGTAAGAAGCAAAACAGAGCATCTCGATATTGCTGTGCCTCGCTGTCGTTCAGCAGCTCAAACCATTCTTCTTTGGAGATGCCGATGTCTCCGCAACTGTATTCGCCGTTGTTATTGAGGGTTTTATATAGTGTTTCGATTGCCATTTTAGTTGTTTATTAGTTGTTCATGTTGTTTGAAAGATTGGCAGCGAGGGTGAGGATGCGGGTGGTGAAGTCGTCGGGGGTGAGGGTGCTGGAGAGCCAGTGGATGGGGGTGCCGCGCTTTTCCATGCCGCGGAACCAGGTCATCTGGCGTTTGGCAAACTGGTGGATGGCGATTTCGAGTTGGCGGAACATCTCGTCCTCGGTCAGCTGACCGATGACGTATTGGGTGACGAATTTGTATTCCAGGCCGTAATAGATGAGGTCATCGGGGTCAATACCCTCGTCGATGAGGCGGCGCACCTCGTCAATCATGCCTTCGTCGAGGCGAGCACGCAGGCGGCGACTGATGCGCTCGCGACGTGTGTCGCGGTCCACCTCGACGCCGATGACCAGGGCATTAGGCATCGGATGAGGCTCGGTAAGCGCCTTGAGCTCTGGGTGTTGCTCATAGTAGCGGCAGATTTCGATGGCACGTGTGGCGCGGGCCACGGTGTCGATGTCGCTGTTGTTGCGCAGGGTTTTCATGGTTTTAAGTAATGCGGTGAGTTCCTCCAGCGACTTGCCAGCCAGCTGGGCCCGCAACTCCTCGTTGCGGGGCACAGGCGGCAGCTTAATGCCCTTGACGACCGTCTCGACATACATTCCCGTGCCGCCGCACATGATGACGGGTTTGCCGCGCTCACGTATGTCGTCATAGACGCGCTCAAAGTCCTCCAGAAACTCGTACAGGCTGTAACGGTAACCCGCGGGGCGGATGTCGATGAGGTGATAAGGCACACCATCATACTCGGCCAGGTCCTTGCCCGTACCGATGTCCATGCCGCGGTAAATCTGCCGCGAGTCGGCGCTGATAATCTCACCGCCAATCGCCTTGGCCAGATGCACCGCCCGCGCCGTCTTTCCCGTAGCCGTCGGCCCCGTCACCACAAAAAACACATCCCTGTAATCCATGTGCAACTATTTTAATGCGAATTATTGTGAAGACAAGAAAGACAAGAAGTACAATATCAAGTGTTGTTCACCTAATCGTCTTGTTTGTCTTTCTTGTCTTCGTGTTGAATCTATTCACTTGAGGTACTGGTCGTAGAACTCGAGGGCGCGCTTGTAAACGACGTAGCGGGCCGAGCAGTCGCGGATGCTGTGATTCATGTTGGGGAAGACCATCATGTCACAGGTGCGGTTCATGTCCACCAACTTGGAGACATACTGCATCGAGTTGACGATGTGCACGTTATCGTCGGCGCTGCCGAACATGATGAGCACCCTACCCTTCAGGTTCTCGGCGCGGTTGAGCGGGAAGTTGCTGTACCCCTCGGGATTCTCCTGGGGCGTGCGCATGTAGCGCTCGGTGTAGATGCTGTCATAGAAGCGCCACGTCGTCACTGGGGCGATGCTCACACCGCAGGCATAGTTGCTGCCCGGTTCGCTCATGGCCATCAGCGTCTGGAAACCGCCGTAGCTCCAACCCATGATACCGATGTGGTCGGCATCAACCCAAGGCTGGCTGGCCATATAGTTGGCTGCGGCGACGGCATCCTCGGTCTCAAATATACCCAGGTTCAGGTAGGTAACCGACTCAAATGCCTTGCCCCTGAAGCCCGTGCCGCGGCTATCCACCTCGCACACGATATAGCCCTCGCTGGCAAAGTACTGCTCCCAGCCCATGCGCCACTTGTTGAGCACCTCCTGTGAGCCGGGACCGTTATAGTGCTCCATGATAACGGGGTATTTCTTTGTCGGGTCAAAATTCGCAGGCTTGATCATGTAGCCATTGAGGGTGTAGCCGTCATGCTCCATGGTGAAGAATTCCTTCTTGGGAATATCGACAGCGGTGTACTTGCGGGCATATTCCTCATTCAACTGCAGGTCGCGCACACGACGGCCCTTGCGGTCATAGATGCGGTATTGGTCAGGAGTAGCGGCATCACTGTAGCGTCCCACATAGTAGGTGAAATCACCGTTGAAGATGGCAGACGCCGTGCCCAGCCCATCGACGGTCGAGGGTGCCAGGCGGGTCACCTCACCCTTGGCATCCACATACTCGACGACGCGGTTGAGCGGTCCGCACGAAGCCTGGTAGTAGAAGCGCTTGGTCGCCTTGTCATAGCCGTAGAACTGCGAAATGATGCGGTCATTGTCGTTGGTCAGCTGACGCATCAGGTTGCCCTCCAAGTCATATTGGTAAAGCTGCATGTAACCCGAACGCTCGCTGGGAATGACGAAGAAATTGTCCTCGTACTGCACCTGCTGGCTGGTCTCGGCATCGACCCAGGTGTCGGACGTCTCGTGATAGACCTGCTTGGCATCGCCTGTCATGGGGTTGACGGCATAGATGCGCAAGTCGTTCTGGTGGCGGTTCAGGCGCTGCACCATCAGACGCTGCGGATCGGGGCTGAAAGTGATGTGGCACACGTAGTCTTCCTCGTCGAGGGGCACATTCAGTTTCTTGAACGTGCCATCGACCACATCATAGCAGTGAACACTCACGATGGAGTTCTTCTCGCCAGCCACGGGGTACTTGAAATCGTAGCGGCCCGGATAGAGCGCATACTCATCCCGCGGGTTGCAGGTACCCTGATAGATAACCATCGAGGCCATCTTCACCTGGCTCTCGTCCCAACGCAGGAAGGCCAGCGAGCGGCTGTCGCTCGACCAGTTGAGGGTGTTAAGCATCCCCAGCTCCTCCTGATAGACCCAGTCAGGGACGCCATAGATGACCTTGTTCTTCTCGCCGTCGCGCGTCACCTGAATGGTGACACCGTCAACCAGGTCGCGCACAAACACGTTGTTGCCCTTGACATAGGCCACGCGCTTGCCATCGGGCGACAGGGTGGCGATTTCCTCACCCCCACCCTCGCTCAAGGCCTTCATGGTCTTGGTCTTCAGGTCATAGACATAGTAGTCGGCGCTGAAGCTGTAACGGTAGATTTCCTGACTGTTATTCCACAGCAGCACATAGGCACCGTCGGCTGTCACCTCAAAGTCGTCCCATCCGGTCACGGCCTCGTTGCGGGTATCCACCAGCACGCTCTCGTCACCCTTGGCATAGCTGATGCGCATAATGGCATTGCCATCGTCACTCAGGCGGTAAAAATAGCGGCCATCGTTCTTGGCAGGCTGCATCTGACCTATGCCACGGGGCGAACTGCCTCGCAGCACACATTCCTCAAGCGTCAAAGCATCGGCACTCATCGCCAGCGCCAACATTGCAAATATCAATAATAATGTCTTCTTCATATTATATAGTATATTGTGAAGCCAACTCAAAAAAAACTGTAAACATCTATTCACTGTTCACTGTTCACTATTCACTGTTCACTGTTAACCAGATCCAGAATCTGATTCGCGCTGTCCTTGGTATTCACCTTCTCGATAATGTGCTTGACGATGCCTTGCTCGTCGATGATGAAGGTGGTGCGCACGGTGCCCATGTAGGTGCGGCCCGCCATCTTCTTTTCGCGCCACACACCGAAGGCCTGGTTCAGGCTCGTGTCCACATCGGCAATCAGCGGAAACGGCAGGCTGTATTTGTCGGCAAACTTCTGGTGGCTCGCCGCACTGTCCTTGCTCACTCCCAGCAGTGCAAAGCCAGCACGCTTCAACGCACCATAGCCATCGGCCAGGCTGCATGCCTCGGCTGTGCAGCCCGGGGTATTGTCCTTAGGATAAAAGTAAATGATGAGTTTCTTGCCAGCGAAGTCACTGGCTTTCACCTCGTTGCCATTCTGGTCAACGCCCAACATTTCGGGTATCTTGTCTCCAATCTTCATAACGTCAAAAAATTTAAGTTGATTTAAAAAACAAAATTAGTAAAAATCCGCGCACATTGAGCACAAAAGCACATTATTATTTCGTTTTGCCCTGTCACGACCAATTTTATTCCCAAAATTAACATCACCTTAGGAAAAATCACTATCTTTGCGGCAAAATTTGAAACTAACCAACTTATATACATGTTAAAACGATTACACATCCGCCTGTTGAGCCTGTGCTTCATGCTCGTTATCGCATTGGCTGCCAGCGCTCAACGTCCCCAAACGACCGACCGTCTGAACCGCTCCGGACAGGTCACCGTCGATGCGCCCAAGGAATTGGAGAAACGCAACAACGCCGACATCGGCAAGCAGCAGACCAACTCCAAGGACAAGAAGGTCAAGGAAAAAGACAAAAAGAAAACCGACCCCAAGAGCGAGGAGGAGAAACTCAACGAGCTCGACGAGGAAGACAATAACGCCAAGAAAGAAGAAGACAAGAGAAAAGAGGAGGAGAAGAAAAAGAAAGAAGAACTCACTCCCAAGAAACCTAAACGCACCCACACATCGCAGCAGACCATCGAAAACCGTAGCGTCGGCTTCCGCATCCAGGCCTATACTGACAACAACTCCAAGACAGGTAAGGCCAGCACGCAGAAGCGCGCCCGCGACATCGCGATGAAGTTCCCGCAGTACCGCTCCTACATCTCCTATAAGGCACCGTCGTGGAGACTGAGAATCGGCGACTTCAAGACACAGCAGGAAGCAAAGGCTGCGCTGAATCGCATCAAGAGCGTTTATCCTAACTTTGCACGCGAAATGGTCATTGTGCGTGACCGCATTAACATCTGGAGTAATGATTAAAATGAAATTCAGCGACGAGGATCTCCGCCTCGCCGAAAAAATAGCCCAACACTACCGCGCTATCATCGAACTCATCGGTGAAGACCCCGACCGCAAGGGCCTTGCCAAGACACCGATGCGCGCCGCCAAAGCCCTTATCGAGAACACCCGCGGCTACAGCGAGGACGCCGACGCCATCGTGCACAGCGCCATCTTTGAGCACGAGGGCAGCGAGATTGTCATCGTCAAGGACATCGAGTTCTATTCGCTATGCGAGCATCACATCCTGCCCTTCTTCGGCAAGGTATCCATCGGCTACATCCCCGCCGGCGGCATCGTGGGCCTGAGCAAGCTCGCCCGCATCGTCGATACCTTCTCCCGCCGGCTGCAGGTGCAGGAGCGCATGACACACGACATCTGCGAACTCCTCACCCGCGTGTTGCCCAACCGCGGCGTCATCGTATATGCCGAGGCACAGCACATGTGCATGAAAATGCGCGGCGTCGAGAAACAAGACTCCACCACCATCACATTTGAGTATAGTGGTGAGTTTGAGGACATTCACCGCCAAAACGAGTTCTTCACTCTACTCGGCGTGAAAAAATAATTCAAAAAAAAGTGATTTTTTTGGCAAAAAATTTTGCCAGTTCAAAAAGTCGCTATATCTTTGCACCGCAATTCTCGAAAGCACCCCTGCAAAGGGGGCAGAATTGACTGCGAAAGTAGCTCAGTTGGTAGAGCACGACCTTGCCAAGGTCGGGGTCGCGGGTCCGAGTCCCGTCTTTCGCTCACGTTCTTTGAACTTAACCAGAGTCGGTACTGGAAACAGTACCAAAGTAATGCGAAAGTAGCTCAGTTGGTAGAGCACGACCTTGCCAAGGTCGGGGTCGCGGGTCCGAGTCCCGTCTTTCGCTCTCTTTTTGTCCAGGTGGCGGAATTGGTAGACGCGCTACTTTGAGGGGGTAGTGCCCGATTGGGCGTGTGAGTTCGACTCTCATCTTGGACACCTTTTTCGAGCGGAAGTCGTTGAAAATCAACGACTTCCGCTTTTTCGTGGTCAAAATTGCACCGAAATTGCACCGGTTCAAAAATTTCCCACCCCGATTTCTGCACCGATTAACACTTATTCAGTACACGCCAGAAGAACCGACACGCAGTATAGGTTTCGGCATTACACTTTGGCCTACCGCTTCAATGTTTTACATGAGTGTAGAAGATTTTTCGACAAAATTGCGGCGAAATCACGATTTTGCGGCGATTATGTACTCTGGCGATGGCGACGGGCGGTGAAGCGCAGGCAAGGGAGCGCAGAATGGCGACAGAGGCTGGAGGGTGGCTGCGCCCGACACTTGCTCATAAGGCATAGCTCAAGCAAGCTTGGCTCTGCCCTTATTTCACTGCGTGTGTGCCCAAGGCTCACAGCACCGATACCCCTGAGCGCAGCGAAAACAGCGGGGCGCGGAGGGAATGAAGTGGAGGCACAAGATGAATGGAGTCATCGTGAGTGCCAGGCGGGATGCCGGCGTTGCGGGGCAATCTAAGATTGAGCATCGGGCTTGCGGAACGTCAGGATCGGGTTGAGGACGAAGGACGAGCCCGATACCAGTGCAGCGAGCCGGGTGCGTACCCGAACCCGCCGTCACCAGACCGCCTTGAACCGTAGGTGTTGCATTGTCGATGACGCAGCGAAGCGCAGTGCGAAACGGGAATGACTGCAGCAGCCGGCTGTGCGGGGTGTCGGCGCGAACAGTGAGCCTGAACAGGCACTCTCCAGCCGACAAGTCAGTCATTCGGAGCGGACGCAGACGGAGCGGAACGGCCCATCGCCAGCGGGGTTCGCGGGTGGGCAACTTTGCGTCCGGACATGGTAATATTTATTTATATATAAGGTTGAAAATTTAAAAATAGATAAATTTTATAATTAATAAATGTTAAAAATTTAGTATTTCTAAATATTTTACTCTTCAGGTTCGGAAAATAAAATTAATTTTGCTGTGTGATAATTATATATAAATATATAATATGAACAAAGATTTTTTAAAATCATTAAATCCTGTTACTGCTACTCGTGATTACACCGCTAAGCAGAATCTCGGTCAAACCTACAACGGTATTCCTAGGTACTGCAGCAAGACGGATGATGGTAAACCGACTGGAGTTGGCTATGCCTTCGAAGATCTTGCTAGGCGTCGATGGGAGAATGCAGGTATGGCGGTAGAGCAAGTGCCTGCGAAGTTGAACGGTCCTGACTTCATCCTGGATGGAGTAGATGTACAATTAAAGTGTGGTATAAATCCGTACGCTTCCGGCAATGGCTTTTATAAGGATCACGGTAACAAATGTCCATACACTGATCAGGTAGGCGTAGTGCCTGAAGGCCATGGCTCTGGAGCAAAACGCCTCTGTGAGATGCGCGACAAAAATTTGGGCTTAGGGAAACCTCTTGATGTTATTGAAGCTCCTGTAACTCGTCAAGAAGCAAAATTATATGGCTCGAAGGGGTATGGTTCTTTTATGATGGATTCCACTGACTCGAATTTAGTGAATCCTGCGGTTTTCATAGGAGTATGTGCGGCAGTTGGCGGCCTGACTGTCGACCTGATTAGAAATAGGAAAAAGCTTTCATGGAAAATGGCGTGTAAAAAGGCTCTCAAGTGGATCGGTATAGGAACAATTGTCGGTGTAGGGACTCTTGCATCTGAGTGTGCATACAGGCAGAGATTTCGCCCTTAAGAGCGTTGCGATTAAAGACGCAAGACAAATGCATGTTAATCGATGTTACGCGAAGACATTAAAAACCGAATGCGCCTGCTTGGTCTGACAAATCGCGATTTGTCAGACCGAACTGGCGCAACGCAGTCGCAACTTAGTTTGTACCTTACTGGTACAAGCGAATCCCTTAGAGCTGATAAATTGCAAAAATGCTTAGATATTTTAGGTATTAACACTTCGATCTATACCCATCGCTATGAAGCAGCTATGAACGCAGCGAATATGCTGGACGGTAAGTTCTCCATTGATGAAGTAATGGATTTCAGTCGGGAAAAGATGGCTACAATAACTGAAATAAATGATATAACTTTGCTTCTTGACGTTGATGAAGAGACCTATAGGCGAATGATACAAAGCAATATAGTTGATGTTGAATCAACATATCCATTCTTCAAGTCAATGGTAATGCAATTAATGGGCACTAAACAACACCCTACAAGAACATCGGTTCTTTCCTCTTTAGATATAATAACGCGAGTTTTGGGTGTGATTCCAATTATGGGACTAATTGCAGCTGCAATGAATACGAGAACGATGAGCCCTTTCACCGATGTTCTTCGTCCGCTCAAAGAAATAACAGAGTATCTGCTCAGAAATAAAAACAAATGATATAATCACAGTTGATACTAACAATAAAAACTAGGAGCTACTTTCGAGCGGCCCCTTTTCTTCGATTAACAAAATGAGTTATGGGTTTCAGTTTTTTATGAAGGGTTATACTGACAACGGCTATTGCGGCAGCGAGGATGGCCCATGGCCACCAGGTGATATTGGGAGGCTTGTAGATGCCCACCGTGTCACGGGCGTAATGGTCTGACTTGTCCATCGTGCGGTGCGAAGCGACGCTGTCGACCTGGCGGGCGCACCGCGAAGCGTTGCGCTCGGCCAAGTCGGCCTTACCGATGGACGCGCGTTTGCCCTTCAAGACAACCATGTTTGCAGCATGCAGACGTGGTTGGCTTGTCCCCTGGAGCCTTAGCCGACGTGCCAGGATGAACGTAGTGGACGAGTGTGCCATGGGGCTGGCAGCATCGATACCTCCGAGCGTAGCGAGAACGCTGGGCTTGATTGAGGAGCGTGCATCAAATCGAGCGTAGCGAGACCTGATGCTTCAGCGACGAAACGAGCCGTGCGTGTGAGGTCTCGATGCGTACAGACAGCCCGATAAGGCACTCTCGGTAACGGAGTGATCCCGACACGGCGGTAACGGCGGCATCGCCATCGATGAGCGGTGGGAACAGGGTGATCTCCGCCGGGCGAAGTCGCCCAACGGCATGAGGCTGTAGTGGAGCAGCTCAATCCAGCCAGCGCAGCCGGTTGGTTGAGGTGCGGAACGTATAGCAGCCGAATACAACCCCGTGACCAGAGCAAGTGAATTTCCCATGCAATGATGGAATGGTGGAGGCCTTCTCAAGTGTATGCTGTCTGTCGGGGATTGTTGTTTGTCCCATTGACAAAAAATGTGGGGAGCCTTGATAGCGCCCCACACCAATCACTTAATTCAATTAAATAATTGTTCAGAAAGATTTATCCGATTCTCTCTCTTTATAGTAAGTGTGCTTTTCCAATTAAATACAGAAGGGCGTAGCCCAACACCATGCTGATGATGCCCACGATAATGCCCATGCGGCTCATATCCTTCTGGTTAACGAGGTTGGTCGAGAACGCGAGGGCATTAGGCGGTGTGCTGATAGGCAACACCATAGCGCTTGATGATGCGATGGCAATGCCGATGAGCACGGTGGCGGTACCGCCGATGGCATCCAGTTTGTCACCCATAGCGCCACAGACGATGGCAAGAATAGGCATCAGCAGGGCTGCCGTCGCCGAGTTGCTGATGAAGTTGGACAACAGGTAACAGATCAGACCGGAAAGCAGCAATATCAGTATGGGCGAGAACGTGTTGAACGGGATGCTCTTGACTGCATTCTCGGCCAGGCCTGATGCGTTGAGACTGTAACCCAGGGCAAAACCGCCCGCTACCATCCAGATCACGCTCCAGTTGATTTCCTCAAGATCATATTTGTTGATAACTCCTGTCATGGAGAAGACGGCAAACGGTATCAGGGCGACCGTGTTGGCGTTGATGCCTGTGAGGCTGTCGGTGAGCCACAGGAGGACGGTGACAATAAACGTCCATATGACGATCTTGGTATGCTTGGTTTTCTCCATATTGCTCTCGATCTCAAGATGGATGGTCTTTTGGCTGAACGGGTACATCGTCTTGAGCAGGAACCAGCCGATGAACAACAAGAGGATCACAAGCGGGAACATGAACAGCATCCATTGACCGAAGCCAAGGCCCATATTCAGGCCATCGGGGTCATTAAGGAACTTCATTGCGATGGTGTTGGGCGGTGTGCCGATGGGCGTTCCCATACCTCCCAGGTTGGCAGCGAGAGGGATAGCCAGCGTCAAGGCAATACGCCCCTTGCCTTCGGGCGGCAGCTGTTTGAATACGGGGGCAAGGAAGGTGAGCATCATTGCCGCGGTGGCCGTGTTGCTGACAAACATCGAGAAAAAGCCCGTGATGAGGATAAATCCCAACAGGACATTCTCGCTCTTGGTGCCAAACGGCTTTAACAGCACATGTGCCAGATGAGTATCAAGACCTGTCTTGGATGCCGCAATGGCAAGAATAAAACCACCGATGAACAGCATGATGACCGGGTCGGCAAAACTGGACATGATGTCCTTGTAACTGAGCAGTTGCCCCACCTGCTCCTCATCGACCATGGGTTTGATACCGCTGTTCGAGGTGAAGAGCAACAAAAACACCATGATGAAGATGGAGGTGGCCCATGAGGGAACGACCTCGGTAATCCACATCAGCGTTGCCAGAATGAAGATGGCGATGATGCGTTGCTGGATGACTGTCAGACCATCGATGCCGAACACACCGGCAGGAAGATTCCAGATGATTAATGTAATCACCGACAGAATGAGCGCGGTAATAATGCGCTTGTTCACCGATGACTCCTGACTGCGGTTTTCTCTCTTATTCTTGTGGTAGGCTTCGACCATGTGGAAGCCGTGAAATATCTTAAACATAATTTGAATGGTATTTTATTGGTCAATGGCATCACACAACATGGCTTCCATGTCGTTGGTTGTGTGTTTGATTTCGTGCATTTCGGTTACGCTATCAGCCGCATCAATGAGCCATTGAGGGGCATCGGCGCCGGTAATGATGACTTCGGTATGTGCAGGACGCTGCGACAGCATTTCCATCACCTGTTCACAGGTCAACAGCCCGTAATGGATGGCGACACACAACTCGTCCATCACAATCATGTCATACATGCCGCTTGCCATCAACGTCTTACAGCGGTCAAGCCCGGCAAGGGCCGCCGCACGGTCATCTTCGTTGGGAGCACGATCTTCAAAACCGCCAAATCCCAATTGCTCGATATGGAGACTGTCATACTGATGGCCCAGCTGGCTCTCTTCATCGGGCTGGTTCTTGATGAATTGCCCCACATAGACCGATTTTCCTTCAGACAACGCTTTGACGGCCATTCCCATGGCTGTCGTCGTCTTACCCTGGCCGTTGCCGGTATACACGCGCAAAAGGCCTTTCTCGTTTGTAATCATTTCAATTACTCGTTTAGTTCAGTTTTGCAGTCATGCCGCAGATTGGCAGAAAAAGGTTGAGCGGCATGACTGCGCCACCGAAAAGGTTACTATATACATACACTTATTGTTTCATGCCACGAGGCATTACACAATCAAAATCCATAAAGTGACCTTGACAATGGGCATAGACGTGAATAAATCGGATGGATTGACTGCCTGCAGGCAGCCACACACGCGAGTTTCCTCAACCAGGAGGATGACTGGTGTCTTGATTGTCCAACTCTATTACCACGAGAGTCAAAGCAACTTATGTCCAACTTGGCAGGTCTTCTGGCTTATCCCATTGTCACACGGCCTTCCCATCCTTGGCGGACAGTGACTCTGTCTGTGTGACAACTTGGTCGGGACTTACAGCAGCGGGTCTGCTCAGGATTCTCACCTGATTCCCTTTTAATCTGCGACACATCACGGCGTGATGCCCGCAGCACCAAATTTTCGGCTGCAAAATTACTACTTTTTTTAATATAACAAATAATCCAGCATATAATTTAAATCCTGCAGGCTCTCTAATTGCAAGCACTCTCGGATACGGATTGAAGTTATAAAGGCTGGGTTGTGGGACACCCTAATCCATCGATGAGCGGTGGGAACAGGGTGATCTCCGCCGGGCGAAGTCGCTCAGCGGCATGAGGCTGTAGTGGAACAGCTCAACCAGCCAGCGCAGCCGGCTGGTTGAGGTGCGGAACGTGAAACAGCCGAAAGCAACCACGTGACTATAGTGAATGTAATCCCCAGGTGCTTGCGGGCAATGTCGCCAACTACGGTTCCTTGGGTGGCAGGCTTTGGAAGTTTCGTGTTGCCCACACTTGAAGGAGAAATACGATGCTGAAAACGGCACCCACCTTATACGGGCCGAGGATATCTTCGACTCCGAATAGTGCCCTGGACAACGGCATCACAATGAGGGGCGACACAAATTGCCCCAGGTATAGGGCTGCGGACAGCAGCGGCATGACCGTTGTGGCGGAGTCTCGACCGCCCTTGATGCTGGCGATGGTATTTAGATAGGGTACCCCTACTCCCGTGGCGATGCCGATAAAGGCTGATCCAAGAATTGCCATCGGTATGGCGGGAACAAGATAAGCCGCATAACCCGAAAGGAAAAATAAGGGTGCAAAGTATTTGATGGACATCCTGAAGCTGCGCATCAGCGTTCCGAAGGCAAGTCCTACAAAGAACGCCACGACATCAAGTCCCACCATGATCATCGTTATCGCCTCGGCCGATAGCCCTGTCTGCTTGCTGGCGATGATGGCGAAGTTGGTGGGAAAGATGAAGAACAGGATCATCAGCAGCAACATGCCAGTTACCGAGGGATGGAACTTCAGCAGTTGACTGGGCTTGAAAGGTGTACCATGCTGGTTTGATGAACCCAATTGCGCATCGGGCAACCACAGCCATACCATCACCACTGCAATCAAGCCGATCAGATAAACCAGGAAAGCATAATTCCATTGTATTGTCGCAAGCAGGCCAGCCAGCAACGTGGCAATCACGCCGCCCATCTGGTTCATGGCTGCCGACAATCCCATGAGCCTTGCTTGCCGCTCAGGAGGGAAATAATAAGCAAGCAGGCCCGTTGACAACGGCATGATGAGGCCGACACTGATACCTAGAAAGGCTCGCATCAGCAACAACACATGAATCTCGTCAACGAAGAAGCACCCTGCACCCGCAGCGACATAGAGCAACAGTCCTATTGTGGCTATGGTTCGAGTGCGGACCCTTCGGACGAGTTGCAGGAAAAAGATGTTGGTGATGATAATCAGCAAGGCAGGCATGCTGACGATGAGTTGCACCAGCAGGTCGGGTGCCGAAGCGAAATGAGCCTTAATGATGCCCAGCGCCGGGGCGATGGCGGCTCCTGCCATCACGGTGAGCAGCGACATCGAAAGGATGGTAGCCGTCACCCGTTTAGAGACGTTTTTCTGTTCCATTAAAATTGTCGGGAGTTTCAGCTCTACCAAGCTTTTTTGTCGTTAGAAATCGATTCACGGTTCCCGCAAATCGGGCGCAAAATTACTAAAAACAGTGATATAAACTGATTAGACGACTTGTTAAAAAATCAAAAAACATG
>Ga0310695_10001039_pt1 | contig 67447 bp, 50 predicted proteins | sample RumenRJG_04DNA_FD_203882 | JGI IMG/M metagenome (GOLD analysis project Ga0310695, IMG submission 203882) | Bovine rumen microbial communities from Lethbridge, Alberta, Canada - RJG_04 (v2) (version 2) | ecosystem: Host-associated > Mammals > Digestive system > Stomach > Rumen | place: Canada... | reverse complement strand
AGTACGATTTCACTAAACTGTAACCGTCACCGTCACCACTTTACGTGCTTTCCTTTTCATAAAAAGTTGTAAAAGTGTTTGCAAATTGTAACTAATTTTATACCTTTGCAGTATAAAAACTTAAAACAAAGATACTAATGTCCCAAATACAAACATCTGTAAGTGGATCATGCGGAACTGTCCCCAAATTTCCTTAAACCCCAAAAAGTCTTTTATGACCCTAATGATCCGAAATGGTTGCCAGAATCGCCCACATACATAGGTCCCCAAAAGAAATGATACATAGGAATATTGTATAATGCAATAAAATTCGTACCTTTGCGACTGAAAAACAATTTATTACAAATATGAAAGTAACAAGAAAGCAGTTGTTTAAGAAGCTTATTCCATTCTTTGAGAAAGAAATGGGATATACATATTTTAAGGACACAATCCTCGCAGGAGGTATATTTATAAAGAAGATTGATGATAAAATTTATGTGTGTATAGGTATAGAAACAAGTAACTTGTTTGTAAATTCATTTACATGTAATTATTATATGGGACTATCTCTGACTTATGCATTATTATATGAAGGAATTAGAGACGCTTATATGCGACCTTGCCAATTGCTATCAAAAGAGGATTTGAATAAATATCAGAGCAATGGTGTGTTGTCAGAGCTTTATTGGTGGCATAGTGATGATGATCGTTCTGTCGAATCTTTCAAGGAAGCTGTACGAATAACGGAACCCCGATTTATTAATAATTTAGAGTTAAGAGAACGTGTCGTAGCAAATGAAGCTGCAAAATATGATCATGAATTAACAACAAGAACCATAAAGCTTGTGAAAAATGGAGTGCCTGATTTTGAAAAAAAATATGTTCCGGAAAAGGAGAAGGATGGCATTCCTTTGATTTGGTTTACTGCAGCAGAGTATATAGAAAAAGAAGAAAAGGATTTCTGTAAGAATGCAGTGTTTATGCTTGCTGCAGATGCATATCGGCAATACATACTTGACAATGGGAAAGCTATAGAATCTCATAGGAGAACTGGGGACTGAATCCATAAGAAAGCTGGGGACGGTTCTGAATGATCCACTTTTTTTGTGAATTATTTTGTCCTATGAAATAAAAGAAGTAACTTTGTTGTTGAATCAGTTATGTGGATCATTGAGTCCCAATTTCATGGGAGAAAAATACTCAAAATATTAATTGGCAAAAATGAAAACAACCATCTTAGCAGTTCTGTTGCTTATATCTTTTCTACAATCTAAATGTACAAATAATGTGCAACAACACATACCCCAGGACCGTGACGAGCCTGTAAACCTCATAATTGACAAAGATGCAGGTGATGATTCTGTGTATAATCTGTGTTTAGAGAAATTTGCAAGTCTAATAAAGAACCCTAGTGAGAAACTGTTTTTTGAATTAGAAAATGAATTCGATTATGCAGATGAATATTCAGAAGCACTATTGTATAATTTGGTCGCAGCAAACAAATTAGGGATTGATGTAGCAAAAATAAGAGTTGCCAATAGCCTCACACATTCATTGAATATTCCCAATATTGGTAAAAGATCAAAGCAGATAGCATTATTCTACTTAAAGAAATGGGAGTCCTCAACTAAACATAAAAGAGGTAAAGAATTTATCAAGCGTTTCGAGTCTTTATCAAATGATGATATTGAAATAGCGGTTCCTGCAATAACTTACAAAAGTACGGAAATTCAGCGCTTAAAAGCTGGTAGTCTCAAAGGCTCTATTGAGGATTACGAGAAGTTGAAAGAAAAATTATATAAAGGCAGAAAGTATGTCTTCTTGTTTTATTACTCCTATATAATGGCTGACAGATATGATTATTTACCGGCGAAGAAGGATGTTATTGCAATTATAAATCGCTTATATAAAGAATATCATTTAGAACCGATAGACAAAGATACTCAATATTTTTGTAGTTTCTTTAAAGAACAACAGAAATAACTCTCATTCTTGGAATTTAATGCGTTATCCAATAATAATAATAAAAAAATGAAGAAAACAATAATTATATTGATTGCTTTTTTAATAGTATCATTTGCCTGTAAATCCAGTATTAAAAACGATTCCAATTCTTCTACATTCATTTATGAAGATTCATTGGTTGATGAAAAGCTACTGGCATGGCATTTTGCCGTCAACTCTCCCGAGGGAAAAATATATGCAGACTCTGCGATTGCGGTAGCAGATAGTATGATTTTACATTATTCTGCCAATAACCAAAAGCAACTGAAATATGTTCTTCAAAAAATGAACTTCCTTATATTGAAGAAAGAATATGAAGAAGCAATATCCGTAATGTCTAGGAGTAGTGATAAACTTTGGAATTTTGGAGGAGAATACTTCAAAGATATATTTAAATATAGGATTTTAGCAATGAAAGCAAAAGAGGCAAATAACGATACTGAATACAAGGATGCATTGAAAAATGCACTCTCACTAGTTAAAAAATACATCTCTAATAATCAAAAGGAATATGATGCCTGTATTGCGGTAGAACTTAGTAATCAAAGAGGGAAGTATATCATTGTAACATATCAGTACGTATTTTACCACTTTCTTCTATATGGTAAGGAAACAACAGATAAATTAATAGAAAGCATGAGGATTAAATATAATCTACACCGAGATGTTATAGAATTATTAAGAAACGAGTATTTTGCAAAGATAGAGGAATTTTATATTATATGAGAATCTGAGAGGAGGAAAACTCATATATTGATATCAGAGAAAATAATCCAACTACAATACGGGAAATTATGCAGATGCAAGAAAACATTAATAAAGGTATTCTTTATAATATTATAAAATGAAAAATAGATTATTATACATCGTAGTGCCAATAATATGTATTATTGCTATAATTAGCTTTTATGCAGGATGGATTACAGAAAAATCCAATGTAGAGAATAAACATATTGTTCATTATCAAGAAATGGGAGTTATTTTGGATTCTTCTTATTGTATGGGAAGAGATCTTAGTGATTGTCCCTTTCCTCCTCATCGATATGAAAAAGGTATTATCCCAGATGCCTCTACAGCAGCCCAAATAACATATGATTATATAGTAGCCACTTATGGCGAAAAATGTGCAAAAACAGAACAACCTTATCAAATTAAATTGATTAACAACAAGATTTGGGAAATAAAAGGATGCATACCTATGAACGAGCTTGGAGGAACTTTTTCTATTGCGATTGATAGATTTACAGGTAAGATCTATTATATATTGCATGAAAAATGAATACAAATCAAAAGGATCACGGGGTCGGTTCTAGTGGTCCGGAAACCGGCCGCCGAGGGCGAAAGTCTTTACCCAGGTTAAGAGTTTTAGTAAAAGTTGTGGCTAATCCTTGCCGAAAGTGATATCCTTTCGGATCATGCTGATGGTCTTGGGAGTGACGTTCAGGAACGAGGCGATGTCCTGTAAGTCAAGATGTTCAACAATGCCGGGACAACGCTGCAGCAGCAACTCATAGCGCTCGCAAAACTCGCGCAGCGCCTTGATGTCAATGCTATTTTTCCCGAATTTCTGTTCCATATCGTCGTTTGATTATATGTTGTGATTTAGTCCACGTTGTTTTTATTGATGAAAACGCTCTTCAAGCAGATGCAGCCTCTCAATAAGTGCGTCAAATGCGAGGGAGGAGCCAAACACCATCGTGCTGCGCATGGCCTCGTAGTCGTCTCTCCACTCTTTCATGAAGTCTGCCGGTGGCACAAGAACGATGCGCTTCCTGACATCTGGCGTATAGTCAACATCCCTCATACTGGTGAATACCTGGCGGTGATGACTGATGGACTCCCAAAGTTCATTGTTGTGGATGGTCGACTCGGCAAACGGCTCGTCCATCATCTTCTCCAAGTCATACAGGTGTCTGGACTTCCTGTTGGCGTGCCATCCTGCATTGGTGGTGAACAGTTCGTGCAACAAGAATACTTTTTCCAAGAAGGTCTTTTCGATGACTGCCGTAGGAATGAACGGATTGACGGAGGCTGTGCATACGTCGGGGAATGACGTTTCCACGAGGCTCTTCACTTGTACCGAGGTCGTTGGCTCTATCAGTGACCGTGCGCCAGTCTCTAACATGACTCGCGGCTTGATGTAGTCGAGAGATTCGCGGAAGAGGCTTGGGTATTCGATGAAGATTTTTCGCGGCTCTGGGTATGTGGCATCACCTTCTCCGTCTGGCTCGGCAGTGGCTGAAAGTTCAGTAAGTCCATGCTGGCGGAATGCCTCTTGCAACTCGCCAAGGAAAGTGTCACGCACGAATGTGGAGGACTGTTTCCTCAACTTCTTCAGTTGCTTCTTGGTCAGATCTCCCTCCAAGCCGAAGTAGGTGCGGTCGATGGCCAGGTCGATGTCTTCAGAAAAGCGCTCGATTTTACCAAAGACCTTGCTCAACGAGGTGCCACCCTTGAAAACCAGACTGTCGGCAAAGGGCAGGGAAAAGACGATTTGCAGGATTGTTGTCACCCACAAATCCTTTTCAACGGCCTGTGGCGGTATATGTTTCGCTCCTGCCACATTCTGCAGGGCGGCTATCTGTTCATTCGTTGTAAGTTCTCTCCAGTTTATCATGATTCTTTGTTTATAATCTCGTTCAACATTTTCTGAATCCACTGCGGCATGAGTTTCAGGTCACTTTTGATGTCATGCTCTTGGATGTAGTCGTTCAGAAAGTTCCTTAACACATTCTTCTGCTCGTCTGTCACATGACCGTTGCCAATGCTTTTCAGGGCCAGACAGAGGGTTGCCATCGTCTTGTCCTTAAATGCAAAGTTCTTGGGAACCCCACGCTTAAACTCAATCGTGGTGTTTCCTGCTGTCAGTTTCCTGGCAGAGCCGTTTGTCAGGAAAACGATTTTCATGGGAACCTGCGTAGAAAGGCCGAAGTAGTTCTCTGCGGCAAGTCCCGACATCAATACTTGGGCATGGTCACGCCTGGCTATGGCCTCTGCTATCTCCGTTGGACTGGGGAACACGGGGCCAAACTTGGTGACGGTCGTCTTCAGATAGACGCCGTTAGCCAGACGGACAAGTTTGCCTTCCCTGACATAGATGGAGAGCAGGTCGCCAATGTAATCTTGGTCATATTCCGGGAAGTCTGACGCAAACAGCAACGACTTGTCCTTTGTACGTTTGAACTTCTTTTCAACTATCTGAGATATAGTCATCTTGTTACTTGAATTAACATTTATTCGCACCGAAATTTTTGCAAAATTACGGAAATACTTTCAAACGGACAAATAATTAAGGAAAAACTTCATGTTTGATAGCGGATTTAATGTTATTTATGCAAATTCTGTTTTGTTCTATGAAATAAAAGATTTACTCCGATATCTCCTATGCCTCACTCTAATATCTCCCATAGCTCATTCCAATATCTGCCGTGGGGCACGGGAGATATTCCTTTACCCTATTAGAGACTATTCCTTAGGGGGTATGTCTTAGCCTGAAACAGAACCCGTTTTCCCATGTAGTGGATCACTGAATGATCAATAGAACCGACCCCATGATTCTCAAGCGGTTTTTGCGCAAATTTTCCAAGATTCTCTTGCAAATATCAAGAAATTGTTATAACTTTGCAGTCTAACCATCCGACCGACCGTTATGACACAAAAACGCATATTCTTCTTCGCTGCGCTCATTATAGCGCTGGCTGGTCCGCTGTTGCTCTCCTGCCAACACGGAACCGGCAGCAAGGCAGACACGTCAGGCGACTCCGTCAACTGGAACGACTCCTGTTTTGCGCTCGTGAAGCATGCCCTTAACTATTATAATAATGACGAGACCGACTCGCTCGAAAAGTTTGCGGCATGGAGCATGGCAGTCTGTGCCGAGCATAACCAGCGCCAGTGGTATTACAATATCTGGGCAGTACTGGCAGAGGCTTACGTTTGGGACAACCAGTTCGACAAGGCAACGGACGAAGCCCACCGCATGCAGGAGGAAGCCGAGAAGCGCAAGGAGAATTATGGTCTGTTCTTATCGTATAAGACACTGGGGGTAGGCTATGCCCATGCCAATAACCACAAAGAAGCAGAGGTACATTTGAAAAAGGCCATTGGATACTTCCCCAAAGGGGCTACACCGGGTGAACTGTTCTACTGCTATAATACGCTCTGCGAAGAACAGCTGAAGATGAAACACTATGCGGCTGTGGACAGTACATTGAAGGCATGGCAGAAAGAAATAGGCCGCCATCCCGTCATCCCTAATGACTCGGATGCCGCAGCTTACGCCGATTTCCATTACTCTTTCCATTCATCTCGTGCAAACTATCTGCTGGAGACAGGTAACTATCAACAGGCGGAGGCTGCCATCGACTCTGCAGCATATTATGAGGGCACAGCAGGCAACAGTGTCCTTAACCTCATCGCTATCGCACAGCAACGCAGTCAACTGGCAAGGGAACAAGGACGTAATGAAGAAGCCCTGCGGCACAGTGCCCATCTGTTAGAATTAGCCAGAAAAAGCACCGATAGCAGCAATATGACTCTTGCCCTTGAGGAGTATGCCAGAGTCCTGGAGAAGGCAGGGCGTTTTGAGGATGCCCTGAAAACGTATCACCGGCTCGATGAGTTGAAAGACTCACTCACCGCCATCGACCAGCACGACCGGTTGAACCATCTGAACAAACAGTTTGCCGTCAACGAGTTGCAGGCTGCTAATGCTCAGCTCGAACAACGTTCGCGCTTCACCACAGGCAGTATCGCCATGATCATGGGTATCTGTGCCATTCTCGTCTTCCTGGTCTATAACAGCCGTTGGAGCCGCCAGCTGGAAATCAAGAACAGGCAGTTGCAGCGAGAGCGCAACGTGGTAGTAGCACAGAACAAGCAACTTGCCATCGAGCGTGACCGTGCCGAGGCGGCATCGAAGGCGAAGACAGCCTTCATCCAGAGTATGACGCACGAGATACGCACCCCGCTCAACCACATCAGTGGCTTCACCCAGGTGCTTGCCATGCCAGACATCGAACTGCCTGACGACGAGCGACTTGAAATCAGTCAGCGCATCCAGGACAGTACGCTTCATCTGACCAATATCCTCGACGACCTCATCCAGATTTCCGATCTGGAGAGCAGCAACGAGTTGCCACCGGCAAAGAACTACTATCCTGCCCTGATTGTGGCACAAGCCTTAGAAGCCGTCAGCCCGTCGGTAGTGGCTGATGTAGCCCTTGAGAACCATTGCCAGGTGCCCGACGATATGGAGGTCAGCACCTATCCGCACATGATACAGACTGTCCTGGCGCGTCTGCTTGACAATGCCGCCAAGTTCACTCATCTGGGCAGCATCACGCTCACGCTGACCCAAGAAGGCGACAAGCTACATTTCTCTGTTGCCGACACAGGACCGGGTATTCCTGCCGACAAGCGCGAGTTTATCTTTGAGCGCTTTGCCAAACTGGACAGTTTTGCACAGGGCACCGGTCTCGGACTCTCTGTAGCACGCATGATTGCCGAACGCCTTGGAGGAACGCTCACCCTCGATGCCGACTATACGGGAGGCTCCAAGTTCGACTTCATCATTCCCATATCATTTAAATCGTAAATAGCTAATAGGTAAATCGTAAATGAAGAGAATCTTTTTATCCCTCGTCGGTTTCTCACCACTGCGCGACAATCTCAAGACCGAAGTGCTGGCTGGTCTCACTACCTTCGCCACCATGTCATATATCCTGGCACTGCTGCCCGCCATGTTCAGTCCGCTGGCAAAGGTTGGATTTCCTATTGACACGGTATTCACCGCCACCGCCCTTGCAACCATAGTCGGCACACTGCTCATGGCATTTGTGGCACGCAAGCCTTTTGGTCAGGCGCCAGGACTTTCGCTCAACGTGTTCTTCATCGAGACCGTCTGCCTCTCAATGGGCTATTCGTGGCAGTTTGCCCTCACCGCCGTGCTCATTGAGGGTATACTCTTTGTTCTTCTTTGCGTAAGCAACTTGCGACATGTCATCTTCGACATGGTGCCAGTCTCGCTGAAATATGCCATCGCCGCAGGCATCGGTTTCTTTATCGCTATGATAGGTATGAAGAATAGCGGACTGCTTGCCACGGGAACCATCTTCAATCACATCAACACCCTGACCAGTCCCTCCTCGCTGCTCTTCCTGTTGGGTCTGGTGCTCACGGGAGCATTCGCTATCATGCGGTTTCGGGGAGGACTTTTGCTCAGCATCGTTATCGTCACGTTGGTGGGCATCCCTTTAGGCGTGACGACATTGCCCGACAAGCTGTTCTCACTACCCGACTCACCAGCCCCGCTGTTCTGCCAGTTCTCATGGAACGACTTGCTCTCGCCTGACCTCTGGGTATGTGTGCTGACGATGCTCTTCTTCGACATCTTCGACAGCCTCGGTACAATTGTCGGCGTAATGGCAACATCAGGCAGCATCCGTAAGAACGGTCGGATACCCCACATGCAACGTATCATGCTCAGCGATGCCCTCGGCACCGTGGGCGGAGCCTGTCTGGGCACCAGTACCGTGACCACCTACGTGGAGAGTGCCACCGGCGTTGCCGAAGGCGGACATACGGGACTCACAGCCCTTGTCGTTGCACTCTGCTTCACCCTGAGTCTGTTCTTCGCACCGCTATTCCTTGCCATCCCCGCCGTTGCCACCGCCCCAGTACTGGTTGTGGCAGGTTTCCACCTATTTGGCTCCATGCGCCATATCAGCATCTCACGTCCCAAGGAGGCTATGCCCGCCTTTCTCTGTATCCTGCTCATGCCTATCACGGGCAGCATCACCGACGGCATTATCATCGGACTTGCCACCTATATCTTACTCTCATTCATAGAGGACTGGACCGGTCGGTTCAAGAAGCCAACAGACAAGAACTGAGCTTATCACTTTGTCAATCAATTAACTAAGCACTAAAATTGAAGTGAGACGCTTTTACAAAGTGAAGCGAATAAAAGAATTGAAAAAGGCTTGGATTTCTCCAAGCCTTTTGGTTTTATTTCGCATAAGCAACGGAACGCGTCTCTCGTATGACAGTGATCTTCACCTGTCCGGGGTACGTCATCTCGTTCTGTATCTTCGTGGCTATCTCACCGCTGAGTGCCTCCGTCTCAGCATCGTCCATCTTATCGGCACCTACGATAACACGTAACTCACGACCTGCCTGGATGGCGTATGTCTTGGTGACACCAGGATAGCTCATGGCGATAGCCTCCAAGTCGTTCAGACGCTTGATATACGCCTCGACAATCTCACGGCGGGCACCAGGACGGGCACCGCTGATGGCATCACAGATCTGTACGATAGGAGCCAGCAGTGTCTGCATCTCCATCTCGTCATGGTGAGCACCAATGGCATTGCAGATATCGGGCTTCTCCTTATACTTCTCTGCAATCTTGGCACCATAGATAGCGTGTGGATCATCTGTGTCCTCATCGGGCACCTTACCGATATCATGCAACAGTCCGGCACGCTTTGCCTTCTTCGGGTTCAGTCCCAGCTCAGCAGCCATGACAGCACAGAGGTTGGCAGTCTCACGGGCATGCTGCAACAGGTTCTGACCATAAGAGGAACGGTATTTCATCTTACCGATGATACGGATCAGTTCCGGATGTAAGCCATGGATACCCAGGTCGATGGCAGTGCGCTTACCTGTCTCGATAACCTCATTCTCCAACTGTTTCTTCACCTTGGCAACGACCTCCTCAATGCGGGCAGGATGGATACGACCGTCGCTCACCAACTGGTGGAGGGCAAGACGACAGGTCTCACGACGGATGGGGTCGAAGGCAGAGATGACGATAGCCTCAGGAGTATCGTCCACCACAATCTCGACACCACAGGCAGCCTCCAATGCACGGATGTTACGTCCCTCACGACCGATGATACGGCCTTTCACGTCATCATTGTCGATATGGAAGACGCTGACAGAGTTCTCGATGGCAGTCTCCGTGGCAACACGCTGGATGGTCTGGATGACAATCTTCTTAGCCTGTGCATTGGCATTGAGCTTCGCCTCGTCCATAATCTCATTGATATAGCTGGCGGCATCCGTCTTAGCCTCATCCTTCATCGCCTCCACCAGACGAGCCTTCGCCTCCTCGGCACTCAGTCCGGAGAGTTCCTCCAGTTTGGTGCGCTCCTGCAGCTGCATCTTCTCCAGCTCCTCATTCTTGAGGGCAAGGAGTTTCTTCTCGTTGTCGATACGTGTCTGTTGGTTGTCCAAGTCGTTCTTACGGCGACCCAGTTCCTCCTGACGCTGGTTGAGGGAGATCTCACGCTGTTTCAAGCGGTTCTCGTTCTGCTGGATATGCTGGTTACGCTGCTGCACCTCCTTCTCCAGCTCGCTCTTCTTGTTCAGGAATTTCTCCTTGACTTCCAAAAGCTTTTTCTCCTTAATCACTTCGGCTTCCTTTTTGGCAGCCTTCACCATTTCATTATATTTTCCCTTAATGACATAACGGAAAATCAAAAATCCGCACAATCCTCCCAAAATGAGAGAGACCACGGCTGTAATAATGACAATAATCATAAATTATATTATATATTGAGTTAATGTTCTCATATCATCAACGCGACGAACCCAAGGCATCCTCAATCTCTTTGGTGAGGCGGGTAAGAACATTATCATAGGGGGCAGTATCATTGTGTGAGCGCTCCTTCTGGTATAACAACGCTATATCAACCAGCGTCATTAACGAGATGATGTGCTCACTCTTCCGACCTTTATAGGCTTGAGCATAGGCATTATAGCGGTCGGTGATGAGTTTGGCTGCCGAACGATAGTACTCCTCGTCCTCACGCTTGACGGTGACTTCGATTTCCTCATCGTAGACATGCAGCCTGATATGTAGTTTGTCTTCTGCCATGTTGCTTGTTTTCCCTATTGTTCTTCGTCACTTAGGATTGCAATGCACTTATTGACATCCCGTATGAGCTTCGACAACCGTTCCTTGGCACCGTCCAGGTCACCATCGGTAATCTCGATCATCTTAGCCATTTTAAGAGAGTTATAGTCATTCTGCCCCTGTTCCAACTTCTCCTGCAGCAGTTTAATGTCCTGCTCGTTCTTCTCAACCATCGCATAAAGCTCCTCGTTCTCCCTCTTCAGCTCTTGAAAACGGAGAATCATCTGCCTCAGGCGTGTCTCGAACGCAGTGATTGTTTTCTCATTAGGCGTCATAACTTCCTCACTTTAATTTACAAAGGTAGTATATTTTTGGGTATCCACCTTCCTTTAAGTAAAGATTTAACGTTTTTTTATTTCGTTTCGGTATCAGCAGGGCGTTTTTCCTTCTTGGCAAGCATCACCACCTTGTAAACGAAATCTGTTACCCACTGCTGGGAGAAGCCCAGTTTCTGGTCGTATTGACGGATGGCAACGACGGTCTTCATCACACCGGCATCAGAGAAGTCATTCTTATGGAAGATGTCATTGACGGTCTTCTCCGTCATCGTATACAACGCTTTCTTCAAGAAACCCGGCAGGCGTAACTTGAACTTCATCAGGTTACCTGTCAACATCAGTAAGTCCTGTGAGAAAGCTGAGAACTGGATCATATAGGTCTGGATATCCTGCGGCTTCTTACAACGCTTACGGATGCTCTGGTCTATCTCTTTGGTGAAGTCATCACTCATACCATAGATTTCCTTGAGCATCTTTTTGCAGCGCGATTTCTCCGCCAAGCCCAACTTATTGTTCTGAGTCGGTACATGCAAGGTTGCCTTAAACACACGCAAGTCAGGCAACGCTGCCATATTGGTAATACCCAGGTCAGACGCCATCACAGCCTGAAAATATACACGGATAAGGGTCATGAAATCCTCCATGCCTCCCGCTTTCTGTTGTCCTTCGTCGTCTTTACGACCGAACAGTTTTGAAAAGAATCCCATAATAAATTGAATTTAACGGTGCAAAGGTACTAAATAATTCATAATTCATAGTTCATAATTCATAAATATTTTATAACTTTGCCATCAAAATCAAATAAAACAGGATTATTATGAAAGGAATTGTATTAGCGGGAGGCAGCGGCACACGTCTCTACCCTATCACCAAAGGAATCAGCAAACAACTGATTCCCATCTTCGACAAGCCGATGATCTACTACCCCATCTCTGCCTTGATGCTGGCAGGTATCCGTGAGATTCTGATCATCTCCACCCCCTATGACTTACCTGGTTTCAGGCGACTGTTAGGGGACGGCTCTGAACTCGGTGTGCGTTTTGAGTATGCGGAGCAACCTTCTCCTGACGGACTGGCTCAAGCATTCATCATCGGTGAGCAATTCATTGGTAAGGACTGTGCCTGCTTAGTATTGGGCGACAACATTTTCTATGGCAGTGGATTCACGGGATTACTCAAACAGAGTGTGGAGAATGCAGAGAAATACGGACAGGCAACTGTTTTCGGCTATTACGTGAATGACCCTGAGCGCTATGGCGTGGCAGAATTCGATGCAGAAGGAAACTGTCTGAGCATTGAGGAGAAACCTGCCAACCCCAAGTCCAACTATGCAGTGGTAGGTCTCTATTTCTACCCCAACAGCGTGGTAGAGATTGCCAAGAACATCAAACCCAGTGCTCGTGGTGAATTGGAAATCACTACAGTCAACCAGGAATACCTGAGACAGAAGAACCTGAAAGTACAGACTTTGCAACGTGGGTTCGCATGGCTTGACACTGGCACGCATGACTCTCTTTCTGAAGCGTCCACATTTATAGAGGTTATCGAGAAACGCCAAGGACTGAAAGTCGCCTGTCTGGAGGAAATCGCTTTCAAGCGGGGATGGATTACCAAAGAGCAGTTACGGGCAATTGCCGAACCGATGGCAAAGAACGATTACGGCAAATACTTGTTACAGTTAGCAAAATAAGTCAAAGGGCAGCGAAAAGGCTGCTCTTTGAGCTTTTTACCTTCCTTTATGTCACTTTTTTACTATTTTTTTTGGTAGAAAGAATTTATTTACTTACTTTTGCACACAAATAACAGTTAATAACTTAAACACATCGCCTATCGAACAAACTTCTACTTCAATTTTAAAACGTTAAAGTATGAAGACATATGCAAACCGCACAGACGAGGAGCTTGCCCTTCTCTATACGGCGGGAGACAACAAGGCTTTTGATGAGTTATTAGCAAGAAACCAGCAGAAGTTGTTTAATTATATTCTGTTCGTTGTCCGCGACCAGGACATAGCGAATGATATATTCCAAGACACTTTCATCAAGGCTATCACGAAGTTGCAAGAAGGGAAATACGCAGACTCAGGGAAGTTCTCTTTCTGGCTGACACGTATTGCCCATAATGTCATCATCGACAAGTTCCGCCGTACCAAGAGCGAACACATCATAGAGCCTAACGTTGACAACGACCTCAGTCATCTGAGTAATGACACATTGACGGAAGGAAGCAGAGAGAGCGAGTATGTCAACGCTCAAATCATGGATGACGTACGACACTTGATGGACACACTTCCTGCAACCCAAAGAGAAGTGGTATATATGCGTTACTATCAAGAGCTATCCTTCAAGGAGATCGCAGAACTCACAGGAGTGAGCATCAACACCTCTTTGGGACGGATGCGTTATGCCCTCATCAACATGCGGCGCATGGCAAAACAGCATCAAATGTTTCTTGACTTGGATATTTAAAGACTTCGCAGTCCTTTGATAACTTGCTCAGGATTGGGAGCCTTAAACACATAGCTTCCACTGACCAATACGTCGACCCCTGCCTTTACTAAGCGAGGAGCAGTCTCCGCCTGTACACCACCATCTACCTCTATCAAGGTATGATAGCCACCCTCATCTATCATCCGACGCAGTCGCTGGACTTTCTGAATGGTATTCTCTATAAACTTCTGTCCGCCAAAACCTGGGTTGACACTCATGAGCAATACCATATCGACATCACCGAGGATATCCTCCAACATACCGACTGGTGTTGCGGGATTCAGCGTCACACCAGCCTTCATCCCTGCATCATGGATTTCCTGAACGGTACGGTGCAAATGACCACATGCCTCATAATGCACATTCATCATCATCGCACCTAACTTTGCCGTCTGTTGGATATACTGCTCGGGATGCACAATCATATAATGTACGTCCAGAGGTTTCTTACACAACGAGGCGACTGCCTCTAATACAGGAAAACCAAACGAGATATTAGGCACAAACACGCCATCCATCACATCCAGATGAAGCCAGTCGGCTTCACTCCGGTTAATCATTTCAATGTCTTTGTCGAGATGCAGGAAATCGGCAGCAAGCAATGAAGGAGATACTTTCGTCATTTTTCTTTCTTTAATTCAGACCTTGCACCATGTAGGTATTGTCTGGTTGTCTAACAGTTCTGTACATACGAGCCAGTTGCTTGATAAACAAGATGGTTGACTCACGAGGCTGAATTAAGTTTTCTTGAGTAGAAATTTGCATAGGCAATATATTTAGATGTTCCTACTCTTGAAACGTTCAGCTAAGTTGTTTTATTTTACTATTAACAATATTTATTTTATACTATACGACTCCATGTCTTTCATCCCATTGAGGAAGTCATGCGTCGCCATCCGTTTTTTTCCTGCAAGTTGCAGTTCTTCAATGGCGAGCCATTCATTGCTGGCAGCAACCAACAGCGACTTACCTTCTACTGTTATACTACCCTTCCCTGCGGTTGTAGACCTTCCTGTCTTTCTTGTCTTAAAGATCTTAAGAACAGTTTCTTTCCCATCAGGGGCGACCAAGGTCGTCCATGCACCAGGATAGGGACTAAGTCCTCGAATGAAGTCATATACCTGCTTAGCGGTCTTCGACCAGTCAATCTCACAAGTCTCCTTGAAGATTTTAGGAGCAGGATGAAGTGAAGAATCGTCTTGTGCCACCGTTTCCGGATGACCGTCAGCGGTGATAATACGTTCTAAGGTTTGCAGGCAGATGTCTGCGCCCAAGTGCATCAGTCCATCATAGACGTATTCCACATCAGCATCGTCAGGAATATCGAAAGGTAGCTGCATGATGATACGACCCGTATCGATGTCATGATCAAGGAAGAACGTAGTCACACCGGTCTGTGTCTCCCCGTTGATCACTGCCCAGTTGATGGGTGCCGCCCCACGATATTGTGGTAACAAGGCGGCATGGACATTGAAAGTTCCATATTCCGGCATCGCCCAAACCACCTCTGGTAGCATACGGAAAGCTACGACCACCTGCAGGTTTGCCTGATAAGAGCGCAACTGCTCCACAAATACCGGGTCTTTCATCTTCTCTGGCTGCAGGACAGGGAGTCCTTTCTCCAAAGCATACTGCTTAACTGCCGAAGGCTGCAATACCGAGCCATGCCGCCCTACGGGCTTGTCTGGCTGTGTCACCACCGCCACCACATGATAATCATTCTCCACCAGAGCCTTCAGTGTCTCCACGGCAAACTCAGGGGTTCCCATAAATACAATTCGCAGATCTTCTTTCTTCATACAACAACTTCCTTAGTCTTGACTAAAATCATGCACCATCTTACGATAGGCACTGTACATTCGCTTACGGGAGATATACCCTTTCAGATGGCGGTCCTCATCCAACACTGGAAGCCAGTCTGCCTGCGTCCGCTCAAAGGTTTTCATCACCTCCGTCATCGAAGTACCGTCATCGAGCACTGCGGCAGGAGCCGTCATCAACTGACTCGCCTTAAAATGATGATACAACTCTGTACGGAACATGACATGACGTATCCTAACGATATTAATCTCTCCCAACAGACTGCCAGCGGCATCTACCACAGGCAGGACACTGTGACGGGAACGACTGATCTTATGAACCATCTGCCCTAACTCCATGTCTGGGTCAACCCCCTGATAGTCGCGGTCAATCACTGAGTCCAGACTCATCAATGTCAGCACGGCATGGTCGGTATGATGGGTAATGAGTTTACCCTGTCGTGCCAGTCGCATGCCATAGATACTATGAGGTTCAAAGATGATAATCGTCAGATAGGCGAATACCGACACGATCATCAAAGGTACAAAAAGATTATAACCACTCGTTATCTCCGCGATGAGGAAGATACCAGTCAATGGAGCATGCATCACGCCAGACATCACTCCTGCCATTCCCAGTAAAGCGAAATTCTTCTCAGGAACATAAACCCCTATCTGATTCATGTTCCACAAACGGGAGAACAAGAAACCGGTAAAACAGCCGATAAACAAAGAGGGCGCAAACGTACCGCCGCAGCCGCCTCCTCCATTAGTCGCACTGGTGGCAAAAACCTTTGTAAAAAGTACCAAAGCGAGATAACCTATCAGGTATTCATGATGACCATAGAACAGAGAGTTGTCCAGTATCTGGTTCCAGTCTGCCTCTGTCTTACCATTCAACAGGAGGTTAATGGCATGATAACCTTCTCCGTATAATGAAGGGAAGAGGAAAATCAAGGTACTCAGAATGGCACCACCAATAACCAGACGCACATAGGGTTTGTCCTTAAAGCGGGCAAACATATCCTCGCATGCATTCATCGTCCGGATAAAATAAAGACTCACCAGACCACAACTGACTCCTAACAAGATGGTGGCTGGAACACGCTGGACAGTCCAGTCTGAGTCAAGATGAAAGGAGAACAGCACTGCATTACCACTGAAAATATAGGTAAAACAGGTCGCTGTGACACAAGACACCAATATCGGCAACAATGATGCCATGGTCAGATCGATCATCAAGACCTCCAAGGTGAATACCAGTCCTGCTATCGGTGCCTTAAAGATACCGGCAATGGCACCGGCAGCACCGCACCCTACCAATGTCATCAGTGTCTTACTGTCCAACTTGAACAACTGTCCCAAATTCGAGCCAATGGCAGAACCAGTCAAGACAATAGGTGCCTCAGCACCCACAGAGCCACCGAACCCGATGGTTATGGCGGAGGCTATCACACTCGACCACGTATTATGTGCCTTCAGTCTTGACTTATTCGATGAGATAGCATACAGAATACGGGTAATACCATGAGAAATATTATCTTTGACAATATGACGAACAAAGAGAGAGGTAAGATAGATACCTATCACAGGATAGACCAGATACAGCCAGTTATAACTTGTTGCGGTAAACTGCCCTGTCAACAGAGCGACAATCTGGTTAATCATCCCATGCAACACGAATGCCGCCACAGCAGCAAACAAGCCCACAAAAAAGGCAAGGACCAGTAAGAACATTTTGTCACTTACATGCTCCACCCGCCATTCGTGCAGTCTCTGCACCCATGTAGCTCTTGCAGTATCCTCTGGCTGACGACTCATCACTTCCTGATTATAGTTACCTCACCATTCTCTTTCAGACGAATAATACTGGATGGCTTATGAGGTTTATGCTCCTGACGGCGGCTCCAACATACATAGTCGACCGCCTCAACAATACGAGGATCAATATCACAGTAGTTCTGGGCAGCAGGCTCCCCACTGATATTCGCCGAAGTGGAGACCAATGCTTTCTGGAAACGATAGCACAATTCTTTTGAGAAAGCCTCCTGAGTGATACGCATTCCAATACTGCCATCCTCCGCGATCAGATTCGGAGCCAGATTAATCGCTCCGTCAAGGATTAAGGTTGTCGGCTTCGCATCACTTTCTTTCAGGCTATCAATAAGCTGCCATGCCACGTCAGGAACATTTCTGACATAACGTTGCAAACGAGCATCGGAGTCGACCAGGCAAATCAATGCCTTTGAGTCGTCACGCTGTTTCATCTCATAGACCCGTCTGACAGCCTCCTCATTAGTGGCATCACAGCCAATGCCCCATACCGTATCCGTAGGATAGAGTATCACCCCACCCTTTCGCAGTACCTCCACTGCATTCTTAATATCTTCTTCTCTCGTCATTAGAACTCACTGGTAAAATGGAACTTAATGTGTTTGAAGTCCTCCTGTGCCATGGAGAGCACGTAACCAGAGTCGGCAAGGAATACATCACGTCCCTCCTTGTCTTTCGCCATATACTGGTACTTACGCTTCTTGAAGTTCTCCAACTCAGCGGCATCATCACTCTCTATCCAGCAAGCCTTATAGAGATGGACGGGTTCCCAGCGACACTTGGCATTATACTCGTTCTCTAAACGATATTGGATGACCTCAAACTGCAACTGTCCGACAGTACCGATAATCTTACGACCGTTGAACTGGTTGACAAACAACTGGGCGACACCCTCGTCCATCAACTGGTCGATACCCTTCTGGAGTTGTTTCGACTTCATCGGGTCATCATTCTCAATATATTTGAAGAGCTCTGGGGAGAACGAGGGCAGACCACGGAAATGCAACTGCTCTCCCTCCGTCAGGGTGTCACCAATCTTAAAGATACCATTGTCTGGCAATCCCACGATATCTCCAGGCCAAGCCTCATCAATAGTAGACTTACGCTGAGCCATAAACTGGGTAGGACTTGAGAAACGCAATGTCTTACCCTGACGCACATGCAGATAGGGTTGGTTGCGCTGGAACTTTCCGCTACATACCTTACAGAAGGCGATACAAGAACGGTGATTGGGGTCGATATTGGCAGTAATCTTAAAGATAAAACCTGTGAACTTCGGCTCCTCTGGCTTCACCATACGCTCCTCCGCTTTGGTATCGCGAGGACTGGGAGCAATCTCCACAAAACAGTTCAGCAGTTCCTGCACACCAAAGTTATTCAAAGCAGAACCAAAAAAGACAGGAGCCACTTCGGCAGAACGATACGTCTCCACCTCAAACTCAGGATAGACACCATCCACCAGTTCCAAGTCCTCACGCAGTTTAGCGGCATCCTGCTCTCCTACCCGCTCGTCAAGGACAGAACTGTTGACATCCACTTCCACCTTCTCTGTTACCCGTTGTTTATCGGGAGTAAACAAATCCAGTTTCTGCTCATAGATATTATAAACGCCCTTAAATTTCGCACCTTGGTTGATAGGCCATGACAAGGGACGTACCTTAATCTCCAGTTCCTGCTCTAACTCGTCCAACAGATCGAACGGATCACGACCTTCACGGTCCATCTTGTTAATGAAGATGATGACAGGAGTGTTACGCATCCGGCAGACAGACATCAGCTTACGTGTCTGTGTCTCCACACCTTTTGCGCCATCCACCACGATAATAGCAGAATCCACAGCAGTCAGTGTCCGATAAGTATCCTCGGCAAAGTCTTGGTGACCTGGGGTATCTAAGATATTCACCTTATACTCTATATTGGAGCCGTCAGGAGTGTAGTCGAACTCCATCACCGAGGTAGACACAGAGATACCACGTTGTTTCTCTATATCCATCCAGTCGGAGGTCGCCGTTTTCTTAATCTTGTTGTTCTTGACAGCACCCGCAACCTGTATCTGTCCACCAAACAAAAGGAATTTCTCCGTCAGTGTGGTCTTACCTGCATCTGGGTGCGATATAATCGCAAACGTCCGTCTTCTTTCTATCTCTTGATTCATAATTTCTCTATACAATCTTTTAAACTATCTTCCCAATAAGGAACCTCAATACCATAAACTTTTTTTATCTTTGTCTTATCCAATACAGAATAATGGGGGCGGCGGGCTGGTGTCGGATACTCCGCAGTATGCAAAGGCTTCACATGACAGGTAGTAATACCAGCGATACGATGAATCGCCTTGGCAAAATCATACCATGAGATGACACCCTCATCAGAGAAATGATACAAGCCTGGTACAATACCTTTATTAATAACGGTCATAATAGCCACAGCCAAGTCACGGGCATAGGTGGGTGTTCCTATCTGGTCGAAGATAACACCCAGTTCCGGACGTTCCTTTCCCAACCGGATCATCGTCTTCACGAAGTTATTGCCAAAAGCACTATAGAGCCATGCGGTACGGATGATCATTGACTGCTCGCAAAATTTCTGCACATTCAGTTCTCCAACCAGTTTTGTACGACCATAGACACTATTGGGACATGTCTCGTCATCCTCGACGTAAGGAATGTGACTGGTACCATCAAAAACATAATCGGTGGATATCTGAATCATCCACCCTCCACGACTACCCACCGCAGAAGCAAGATAAGCAGGAGCCTCCGCATTCAGTTTGGTACATAGCTCTTCATTTTCCTCTGCCTTATCGACTGCTGTATAAGCAGCACAATTGACGACGCCATCTATCTGATGCTCTTGAACGAACGACCTGATAGCATCCACGTCAGTGATGTCTAATTCCTGCACATCGGTATTAAACCACTGATGCTGGGGATTATCCTTCTCCAGCAACTGCATCTCATTACCCAGCTGACCATTACAGCCTGTTATCAATATATTCATCTTACTCGAATTCTAACGGTTCTTGCTTATCTTTCAAATAATAATCATTTAACATACCTATAAAAGTGGATATCTCTTTGATGGCGTGCTGAGTCTCCAATGAGACCTCCTTTTTCTGAAGACGTAGCATCATGACCCCATATAAGGAATTAAAACAAGTCTCTATCTCATTCTCTTCCTTATTGGCACCATGATTACGCAACTCCACGATATATGGCAGAACCTTATAATATTCAGAGTTATAGAAAGGAAACTTAGAACTTCCCAACAACTGGACATGCAACTCCTCCAACTGCTGAAGAACTACTTTATTAATTTGAATATGTCCCTTTTCCCTACAACCCTCTTCATTCATCATACGTATCAGATTCCCAAACCAATCGGCCTCATCCTCTTTCTGCTCGTCAGTATAGTCAAACCGGTCAATATATTCACGGCGGATACGACTCAAAGAACAACCAAAGGCACGGATAGTGTCCTCCACCTGCCACATATAAAGCAGATATTCCGCTATATTCTTTCTTCTTAACTCTTGCGCTATTAACATTTCTAAAATCTCAACAGGTTTGTTGTCGTTCCCAATAACATAATAATAGAACCAATAATCACCGCAACACCGATAATCTGATTGATCAGGCGAATACCAAAATCATCAAACTTCGCCCGTATTTTGTCCACCAGCCAGGTCAGTCCCCACCACCAAAGCAATGCACCTCCTACAATACTCATAAAACCTACCAACATCTCAAAAGGATGGTTTGGCAAGACAAATGCGAACTGAGCGTACATTGCCAAGAAAAGGAAAACGATGAGAGGATTGGAGAATGTCACAAGGAATGCCGTCCACGTGTTATACCATAGGGAGCCTTTTTGTTGCCCAGACTGGTGCATCTTCTTAGTAGGATCTGTGTAATAAGTAAAAAGTCCAAAGCACAGAAGCATTACACTACCTACGATTTGTAAGTAGAACCGATTCTGGTCATTAGTGATAAAGTCCATCACAAACGACATACCAAATCCCGCAATTCCCGCATAGATGATATCACTAATAGCCGCGCCCAGACCTGTAGCAAATCCATACCAGCGCCCTTTGTTCAACGTTCGCTGCACACAAAGGATGCCAACAGGACCCATTGGGGCTGAGGCTATCATACCAATCAGCATGCCCTTGAAGATGAAATCTAATATATTAATAGGTATATGTAATGGCATATCGGATGCAAAGATACGAAAAAATAACAACAGAACGCACAGATTTATTAGTTTTTATATTTTTTAATCGGTATATTCTTCAATTTCTCTAGTTTATTTATTAACTTTGCAGACTGATAAAAGAAATATTCTATAACTTAAAACATATATTAATTATGAACGAACAACAAGGAATCAAGCCGTATGTTATCGGCTTAGACTTAGGAGGAACCAATTCTGTCTTCGGTATTGTTGACGCTCGTGGCGACATCAAGGCTACAACAGCTATCAAAACAGGCGGCTTTGAGAAAGTTGAAGACTATGTCAAGGCATCTGTAGAAGCACTACAGCCTATCATAGAGCAAGTTGGCGGTACCGACAAGATCAAGGCGATGGGTATTGGCGCTCCTAACGGGAACTACTATAATGGCACTATTGAGTTTGCCCCAAACCTTCCTTGGGCTCACAATGGTATCGTACCATTGGCAAAATTGTTCAGTGACCAGTTGGGTATTCCCGTCGCACTGACAAATGACGCTAACGCAGCAGCTATCGGCGAGATGGTCTATGGTGTTGCTCGTGGTATGAAGAACTTTATTGTTATCACCCTTGGTACTGGCGTAGGCTCTGGTATCGTGGTTAACGGACAATTGCTGTATGGACACGACGGCTTTGCCGGTGAGTTAGGTCATGTCACCATGGTACGTGGCGCAGAAGGCCGCACCTGCGGTTGCGGACGTACTGGCTGTCTGGAAGCCTATTGCTCCGCTACTGGTGTCGCCCGTACTGCACGGGAGTTATTGGAAAAGACAGACCGTCCTTCAATACTTCGTGAGATGAACCCTGCCGACATCACCTCACTTGATGTCAGCATTGCAGCAGGCAAGGGTGATGAACTTGCCAAGGAGATATATGAGTTCACAGGGCATATGCTTGGTGAGGCTTGCGCTGACTTTGCGGCATTCTCTTCCCCCGAAGCTTTCATCTTCTTTGGCGGCATGGTAAAAGCCGGCGATTTGATTATGGAACCTATCAAGAAGGCATACAATGAACACGTTCTTCCTATTTTCCGTAATAAAGCACAGTTCCTTGTAAGTGGACTTGACGGGGCTTCCGCAGCCGTTCTTGGCGCTTCCGCCATTGGCTGGGAGGTTTAATAAACGCTTATAAACATATTATGAAAAGAGGTTGGTGCAGGACGCTACCAACCTCACTTCATAATATAATGATAAGATAGTAGGCAATTGCCGACAATGACTTATCGGTGGCAAATATAGTACTTAATCGTCAGAAATGCAAATTTTTAACTAAGTTTTTACATTTCCGCCTAATAATCCTATTTCAAAGACTCTGGTTTTCGGTAAGCCATCCCTGTAACATGACACAATAGTTTTCCTTGCTGATTGGTAATCCGCACCTCCACAGCAGGAATCCTATGATGGTTAAAGACCTCTATTGCTTCTGCCGTCAGAAGGTCCCCTTCACGAGCTGAGGAAAGATACATAATATTATTCTGAATACCAAAGGTTAATTGTCCACGACTATTCATCACAGCAGCAAAAGCCAAATCCGCCAAGGTAAAGAGTGCGCCCCCCTGACAGACACCTCCTGCATTCAAGTGACCTTTTGTCACTGTCATAGTAGCCACGGCACGACCTTCTGTTATCTCAATAATACGACATCCCGCACCTGCGGCAAAATGATCATTCGCATTTAGGAATTGTTGAATATCCATCCTCAGATTCTTTTCGTTTTGGCGGCAAAATTACACTTTTTATTTCAAATCGTAAAAAAAACAACAAAAAAGTTTGCAGATTAAAAGAATTATATCTACTTTTGCAGACGTAAACATAAAAACTTCGAATATAATATGACAAATATGGCGAATGCATGGTGGTGGCGTAGCTCGAGATTGAAATAGTCGCGGGGTACGATGCCGTATATGTGTTCATAAAGATAACAAGGGCTCGTCGTTAACGCGACGAGCCCTTTTAACGTCAGACAGCAAGAACTTAACAAAACAAATATGAAAAAAACATTTTTAGTAGACGAGAAAGGATTCTATGGTGAATTCGGCGGAGCGTATGTTCCTGAGATTCTTTATGCTACCGTTCAAAAGTTGCAAGAAGAATACCTGCCTATCATAGAATCAGAAGCTTTCAAGAAAGAGTATATGGAACTCCTGCGTGATTATGTGGGGCGTCCTTCCCCACTCTATCTGGCAAAGCGTATGAGTGAGAAGTATGGGTGCCAGCTTTATCTGAAAAGGGAAGACCTGAACCACACAGGTGCTCATAAGATCAACAACACGATAGGACAAATCCTGCTTGCCAAGAAAATGGGCAAGAAGAGAATCATCGCCGAGACAGGAGCAGGGCAACATGGTGTGGCAACCGCCACCGTCTGTGCCTTGATGGACATGCCATGCGTCGTTTACCAAGGAGCTTTAGACGTTGAACGCCAACATGTCAATGTAGAGCGCATGAAGATGCTGGGAGCTGAGGTACGCCCAGTCAAGACAGGTAACTGGACTTTGAAGGATGCCACGAACGAGGCGATACGTGACTGGTGCTGCCATCCTGCCGACACATTTTATATCATAGGAAGTACCGTGGGACCGCATCCATACCCTGACATGGTGGCACGCCTGCAAAGCATTATCTCCGCAGAGATAAAGGAACAATTGCAAGAAAAGATTGGGAGAGACTATCCTGATATCCTGATGGCATGTGTCGGTGGAGGCAGTAATGCTGCAGGAACCATCTATCATTATATTGACGATGAACGTGTAAGGATCGTTCTTGCGGAAGCTGGTGGACTTGGAGCTGACACAGGGCATACTGCAGCTACCATCCATGCTGGAAGACTCGGAATCTTACATGGTGCCAAGACACTCGTCATGCAGACACCAGACGGACAAATCATCGAAGCGGAGTCGATTTCAGCAGGTTTGGACTACCCAGGCATTGGTCCGATGCATGCGAATCTTGCCTCACAACATCGAGCCACCGTATATTCTATCAATGATGATGAGGCGGTGAAAGCAGCCTATGAACTGACACGCATGGAGGGTATCATCCCCGCTTTGGAGAGTGCCCATGCCATTGCTGCCCTAAGCAAGATGACTTTCAAAAAAGACGATGTCGTCGTCCTGACCGTCAGCGGACGTGGCGACAAAGACGTAGAGACCTATTTATCTCATAAAGAAATGGCTGGAGAATATGGAAACTTTTAACTATACCACTACCTGCAAGACGATTCTTGCTGACCTGTATACCCCCGTTGGTGTATATATGCGACTGCGTGATATTTACCCACAAAGTGCATTGATGGAGAGCTCTGACTATCATGACAAGGACAATTCCCGCTCTTTTATCGGTATCAACCCCATTGCCTCTGTTGCCATCGGGCATGGCGAGGCTACCATCAACTTCCCGGATGGCAGCCATGAGCAACACGCTATCAACGCCAACTACGGCACGGCAGATGCCATTCATGCGCTCACCGACCGAGTCCATGTAGAGGGAGACTACGCAACATTCTGCGGCTTATACGGTTATACATCATTCAATGCCGTTCGTTATTTTGAGAATATAGCCGTCAAAGACGAAACGCAAGAGAAGAACGACGCCCCTGACATGCTATATATATTATATAAGGATATCATCGTCTTCGATCATTTCAACAACTTGTTGACAATCATCTGTCTTTCTGAACACTCGGATGGTTCAGGCATCTCCGAGATTATCCGCGCAATGAATAAGACGAACGTACAGGCTTATGGTTTTCATCCAGTAGGAGATGTCTGCAGCCCGATAACAGATGAAGAGCATAAGGCAAATATCCGTAAAGGCATTAAACATTGTCTGCGTGGTGATGTTTTCCAGATTGTTCTCTCCCGTCGCTTTATCCAGAAATATGAGGGAGATGATTTCAAACTCTACCGCGCCCTAAGAAGCATCAACCCCTCACCCTATCTCTTCTACTTTGACTTCGGTGGTTTCCGCATCTTCGGTTCCTCCCCAGAAACACACTGTCGCATTGAGAACCGAAAAGCTTATATTGATCCGATAGCCGGCACCACCAAGCGCACCGGTGATGCGGAGAAGGATCATGAAGGGGCGGAGTTCCTTCGCAACGACCCAAAAGAGAATGCAGAACATGTCATGTTGGTAGACCTCGCACGAAATGACCTCTCCCGTAACTGTCATGATGTAAAGGTGGATTTTTACAAAGACCTGCAATATTACTCGCACGTCATTCATCTTGTTTCCCGGGTGAGTGGAGAACTGGACGAAGAAGCAGATCCTATCAAGGCATTCATCGACACTTTCCCTGCTGGTACTTTAAGCGGTGCGCCAAAGGTGCGTGCCATGCAACTTATCAGTGAGTACGAGCCACATAACCGGGGAGCCTATGGCGGATGTATAGGCTATATCGGACTGAATGGAGACCTCAACCAAGCAATTACTATCCGTACTTTCGTCTCTCGCAATGGCGAGCTTTGGTTTCAGGCTGGTGGCGGTATTGTTGCCAAGAGCAATGAGGAATATGAGCTACAAGAAGTAAACAATAAACTTGGTGCTTTGCGCCGTGCAATTTTAATGGCAGAAAGGATGTAAGATATGGTTAAAATAGTTATCATCGACAATTACGACTCGTTTACCTATAATCTCGCCCATTTAGTGAAGCAACTTGGTGCAGAGGTCACGGTATTCAGGAACGACCAGTTTGAACTGTCTCAACTGGAGCCTTTTAGTAAGATTATCCTGTCGCCTGGACCTGGCATTCCCTCCGAGGCAGGACTCTTGTTAGATGTCATCAAGACTTATGCAGGCAAGAAGCCCATCCTCGGTATCTGTCTGGGACATCAAGCTATTGGTGAGGCTTTCGGTGGCAAATTAGAGAACCTGAGTGAGGTCTATCATGGTGTGGCTACTGAAGGAACCCAGTTCGGCAATGATGCCATTTTCTCTGGATTACCCAGCCGCATCACCATGGGGCGTTATCACTCATGGGTGGTCAGCAGAGACGGTTTTCCTGATTGTCTTGAGATAACGGCAGAGAGTGACGAAGGGCAGATTATGGCACTCAAGCACAAGACATTCAATATCCGTGGCATCCAGTTCCACCCAGAGAGTGTTCTCACACCTGACGGCAAGAAGATGCTCCAAAACTGGCTCTTTCTATAGACTATAGTATATATAGTCACTATAGTAACTATAATTATAAAAACAAAATATATGGCACAAACAATGAAAGACATCCTTAACAGGATGCTCAACCACGAGGAACTTTCTCGTGAGGAGATGAAGAACATCTTGATCGGAATCACACACAGTGAATTCCCCAATGAGCAGATCACTGCCTTGCTGACAGCATTGCAGATGCGTGGTGTCACCGTTGACGAACTGCTCGGTTTCCGTGATGGCATCTTAGAGACAGGTGTCCCTGCCATCCTCAACGCTGACCGCTATATTGACGTGGTAGGAACTGGCGGGGACCGCAAGAACACTTTCAATATCTCTACGACTTCATGCTTCGTCATCGCAGGAGCAGGCTATAAGGTCGCCAAGCATGGCAACTATGCGGCGACCTCCGTGTCGGGAGCCTCTAATGTCATCCAGCATCATGGTATCAAGTTCACGGATGATATCGACAAGCTGAACCGTAGTCTCAATGAGGCAGGTATCGTCTATCTTCACGCCCAGCTCTTTGCCAAGGCGATGAAGTTTGTCGGTCCTATCCGTAAGGCATTACAGTTCCCTACCATCTTCAACCTGTTAGGTCCGCTGGTGAATCCCAGTCAGCCGAAATGTCAGTTGTTAGGAGTGGCAAACCTCGACCAGATGCGTTTATATAATAATGTATATCAGAAGATCGGCATCGACTATGGTATCGTTAATAGCATTGACGGTTATGATGAGATTTCCCTAACCAGCGACTTCAAAGTGACAACGAACCAATATGAGCGTATCTTCAAGCCACAGGACTTAGGGTTTGAGATTGCAAAGCCTGAGGAACTGGTAGGTGGTGCCACTGAGGAAGAAGCAGCAGCGATCTTCGATGCAGTATTGGAGAACCGTGCCCTTCCTGCCCAGAAGAATATCGTCCTTGCCAATGCCGCCTTTGGTATTCAGGTCCTGGAGAAAGGTCAGAAATCCATCGAGGAATGTATTGCCATTGCCCGTGAGAGTATTGACAGCGGCAAGGCATTAGCTACCTTTAAGAAATTCGCGGAACTTAACTCGTAAACTATAGTACCTATAGTCACTATAGTCCCTATAATAATATGGATATATTACAAGAAATCGTAGCTCACAAGCGGATAGAGGTGGAGCGTTTCAAGCAACAGCTCTCAGAACAAGAGATACACCGACGTGTAGAGCCTCTTCTTGACTTCAGCGTACCTTCCATGTCGAAGGCACTGACAGCTTCTGAATCTGGAATCATCGCTGAGTTCAAGCGTCGCTCTCCCTCTAAAGGATGGATCAAGGAGGAAGGTAAGGCAGAAGAGATTCCTCTCTCTTACCAGGAGCATGGTGCCGCTGCACTCTCCATCCTCACTGACGAACAGTATTTCGGAGGGAAGGATGACTTTATCCGCATTGCCCGACACGCAGGGGTACACATTCCCATTCTTTACAAGAACTTCATCATTGACGAGTATCAACTCTTCCAGGCTCGTCTCTGTGGGGCTTCCGCAGTCCTGCTGATTGCTGCCGACCTGTCCAAGAAAGAATGCAAGGCATTACTCCATACAGCCCATGAACTGGGGATGGAAGTCTTGCTGGAAATGCATAGTGAGGAAGAACTGGAGTATGCGGAACTGGAACCGGACATGTATGGCATTAACAACCGTAACCTCGGGACATTCATCACCGATGTCCAAAACAGTTTCCGATTGGCGGCACTCCTTCCTAAGGATAACGTCAAAGTCAGTGAGAGTGGCATCTCTAACCCCGACGCGGTCAAGGCACTCCGCATAGCAGGATTCCGTGGTTTCCTCATCGGCGAGACTTTCATGAAGACCTCTGCCCCGGGTGAAGCATTAAAGGATTTCATCTCTAAACTCTAAACGATGAACGCAAAACTCATAAAAGTATGTGGGATGCGCGATCCTGAGAACATCCGCAAGGTGGAGGAACTCGCTGTCGACCTGATGGGTTTTATCTTTTGGTCCAAATCAAGTCGTTACGTAAGTGATAAACCCTCCTACCTACCCACCAGACAGAAACGTGTCGGTGTCTTCGTCGATGCCAGTATCGAAGAAGTAGCAGAGAAGACAAAAGAGTATGCCCTCGACCTCATCCAACTCCACGGCAAGGAGACACCCGACTATATCCAGCGTCTCCGTCCCCTTTGTCCCCTGCGCGGTGACCATGCCACCGCCATCATCAAGGCGCTGAACATCGCCGACGCTGAGGACTTGGCACAAACAGCACAATACGAGGGAATCGTTGACTACTTCCTCTTCGACACGAAATCGAAACTGGTGGGCGGTAACGGCACTCAGTTCGACTGGTCGGTACTCAAAGCCTACCATGGGGGCACTCCCTTTATACTTAGCGGGGGCATCGGTCCCGATGATGCGGAGAAAGTCAAGAACTTTCAGCACCCCATGTTAGCCGGTATCGACCTTAACTCCCGCTTTGAGACAGCACCTGCCCTAAAAGATATCCATTTAATCAATGACTTTCTAGAACAATCTAGAATAATCTAGCAAAAACACTATGAATAAAATCAACAAACTGTTCTCCGAGAACAAAGACAAGAAACTACTGAGTCTCTATTTCTGTGCTGGATGCCCTACCCTTGAGGGAACCGCCGATGTCATCAAGACATTAGAGCGACGAGGCATCTCCATGATAGAGGTTGGCATCCCCTTCAGCGACCCAATGGCTGACGGTCCCGTCATTCAGGATGCTGCAACGACAGCGTTAAAGAACGGCATGACCCTTCGTAAGTTATTTTCACAACTGGAGACCATCAAGGATGAAGTATCCATTCCACTCGTCCTGATGGGTTACCTGAACCCCATCATGCAATATGGCATCGAGGCTTTCTGCCAGAGTTGTGTGGAGAGCGGTGTGAGTGGTGTCATCATCCCCGACCTACCTTTCAAAGACTATCAGGACATCGTGAAACCAGTCGCCGACCGTTACGACATCCGCGTCATCATGCTCATCACCCCAGAGACTTCCGAAGAGCGTATCCGCTTCATCGATGAGCATACCGATGGTTTCATCTATATGGTATCCTCGGCTGCCATCACAGGAGCGCAGAAGAGTTTCGACGAGGCAAAACAAGAGTATTTCCGCCGTATCAATGGCATGAACCTGCGTAATCCCCGCATGATCGGCTTCGGCATCTCCAACAAGCAGACCTTAGAGGCTGCTCAGCAAAATGCCGCCGGTGCCATTATCGGTTCCAAGTTTGTCACTCTGCTCAGCGAGAGCAAGAGTGCCGACGAGGCATTGGACAAATTGTTCGATGCCCTTGAACAATAATTATATTTATAAATAATGTAAAATAAGAGCGAGTTATCGCTCTTTTTTTGTACCTTTGTCGGCAAACTACTAAAACGACAAATATGAAAAAACTATTTACTATGTTAGTACTGTGTATCACAGTCCTCTCCATACATGCCAAAGGCTGGGATGAGCAGCAGTACAAACAGATTGAGCAAAGTATCCGTGTCCCCCAGTTCGTGGACAAAGTGTATGACATCACCAAGTATGGTGCCAAGCCTGATGCTATAGCATCCAAGAACCAGAAGTCCATACAGAAAGCGATTGACCAATGCTTCAAGAAAGGAGGCGGTCGGGTAGTCGTTCCCGCAGGAAAGCGTTTCCTCACTGGAGCCATCCAACTCAAGAGTGGTGTCAATCTGGTCGTTGAGGAAGGCGCTGTCTTGGAGTTTGTTTTCGACACGACACTCTATCCTATTGTGGAAACCTCATGGGAGGGACTGGAATGCTTCAATCTCTCACCGTGTATCTATGCTTTCAAGGCGAAGGACATTGCCATCACTGGCAAGGGAACCATTGATGGAGGTGGTTCCAACGACACCTGGTGGCCATGGTGTGGCAACGGGCGCTTTGGTGCCAAGGAAGGAGGGATATCACAGACGAAAGGTGGTCGTGCCCGTCTGCTGAAAGCTGGTGAAGACGGTATTCCTATGTATGACGAGAAAGGCAACAGAAGTCCTGAGCGTGTCTTTGAGGCAAAAGACGGACTGCGTCCTCAACTGGTGAACTTCAACAAGTGTGAAGGTATCCTGATGGAGGACATCACCTTGTTACGTTCTCCGTTCTGGGTTATCCACCCTCTGCACTCCACCGATATCACTGTCCGTCGTGTCAAGATGATCAACGACGGTCCTAACGGTGACGGATGTGACCCCGAGTGCTGCGACCGTGTATTGATTGAGGACTGTTTCTTCAACACCGGTGACGACTGCATCGCCATCAAGAGTGGGCGAAACCGCGACGGACGTGAGCGTAACATGCCAAGTCAGAACATCATCATCCGCAACTGTGAAATGAAGAATGGTCATGGCGGAGTCGTCGTAGGCAGCGAGATCAGCGGTGGTTGTAAGAATGTCTATGCCCATGACTGTGTAATGGACTCTCCTAACCTTGACCGTGTGCTCCGCATCAAGACCAACTCTTGCCGCGGCGGTGTCATCGAGAACATCAACATGCGCAATGTCACTGTCGGACAGTGTAAAGAGGCTGTCCTGAAGATTAATACCGACTATGAGCCCCGTGAGATCTGTTGCCGTGGCTTCTACCCCACGGTGCGTAATGTCACCATGGAGAACGTCACCTGCCAGAAGTCACGGTATGGTGTGATGATTGTCGGTTATGACGACCCCAAACTTGCCTATACCGTCAATAACATCACCGTCCGCAACTGTCAGTTTGACGGGGTATATGACAAGCCTGTCCATCAGGTAGGACTGGCACAGGATGTCACTTACGAGAACCTCATCGTCAACGGCAACCTCGTTCTGCAGGAGATGCCTTACAAGCACTACTCCGAATGGCTCACCTATTCCGAGATGAAAAGGGTTCCTGAGAGTTACATGCTTGATTTCGCCAAGAAGCCCAAGTGGAGCTATGTCATGGGTATCGAACTGGAGAGCATGCTAGACACCTACCTGTGCTATGGCGGTGAGGATATCCTGAAATACTGCAAGATGTATACCGACAAGATGATTGACCAGGAAGGTAACATCACGGGCTATAACATCCTGGACTATAACCTCGACAATATCCGTACAGGTCATTTCGTGACCCGTATGTACCAGAACTGGCCGGAGCCGAAGAACCTGCTCGCCATGCAGACCATGATGAAGCAACTCCAGGACCAGCCTCGCACTATTGCCGACAAGGTTTACTGGCACAAGGCGATCTATGCCTACCAGGTATGGCTCGACGGTATCTTCATGGGACTCCCATTCCGCACACTGACGGCTCCGATTACTGAGAAGGTAAAAGGTAAGAAGGCAAAAAAGAATCCCATTACGGCTATCTATGATGACGCTGTCAACCAGCTGAAGATTACCTATAACCGTACGCTCGACCCCAAGACAGGACTCAACCGTCATGCTTATGATGAGACACGTAAGACGTTCTGGGCTGACAAGGAGACAGGACTCTCACAGCACTGCTGGGGACGTGCCCAGGGCTGGTATACCATGGCACTTATCGAGGTACTCGATGCACTGCCAAAGGACTACGCCCGCCGTTCAGAGGTTCTTGACCTGCTGCAAAAAGACTTCGATGCCATCCTGAAATGGCAAGATAAGAAGACCGGACTATGGTATCAGGTGATGGACAGTCCTGGTAAGGAAGGCAATTACCTGGAATCCACCTGTTCATCCATGTTCACCTATGCCCTCCTGAAGGCATACCGCTTGGGGTATGTCAGTGAGAAATACCGTGCTGCCGGTGTCCGTGCCTACGAGGGTATCATCAAGAACTTCATCAAGGTACACCCTGACAAGACCATCTCGCTGACCCAGTGCTGTGAGGTGGCTGGTCTTGGTCCTGCAGCCACTCCAGAGGTAGTAGCTGCCATGAAAAAGATCAACCCCAAAGGCTCTGTCAAGGAGAACAAACGTCGTGACGGCAGCTACGCATACTATCTCAGTGAACCCATCCGTAACAACGATGCCAAGGGTGTCGGTCCGTTCATCTGGGCCTCCCTCGAGATGGAGCAGTTGGGATATACGACGGAAAACATGAAATAATTAATAAGGAAAGGAAATATGAAAAAGTATCTATTAACATTGGCAGCTCTAGTCTGCACACTATTCGCTACCGCTCAGGCTCCCGCTTTCCCTGGAGCCGAGGGACATGGTCGTTATGTAACTGGTGGACGCGGGGGCACAGTGATTCACGTAACCAATCTCAATGACAAGGGCGCAGGCTCTTTCCGTAATGCTGTCAGTGGTAACTCCAAAAAGATCGTTGTCTTCGATGTCAGTGGTGTCATACCTCTTGCCAGTGATATTACCATTGGTGAGAATACCACTATTCTCGGTCAGACAGCACCCGCTCCTGGTATTACCTTACGTTATTATACCGTTAAGCCCAACAACAACGTCATCATGCGTTTTATCCGTGTCCGCCGTGGACAGGAAAAGGATGTCAATGACGGAGCAGATGCCATCACAACATGGAATAAGACTGGTATGATTTTCGACCACTGCTCTTTCTCATGGAGTATTGACGAGGTGGCTTCGTTCTACGACAACAATAATTTCACTATGCAGTGGTGTACACTGGGTGAGAGCCTCAACAATGCCGGACACGGAAAGGGTGCCCATGGATATGGAGGTATCTGGGGCGGCAAACTGGCTTCCTTCCATCATAACCTGATCCTACATGTCAACAACCGCTCTCCCCGTTTCAATGGAGCAAGATATGAATGGAACGGATATACCAATAACAAACTCTACAGCGAATACAAATGGGAGAATTACGTACAGGCAGAGAATGTGGATTTCCGCAACTGTGTCACCTACAACACCAACGGATGTTATGGTGGTCCCGGTGGTGGACAAATCAATATGGTCAACAACTATATGAAGAGTGGTCCTGCTGCAAAGGTGTCAAAACTCACGCAGGTAACCGTAGGGGCCTCTGGCAACTCCTCAGGACACCCTAATGCCTATGGCATGACCAGTCGCTATTATGTGAGCGGTAACTTGATTGACGGTAACGATGCCGGATGGAACAAGTTCACCTACGACGATGGAACAATCACACAGAATGGCAAACGCTATTCTAAAGACCCCAACCACTTGCATGGTGCTAATGCCGAGTATATCACATACGACGGTACGGAGTATGTCTGCATGCAACTGGATGCTCCTGCACCTGTTGGTGAGGTAACCACTCACTCTGCGTTAAAGGCATTCGACAAGGTGCTGACCTATAGCGGTGCCTCTCTTCACATGGATAATGTGGATGAGCGTTATTTCGATGAGGCACGCAATGGTACAGCAAAATTCAAGAACGGACGTATCGACCTCGTCGCCGACTGTAATGGTTATACGGAGGAAGACTTCGGAACAGGCAGTCGCGCAGCAGACTTTGACACGGACAAAGACGGCATCCCCGATGCATGGGAAACGGCTAACGGACTGAATCCCAACAATGCCACCGACGCTGTCACCTATACCCTCGACCCTGCTAAATACTATAACAATCTGGAGGTCTATGCCAACTCACTGGTACAGGACATCATGGTCAACGGAAACAAGGATGCCGAGGAAGCTGCCAAGGAGTACTACCCTGCCTATAAGAAAGAAGATGGCACTGCTGTTGAGGCAATCAACACACTGGGACTGGACATCAGCGGTGGCACCAGTGGCGATACCGGTGAGACAAAGATATACTCCGTCATGTTCAACGGCAGTAACATGGAGAATCCCACAGGCTTTTTCACCTTCAATCCAGACAAGCACAATTTCAACCCTAAGTTCACAGGAACTTATAACGGCACCAACTACACCCAAGGTCTGAAAATGGAGGGTCAGACCCTTGTGCAATTCACCACAACAGGCACATCCACCGTCATCATTGTGCAATCTGACTGGGAGAGCGCCGAAAAACCTCATGGCACTCCCAAGAGCATTAAATTCGATGGTACAGAACAGGATTTTTCTACAGCCTCTATACCTGCAGGAAGCACAGGTGTCTGTGTCTATACCATTGCCGGTGTTGGTGCTGGGACGCACAAGATTACCCGTGGTAGCGGTGAGAGTGGCATCTTCTATGTGGAAATACAGGAAACGATCCCCACTGGGATTAGTACCACAACAGCCAAAACCATCAATAATGACGGTAACATCTACAACCTTGCCGGTCAGAGGGTGGACGAAAGCTACAAGGGGCTCATCATCAAAGATGGTAAAAAATACTACCAGAAATAACAACAGTTATCACATAGCCAAGAACCGGTGGGGCTTTACACAAGCCTTACCGGTTTTTTCACAACCATCAATGCTCCGACGACGCATAGGGCATGACTATGAGTCAAAGTGCGTATATTTGATAACCATCACGGTAGAGGAACGACGCCCTCTGCTGGGAAGACTGGTGGGAAGGGCTGATGCACCAGATGCATCCTTTTTGTGAAGGAACAGCTGAACTGCCATCTGGGACAGGTAATCAAGGGGTTTAAGACTGGCTGCAACAAGGCGTACCCCTCACACGCCAAATGTGTCTGGATATGAATGAGATGACGAAAGAGATTTGTTCCTGTTTTCTGTGATATATCAAAAATAATGATTACCTTTGCACCAACTAAAACAAATGGAAATGAAGAAAATAACATTGATAAGTTGCTTCGCATTATTGTCATTAGCAACATGGGCAACAAATTATTATGTGTCCCCGACAGGTTCTGGATCAAACTATACAGAATCCTCCCCTGGAAAGTTGACAGCCACAGTGATTGGTAAATTGAATGCCGGTGATGTACTTTATCTGATGGGAGGACAGTATGATCTGCAGAGCAATTTGACTATTAATCGCAATGGCACAGCCGACAAAATGATTACGATTTGCCCGTATAATAGCGAACGCCCCATTATCGACTTCCGCAATCAAATAAACGGAACCAATGGTGTGACGGTAAAGGGTAAGTACATACATATCAAAGGTATCACTATCCGATATGCAGGCTACAAGGGTATTTGGCTGGAAGGTGCTACCTATTGTATCTTGGAACAAATGGAGATATATGGCTGCTGTAACGCTGGTTTCCAACTGCGAAGTGGTGGGCATAACACTGTTGTCAATTGCGACTCTCATGACAATTTCGACTATCAAGATAATGGTGGGAATGCCGACGGCTTTGCCGACAAGCAAGGCGATGCATGCCCTGGTAATGTATATATAGGTTGTCGTTCATGGAACAACTCAGATGACGGCTGGGACTCCTTCCAACGTGTTACCGATGGCACACCTACTGTTTATATTAATTGCATTACCTATAACAACGGACCAGCCACCTACGATCTCTCAAACCATCCTCGGGTTCTTGGAAAGGATGCTGGTTTAAGTTGTTTTTCTGGCAAGGATTTAAAGAACTTTGCTAATGGTGGAAATCCCAATGGCTTCAAACTTGGAGGTAAAGGAACAAAGCATAATACAGAACTGTATCGCTGTCTCGCAGTGGGGCACCGCAGTAAAGGCTTTGACCAAAACAACAATGCTGGTAACATGAAAGTCATCAACTGCACGGCTTATGACAATAACATCAACTATGGCTTTGGCAACGACTACGCCTATACCTTGACTGTCTATAACAATGTCAGTCTGTCGCCACGAAGCAGCGACTGGAAACGCAGCGACTCCGGTACTACCACACAGGTGCATAACACATGGAACACAGGTTTTTCCACCTCCGAAAGTGATTTCGAGGGACTGGATATTGAGAGTATCATTAATGCACCCCGTAATGCTGACGGCTCATTGGCAGAGACAACCCAGTTCCATTTGAAGAGCACTGCGACTAATCTGATTGACAAAGGAGCGACCTTTACCGACTTTAGTGGGGATAAGATCAACGACTATGTATCATTCAAAGGTACAGCTCCCGACCTTGGCTGTTACGAATACGATACATCTTCCGGCATCCAAGGTATCACCATTAATGGATCAGACCTGAATCCAAACATGCCACGCTACAACATAAAAGGGCAACAAGTGGACAGCAGCTACAAGGGACTGGTCATCCAAGGAGGTAAGAAATACATTCAGAAGTGAGCGGAGAACTAAGTTTACTTAGATTCTTCCGAGCGAAAATGTATTCGACGAAGTCAAATACATTCAGAAGTAAGAAAAGATATTACCTATATTTTAAAATTCGCAAAATAAGTGTCAATCTATCAGAAATAGTTGCAACCGACTGTGCTATAGTCGGTTGCAACTTGATAGATAGGCTGATAGATTGATAGATATTCCGTCATTTGAACGTTATTCTTTTACCTTTTAGCTTGTTTCCTTATTGGTAATCGTTGTATTCGCTGAGGGCAACCAGTGGATTCCTACGTGGAAACCATCGGTTTCCTTATGGGAACCCATCGGTTTCCTCCGTTGGAACCGATGTTTTCCGCTATCCGGACTCCCTGTTAGCTTAAGTTTCGCATACTCAACGGTTACCTGCGTTGCTCTCACCTCTTACCCCTCTCCAAAGAAACGGCAGTTGGTGACAACGAGTGACATCGATTTTTCGTCCTTGTCACCTGTAACGAACTGACTATCAAGTAGTCTTGCAAGGCGGCAACGGTGACAAGGGTTTAAAAAATACATGTAGGGAGCACGTAAACGTTTACGGGCTTTTTGTTGATTTTTAACCACCCACTTTCACCTTATTATATTTTTATGAGTATCTTTGCAGACAAACAAGCTACTACGACATATTTTAATCAATTAATAACTAAAAATAAGCATTTATGAAGTACAAATTTTTACGCATGTCGCTTCTGAGCGCTTTCGCCATACTCTTTGGTGGAGCCGCATTAGGAGCATTGATGGGTGCTGATGGTGAGGGCACGACCATCTATTCGTGGGACAGTGGGACTGAGACTGGCGGCACTGCAGCTGGCTCTGCCGATGGATTAGTCGGAGCGAGGAATGCCAATAACACTACCATCAAATTGGATGGAAAAGCCGATTTCTCAACTAACACTGTAACTATTACATTGGACAAAGCACTTAGTGCTGGCGACAAAATATCAGTTACTGCTTACAGAAACAAGAATGCCGTAGACAAAACATCTGGTTTTAAGGCAAAGTTTGAAAAAGGAGAAAGCACTGTTGCCAGCTCCACAGGTTTAGAGTTTGTGAATATTGATGTCTCCGACGCTTCCGCAGAGGACAGCAACCGTGGTACAGAGCCCAACACCTGCACTTTTGAGGTTCCTACTGACGCTGCAGGTAGCAAGACTATCACCATGACACGCTCACACCAGGGAACAAACCTTTTCATCACCAAAATAGTGATTACGACCCCTGCCTCTGGTGACGAAGGCGGCTCTGGCTCTGATGAAGGCGAAGTAAGCTTCCCTATCACTGCTACATGGAGTTTCACTGATGCAGACGTAGTAGCTGCAGCAGTAGCTATTTCAGGTACCTCAAACTCTACACAGATTGAGAACAATGGTCTGAAACTAACTGTTGAGGCAAATGGCAAGACCATTAGAGATAATGGAAACAGTATCCAGACTGGTGACGGTGTCGTATTCAAAGTACCTGTTCAGGGTAAGAAGGACGAGGTGACCGTCGTAGGATACTCCTCTCCTTATTTTGCATATTCTATTGCTGGCGTAGATGCTACAGAGGCAACGACAAAGTATACTGCTACTGCCGCTGATGTCGCCCAAGGATATGTAGAGGTTGTCAACAAGGGACAGTACCTTATTTCTATCAGTGTGACTCAGAATGAGGATGACAATGCAGACGAAGGTGGTGATACTCCTGCCACTGATGTGACTGCCACTTGGGATTTCGTCAAGAACTGTGCGAACCTCGCTCCAAAGGCTGAGGGCGGAGCATACACGGCAACCACCATGGCTTCTGATGTAGAGGGTATTGAGATGACGATTGTATACAATGGTGGTCAGATTAAGAACAACGACAACAGCTACTATGTCGGAACCGGTGTGGAAATGCAGATACCTGTGAAGAACGTTGGTGACGAGGTTACTGTAGTAGGTTATCCCGGTTATTTCCACTATAGCATAGCTGGCGTAGAAGCAGAGAACCAGGCCACGACTTACAAAGCAAAGAGTACAGATGTCTCCCAGGGTTATGTTGCTGTTGTCGCCACAGCATCCAACAACTACATCAACTCTATCTCTGTGACGCAGTATGCTCCGAAGTCAGAGAACATTGTCGAGAAGTCTATCTACAAGACAGACTTCAGTGACTGGGAGAAAGCTTCCCCCAGTGACCCCGCTACTACTGTCACAAAGACCACTAAGTACACTAAGCAGGATTTGGTATTCACCCTGTTCCAGACTTCTGTCATGGCTACAGAAGACACGAAGTTCTCCGCTTATACCACTCTGCCCCGTATGACAGTGCGTGCTGAGAAGAACAAAGAGTCTTATTTCACCACCAGTGCATTGGCTGAGATTACCAAGATCCGTTTCATCCATGGTGCTACCGGTAGCAACCGCGGTTGGAAGGTTGAGGCTAAGGGTGACGGCGATGCCGACTGGGTTGTCGTCTCAAGTGATGCCGCTAACCCACAGAACTGGTGTGAGGTGACCAAGAATATCAACAAGAAGAACTGCCAGTTACGTTTCACCAACCTTGCTGACGCACAGAATGCATTCTTGTTTGAACTCGAGATCTTCGGTAATGTTGACTTGGCGGGCGAACCGCTGTTGGGATCCTTCAAGGCTAATGGAGAGGCTTATGCCGCAGAAGATATCTTCGAGATGAACAGTGCAGGCAACTATGAGGGAACCATCGAGGTCAGCAAGACGGCTGAGATGATTAGTGAGAGTAATCCTTTGACCGACATCAATGCCGACAATGGTGAGATTGGCACTGTCACATACACAACCACTGGTGAGGGTGCTGACCAGAAGACTGTCGTCACCATCCCTGTTACTGCAGAAAAGGGTACTGTCAACTATATCCTGACCGTTGCCAAGAAGCCAGACTTCACCCTGACCTATTATGATTTGGCAGGTAAGGAGATTGGAACACAGAAAGTGGAGAAGGATGCCAAGATCGGTAAGTTCGAAGTGAATATCGATGAGGTAAAGGCTGCCACAGAGGGCTACAAGGCACGTGGCTGGTTCAAGAACAACTATGTCGGTGAGAAATACTCCGTTGACGATGTCATTACTGGCGATACCAAGTTGTATTCAGTAGAGACAGAAATCGAGGTATCCAGCGACAGCCGCAAATATGAGTTTGACCTGAGAAGCAAGACCTTCTATGCTGAAGACCATGAGGCATTCAACGTTATCAGTGAAAAGGCAAAATGGCATGATGGCACTCACGGATGGTCATTCTATAATGGTGACAAGATTGAGCTGCTCGTTGGTAAGAAAGCCACCATCTCTGTCGCACTTTGCCAATATGGCTCAGGAACCAATATTCTCGTAAAGAATGCTGCTGGTGAGACCTTGGAGACATTAGCTGCCAAGAGTGAGACAGACGGTGCTTTGGTAAGTTACAACTACGAGGGTGTGGCTGGAACATTGACATTGGAAATGGAAGCAGGCGGAGAGATGTATATCCACAGTGTGAAGATTTTCAATACTACAACGACCAACTACGACCAGAAGGGTCAGTGGATCTACGTAAAGAAAGGTGATGCCAGCAGTTTCCTCGATGCTATCGACGCTGCTAACGGCATGAGCGGTACCGAGCGAGTATTCATCTATGTTCCTAATGGTACTTACGACCTCGGTCAAAAGACACTGACCACTATCGGACGCAACAACATCTCTATCATCGGTGAGTCGATGGAGGGTACGATTATCAAGAACCGTCCTGTGAAGGAAGGTATTGCCATCACAGCTACCCTGCTGAACACAGCAACCAATACCTACCTGCAGGATCTGACCCTCGACTGTATCGCTCCCTATGGAACTGGTGACGACACCAAGAGTGCTGAGCGTGGTGTCTGCTTCCAGGACAAGGGTAACCAGACCGTCATGAAGAATGTCTACCTGAAAGGTCTGCAGGACACCTATTACAGTAACGGTGCTGAAGGAATGACCGGTTACTTCGAGACCTGTAAGATTGAGGGTACCGTTGACTTCATCTGCGGTAGCGGCTCAATCCTCTTCAACCAGTGCGACCTCTATGTGGCTGACCGTAGTCAGAGCAAGACATCCGCTAATGTCATCACCGCTCCTGCCACATACGCTTCTGAAAAGGGTTATGCCTTCTATGGCTGTACTATCGATGGCACGGACAACCAGAAAGACAAGTATAACCTCGGTCGTCCTTGGCAGAAGTCACCTGCTGCTACGTATGTCAATACTACCATGAAGATTAATGCTTCAACAGCAGGTTGGACAAGCATGAATAAGGCTGATGCTATCCGCTTCCATGAATTCAACACGAAGAACGCAGAAGGCACAGAAGTTCTATCTCATAATGTGGATGCCTGTGAGACAACTGGTACGAAGGATGAGCTCTACCTGACAGCGGAACAGGCTGCCAACTATGCTCCTGACAAGTTCTTCACTTCATGGACTCCTGCTACTGCCGCTGCTCAGTTCGATGCTCCTACGGATGCTACGCTGAAGGATGGCACCATCACATGGACTGCCGTAGAGGGTGCTGCCGGCTATGCTATCTTCGCTAATGACGAGTTGCTGGGCATCACCGAGACAACTTCTTACACCATCACTGAGGCTGCCGGCGCTCGTCGTGCCGATGGAGAGGTAGTCTACACCATCCGTACCGTCAATGCGATGGGTGGATTCGGTGAGGCACGCACCGTGACCGATGCTACCGCCATCGAGAAGGTGAAGGCAGACGAGAAGATTGACTGGAACAATCAGGTGATTTACGACCTGCAGGGCCGTCGTGTGAAAAATGCCTCCAAGGGTGTCTTCATCATCAATGGTCATAAGGTAATCATCAAATAAGGTACATACCTTATTAATAATATTATAGCGGTGGCTGTTTTCCCACACGGGGAGAGCAGCCACTGCTGTTTTAGTTAAAAAGCACCTTTCCGTAAACGTTTGCAGGAAAAAGTAATAAGATTCTTTTGCAGTTTTAAGATTTATTTGTAAATTTGCATCCAGAATCATAAAAATATTTTTATTAATTTCTTAAAACTACTAATTTTATGTCTGTTAAATTTAAGAGTATGCGAATTGCGCTTACACTTACATTCCTACTTATCGTGGGTAGTTTGTCAGCGCAGAACGTTACTGGTACAGTGAAGGATGCAACGGGCGAGGCCGTCATCGGAGCCACTGTTCAGGAACAAGGTACCCAAAATGCAACAGTGACCGACTTCGACGGTAACTTCACATTGAAGGTATCAGGAAACAAACCAATCGTTATCTCATACATTGGTATGAAGACCCAGACGATTGACGTGAAAGGTAAGAGCCGTGTTGACGTAACACTGCAAGACGACAACACCCAGCTCGAAGAGCTTGTGGTCATCGGTTACGGTTCCGTTCGTAAGAAGGACTTGACCGGTTCTGTTGCCACCGTCAACAGTGAAGCTCTCCAGGCTGTTCCTGTTGCCAATGCCTCTGAGGCACTGACCGGTAAGATGGCTGGTGTGCAGGTAACGACAACGGAAGGTAATCCTGACGCAGAGGTAAAGATCCGCGTTCGTGGTGGTGGTTCTATCACCCAGTCAAACGACCCTCTTTACATCGTGGACGGATTCCCTGTTGACGGTATCAGCGACATCCCTGCCAACGACATCGAGGACATCACCGTACTGAAGGACGCTTCCTCTACCGCTATCTACGGTAGCCGTGGTGCTAATGGTGTTATCCTGGTAACCACTAAGAGTGGTAAGGAAGGTAAGACCAAGGTGAGCTACAACGCTTATTATAGCTGGAAGAAGGTGGCAAAGAGAATGGACGTTCTCAATCCTTACGACTACGCTAAGTGGCAGTATGAGTTGGCTTTGCTGAAGAACAACAATGATTCTTCTAAGATTTCCTCTTATACCGACTATTTCGGCAACTATGAGGATCTGGATCTCTATCAGAACGTTCCCAGCAATGACTGGCAGGATCTGAGTTTCGGACGTACCGGTCATACCTTTAACCACAACATCAATATCACTGGTGGTACAGAGAATATCAAGTACGCCTTCAGCTATGCTCACATGAACGATAAGGCAATTCTTGTCGGTTCTTCTTTCAAACGTGACAACTTCTCTTTGAAATTGAACACGAAACCTACTAAGAAAACCACTCTTGACCTGCAGGCTCGTTACGCTATCACAGACGTGAACGGTGGTGGTTCTAATGATGCCGCTGGTGCTTATGACTCTGACAAGCGTCTGAAGTACTCGGTTATCTACACCCCGATTCCTTTGGCAAACCTTGATCCTACTGCCGGTTCTTCTGATGATGATCTGGGTAACCTCTACAACCCATTGGTTGCTTACAGTGACAGTGACCAGAAGACAAAGCGTAAGAACCTGAATATCGCAGGTAGCTTCGGTTGGGAAATCTTTGACAACTTCAAGGTGAAGACTGAGTTCGGTTATGATGACTACACCAATTACAACCAGCGCTTCTGGGGTCTGACTCAGTATTATATTAAGAATGTACCTCTGGGTGATAACCAGAACAAGCCTGCTATCCGTATCACTGATACCAAGCGTCATCGCTTCCGCAACACGAATACTATTAGCTATGACTTCAAGAAACTCTTCGGTAAGGACAGTGATCACTCTCTGAACATGTTGGTTGGTCACGAGTATGTGATTACCAAGAAGCATGCCAATTTGGACGAGGTACACGGTTTCCCCGTGGACTATGATGCCGCAACAGCATGGAAACTGACCTCTCAAGGTAATCCATACACCGTCGACGACTCTTACAGTGCAGACGACAAGCTGCTGTCTTGGTTCGGACGTGTAAACTATAACTACTTGGACCGTTACCTGGCAACTTTCACATTCCGTGCCGATGGTAGCTCTAAGTTCGGTGACAACAACCGCTGGGGTTACTTCCCCTCTGTAGCCCTCGCTTGGCGTATCTCTTCTGAGCCTTTCATGAAGGGAACAGAGAAGTGGCTGGATGACTTGAAACTCCGTGTCAGCTTCGGTACTGCCGGTAACAACAACATTCCTGTAGGTCAGCTCGTTCAGGTTTACCAGAACAAAGCTACCACATGGGTGAACGGCATCAGCAACTATTGGGCTCCTTCCAAGACCATGGCAAACCCCGACCTGAAGTGGGAGACAACTATCACTCGTAACATCGGTTTGGACTTCACTCTCTTCGGTGGTAAGTTGAGCGGTACCCTTGATGCTTATATCAATACGACCAAGGACCTGCTCATTGAATTCCCTGTACAGGGTACCGGTTATGACACTCAGTATCGTAACCTCGGTAAGACCCAGAACAAGGGTATCGAGTTCTCCTTCACTTATCACATTGTTAATAAGAAAGACTGGGGTATCGACTTCAGTGGTAACATCAACTTCAACAAGAACGAGGTGAAGGATCTGGGTATCATGGAAGACTTCGGTAAGAACACCGCATGGGCATCTACCGAAATCGGTAATGACTACTGGATTGCTGTTGGCAGTCCACTTGGACAGATTCAAGGATATCTCAGCGACGGACGCTATGAGGTTTCTGACTTCGAGAGCTACGATCCTGCTACCAACACCTGGAAGTTGAAAGAGGGCGTAGCCAATGCTTCCGACGTAGTAGGTGCCGTTCGTCCCGGTATGATGAAGATTAAGAACTTGGTAGATCCTGTTGACGCAGATGGTAATGTTGATCCAGAAAAAGCTAACAGAATCGGTGCAGAGGATATTACCATTATCGGTGATGTGAATCCAACCGCCTTTGGTGGATTCAACATCAATGCCCGTGCTTATGGCTTCGACTTTGCAGCAGGCTTCAACTACAGCCTCGGCAATAAGGTTTACAATGCCAACAAGATTGAGTATACTCAGACTGGTAAATATCAGTACCGTAACATGATTGACATCATGGCTGACGGCAAGCGCTGGACCAACCTTGATCCTGCAACAGGTCTGCTTACCAATGATATGACACGCCTGGCAGAGCTGAATGCCAACACAACGATGTGGAGTCCTTACACAGACCGTATGGTGCTGACTGACTGGGCTGTCGAAGGTGCTTCCTTCTTGCGTCTGAACACCTTGACATTAGGTTACACTCTGCCTGCATCTCTTACCAAACGTGTAGGTATCAGCAGTCTGCGTTTCTATGTAACTGGCTATAACTTGTGGACCATCACTGGTTACTCAGGTTTCGACCCAGAGTCTGACTGTATCCGTAAGAACGCCCTCACACCGAGCGTTGACTACTCTGGTTATCCACGTAGCCGCTCATTCGTTGTAGGTTTGAATCTGAATTTCTAAACTGAAGGAGGACATAAACAATGAAAAACTATATTAAATTATCAATTTTATCGCTGTCGCTCGTTGGTGTAACGTCGTGCGACTTAGAAGCACCCAGCATATCTGCTCTTAACGAATCATCTGTATTCGCAGTATATTCACTGGCAGAGGCTGAGGTGATGTCAATTCACGTTTCCTTTGGTGAAACCAACTCTTACCGTGGACGTTTCCTGCCCTACTATGGTGTGAACACCGATGTGGAGGTTGGTAACTCACCTGAACTCTCGAATGCTACCTCTGACAAGCAGAGCTTGTGGAACTATAACACGCTGCCCAACAATGGTCAGATGAACACCGACAACAATGCCTATGCAAAGTTCTATGAGGGTATTGAGCGTGCTAACCTTGCAATCCAGGGAATTCGTGCCCATGGTGACATCGAGAACAAGCCAGATATGGCACAGTTGCTGGGTGAGGCACTGACCCTGCGTGCTGTTATCTACAATGACCTGATCAAGGCATGGGGTGACGTTCCTGCCCGTTTCGAGCCAAATGGTCCGGAAAATGTTTATCTTCCCCGTACTAGCAGAGATGTTATTTACAAACAGTTGCTGGCTGACCTGTTGGAGGCTGAGGACTATTGCTACTGGCCAAACGAGAACAAGATTACCCAAACCACAGAGCGTGTCAGCAAGGCTTTCGTAAAGGGTCTCCGTGCTCGTATCGCCCTCTATGCCGGTGGTTATGGACTCCGTGGTGACGGCTACCGTCGTTCAAAGGATCCCGACCTGGCTCCTGAGAAGATGTATCAGATTGCCAAAGAGGAGTGTGAGGATATTATTAATCAAGGTTGTAACACACTTGGTGAATTCAAGGACAACTTCATCAAGCTCTGTGAGGATAACGTGACCGCAGGCGGTGAGAGCCTCTGGGAGATTCCTTTCTCTGAGGGTCGTGGACGTGTTCTTTACACATGGGGTGTTAAGCACCAGGCAAAAGACCAGTACACACAGCAGGCACAAGGTGGTGTGAACGGACCTATCGCAACATTATATTATGATTATGATGAGGATGATATCCGTCGTGATATTACTTGCGTTCCTTATGAGTGGAGCAAGGATCTCGTCAATGGTAAAGCTCATGTTCAGCTCCGTGCTCAGAACAAGTGGTGCTTTGGTAAGCTCCGCTATGAATGGATGAAGCGTATCGTTACCTCTACCAACGATGATGGTGTCAACTGGCAGTACATGCGTCTTGCCGACGTTTACCTGATGGCTGCAGAGGCAATCAATGAACTGGACGGTCCTTCTGCTGCATGGAAATACATGGAGCCTGTTCTGAATCGTGTGCTTCCCGCAGCTAAGGTTTCTGCTCTTAAGACACAATATACAGCCAGCAAGACTGCTTTCTTCAATGGTATCGTTGACCAGCGTGCCTTTGAGTTTGCTGGTGAGGCTCTCCGTAAGTGTGACCTCGTACGTTGGGGTAACATCGACACTAAGATGGCTGAGGCTAAAGCCAAGTTGCAGGATCTGCAGAAGCGTCAGGGCAATTACGCCGGTTATCCCGACAAGGTATATATCAATAATTCCGAGGACAAGGATAATATTGAGATATACGGTCTGAACAAGGGTGAGGACGATTCTGACAAGATTAAGGAGCTTAAAGATGCTGGTTGGGATTCCAAGAACTGGTTCGAAAGTACCAGCGGATATGTACTGACCGACGATTATATCAATGGTCTCTATGTTGTTACCCCCAGCACTCATTGTCTGTGGCCCATCTGGCAAACATTCATTGATGCCAGCAACAACATGCTGAACAATGACGGCATCTATGGTCAGCTGTCTGATTAATATTGAAATATAACAAGCATAAAAAAATGAAGACATTAAAGAATATATTAGGACTCGGTCTTGTAGCACTGACGTTTACCGCATGTAGCGACGTTGCTGACGAGATTACCGAACTGACGCTTGGACGTAACCTGTCGCCTATCGACATCCAGGCGAAGAACGTCAACGAGACAACAGCTAACTTGCAATGGAAAGCTGTTGATGGTGCTTCCTCATACTATATTGAGGTCTTTGCTGACGACAGTCTGACATTCGAAGGTACACCCGAGCAGACACTCACTAGTGAGACCAACTCAATTTCATTGAGCAAACTTAACTTCGACACGAAGTATTCTGCTCGTGTACAGGCTATCAATGAGAATGAAACACGTAATTCCAAATTCCACGGTGTTTTCTTCAGAACCAGTGCCAAGCAGTTCCTGAAGAATCCCAAAGAAGAGGATATCGCAGACCGTAGTGTGACACTCACTTGGGAAGCAGAGGAAGGTTATGACGTTTCAACCATCGTAATAGGCTCTATCACTCACCAAATCACGGATGAGGAAAAGGCAGCAGGCAAAGCTATTGTTGAAGGGCTTACACCTCAGACTTCCTACACAGCACTCCTGTACTATAATGGAAAACAGTGCGGTAACCGCTCATTCACAACAATCATGGATTTGAAAGGTGCTACACTGGTACACAATGGAGATGATCTTGTTCAGATTATAGAAGATGCTGCAGACGGAGATGTTCTTGCACTCTACGGAGGTACATATGATATCCCTGCGGGCGGTGAGAATGAAGGTCTTTCCACATCAATCAAAATTGACAAGACCATTACCATCAATGGTATATTCCCAACCAACAAGCCTGTCATCACCGGTCGTTTTGAGTTGAATGGCAATATTTCATTGACTTTGTCCAACCTCGTATTAGATGGTCAGAACAATGCGTCTACTGATCAGTTATTCAACGTGAAAGGTACTGACACTAATATGGGAACTATCACAGTTAATAACTGTGAGATTAAGGGTCTGAAAGTAACAGCTGCTGATGGAACCGTCACTTACAAGGGTTATAACAAGGGGCTGTTCTATGGTAATGTGGCATGTACGATCGAGAGTGTGACATTTGAAGATTGCTACATCCATGACATAGAGACTGATGGTGGTGACTTCTTCGACATCCGTAAATCTACAATTGGCAAAGTAGTATTCAAGAATAACACTATCTACAACTGTGCTGCCAACCGCGACTTAATCCGCTATGATGATGTTGCAGGTGCCACAACTGAATTCCTTTTCGAGAGTAATACTATTGACAATGTGATTACAGAGACTGGTACAACCCGCCGTTTGCTCTATATCCGTACTCCAAACGGTAAGATCACATGGAAGAACAACCTGGTCAGCAATTCAAAGGCTGTGTTCACAAACCAGAGTAAGACTCCTGTTCCCACATATGAGAACAATGCTTACTACAACTGCACGAACGCAAATATCTTTGATGACACCAATGATGCTGAAGCCAAACTGTTCTGGAAGGGTGACAAGAACGGACAAAAGGTTGATGACCCGAAGTATGCAGATCCTGCAAATGGTGATTTCACAATCGGTAACGAGAGTGTGAAGAACCTCAAGGTTGGTGCAGCAAAATGGTATAAGTAATCCATCCCCTACTCTATAACTCAAACGGGCAGACATGCAGATTGTCTGCCCGTTGGTTTTTTTTCCGAAATGTTTGGAAGTTATCCGAAAAGAACGTATCTTTGCATATAAATAACTATTAATCATGCGGAAGACCATCTTGTTGATATGGTATCTTATAATAGGTTGGGCAACATCGCTCAACGCACAGCCACAATGTACCATCACCCACTTTGACGAGTTCAGTGGCATGGCGCAGTGGTATGTTACCCAAATCGTACAAGACCGACAAGGTATTATGTGGTTTGCCACATGGAACGGTTTGAACAGGTATGACGGATATGAGTTTCAATGTTTCAAATCCAGGACAGGTGATGAAGTAGACATTCCGTCTGACCGCTTTCAAGATATCAAGTTAGCAACTGATGGTAGCCTACTCTGTTATGTTGACGGACGTGTTTTCGGATTCTCTACTAAGACATGTAAGTTCTTCCAGATAAAAGCAGATGAGGAGCAAAAACTTAAACAGGATTTTGACCATTCCCACCAACAAGAAGAGGCTTTTGAACTTGAGGGAACTCCCAATTACGTGAAAGATACCTATGGAACGGTGTGGGCAATTGGACAGGAAGGAAAACTATCGTACAAGAATCCCGTCACAGGACAATATATAGATTATCCATCTGACTGGCACGGAGCCAAACGTATTCGTCTCTGTACTATTGACAAAGAAGGAAACGCATGGCTCACTAGCAACTATGGCGCTTTTAAGTTGTCTTTCCTGCGTAAACCCTTTCAGTTTTTTGAACAAGAAAAACAAACTCAGGTACGAGCTTTCTATTTAGACCGTCAACAACGCTATTGGATAACCACACGTGATGATGCCACTATCAGGCTCTATGACAAAAACAACAGACTATTGGGGTATATCGGACCTGACGGATGCCTTCATCCACAATACACCTCGTTTGGAGCACCTGTCTATCATGTTATGCAAGACTCGAAAGGTACTTTCTGGCTTTGCAGCAAGCCCAAAGGACTATTCAGACTGCGGGAAAAGACTGACGGCTCTTTCTCTGTAGAACATTTTACACACAGCCAACAAGACAAACAATCCCTGACAGACAATGAGTTATACTATGCTATTGAGGATCTACAAGGTAGACTTTGGATTGCCACCTTCAATAGTGGAATCAATTGTATCCCCAATCCTCAAGCGGAGCATCCTGTATTTCTGAATCAGGATAACGGACTGAAATACCCGAAAGATATGGGACAACGTGTGCGTCAGTTCCATATTACCCGACAGCATATTCTCCTCGCCGCAACGACAACTGGTTTGTTTGTCGCTGATATCTCCCCAAAAGATGCTTGCCAGATAACTTTTACAAGGCATATCAAGGACACACGCCGTAACAACAGTTTAAGTAATAATGCCACTATGTATGTCTCTGAGGACTCCCAACACCGTATTTATATATGTACAGAGAGTGGTGGGTTAAATCAGATAATAACAGAAAACTTATTGGCGAACCAATTGGAATTCCGTCATTTCAACCTCGCCACCGGCTTTCCTTCAGATATTATTCTCTCAGCAGTACCTTATGGCAAAGAACTTTTAGTAATCAGCAACAATCAGATTGTGAGACTGAAACCCGATGAGTCTGATAATCAGAATTATGAATCTTTCCTGTGGCAGGATAAACTACGTTTTTCAGATGCGACCCCACTTCGGTTGCCAGACGGCAGAAGTATTTTCGGATTGCAAAACGGAGCAATAACCATCAAGCCTGACGGTATACAGAAAAGCAATTTCGTTCCCCCTATTGTATTGACAAGCCTTTCCATAGAAAATGGTCCAAGTGACCGTGCTGTCAACAGACTGGACACATTAGTGCTTGCTCCTTCACAACGAGATATATTCTTGCAATTTGCCGCATTAGACTACAAAACGGAAGGAATGATTGACTATGCCTTCCGGTTGGGTGACGGTGACGAGCCTTGGAACAATATCGGGAAAAATCACTCCGTAACATTTCTTGACTTACGCCCAGGTACATATCTGCTTCAGATCAAATCCACGAACAACGACGGTGTCTGGGTTGATAACACTCGTACATTGACCATTATCGTTACACCAACCTTCTGGGAAACAAGATGGGCAAAGGCGCTATATCTCTTACTGATAGTTGTCATTGTGTGGGGTGTGATACGAACCCGACAACATATCATCAACCTGAATCGTCGACAGCAGGAACTACATGAGGCATATCTTGCCTTACTCAATGCGACTCCTACTCACCCCTTATTATCTGTGAAAGAGGAATCCACACTTGCCAAGCCCAAAATGAAGCCAGAAGACGAGGCGTTTATGCAACGGGCAATGCAATTTATCGAGGAACACTTAGGGGATCCAGATATCAATATCGGTGATATGGCAGATGCCACAGCCACCAGTCGCTCTGGACTAAACCGCAAAATGAAATCACTACTGGGCGTTACCCCACTCGATTTCATCCGTGAGGCTCGAATCCGTAAGGCTTGCCAATTATTGAAAGAGGGACTTCCTATCAATGATGTCGCTTACAACTGTGGTTTCTCTGACCCCAAGTATTTCGGGAAATGCTTTAAAGCCGAAATAGGAATGACACCTAAAGAATACAAGGTGGAAAATTCTCCCAACTAAGGTGGAAAATTGTGTCAAACCCGCATGATGACACAATTTTCCACTCCTTTGCCTTGAACTTGCCCCTGACATTAGAAGTAGCATTGTAGTTTTGCAGTGAAATTAAAAACAAACTGCTAACAAATATTTCTAATGTCTAATTTAATAAGGTAAAGTAATGAAGAAGTTTAAGCTATTTGCGACAAGAGCTTTGTTTCTGACTTTCCTGACACTGGTAGCCCAGACAGCATGGGCACAGTCCAAGACGGTCAAAGGTAAAGTTACCGATAGTAGCGATGAGCCACTGATCGGTGTAAGTGTAACTATTAAAGGGACACAAAACACAGGTGTAATTACTGATGTCAATGGTGACTACACCATCACGGTTCCCAATGAGAGAAGTATACTTCTCTTTAACTACATTGGCTATAGCGAAGCCGAGCAAAATGTGTCTGGGAAGTCAACCGTAAACATCGTCATGAAGGAAGACAACATCGGTCTTGACGAAGTTGTTGTAATTGGTTATGGTACTGTAAAGCGCAAAGACCTGACAGGTGCTGTCGCCTCTGTGAAAGGTGAGGATCTTGCCGCCATTCCTGTAAATAATGTGGCACAGGCACTGCAAGGAAAACTTCCTGGTGTGAATGTGGTTTCTGGCGATGGCCGTCCAGATGCCGACGTATCTATCCGTGTACGTGGTGGTGGTTCTATCACTCAGAATAACGATCCGCTCTTTATTGTTGACGGCTTCCCCGTATCAACCATTAGTGATATTCCCGCCTCTGAAATTGAGAGTATTGACGTACTGAAAGACGCATCCTCTACAGCCATTTATGGAGCACGAGGTGCTAATGGCGTTATCCTCGTAACGACCAAAAAAGCAGAGGGCGGTAAAGTAAAGATCAGTTATGACGGCTACGTACAGGCAAAGAGCGTAGCCAAGACGCTGGAGACTATGAGCGCTCAGGATTATGTGCTCTTCCATTGGGGGTATGGTACATCCCGTGGTCAAGGTGTGGGTGACGCTGTTGCCAAGTACTTCGGTCTGGGCAGTCAATATGGCAACCACTTTGCACAATATGCAAATGTTGGCACACATGACTATACTGACGACTTACTCCGTACCGCATGGACCCACAGCCATAATGTCTCTATCAGCGGTGGCAATGACAAGACTCATTTTGTTGCTAATGTAAACTATATTAATGATAAAGGTATCAAGATTCGCTCCGGACTTGAGAAGTTCTCCGCATCTATCAAACTCCAGCAACAGTTGCTCAAGAACCTGACCTTTGATGCTGACCTCCGCTATACAGAGTCTACCATCAATGGACAGGAAGGTGTACAAAACGGGCGAGGCTCAGAAATCTCTGGCGCATATAAGTATCGCCCTATTGATAATCCCCTCGGTGGTGTCAGCATTTCCGAGATTTCTGGATTGAGTTTCGGTGTGAAGAACATTGATGATAGTTATCATAACAACCCATTAATGCTGGTGGAGAGTGTCACTAACGAGCGAAACTCACGAAACCTTCGTGGTAGCGGTGCATTAGCATGGGAAATTATCAATGGACTCACTGCTCGTACGGAAATTTCAATTTCACGCTCTAGTGGAACATCAAAATATTATGACGATGGATATAATGATGCTGCTGAAAAGCGTGCGACACTGACTCGCAGCACTGGTACAGGACTCCGTTGGTTGAACACTTTGAACTACAATCTGTCACTGAACAAAATCCACTCTTTCAATTTCTTGCTGGGTCATGAACTTATCAAGAACAACTCTGAATCATCACAACTTGCTGGCTATGGATATCCTGACAATTTCGATTATGAGACCGCTATAGGTATGGTTAATACCGCTACGCGCTCATTCTCTGCCATCAATACCATCGGTGTTCCCACACGTACTGTATCATATTTCGGGCGTATCAACTACACCTTGTTAGATCGCTATCTCTTTACGCTCACTATGCGTGCTGATGGAAGTTCCAAATTCGCTCCTAATAACCGTTGGGGTTACTTCCCTGCCGCAGCCTTCGGATGGCGTATCAGTGAGGAGCCGTTCATGGCTGGCACCAAGAAGTGGTTGTCAAATCTGAAACTGCGTCTTTCGTTTGGTACATCAGGTGCTGACAATATCAGTTCAAACCTCTGGCGTGAGACATGGAAAACAACCAGTGCCGCTAACAATAAAGTGACTATCAATGGTGAGAAGACGCCATTCTATCAGCCAGACGGATTGCTTGCCAATAATGATCTGAAATGGGAGACTACTATTTCCCGTAACCTCGGTATTGACTATGGTTTCCTTGACGGACGTATCAATGGTAGCATTGAATTCTACTGGAATACCACAAAGGACCTGCTGATGCTCGTCCCCGTTGATAACACAACAGGATACACTTATCAGTATCAGAACTTCGGTAAGACTTCTAACCGTGGTATTGAACTTTCTGCAAACGTAGACATTATACGCACGAAAGATTTACGCTTCAATGTAGGATTGGTATACAACTATAATAAGAATAAAGTTGACGAACTGACCAATGCTGATAACTACCTCTACTCATCCTACTGGGCTTCTTCTGCTCTGATGCCTGTCAATGACTATATGCTCGTTGAGGGTAAGTCGGTAGGTATCGTGCGTGGTTTCAAGTCTGCAGGTTTCTACACGGTAGATGATTTCAACTACACTAACGGACAATATGTACTGAAAGAAGGTGTTCCTGATTTCGACCGTGCCATATCCGCTAACTACATGAATCCGTTTAATCTTCCTCAGGGTCAATCAGCATTCCCTGGTGCTGCAAAGTTCGTAGACGTAGACAATAGCGGACGTGTAACACTTGATGATGCCACGGAACTGGGTGAGGTTATGGCACGCCATACTGGTGGATTCTCGCTGAATCTGCAATATAAGAACTGGGATGCTGGTGCCAACTTCAACTATGTACTTGACGGAAAGATTTACAATGCGAATGCTATGATGAACCTCTCAGGTGGTGAATATAACGATCTGACAGCACAGAAACTGTCATTCATTGCTGATGCATATAAAATATATAATGTAAACACTGCCGGCGAACTCTATGCAGTAACAGATCCTGATGAACTTCGCACGTTGAATGCTGGTGCCAAGTATGCTGTACCTTACCATCAGAATGGCATCGTCACTGACCAATTCCTGGAGAGTGGTGCTTATTTGCGTTTACAGTCACTGACCATCGGCTATACCTTGCCAAAGTCTTTGATAAAGAAAGTTAGTCTGAGCAATGTTCGTCTCTATCTGACAGCAACCAACCTGTTCACTATTACCGGTTATTCTGGTGCTGATCCTGAAGTAAATGCTAACACCACCGGTCGCACAGGATTCTTAGAGAGTGTGAAGGTTCTGCCGACATTGAATATGGACTGGGGAGCATATCCTCGTGCCCGCACTTTCACTCTCGGTGCCAATATCAGTTTCTAAAGGTTATAAGTAAAAAGGTAAAAAAGTAAAATAGAACACAATATGAAAAAGATCATAATCAATGCAATGGCAGTCGTAACACTGCTCTTTGCGACAGGATGTAGCGATTATCTGGAGACCAGTTCGCCCAGTGTGGTCGACAAGGACTTCGTCTTCAGTGATGTCGAGTCAGCACGCTCAGCGCTCTACTATGGCTATCAGACACTGCAAAATGCCCGTAGTTTACACTCAGTAGGCTTCTGGTGGACTCCAATCTGGGGATCCGACATTGAGGATGCACAAGATACTTATAGTGATGGTAGCGCAGGATGTCAGGAAAAGACATTCTATCCTGGTGGAACAGAGAATTATAATATCAACTCGGGTGAAGGAACTGAGGTTTTTGGTCAAATGTATAATACGATTGCGGTCTGCAACTCCTTAATTAATGCCTTCGAGGAGAAGGGCGACTTCGAGCAGATCATGACTGGTGAACCCAACGAGATGTCTGACATTTACGGACAGGCAGTTGCCTTACGTGCCACTTGTTATTGGGAACTCTTCCGCTGGTACGGTGATGTGCCCCATGCACTGAAGACGGGCGAAAAAGCAGAAGGTCTGACCTCTCGCTTTGCCATTGCCGACTATCACATCCAGAAACTCCGTGAAGTAGAGCCCCATATGTTCCGTGTCGGTGAGAGCGCACATCGTGCAGATGTCATGAACCGCACTTATGTTCAAGGACTTATTGGTCGTCTATGTCTATACAATGGCGGTTATACTACTCGTCGTACAGATCTGGGAGCAGATTTCTATGTAGACGGTGAGGGCAAGCAGATTAGTTTTGAGGATTGGAGTGTTGAGAAGAACAAGGCTATTTACGGTCGTCGTTCTGACTGGCGCAACCTCTATCAGATTGCGAAGACTTACCTCGAGGCTGCCGTTAGTAATCATGGTTCTATCGAATTACACCTGACAGACCCACGTACTAATGACGCTAATGGTCGCGAGTATGGGAACCCCTTCCAGTATTGCTTCCAACAGATGCATTGCGGTGTGACTGACGGACTTGCAGACGAGTCTGTATATGAGATACCAATGGAGTATAACAATGGTTCTGACCGTCCTGCCTATATCGGTCGTCCTTCTCGTGGTGGTAATGGTGACGCACCTTGTGTAGGTTGTGGACAGGATCGTGTACAGGCATGGTTCTATTATGGTGCCTTTAATCCAAAGGACTTGCGCCGTGACGCTTCTATTACCGTAACGGGTAGTGACGGACAGGGACATGAAGATATTCAGTCGTTCGAGCGTTCAAACTGGGGCTGTGGAGCCGGTCCTGCCACCAACAAGTGGGACTGGAACCGTCTGCCATCTCCTAATACCAATAGTTATGGCACCTCTGGTATCAACATGAGTTACATGCGTATCTCCGACATCTATTTGATGCTTGCCGAAGTTGAGGCCGCCTTGGGTGATGATGGCGCTGCCAAATCAACACTTGCCATTGTACATAACCGCAACTACGTGGGTGGTGTAGATCCTGATTTCAACAAGTACATCGCAGACTGTGGCTCTGTTTGGGATGCCGTCATACAGGAACGTGCCTTTGAGTTCGTTGGTGAGGGTATGCGTCGCTTCGACCTCATCCGTACAGGTAAGTTACCACAAGCAGCAGTAGCCAACCGCAAGGAGATGACTCGTATCATTGACGAGGTGGTTGCTAACGGTTATGCAACTTTTGACAACGGAAATGAACTTCCTGCTTACATCTGGACAAAGATGGTTGACGCTCGTTCTCTCTATGGTTATCGTCTGACTGGTCAGACACCTGTTGGCAAAGAAGATGACCCTGTACTCTATCCCGGATGGCGTGGACAGCATGACGACTGGGGATCACTCTATCCCAAAGTAGCAGGTGCGACAGAGACAAATGTTGCGATTAAGGGATTGTTTAAGCATATTGTACCAGGTAGTGCAGAGGCTCAGGCTTTGGAAGCAGATGGTTATGAACAGAAGCCATGGGCTGTAGATATGGATAAGTATCGTGATTCTTACGCTACGAAACTTTTAGCAGGCTATAGCGATGCTGACTTTGCAGCCAAGAATCCTCCAATATACCTATTGCCGTTTACATATAACACCTTAACAACTTCAAATATCACCAACGGCTATGGTTTCCGTCAGGAACAGTAAAAAACGATTCATACATTAAATTGGTTTAAATTAGTTAGTTTTGGGATGCTTTGGGGGGAATGCGTGAGTATTCCCCCTTTCCAAAAAGAAAAGCAAATGAATAAGATAATATATACACTACTATTTCTTTGCCTTACTTTGGCAGCACAGGCTAAAGAGAAAGGTTACGATTTCGTTGTAGCGGCTGATGGTAGCGGAGATTTCACTACTATTCAAGCGGCAATAAATGCCGTTCCAGACTATCGCAAGGAGAAACCTACCAAAATTCTCATTCGAAAAGGAATCTATAAGGAAAAAGTTGTCATTGCACAAAGCAAAGAAAAGGTTCAGTTAATCGGCGAGAAGGGCGTTGTCATTACCTACGATGACTATGCCAGCAAGCCGAATATCTTTGGCGATAACAAGGGGACAAGCGGATCGGCGAGCATTTACATTTTCAGTCCCGACTTTCTGGCAGAGAATATCACGTTCGAAAACGCTTCCGGTCCTGTTGGGCAAGCGGTTGCCTGTCACGTAGGTGGCGACCGTGCCATGTTCCGTCGTTGCCGCTTCCTCGGTTTTCAGGACACACTCTACACCTTTGGTGTGAATACCCGTGAATATTATGAAGACTGCTATATAGAAGGGACTGTCGACTTCATCTTCGGGAAAGCCACTGCAGTTTTCAACCGTTGTGAGTTACATAGTCTCGGTGCAGGGTTCCTAACGGCTCCTGCCACACCTGAAGAGTGTCAATATGGCTATGTTTTCTACGATTGTAAACTAACGGCTGCTCCTGAAGTTGCCGAAGGAAGCGTTTGGCTCTCCCGACCTTGGCGTCCACACGGAAAGGCGGTGTTTATCCGTTGCGAGATGGGAAAACATATTCATCCCGAAGGTTTTCATGATTGGGGAAAGCCTGCTAATCAACACACTGCATATTATGCCGAATATAAGTGCTATGGTGAAGGCGCCAATACTTCTAAACGCACTTCGTGGGCACACCAGTTGAGTGATATCAGCAATTATGAGATCCATAAAGTATTGAAAGGTAATGACAATTGGAGTCCTCTTGATTAATAAATAATCAAAATTATTGGAAATATACTAAAAATATTATAACTTTGCCGAATACAAACTATTATGATGCATAAGATCATTTTAATAATGACAATTCTCTGTGGTTGTCTAAGTGTTACCGCAGAGAACTATCCCTACCGCAATGACTACCTGTGGCTGACAGTTCCCGATCATGCAGACTGGATTTACAAGACAGGTGAGAAGGCAAAGGTGGAGGTGACACTTTGCAAATATGGCATTCCGCAGAACACCGAGATCATTTATGAGATCGGACCAGACGAGATGCCTGCCACCAGCACAGGAAAGGCACAACTGAAGAACGGTCGTACAATCATTGATATGGGCACTTTGAAGAAACCTGGTTTCTTGGATCTGCGTCTGAAAGCCACAATAGACGGCAAGCAGACGGAGCATCATGTCAAGGTAGGTTTCTCACCTGAGCAGTTAAAGCCCTACACTAAGAACCCTCATGATTTTGACCAGTTCTGGAAACAGGCAATTGAGACTGCACGACGGACACCCGTGTCTGTTACCAAAGAAACGATTGATAAGTTTTCTGACGATGAGGTTATCTGCCAACTTGTGAAGATTCGTGTAGACAAACGGCACTCGGTATACGGTTACCTGACAATGCCCCGTAAAGCAGGGAAATACCCCGTGGTACTCACCCCACCAGGAGCAGGAATCAAGACCATCAAGAACCATGACGACAAATATACACGTGCAGGACTTATTCGTTTAGAGATGGAGATACATGGTCTGAATCCGAATATGACAGATGAACAGTTCAAGGAGATTACTGCTGCCTTTGACTATGAGAATGGTTACCTAACAAACGGACTCGATGACCGTGACAACTACTATATGAAACATGTCTATGTCGCTTGTGTCCGTGCCATTGACTTCCTTACCTCCCTACCAGAATGGGACGGACGTAATGTCGCAGTACAGGGTGGCAGCCAAGGTGGTGCCCTCTCACTCATCACCGCTGGTCTTGATGAACGTGTAACCGCATGTGTGGCTAATCACCCAGCCCTTAGTGATATGGCTGGCTATCTGGACAACCGTGCAGGAGGCTACCCACATTTCAACCGTACTAATAACATGCTCACTCCAGAGAAGGTGCAGACCATGGCATATTATGATGTTGTGAATTTCGCCCGTCGCATCACCTGTCCAGTATATCTGACTTGGGGCTATAATGATAATGTCTGCCCACCAACCACAAGTTATATTGTATGGAATCTGATTACTGCCCCCAAAGATGCCCTTATCACTCCTATCAATGAGCACTGGACTACCGAAGATACCGGCAAGAGTCAATTACTTTGGATTAAGAACCAACTGAAATAAATTTCCCTATGAAGAGAATCGTCTGTGCTATTTGCCTTATATGCGGCATTGTCGTCAATACGTCAGCCCAGAAACGCGAAAAGTATGAGTTTATGCGCAACCTTCCAACCTATGCCGACTCACTGATTGCGGACCTTACCTATCCGCTAGCATGGGGAAACAACGACATTAAAGACTTTGATGAATGGAAACAGACAGCCCGACGGAAAGTGTTTGACTGTATGCTGACACCTCCACCAGCACCTGCCAATGGTTATGAGACCAAAGTGCTCTTCGAGGAACAGCGCGACGGCTATAAAGCGAGAAAAATTGAGGTTCGTCTGTCTCGTTACTACACCGTTCCTGCCTATGTACTCATCCCTGACGGCAAAGGTCCCTTCCCCGCTGTCAATGCCTTGCATGACCATGGGGGACATCTCTTTATCGGTAAAGAGAAAATGATTCGTCCATTAGCCTGTGAGGACTCTACTGTTATCAAAGATGCCGACATGTGGGTATCAGGTTATGAAGGACAATTCTTCGGTGATTATCTTGCACAACACGGATATGTAGTATTCTCCGCCGATGCCCCAATGTGGGGAGAACGAGGACAAAAGGAAGGTGTCAACCGGAATATGTATGACATGATAGCAGGTAATATGATGATGTATGGCATCGACCTCTCTGCATATATGACCTATGACGATATTGCCGGAACGGAATATCTCGCCTCTATGCCAGAGGTGGACACCAATCGTATCGGTTGTACAGGATGGTCAATGGGTGCCTACCGCACTTGGATGCTCGCTGCCCTTTCCGATAGAATAAAAGTAGGAGCAGCAGTATGCTGGATGGTAACGACAGACGAACAGATGGGTTTCAAATACGACCGTACGGAGAATGGTGGCTTTGCCAACTGCTTCCCAGGTCTTCGCCGATGGCTTGACTATCCGCATATCGCCAGTATTGCCTGTCCTAAACCTATGCTCTTCATCAATGGCTCACAGGACAAACTGTTCCCCGTGGCTGGCGTTGAAAAGGCTTTTACGATCATGCATGAAACATGGAAGAACCAGAAGGCTGATGATAAACTAAAAACAGTGTTATGGGACATGCCACATAGTTGTGGTAAGAATTCCCAGAAACTTGTGCTGGATTTCTTTGAAAAACATCTAAGGTAATTATGAAAAAACTACTAACAGTCCTGTTTGTAGGACTATGTACTATGGTAAACGCACAGATGCTACCTTACCAGAATCCGCAACTAAGTGCTGAGGAGCGTGCGGAAGACTTATTAGGACGACTGACGTTAGAGGAAAAGACGAAACTGATGATGGATGTATCACCAGCCATTCCCCGACTGGGCATCCCTGAGTTTCATTGGTGGAGTGAGGCACTGCATGGAATCGGACGAAACGGCATCGCCACAGTATTCCCCATCACAATGGGTATGGCTGCCACTTTCAATGACTATTTAGTATATCAAGCATTCACTGCTGCCAGTGATGAGGCACGAGCCAAGAACACTGAGGCTCGACAAAAGAATGATATCAGACGCTACAGAGGTTTGTCGTTCTGGACTCCGAATATTAATATCTTCCGTGATCCACGATGGGGACGCGGACAGGAGACGTATGGTGAGGACCCCTACCTCACCACTCGCATGGGACTTGCTGTGGTGAATGGACTGCAGGGACAGGAGTTTTCCAGAAGCGCTTGTAGTACTAGTAGCACTAGAAAATACAAGAAACTCTTTGCTTGCGCTAAGCATTACGCTGTGCATAGCGGACCGGAATGGAACCGCCATGAGTTCAATATTGAACAACTGCCTGAGCGTGACCTTTGGGAAACTTATCTACCCGCTTTTAAGGCATTGGTAAAGGAAGGAAACGTCAAGGAGATTATGTGTGCTTACCAAGCTATCGACGGAGAACCGTGCTGTGGCAACACTCGCTACTTACACCGGATCCTGCGAGACGAATGGGGATTCCAGGGCATCGTGACAAGTGACTGCGGTGCCATCGATGATTTCTACAAACCGGGACGCCATCATTTTGTCAAGACGGAGGAAGATGCTGCCGCACAAGCTGTCATTGCAGGAACAGACGTGGAGTGTGGCAGTGTATACCGGTCGTTACCCGAAGCGGTGAGAACGGGTAAGATCACCGAGCAGCAACTGGACATCTCACTGCGCCGTCTGCTCATAGGGCGTTTTGAACTGGGTGACTTTGACCCTGACGAACTGGTGGAATGGACCAAGATTCCTATGAGTGTCGTGGCAAGCAAGGAACACAAGCAGATTGCACTTGAAGCCGCTCAACAAAGCATCGTTTTGTTGAAGAACAACGGCATACTGCCACTAAACTCTAAACTCGCAACTCGCAACCCGAAACTCGTTGTCATGGGTCCTAATGCCAATGACTCTACCATGATGTGGGGAAACTACAATGGGCAACCTACTCAGACAATAACAATCCTACAGGGTATCCGCCAGTATCTGCCAAATGTACCATTCATACAAGGATGCACTTGGACAAGAAAAGAAGTACCCACGAGCATGTTCAACCAGGTATTCACCGACGATGGGCGTCCGGGACTGCAAGCCAACTACTGGAATAATGAGCGAATGGAGGGACTGCCTGCCATTGCCATCCGTCTCACGGAACCTCTCCATCTGGACAATGGTGGAAACACCGCTTTTGCACCTGGTGTGAACCTGGAGCATTTCACTGCCCGCTACGAGGGTGTGTTCCGTCCGCAACAGGATGGTGAGGTAACCTTTGATATGCTCAACGATGACTACTCCATGCTTGTCTTCAACGGTGACACACTTCTCAACCGGACAAATGGACACGGTGTACGTGATGCTCATCTGACCTACAAGGTAGAAGCAGGAAAAAGCTATCCCCTGCAACTGGTCTATGTGCAACATACAGGACATGCCATGCTGCAGTTCGACATCAACATGACCGATCACTCTGCTGAAGCCCTCTCCCCCCTTACAGCACCACAATCCCCATTAAAAGATGCTGATATTGTCATCTTTGTGGGAGGCATCTCGCCCCGTCTGGAAGGTGAGGAGATGAAGGTCAGCGAGGATGGCTTCAAAGGCGGCGACCGCACCAGTATCGAACTGCCACAGGTACAGCGTGAGTGGCTTGCCAACCTCAAGAAAGCTGGTAAGCGCATCATCTATGTCAACTGCTCTGGCTCTGCTATCGCATTGACTCCAGAAGACGAGATTGCCGACGCAATCGTACAGGGATGGTACGGTGGAGAGAAAGGTGGACAGGCTGTGGCTGACGTTCTTTTCGGAACATATAACCCTTGTGGAAAACTGCCTATAACATTCTATAAGAGCACTAACGACTTGCCCGACTTCCTTGACTATCGGATGACGAACCGCACTTACCGATATTTCAAAGGCGAGCCCCTCTACCCCTTCGGCTATGGACTAAGCTACACCACATTTGAGATTGGTGAACCGCAGTATATATATAATAAGGTATGCGTGAGAGTCAAGAATACCGGCAAACGGGAGGGAACAGAAGTCGTTCTGGTCTATATGCGGAATACCGCTGATACGGAAGGACCGCTGAAGACGCTGCGTGCCTATCAGCGTGTCAACCTGAAAGCCGGTGAGAGCAAGACTGTGGAGATTGATTTCCCCCATGACCGCTTCGAGGGTTGGGACAGCGAGACTAACACGATGCGAGTAGTACCAGGCAAGTATGAACTGATGGTCGGCTCGTCAAGTGCTGACAACGATTTAAAGAAAATAACAGTTGATATCCAATAAAAAAAAGAAATCCTCTCCGAATTCTGGAGAGGATTCCTTTTTTACTATTTACTTCTTAGGAGCAGCCTTTTTGGCAGGAGCTTTCTTTGCCGCAGGTTTCTTAGCTGGAGCCTTCTTGGCGGGTTTCTCCTCCTCAGGAGCCTCATACTTGGCAAGACGGGCTCTCAGACGTGTAATCTCCTCATCCTTATACTCTATCTCGTCACCTTGGTTACGGATAGTAGTCAGCAGGGCATTCAACTCCTCGTTGTCAATCTCTGCAGGATAGAGCGCATTGACTCTGTTGATGAAGTCACCAAGAATATTCATATAGTTGGTGAAAGCATCAAACGGTCCGCTATAGATACCACGATCCAATCCCACGTTAGAGGCTTTTGTTGTCATGAAACGGAAGTTGTTGGAAGCCTGCAGATAGTCCCAGTCCTGATTGATACGGGGCTCATTGGCTATACGTACACGGTCGGCTACACTATAGAGTTTATTGAAAGCCTCACGCTGCATGGCATTACCCAACCAGCAGGAAACATCACGCTCCTCGTCAACCCATGACAAAGTATCGGGCACGTCAAGGTTACCAACACTCTTCACCTTCATACAGATCTCTGTAGGTGTAGAGAAAGTGATGCCCTTTTCCTTAGCGCATGCAGGAAGAGCCTTCAGGAAATCAAGGATGTTACTGCTGAGTGGCTGAGCGATACCCAGTGCCGACAGCTCCATGAAGATATTGATGATCTGCTCCTCTTCTGGAAGACGAGCAATGCGATCAATATAAGCATCAGCAAACAAGGGATAACCATCCCAGTCGGAATTATTGAAACGCAGTGAGATATCATCTGACAACTCTACGTCACGCAACAATAATTTCAGATTTGGGGCAATATTACAGTTATAGACATAATGAGGTGACTTCCAGCCCAGCACATGCTTGGCTCCCTCGGTCAGCATACCCTTGAAGCCCATGGCTGCCACCTGACCGCCGATGTCGTCACTGTAGATAAGAGAAGAGTTACGGAGAACAGTTGGTTTCTTTCCAAAATACTCCTCTATCTTCTGACATTGTTTCTTCACATCCATGGCAAAGGACTCCTCGTTGGCAAGCGAGGACAGACCATGAGAGTATGGCTCAGCGAGGAACTCCACACATCCTGTATTGTTCAGTTCCTGTAATTTCTCCAATACCTGTGGAGCATGCATCTCCAACTGCTCAATACCCACACCCGACAGAGAGAAGGCAACCTTAAAGTCCTTACCATTTTCACGAATCATATCGCCAATGGTATTCAGTGCCGGCATATAACTGCGCTCGGCAATATCGCTGATACTACGCTCGTTCTCATAATCATCATAGTAATAATGATCGGTACCGATATCGAAGAAACGATAGCGCTTCAGATGAATAATCTGATGTATCTCGAAATATAAACAAATTGTTTTCATAATTATCAATTTTCAATTATCAATTTTCAATTAAATTCACTGTTCCCAACCAAGGGTTCTCTTATAAAGGGTAGCAATCCATGCGCCTACTTTCTCCCATGTAATCTGGTCAACCTCTTTCTTACCTTCCTCCTTGAGATACTGGAAGAGAGAATCGTTGGCACAGATGCTATAGATGGCATCGGCAAGTGCGTGGATATCCCAATAGTCGACCTTGATACAGTTGTGGAGAATCTCGGCACAACCAGACTGTTTCGAGATAATAGAGGGGGTTCCGCATTGCATAGCCTCCAACGGTGAGATACCGAAAGGCTCAGAAACGGAAGGCATCACATAGACATCAGAATCTTTCAGACACTCATAGACCTGCTTGCCTCGCATAAATCCTGGGAAGTGGAAACGGTCAGCAATACCACGCTCAGCCGCCAGATGAATCATTGCATCCATCATATCACCAGAACCAGCCATACAGAAACGTACATTACGGGTACGGCGAATCACCATATTAGCAGCCTCAACAAAGTATTCCGGTCCCTTCTGCATGGTGATACGACCGAGGAAAGTCACCACCTTGTCCTTACCTGTATGGTCAGGACGTGGGATAGCCTGATACTCCTCGGGCAGCGGATATACGGCATTATGTACCGTGAAGCACTTACGTGGATCCTGATGGTACTGGTGGATAACGGTCTGACGAGTCAGTTCCGATACACACATAATACAGTCTGCCCAGTCCATACCGTTTTTCTCTATTGAGTAAACCGTCGGGTTCACCTTACCGCGGGAACGGTCAAAGTCGGTAGCATGCACATGGATACAAAGTGGTTTACCACTTACCTGCTTGGCATGAATACCGGCTGGGTATGTCAACCAGTCATGAGCATGGATGATATCGAAATCAAATGTACGAGCTACTACACCAGCGATGATAGAGTAGTTATTAATCTCCTCATGAAGGTTACCAGGATAGCCACCGGCGAACTCCATAGCTCCCAAATCATTGACATGCATGTAGTTGAAGTCGGCATAGATGTGGTCACGTAACTTAAAATACAAGTCGGGGTCCATGATATTTCCCACACGGTCACGGACATAATCATAGTTAACATCGCGCCATGCAATAGGCACCGCGTTCATCGCTACAATGTTACAAGCCGTGCGGTCTTCATCACCAAAAGGTTTTGGCAGACATAATGTGATATCCATATCACCCTGGGCATGCAAACCCTGAGAGATACCATAGTTCGCGGTAGCGAGTCCACCGAATACGTGAGGAGGATACTCCCATCCAAACATTAATACTTTCATAGTCTTCTCCTCCTATTTTACTTTTGATATGAATATTTCTCCAACAGTTTCAGCGTACGGAGAATCTCAGCGACATTCATGGCAAATGCCATGGCACCACGTCCGTGGAATGGCGGGTTACCGTCGAACAACTCACTGATGGTTCCCAGTGCGTGATAGTTGATCTCATCCTCATAGCCTACCATCTGACGCTCTACGAAACTCAAACGGGTACGCTTGTAAATCTTCAGACAGGCCTCCATATAGAATCCACCAAGCCATGGCCATGCAGTACCCTGGTGGTAAGCATAGTCACGCTGTGTCTGCGGACCGACATACATCGGGTTATAACCACCGCTCTTCGGAGAGAGGGAACGCAATCCTTTCGGGGTCAGCAGTTCACGGGTACATATATCAAGTACGCCTTTCTTCTGCTCCTGTGACAAAGGAGAGTAATCCAATGCGACAGCAAAGATCATGTTCGGACGTACACTCCAGTCCATCATATTGCCATCCACATAGTCAAGCAGGTAACCATACTCATTAAGGAAAGTATCCACAAACGACACTTTACAGAGTTCTGCACGCTCCTCCAGTTTCTTGGCATATTTCTTGTCACCAAACTCTTCCTCCAATGAGGCACAGAATTTCAAAGCATTATACCACAGGGCATTGAACTCAACAATATAACCTGAACGCGGAACTACAGGATGACCATTGGCGGTGGAGTTCATCCATGTAATCGCCTTGTCACGACCATTGGCATACAGCAAGCCGTTATCGTCCAGACGCATATTGGAGTTACCACCATCAATAATATAATCTACGATGTCACGAACCAATTTGCCGTACATCTTATATCCCTTTTCTATTCCTGCATCCTTGGCATACTGCTGAATAGCCCAAATAGCCCACAGCGGAACATCCGGATGCTCGATCTCGTAAATCTTCACACTGAGGGGTTTGTCCTCCATGAACTCACGAAGTCCCTTCTCAGCCGTCTTCATCACATGCTCGAAGTAATCCTGTTCACCAATAGCAAGCGTCAGACCAGGCAGGGCGATAAACGTATCACGGGCACGAGCCTTGAACCAAGGATAACCAGCTAACAGATAGCGGTCGTCATTGTCGTCAAGTTCTTCTGCAGAACTGCCACTGCGACGATCACGGAAATGGAACTGGTGGGCGGCAGCAACCAGACAATGATAGAAATTATCACGGGGCTGACGTACGTCAATCTCCTTCTGGAACAAAGTCTTCAGACTGCTGCTCTTAATCTCTTTGGTAGAGGCTGCGAAGATAATGCTCTCACCTTTCTTGATTGATACCTCGAAATAACCAGGAACATAGAGATCCTCATTAGAGGCATATCCACGCTCCTGTTCTTTCGGATACTCCACGCCACGATACCAGTCAGGCTGGAACACAAACTCATTCTTCTTGTTGAACTGCATGTACAGGTCAGGATACCCGGCATACATACAAGTCTTGATACCGTTATCCACCTCATGATACTCACGGGATGCCGTTGAGTTCTCATGGGTAAACTGCCTTACAGAACGGAAGGCGAGGAAGGGACGGAATCTCAACGTTGTAGCAGAATGAGCATCTTCCAGTGTATAGCGAATCAGAATTCGATCCTCATAAGCCTG
>Ga0310695_10001038_pt1 | contig 67473 bp, 63 predicted proteins | sample RumenRJG_04DNA_FD_203882 | JGI IMG/M metagenome (GOLD analysis project Ga0310695, IMG submission 203882) | Bovine rumen microbial communities from Lethbridge, Alberta, Canada - RJG_04 (v2) (version 2) | ecosystem: Host-associated > Mammals > Digestive system > Stomach > Rumen | place: Canada... | reverse complement strand
CGTGCGCCACGTATGGCAATCAACTGCTGATCCCAATTGATTTTAGACGCACACTGCCGCATAATCTTCATTGGCGTTAAGTTCAATAACTGCTCTTGAAGTTGAAATAACCGTTGCATATTTGTCTTTTTTTTGTATGGTTGACTATTCAAAAATACTACAATTTTGTATAGCGTAAAATACAAATTCAAATGTGTTTTGTATAACTCACTATACAAATTCGCTGCAAAAGTACAACTTTTTTACGAGATATGCAAATTTTAGAGATAGAAAAATGCAGAAAATATGGATTTTTATGCCAAAACTCTTGCGTAATTCAAAAAAATGTAGTAACTTTGCAGCGAAATTATACAATACGCTACGGAGAGTATGCATTAAACTCCGTAGTAAATGGTACAATATTAACCTATAATGGATAAAATCGAAGACATAGTAACTCGGCAAGGAGGAATGGTAAGTTTGCATGGAAGATCCCATGAAAACACTTATCGCCGCATTGTACGAGCGGAAAAAAACGGCAAACTCGTGCGTGTTAGAAAAGGCGTCTATGCGTTGCCATATGCGTTCATGGATGCGATGATAGATGTAGAATCTGTCGTGCCTGGCGGCGTAGTATGCCTGTATAATGCATGGGCATTCTATGGCTTGACGATGCAAAATCCTCCCACTTTCTGCATCGCCGTTGATGCTAAACGGAAGATTGTATTCGCACAAAAACAGATGATTACGCTGTATTATTGGAATGAACAGAGTTTGACTTTGGGCGTAGAAGAAGTGGAGTACTCATCACATAAAGTCCGAATGACTAATGCCGAAAGAAGTGTGTGTGATGCTGTGCGATATCGCAACAAAATAGGCGAGGATTTGTGTCTGGAGATTATTCGTACCTATTTGAAACGTCCGGATCGAAAAATCGGTCTCATGATGGAATACGCGAAAGCACTTAGAGTTGCAAAAATATTGGGTAACTACTTAAATATCTTGATGGAATGAGCAAACGCACACCGAAGAACATAGGACGCTCAATTCGCGAGCGTCTCCTGAATATCCACAAGGAAGGGAAGCATGAGTACATGTATCTACTTCAGCGTTATTTCAACGAACGATTGCTTTATCGTGTGTCGGTAAGCAAGTACCGGGAGCAATTCTTGTTGAAAGGAGGTTCGCTACTATACGCACATACTGGTTTGGATTGCAGACCAACTGTGGATGTGGATTTTATGGCAAATCGCATCTCGCGGGACAGCAATGAGTTGATGCGTGTATTTAAGGAAATTTTGGATATCCCTTGCGAGGAAGACGGAGTGACATTTGATACAACGAATATGATTCCGTCTCCCATTGCCGTTGATAAGAAATATCCTGGTGTGAGACTGCCATTCAAAGCAAAAATGGACACGATAGTTTATGAGATGTCTATAGATATCGGTTTCGGAGATGTGGTAACTCCGGCTCCTGTCGATTTGGAGTACCCTCTACTCTTGGAACGCATACCCGAGGTGCGACTAAAGGCATATTCGTTGGAAACGGTGGTGGCTGAGAAGTTCCATGCTATGATTGATCGGGACGAAGCAAATAGTCGAATGAAAGATTTTTTCGATGTCTATATGATTTTGTCGCACGATGGAGTGGAGCAGGAGGTGTTGGCAGAGGCTATTCATAATACTTTTCGTTGCCGAGAAACCGGCTATTCAGATGGTGTGCACCTGTTTTCGCCGGAATTTGCGATGGATGAGTTTCGCAATGCGAGATGGAAAGCATTTCTAAAGAAGATCAAATACAAAGACGATTTGCCGTTCGAACGGGTAATGGATGTCATCAAAGCGAAATTGGAAAGATTTTGGAATAAGGAGTTTTTTGATCAGGAATGACCCCCCTTGTTTTGACATATCCGGAAGCGAAGTCGCTGGTTATCTGCGGGGATATACATGGTGATTTTGTGCCGCTGGTGTACGAAATGTGTATCCGTTATGGGATGCGCGATACGCTGGTTATTGTTGCCGGAGATTGCGGATTTGGATTTGAGAAACAGGGTGCGTATGAGCAAGTTTTTCGGCGGATTGAGAAGCGTCTGACGCAGAATAACTGCTGGATAGCGATGGTTCGCGGCAACCATGACGACCCTGCGTATTTCGCGACGGACACTGCCGGACATACAGCGATAGAGCACAAGCGCTGGCGCACCGTGCCGGATTATGCCGTGATCCAATCCTGCGGACGAACGGTACTCTGCGTCGGAGGCGCAATCAGCGTCGATCGGCAAATCCGCAAACAGGAGATGGCTCGCCATCCCGGTAAGGTCTATTACTGGCGGGACGAAGCACCTAAATACGATACTTCCTCTTTGGATACCATCCGGGATGCAGGTCTGAAGATAGACATTGTAGTGACGCATACAGCTCCTTCGTTCTGTGAGTTTCAGACAAAAAGCGGACTCTCTTCTTGGGCGCAGAACGACCCGACTTTGTTGGATGAATGCGACGCTGAACGAGCGACGATGGATGCTATCTTGGCGCACTTGAAACGTGACGGACATCCGTTGGAGCGTTGGTACTATGGTCATTTCCATAACTCGTGGCATAGCGAGATAGAGAACGTTTGGTACAAGATGCTGGATATCATGGAACTCCTCGAAGTACCGCAGATAATAAACGATAAAAAATATGACTTACACAATGGAAAATTTTAGCGCGTTGAGTATTGAAAATTCCTGTTATCTGTAAAAATTAAAGCAAAGAAAACAAAATTCCATAGCAAAAATACAAATATATTTGTATATCTCAATTATTTTTTGTACCTTTGCACCCGATTTTGTAAAGTGGAAAATTGTGTCACCACCGGTGACCAAATTTTCGTCCTCTGTGACACGATCAACCAACAAATAAAACCATGGCATTCAAATCAGACGAGTATAAGGAATTACTGCTACAAGCCTTAGCAGTTATTGAAAGTGCTCGGTTTCGTTTGGCTCGTCAGGTGGCGGCTACCTCAAATGATACATGGTTACTTGGTAAGGTTGCTATGCCACCTTCCACCGACAGATGAGCGACTCACAACCGAGAAGACCGAGACACGAAAACCCCATCCGAGCGATTGAAAGACCCTTTCGCAAGGTTGTAAGTTACGAAACGATTGTAAAGAAAAGATTAAGACAAAAACCGATAGATGATATAATACAAACAATATGGAATACATAAAAGCACTTGGTATTCGTTACTCCAACGAATTACCTACTATTCGTAAGAAAAAGGATACTCCTTTGCAGCCTGTATTTGAAGCTTTCACAAATGCATGGGAAGCCATACGCGAAAAATATAATGATGGACATCTGAACATGGGAACCATCACGCTTGAACTGTATTGCGTATCCAATGCTACATCTTCCGAAAATGGAATATATGATTTTGGCAAATTGTGTGTCATTGACAATGGAATGGGATTAAATGATACAAGTTACGAAAGGCTCATTAATCTTCGTGATAATTCCAAACATTTTTCTAATAAAGGAACAGGAAGAATACAATATATACACACATTTGATGAGACGATACTAGATAGTATTTATAAAAAAGACGATGGAACCTTTTGTAAAAGAAAAGTTACATTATCTAAAAAAGATGCTTTTATTTCTAAAAACGCCATAATGCGTTTAGATGAAGAATTAGAAATTCAAGCTACAGACTCTAGTACTCATGTTACCTTTTTACGTCCCTTAGAAGAAAATGACATTTATTATTTTCAGACACTCACCATTGATATTCTGAAGGAAGAGATAATAAAACATTTTCTATCTTTATTTTGTGATAATCGACACATTTTGCCATATATAAAGTTGGTATATTTCATTGATCAAGCAGAAAAAGATTCAAAAGAAATTCTAACAGATGATATTCCGGAGCCTAACAAGGAAGAAACATTCACTATTCCTTATAGTCAATTGGGGGACAATAATAAAATAGTCCATTCTACAAATAGTGAAAATTTCACGTTAAAAGCTTTTGTTCAACCTGAAGCCAACTTGAAAGAAAATGCTATATACCTTGTGAGCAAAGGAGAAAGAGCTTCAAGTATCAAGTTAGAAAACCTTGCTTCCAAAGATAATATCGCAGGCAATCGATATTTGTTTTTACTTTCCAGTTCGTATATAGATGATCAAGATAGGGATGATAGAGGAAATATTCAATTGGTTAATGCAAAAGATTTTCGAAATCAAGAAGAAGGAAGTCTTTTCCCAGAGGAAATGATTCTGCTTGAAGACATACAAGGGGAAACAAATAAGACTATAGGAAATTTATACCACGAAATAGAGGAAACAACACAAGAAACTCGTAAAAATTTAGAAGACTTGCAGAAAATGTTTCTTCTTAATCCTACAACGGTTGCTGCTTTAAGAAATAAGATCAAGAACACAGATACAGATGAGGATATTTTAACTAAGATTTATCAGTCAGATGCTGAAATAAAAGCGAAACAAGATGCACAAATCAAACAACAGCTAAACGATATAGAATCTCTTTCTCCTATCGATCCGGAATATCAGCAAAAACTAGCAGAAAAAGTCAATGAATTTGTATCTACTATTCCATTGCAGAATAGAACAGCCCTTTCACAATATGTTGCTCATAGGAAACTTGTTCTTGATATATTTGGCAATATCATGCATCGTGTAGAACTCGGAGAAGAGTTAAACGAAAATATACTTCATAATTTAATATTTCAAGAAGGTAGTTCGACTCCAGAAAATAGCGATTTATGGTTAATTAATGAAGAATTCATATATTTCAAAGGGAATTCAAATCAACGTCTTTGTGATGTAGAATATAATGGCGAACAAATTATTAAACAAGCATTAACCCAAGAAGAACAAGAATACAAAAACAAATGCCATCATGATGGCGGACTTCGTAAGCCGGATATTTTATTATTTCCAGAAGAAGGTAAGTGTATCATTATAGAATTCAAGGCGCCCGATGTAGAAGTATCAAATCATTTACATCAAATTAATAGATATGCTCGATTGATTCATAATCTTTCACAAGATAAGTACAAATTTACCACGTACTATGGATATTTAATTGGAGAAAATATTGATATAGATGATATCCTAGATAGCATTGACAACTTTATATCTGCAAGTTCATTGAATTACATTTTTAGACCTTATGTAGCCATCAAAGGTAAGTTTGGTAGGCCGGATGGAGCATTATATACAGAAATTATCAAATATTCTGATTTGTTGAAACGCGCAGAATTACGCAATAAAATGTTTATTAAAAAACTTGAGGAAAGTGATAAATAATTCTTTTAAAATAAATGACAAGCCAACAGAACAAATGGACACGTGAGGAGTTGATTTTGACTTTGAGCGTATATTTCCAACTTCCGTTTGGACGGTTGAACCGTACCACACCGGAAGTGAAGGCGTTGGCGCGTCTTATCGGTCGCACAGATAACTCCGCTGCATTGCGTCTTGTTAATTTTGCTGCCTGCGACCCATATATAACCGAATCCGGGCGAAAAGGAATGCCGGCAGGTAAAGCCGTTTGCGAACCTATATGGAATGAGTTTGCCTATGACAAAGAGCGTCTGTTTATAGAGGCACAGCGCATAAAAGCACAACTACAAAACAAAAGTATTGAGGATTCATTGCATATCACGCCTAAAGAGTTAGAAGGCAAGGAGCGAGAGGCAGTTATTCGTCAAAGAGTCAATCAGTCGGCTTTTCGGTCAATGATTCTTTCCAATTACGAAGGGCGTTGTGCGATAACCGGCATAAACATTCCTGAGTTGTTGGTAGCAAGTCATATTATCCCGTGGGTAGATAGCACATCTCAGCAGAAACTTAATCCCGAAAACGGCATTTGTCTATCTGCGCTGTATGACAAAGCGTTTGACAAAGGATTCATCACTATCTCGCCGGACGATTACACAGTTTGTTTATCCTCTGCACTGCGGGAATACGAAACACAAGATTATTATAATACACATTTCGGCAGCATAGCCGGACATAAATTAATCATGCCAATAGAGCACACCCCTAATCGTGATTATTTGGCATATCATAGAGACAGAATTTTTAGAGGCTCATAGATATGGACAAACTAACTCCCGAACAACGACATAAAAACATGGTTGCCGTAAAAGCAAAAGGAACAAAGATTGAAGTTCTGTTTGCTAAAGCACTATGGGCTGCGGGAATACGATACAGGAAGAACGATAAAACAGTTTTCGGGCATCCCGACTTCTCACATAAAGGAAAGAAAATAGCAATCTTTTGTGACGGGGAAATGTGGCATGGCAAAGACTGGGAGAAACAACAGGCAGAGTTTAAGTCCCATCGGGAATTTTGGATTCCGAAGATAGAAAGAAACATCAAACGAGATAACGAAGTAAATAAATATTTGACAGCACATGGGTGGAGAGTGCTAAGATTCTGGGAGACAGACATCAAAAAACACACTGCTGAATGTGTTGAACAAGTAAAAAAAATATATGCCAACATATAATATTGAAAGATTGACGCGTGAAGAAATATTCGGAGGTAGATTGATTGCTCCGATGCGCCAATGGTTAAAGCGTCAACGACAAGAGACAAAAGGATATAATCAAAATGCAGATATGGCGATTATTACGCATTATCTGCAAAACAAAGATATTCCTGCCGGTCAGCAACTGGAAGCAGAGGCTCTACGATTGATGACCGAATATTACAGAGCTACACATACAGAATTGGCTCCGGATGCTCCGGTAGACCAAGAGGCAGCGGAAAATCTTTTTGCTGCAATTTTTGAAGCACCGGTTTACCAACATTTTAGAAACAATCATGCATTTACTTTTGTTGATTTGTTTGCAGGTATCGGCGGCTTTAGAATTGCATTAGAGCAATTGGGTGGAAGATGTGTATATGCATCTGAATTTGACTCCAGTGCTCAAAAAAGTTATGGCATGAACCATGGTGTTATGCCATTTGGAGACATCAAGTTGCAAATAAACAAAGACCGTATTCCGGAAGGGATAGATGTGTTATGCGCAGGGTTCCCGTGCCAACCATTTTCTCTGGCAGGTTTACGCAGAGGCTTTTCTGACAAGACAAAAGGAACACTTTTTTTTGATCTCCAACAAATCATTGCAGAGAAGCATCCTCATGTGATATTTCTTGAAAATGTACCGGGACTTTTATCTATCCATAATAGAGATGAAGAAGGTAATAAATTAGAGGAAAAAACGATAGAAACAATTCTACATATACTAAGAGAAGAATTACACTATTATGTTCCGGAACCTAAGATAATCAACGCCAAAAATTTCGGTGTTCCTCAAAATAGGGATCGAGTATTTATCGTCGGTTTTAGAGATGAGGACCCCGGCTATATATATCCAAACGGGGAGAACATTCCGGACGTGCATTTTGGAGCTATTCGCGAACAACTGAGAGTCGGTACCGAGTACTACATGTCAGAGCGATATTGGCAGACATTAGTCCGGCATAAAGAAGCACAGCGAAATCAAGGTAGAGGATATGGTTACCGCATTATTGAAGATAACGATTTCGGTCATACTTTAATGGTGGGAGGAATGGGACTGGAGAGGAACTTGGTTCGTGATGACAATAATCCCTTTGTAAACGGAGTAAAAGACCCGCGTGGAGAATTAAATCATGAACACATACGCGTATTGACTAAAGAAGAATGCGCGCGCATGCAAGGCTTTCCTGATTATTTTGAAATATGCGTAGGTAAATCACCAGCATACAAGCAATTTGGAAATTCTGTAGCAATACCGGCAGTCAAAGAAGTTGCGAGCACTTTGTTAGACTACGCAGGCATTGAACATGAAAATCTACTATAATCGCCACATATCGCACTATATTTTGAAAATGTAGTGCGTTTTTTGTAAAATATTCGTATAAAATTAAAATATTTTACTAAAAAATTTGGTTGTTTGAAAAATTTTGTATAATTTTGCAGCAGAATTTTGAATATTTTAATTTTATAGTGTATGGAAAAGACGGAAAAACGACAAAGATTTGAGAAAGTAGCAGGTGCGCGAGTACAGAAAGTACTGGATACCTTACAGTTACTGAAAAATTGTTCTAACCGGAATAATTATGAGTACACAGCATCTGACGTGAATCAAATGTTCTCTGAAATTTCAAAAGCCGTTAAAGAAGCACAAGCTGCTTACATCAGCGAGTTAAATAAAGTCGACAAAAAAGGATTCACCTTTAAATAATCTGCCCTACTATGAGAGACACTAATCTTAAATGGTATTTTGCCGAAAGTAAAAACGGAGGAGGAAAAGGAGTCAATGACGGATTGTCGGACTTGTTCTCGGGTGGTGGATATCAAGATTTGATTCGAGAATCCATACAAAATTCTCTCGATGCAAAAGCGGAGGGAGAACCGTTTGTTCGCGTAGAATACAGACTGCGCACTTTCCCCGTGTCTGATTTTCCAAACTTGCTCGGATTAAAGAAACATATAGAGGCGTGCAACGAAAAATACCCCGGCTCGAAATTTCAACAGATGCTACAGTGTCTTGAGAGCCAAACCATGCAGGTACTCGACATTGCGGATTACAACACTATTGGCATGGATTACAATAGTGAGACGGATAGCGGAAGATTCAGTAAGTTTGTGCGTTATTCCGGTGACCCTAATTCCGATAGTGGCGCCGGTGGCTCCCATGGATATGGTAAGATAACATATTTCAAAATTTCCGGAATTAAAACGATTCTTGTCTCATCAATGAATCGTGAAGATTTGGTATGCACCTTCCAAGGAGCTGCTCGACTTGCTACACATCCGACAGGCAAGCCTAAGTTTACTTATAATGATACAGGTTTCTTTGACGAAGGAGAAGGAGACCCTATTCAAGAGGCTCCAACAATACAGGATGGTCGTTATATATTTAAGAAAATCCCTGCCGATTTTCAAAGACAAGAACCAGGGTCTACAACGAGTATTCTCTTTACCTCCATTGATGACACCAACAAAAAGAAAGTGTTCAGAGAATGCTGTGAGGCAGTATTGAGAAGTTTCTTCGTAGCTATTGAAGCGGGAACTTTAGAAGTCTTTATTGACCTTGGTGATGGATACAATCTTGAAATAAACAAAGGTTCACTTGAACGGATATTCACAGAAATGTTCTTCAAGGATACTGTGGATAACGTCAAGAGTAAACCGTTTGAAAGGCTCAACCCGCATCCTTATTGGTTGACGTACAAAAACAATACGGAAGTGACGGTTGCCCCCGGTACACCGATAAAAGAAGCCGCTCAATTATGCATGGGAAAACAATACGTTCTGATAAAAGAACATTTGCCGATATTGGGTAATGTGGCTTTCTATGCGTGCGTAGCTCCAGACGGTAATGATTTGGTGCTCTTCATGAGACGCCCGAAGATGCTCGTAAATTTGTCCCAACCTAACCGACAGGTACGTCGCGGCTTCTCTGCTATTTTCATTTGTGATGATCAAAATGGTAACGAGTTATTACGTAAGATGGAAAATGCTGCCCATGATAAATGGGATGTAAGGCAATTGGAAAATGATTCCAAAACAGAAGCAGAAATAACACTTGCACATGACATTGATGTTGAAATGGTAACTTTCATCAATACGTGCTTAGATAATATTCTGTTCCCGTCTGACGATGCCGATAGCACGTCGGTTGAATTAAATGATTTTCCAATGCCTCTGATTGAGCTGGAGGGCGTTGTTAACCCGTACCTTGGTTCGTTAATATCCATTCAAGGACAGGATGACAATAATACTGGTGCCCCGGTCGGTTTAATTGTCAAAGATGACAAGACAAGAACTCCGCGTGTCTCTTTTGGGCAAGCGCATACAATAACTAAACGCAAAGCCAAGAAAACAAAAGAGAGCACAGGTGTTACCGGTGGAGCAAGTAAGAAACATCACGTTGATGGAGGAGGCACCAGTACATCTGGTCAAGAGCAATATAAAGATTCGGAAGATAGTACTCCGATTTTGGTTCGACAGGAAATTAAACTGAGATACTTCCGTACCATTCTTGGTAAAGATGCATCCGGAAAAGACGAATACACACTGATTGTCAACTCTCCGATGGAAGTCGAAAAGGCATATCTGATACTTACCCCTATTGGAGAAACGGCGGACAAAGAAGCCGGTATTGAACTGGTATCGGCAAGCGCAGGAAAAATTAAAGGTAACGAAATAGCCGGTGTCTCGTTGCATGAAGGTAGAAATGAGTTCTTCTTCTCTCTAAATGAAGCAGGTGAATTTACTTTCTCCTTAAAAGCAGAGCACGAGGTTCCTAAAAAATAACAGCCATGAGAATAGATAATGTTTCTTTCCCGTATCCTGTATTGGGTATTAGTGATGACATCACGCCTACACTCGAGGAAACAAAATGTGATGTGCCGGTTATTAAAGCCGATAATGATGGCTTAGGTGGTATTACTATCTCAGCGCAAATAAAGTTAGAAAACGCTGATATATTAAAGTATATAGCTGATGGCTACGCTGAATTTTCCTTGGAAGTGTCATGCCGCGATACATTATTCCGCCAATGCGAAAAATTCTCCGGTTTAGAGCACGCCTTTACTATACCGCAATCTAAATTATACGGCGAACTTTGTTTTGAGACCTATGTAATTGCAAAGAAAGATATTAACAATTACACCAATAGGGGTCTTAATCCCGATTATCAAGGTCATGTTATCAATTTGCACAAAGGTGATTTGTTGGTGGCATATACTCCTACTGCCATTGAATTGGATATTGATCTTCGAAATGTCAGGAGCCCGAAATCGTTTATGTCGGTTGATAAGAACCCGGACACAAAAGAAAAGCGTGTTCGTTTCAACTTAAAAGCACCAAAGATACAAATCTTGCTACCGGAAGAATTATACCTACAATACAAACAAATTAGCAAGAATGATTCTTTCCAAGAGGAGTTGAAGGCGTCTCTCTACCTGGATGCCCTTGTGTTTGCTTTGCATGAATATGCTCAGAATAAAGACAAAAACTATATCTGGGTGCGCACACTCAAATATAGGTTACAAGAGGATGCTATCAAAAATGTTGTCAATGTCGATGATATTGAAGAACTATTTAATCCCGATAGCACGGAAGACCATACTACAGAATATTATATTCTGGCTCAAACAATGCTCAATCTTCCTTATAAAGACCTGATTCAAAAGATGGCCAAGAAAAAGGGAGGTGTTAAAAACTTAGTAGAAGGTGTGAATTAAAACTATATGACTATGCAACAACCTATATATAGAGAAACGTATTGTACTCGTTTGCGTAATGAGTTGGAAACAGGTGTATCTATTGAGCGTTATATTCAGTCAGCTCCGACTTTTGAAACGAAAGATGATGATCTTTGTTACCTGAATAATTTTGAGGTAGACAAAGAGAAACTTGCTCAAATGAGCAATAAAGGTCTTTCCAATTTCGAGTGTGCACGACTTTTATACGAAGCATTCCCGAACTTAACACCGATGCTTGCAGCATATGAGCCGTTCTGGATTTATTGGGCTCACACCGAATTGTTCGACTATCTCCGAAACAGATGGTCCAATATTGTTGTGAACCGAGATGGAGATGAAAACACGCAAGAACAACAGATTAAATACATTCAAGACTATTGGTTTCCCGATAGTAGTAAACCTGTTCGTTCGTGGCTTTCCGGCTTATGGTGGTCTGTCTATTTAACGGTGGATGAGAATAATACAGAGGATAAATATAAGCTGACAAAGGTGTTATTCAAGCAGGAAGATTTGCGCACAAGAACCTTTGGTACATATTTATTATTCCGTCATAGACCGGCTGCAAAAGCAACATTGAGTTTTATAGAAGAACACATGGATACAACATTCAGTAGTTCTTTTCAAAACAAGTGTCGTTATATGACAAAGTATCTGAATTACTTGGGTGGTAGCCGTCAGTTGTCATATATGGATGAAGATTTCTTTACCGAAATGCTCAACAAGAAAAACGCGGATATCGCAAAGGTATCATAATTATTCACCAATTAAAAACTTAAACTATGATTATTGAACAAACTAGAGTATTAAACATCGAAAATCATCTTCAAAATATAGATGATAACGAGAAATTCTATATCGTTAGAAATGTCAGCGACTGGTCGCCGGAAAAATTACAACGATTGATGGGATTGCCACAATTATCTGAATCTGGGATGACAATACTTCCCAAAATTGTCGGTCCAACTACAAGATTTAATGCAAATGGGAAATACCTTATTTTAAAAAACCTTCCGAAAGAAACGCGGTATAGAGAAATCTGTATAAAAGATTGGCATGGTAATTATCAATATGTAGACGTTCCGTATAAAAGATACCCGCGTAAATTATTACCCCCTCCCTCTATCGAACTTAAATATATTGAAGATGATGAAAATAAATATATAGTCTCTCCTTTATGTATCAAAAGTACACACGATTTCCCAATAATAAAACATATTATCAATATGTTCCTCGAAATATTCGGTACTTGCGAGCTATACTCCGATGGTCTGAAACCTATTTTTAAAATCCCCGTAAAGAAAGTAAATTGGCAAATCTTACCAAAGGGGAATTACCCCTATGAGCGCCTACTAGAAAATATCGACAACATATTAAGTAATCGGACCTCTAAAAGAAAAATACAAACTCACAACATTAAAGAGATACTAAAATATCACCCAGAATCCATAGTGCAAGGGATAGGAGGATTTAGAGGATATTTGGTATTTGTTTTTTCTAAAAAAAATTTGTTCTTAATGGAAAATGTGATATATGGGAATGCTACATATTTTTTTGAAAATGAATGGGAAAGATATTCTCAAATGACAAAAGCAGAAATAATTAATCAATCACTACAAAAACTACGCATTGAACATCATGCTGGTTGGGAAAATCAAATAAAGAAGCTTCTACAATAAATATAAAAACGTACATTTATATAATAAAATAAGACTTCGTCATTAGAGATAGTTTACGTAACAAAAAAAATGAAAAAAAGTTGCTTTTAAGGTGATAGATTCGGACTCTTTTTTGACTTATATATGGGAGGATATATAAAAACACGAATCTATTAGCACCACACCCTTCTTCACCACCTGGTTAGAACCGATGGAGTGAAAGAAAAGTAGTTAATTAGAAGACAATATTTAGCATCTAGAAAAAGAGAGGCATAAAATATGCTAAGATATAAGATGGTTATGGAACTTTTGAGACAGTTTTAAGACATGTCCTAAAACAAAGAATTACAATAGTTCGTTTTGAGACTCTTTTGAGACATGTCCCAAAAATATAAAGTAATCTGTCTATGCCCGACATTCTGACACCTGCCCAACGCCACCGCTGCATGTCGCATATCCGCAGTAAGGCGACCAAACCGGAGATAACGGTCCGGAAATGGCTGTGGGCGCACGGATACCGATACCGGCTCAATGTCAAAAGCGTGCCGGGCAAGCCGGACATCGTGATGCGCAGATACAGAACGGCGATTTTCGTCAACGGCTGTTTCTGGCACGGACATGAGGGATGCAGACAGTTCGTACTGCCCAAGACCAATACAGCATTCTGGCAAGCAAAAATCAACCGTAACCGCGAACGGGACCAAGAGAATTACGATGGTCTGATAAATGCCGGTTGGCAAGTAATAGTCATTTGGCAATGCAACTTAACAAAAGACAAACTCGAATCCACCATGCAATCCGTTGCAGTTGCACTAAATAAAAACCTCTTGAAAAGAATGAAATAATTTACCTGTATGTCTAAACAATTACAAATACGTAACTCCACGGCTGAGTTCTTAATCTTCCAAGCCGAAGACAAAGCACAAGGTGTACAAGTCTTCTACAAAGACGAGACCATCTGGGCTACGCAAAAAGCAATTGCTACGCTTTTTGATGTAGATAGATCTGTAATCACCAAGCATCTAAAGAACATCTTCGAGACAGGAGAATTGCAGCAAGAATCAGTTTGTGCAAAATTTGCACATACTGCCGAGGACGGCAAAACATACTCCACGTTATTTTATAAGTTGGATGCCATCATTTCTGTTGGTTATCGCGTGAACTCTATCCGGGCGACCCAGTTCAGGCAATGGTGTACTGCCGTGTTGCGGCAGTTTGCTATACGCGGCTATGTCATTGACAAGAAACGCATGGAGAACGGTGCCTTCATCAGCGAGGATTACTTCGAGTACCTGTTAGCGGAGATACGCGAGATCAGGCTCTCCGAGCGCCGCTTTTATCAGAAACTCACGGATATATATGCGACGGCTATTGACTATAATCGCGATGCGCCTACTACGCGTGAGTTCTTTGCAAAAGTGCAGAACAAGATGCATTATGCCGTGCACGGACAAACGGCTGCTGAACTCATTGTGTCGCGTGCTAACGCAGAGAAAGAACACATGGGCTTAACCACATGGGAGAAGGCGCCAAACGGTAAGATTGTCAAACCCGATGTAAGTGTAGCGAAAAACTACCTAAATGAGTTGGAACTGGAAGATATGGGGCGTTTGGTCAACTCCGTCTTGGATACCGCGGAACGTATGGCTAAACGGCATATCCCGATGACGATGGAGGATTGGGCTAAGCGTATTGACATCATCTTAGAAGCAAGCGATGACCGGATATTAACCGACGCAGGGTCCGTCTCTGCGGAGCAAGCCAAAGAGTTTGCCGAGACGGAGTTCGAGAAATACCGTGTCATTCAAGACCGTCTGTTTGAATCCGATTTTGACAAGTTCACTCTACCGACCTTACCATTTGATGAACCAGAATAAGTCAATCCCGACCGAGAAAAACGGTATTGAGAGGGTATAAAAATGACCTTTTTTGAAAGAAGTGAGGAGAAAAATATACAAATGGCATAATATTTGTTGTTATTTGGATGGAAACTCTAAAAATTATACAGTTATGAAAAATGAAATTAATCGTGCCCCTGCGGCTAAGAAAGAATTAAAAGGAACAAAGACCGAAAAGAACCTCATGGAGGCTTTTGCAGGTGAATCAATGGCACGTAACAAGTACACGTATTTTGCATCGAAGGCGAAGAAAGATGGTTTCGTGCAGATTAGTAAGATTTTTGAGGAGACTGCTGCCAACGAGAAAGAACATGCTGAGTTGTGGTTCAAATACCTGAATGGTGGCAAGATCAGCGACACCGCTGCGAACCTTGCTGAGGCTGCAGCCGGTGAGAATGCCGAGTGGACGGATATGTACGCCCGTATGGCGAAAGAGGCAGAAGAAGAGGGATTCCCCGAGATTGCAGCTAAGTTTGCGATGGTGGGTGAGATAGAGAAACACCACGAGGAGCGTTACCGCAAGTTGCTGAAGAATATCGAGGACAAGGTGGTTTTCTCGCGTGAGGGTGATTGCATCTGGCAATGCTCCAACTGCGGACACATCGTAGTGGGCAAGGCGGCTCCGGAAGAATGCCCTGTTTGCCACCACGCACAAGCTTACTTCCAGCTGTTCGCGGAAAACTACTAATAGAGATCTATTGAAAATAAGTCGCGCTGCGCAAGATTACAGGATCTGCGCAGCGTGATTCTTTGTATCGACTTTTTCGATGATACGTTCCAAGACACCTTCGGCATTGAAAACGAAGGTTTTTCTTAATGTGCCCATCGACACCTTGCCTGATCCGGATGGCTGGCTTGCTCCGGTTCTAAACCGGTTCTTCTCGCCCCATGCTCCGAAGGCTTGCAGCATCTCGGTTGTCGGATCACTCAGAAGAGGGAAGGGTAGAGCGTATTTCTCTTTGAACTTGACATGCGAAGCCTCGCTGTCCTTGCTCACACCATAGACCTGATAGCCCTGCGCAAGGAAAGCATGGTAGTTGTCGCGGATGTTACATGCCTCTGCCGTGCAGCCCGGAGTCGAGTCCTTCGGGTAGAAATAAATGACTGTTTTCTTGCCGATCAGGTCTTTGTCTGTGACCATTTTGCCGGTTTCGTCTGCTGCCGCAAAACTCGGCATCTTGTCTCCAACTTGTAGCATAATGTATTGGTTTTAAGGATTGTTCAAATTTAGTTTCCTATCTGTTTGATTTTTAGTAACCAAAAAAGCGGCAGTACGACCTTACGGTCTAATGTTTATCGGCTCTTGGTCTTTTGTGAGCGAGCTCCCAAAGCCCAATATTCAATAACCATTCCGTACAACTCTCAAGAGAGTCATCCGTCCGCCTTGATAAAAAACTCGCTTCGCTTACAAAAAAGCGTTCCATTGCATTACACTATCAAAAACATTCTCAACGATAATGTGAAGGTTTCAGTCTACAAATTCCTAAAATTAAAGAAAATTTTTGGTAATTGTTGATAATTTTTGACCTATCACTTATACACGCGCCGCATGGTTTTTTGAGAGCGAAGCGCTTTTTTGTGAGGGATGCAATCCCGTTTTTTTGTAAGCAACCGGCGGTTAGTCATTGACTAAGTGCCGAATCGGAATGGGTCATTAGTCGTCTGGAAGCTTGCTTACAAGCGGCTAATGGGCGATTTCGATCCAGTACGCAAGTGTCACGAAGCGTAAGCAGGTTGCGCGTTTTTGGTTACAATAAATCTCAAAGATCACCGGGTAAGTATAGCCGTTTATCACTTCAGTTCGTCCGTGTCGAGGAGGATGGTAACGGGACCATCGTTGATGAAATCGACCTTCATGTCCGCTCCGAAACGGCCTGTTTCCACAGTCAGTCCGTACGTTGTGCGAAGCGTCTCGTTGAAATAGTCATACAGCGGAGAGGCTTGTTCGGGACGTGCGGCGCGAATGAAAGATGGCCGGTTACCCTTGCGACAATCGGCATAGAGCGTGAACTGCGAGATGCTGAGAATAGCCCCTCCCACATCGCGGATAGCAAGGTTCATCTTACCAGCCTCGTCCTCGAAGACACGCAGTTGGGCTATTTTTTTCGCCAGGAGATCCGCTTCGGCAGTGGTGTCGTTTTCGGTAATACCCACCAGAAGCATGAAACCTTGCCCGATCTTACCGACCGAGTTGCCATCAATCCGCACTTCCGCGCGGGAACAACGTTGTACTACTACTCGCATGACCCACTATTCCGTATACCGGCGATTGATCTCGTTCCAGTTGATGATCTGCCAGAGAGACTGAAGATGCGCGGCACGACGATTGCGGTAGTCGATGTAATAAGCGTGCTCCCACACATCCATCGTCAGCAGCGGCTTGAGACCTTTTGTAACAGGGTTATTGGCGTTGGTCTCCTGCGTAATGACGAGCTTGCCGTCCTTGTCCGCAGAGAGCCACACCCAACCTGAACCGAAGAGCGTCGTACCTTTCTGCTCGAACTCGGCTTTGAAGGCATCAAACGAACCAAAATCGCGATTGATGGCTTCGAGGATAGCTCCTTGGGGCTTGTGGTTGTCGGCTGCTACCGGAGAGAACTGCAAGAAATACAAGTTGTGGTTGAGGATCTGTCCGGCATTGTTGAAGATCCCGCCTTGCGATTTGGCTACAATCTCCTCCAACGGCATAGACTCGAACTCCGTTCCGGCAACGAGCTTGTTGAGGTTGTCCACATAGGTCTGCAGGTGCTTACCATAGTGATACTCAATGGTTTCCTGACTGATTACCGGCTCCAACGCATTCGGAGCGTACGGCAAAGTGATGAGGGTAAAAAAGAGAGGGAACATAATTATTTGAGATTTTAGAATTGATATTTGTGATTTGATATTTTTAAGTTTCCAAGTAGTATTTATTTGTAATCAAAAACGCGGCGGTACGACCTTGAGGTCTAATGCTTATCGGTTCTTGGTCTCAAGTGAATAAATTCCCTTGCGCCCAATATCCAATAATCATTTCGTACAACTCGATAGTTGTCCGTCCGCCTTACAAAAAAACAGAAGATTTAATCGTGCCCTTCGGGCTAAGAAAAATCTTCTTGCCAAAAAAGCGTTTCGTTTCACTTCACTCTCAAAAAAACTATGCAGCGCGTAGCATTATTTACATCCGTCCGATGGTAATTTTGTTTTTGGGAGCATGGAGAAGCCAATTGACTTTTGGCTTCGAAAAGGGAAGGTCGTCGGGGAGACGAAACCGACCGAGAGTGACGTTTTTTTGTGAAGGATGCAATCCCGTTTTTGGTTACAATAAATTTCAAAGATCATGTAGAAAGGTTATTTCCTTATTTTATTCGCATGTGCGCAATACACGCAGGCACGACGGGGTTAACTTTTCAGTTGTTTGACAATCTCTTTTACGGCATTGTCGTTGCATCGGTGACCGAACTTATTCGACCAGAAGACTTGCCATCCGGCCTCTTCCACCGTCTTCGCATTGCGTTTGCTCATTTCGTGACCTAACAGCTCATCGTCCGTGGAGAAAAGCGCGATATTGCGCGAACCCGGAATAAATGTGTGTTCTTTCTTGAACGCCACAAATCGCTGAACCATCGGTTCGTCGATGATGAACTCCTTGGCACCATCTTCGCGTTCCTGCAAATACGGGTGTTTGCCATAACCCATCTTACGCAGCGTTCTGTCCATCTCCAACGAAGGGTTGAGGAGAATCTTCGTCGCTTTCGGCGCATCCACGTATAGTGCTAACATACCGCCCATTGACGTGCCGATAATCACCTCCGGCTCGAACGTTCGTGCCCATTCGTTGAGGATCGCCAGGGACTCGAACGGCTCATGCGTCACCTCCGGAGCAAGCCACTCATATTCCGGCAACGCACGTGCCAGCGAAGCCCTTGTGCCGGACTTCGGACTCGACGCAAAACCATGAATATACATGGCGTAAGGCTTCTGTTTCGGCTCTTCCCAACTATACATAGCGATTAAATTTGCTGCAAAGATACAAATTTTTTGTCATATATGCAAGAAAATGCAGAAAAATTTGCGTATGTGGTAGATTTTTTGTACCTTTGCAGCGAATTTTGTGTCAAACATGATGCATAAATAATGGAATTGTGTTTCTTGTAGGGAACAAAAATCAAGTAATTATGTGTCTCTTGCAATACAAATAACTGTTTTGTCCCCAATGCCTATATCTTAGCCGATGACATTGAATTTCCTATAGGAAACAAGTTGCCACTTTGGATACTGGGCTTCTTGTATTGATTTTAAAACCTATTTTGTAAAATTTGCTATTTATTTGTCTTTATTTTTACAGAACTCTTGCGTAATTCATTTATTTTTTGTACCTTTGCACCGAATTTATAAACATTTGCATATTATGTTAATCAAGATCTATAGTGCTGCCCCGGTGGGGATTGATGCGGTGAAAGTGACGATTGAGGTGCATTCCCAACCCGGCTTTGAATTTATCATGGTCGGACTGCCGGATGTGTCCGTCAAAGAGTCGCACGAACGCATCATGGCGGCTCTGACTGTCAATGGGTTAGAGGCTCTCCATCGTTCGTACACGATTAACATGGCCCCTGCGGATATCAAGAAAGAAGGATCGCTCTATGACCTGCCTTTGGCGATTGGACTGCTGGCTGGAGGAGAGAAAATGAAATCCAAGGAGTTAGAGCACTATATGATGGTCGGTGAGTTGTCGTTGGACGGTTCGTTGCAGCCTATTCGCGGTGCGTTGCCGATAGCCCTTTGCGCACGAAAAGAAGGATTCAAAGGGTTGATTTTGCCGGAAGCGAATGCCGAAGAAGCGGCGGTGGTGGATGGCTTGGAAGTGTATGGTTTGAAGGATCTGAAAGAGGTGATTCATTTCCTGAATGGCGAGCCCAAAGATGAGTTGAAACCGGACGAACCGTGGCTGCCGACCAAGGTTGATACACAAGCGCTGTTTGACGAGTTGGCATTCCCGACGGACGTGGATTTCTCGGATGTACGCGGACAATTCAAGGTGCGCAGAGCCGTGGAGATAGCTGCTGCGGGTGGACATAACATGATCATGATCGGTCCCCCGGGAGCCGGCAAGTCGATGATTGCCAAGCGCATACCGACGATCCTTCCTCCACTGACGCTCGAAGAAGCATTGGAGACGACGAAGATCCATTCGATCGTGGGTCTGACGAACAAAAAGAAAGGTGCGAGCAGTTCGCTCATCGTGCAGCGTCCGTTCCGTTCGCCTCATCACACGATCACCGACACGGCGCTCGTGGGTGGCGGCCAGAACCCGCATCCCGGTGAGATCAGTCTGGCGCATAACGGAGTGTTATTCCTCGACGAACTGCCTGAATATAAGCGTTCTGCGCTCGAAGTGATGCGGCAACCCTTGGAGGATCGGCATATAACTGTAGCGCGCACCAAAGAGACAGTCGATTACCCGGCGTCGTTCATGCTGGTGGCGGCGATGAACCCTTGTCCGTGCGGCCATTACGGGGAGAATAACCCTGCTCATCCGTGTACTTGCACACCCGCGCAGGTGCATCGTTATATGTCGAAGATCAGCGGCCCGCTGTTGGATCGTATTGATATCCAATGTGAGATTGAAGCCGTGCCGTATGAGCAGTTACGCGACACGCAGCCCGGCGAGACATCAGCGGCTATTCGTGAGCGTGTGCTGCGCGCCAGAGCTATTCAGACCGAGCGTTTCAAGCACAGCAAACTGATTCATTGCAACGCGATGATGAACTCGAAGATGGTTCGTCAGTACTGCGCTTTGGATGCCGATTCGGACAAGCTGCTGGAGTTCACGATGACCAAGTTGGGTTTTTCTGCGCGTGCGTATGATCGTATATTGAAAGTCGCGCGTACGATAGCCGATCTGGAGGGCTCCGAGAACATCCAGAAGAAGCACATGCTGGAGGCTATCTCCTATCGTTCGCTCGATCGCAGCAATTACGCCGGTTAAATCGCAGATGGTCTTGATGTCCCCATGCCCATCTCATCGTTTCAAGCGCAGCCATCCGGTTGCGTTTGTTTATTGGCTCGTCTGTGAAATATTTTTAAAGAAATTTAAGTTTACCAGTTGGTGATTTTATTTGTAATCAAAAACGCGGCGGTACGACCTTGCGGTCTAATGTTTATCGGCTCTTGGTCTCAAGTGAATGTATTCCCTTGTGCCCAATATCCAATAATCATTTCGTACAACTCAATAGTTGTCCGTCCGCCTTATAAAAAACTCGCTTTGCTTACAAAAAAACGTTTCGTTTCACTTCACTCTCAAAAACATTTTCAACGTATGGTGTATTTTTTTTACTCACCGCATGGGTTTTTGAAAGCATGGAGAAGCCAATTGACTTTTGGCTTCGAAAAGGGAAGGTCGTCGGGGAGACGAAACCGACCGAGAGTGACGTTTTTTTGTGAGGGATGAAATCCCGCTTTTTTGTAAGCAACCATCAAACGTTTACCCTCGGGACGTAAACCAATGCAATGTTTGCGAACCGAAGAGCGAGAGCATCCGGGTAACTACCCATAAAACGGAGTTTTGTGGCGCTTACTAAGGATAGCTCGCGCGAGGAAGCTCGCTTACAAGCGGCTAATGGGCGATTCCGATCCAGTACGCAAGTAACACGAAGCGGACGCAGGTTGCGCGTTTTTGGTTACAATAAATATCAAAGATCGTGTGGGAAAGTTTAGTATAGAAACCTCAAAACCTCTCAATTTTCTTACAAAATTCAAAAATTCCGCACTTTTCTCTCCATATATTTGTATATATGGATTTTTTTTCGTACCTTTGCATGCTCAATTTGTAATGTGTGTAACTGTGCCGGATTCCCGCAAGTCTTGGCTAACCAAACGAACATTGACATATTGTAATCAAAAACACGGAATCTGCAACGCTATCGCGTTTTACGTAATAGTTCCTTAATCTACTTGTGAACAAGTTCCCAGATAGCTTAATGACCTATTCCGCTAAGCACCAACGATAAATCATTGTTGCTTGATTCCTCACGAAAACGCACTACGTTTACAAAAAAGCGCTACGCTTTCAAAAACGGCTATGCTATGCAGCGTGCAGGTAATAAAGAAAAATTATTACGCCATACGTTGAAAATGTTTTTGATTTACTACTAACAATACAACTGTAATGCAAGATAAAACAACGATACATATGGTCCCGGAACCTCGCAAAACGGAACTCGTCAATGCTACCTATGGCATTGTGGGAGCGATGATAGAGGTATATAAGAACCTCGGGGCCGGCTTGCCGGAGTATATCTACCAGGAGGCACTCTTCACGGAACTGCAGGCCAACGGCTTTACGGCGCACAAGGAGTTGGAGTATCACCCCTTCTACAAGGGCAAACCCCTCAACGCCTACTTGAAAATGGATCTCGTGGTGGAGACGCCTATTGGCAATGTGATTGTGGAATGTAAGGCTTTGTCGGCTCTCACCGAACGGGAGCATTATCAAACTTTCGGCTACATGCGTGGAACGGGATGGCCTGTGGCGATACTGGTCAATTTTGGTGCCAGTCCCCGTGCCCAGATCGAACGTTTTTATAATGACAACAACACCATCGCGGTGTTTTAAAAGAAAGGAGATAAATCAAAAACACGATGGTAGGCTACTCTAAATCGTAGCCAGTGTAAGCACTTATTAGTCCGCTTGTATGCAAGCATCCAGACGTACTACTAATTTCTTCCACTTAGTCCAACCAAGTTGAACTACCATCTCACGAAAACGCACTACGTTTACAAAAAAGCGCTACGCTTTCAAAAACGGCTATGCAACGTGCAGTTAATAAAGAAAAATTATTACGCCATACGTTGAAAATGTTTTTGATCATTTTTGTGAGTGCAACGAGTTTTTGTAAGCAGCCGACAGTGCACATGTTTGGGCAATGTCGAAGCGAAAATGGCTATTAAGGGCGATGTGAGCTCGCTCACGATCGCATTAAGAAGCATTTACGCTCAAGGCCGCGTAGGCCAATAGCCATGCGGACGTAGGCTGCGCGTTTTTGATTTACAAAATATATGGTTAACTCATAAAGAATAAAAAGAAATAACGTTACACTCTGTGTTGAAAAAGTTTTTGATAGTGGAATGCAATGAAACGCTTTTTTGTGAGTTATGTAATAACGTGTTTTTGTAAGGCAGCAGAATGATATTTTATCAGGCTGAATGGAAATGTTAAGTGATTGTTGGAAGGCTTGCTTACGAACAAGCAATTAGATATTTACATTGGACACTTGGTGTCATGCTGCCGCGTTTTTGGTTTACTAATAACGTTTTTGGTTTACTAATAAAAAGAATTTAAAGAGAAATAACATATATGGCAACAGCAATCGAATTTGAACATGTGAGCAAACAGTACAGACTGGGCCTCGTATCCACCAAGACTCTGTCACATGACATAAGAAGGTTTTGGATAACGAATGTTCTTGGTAAAGAAGATCCGTATCTCAAGATTGGTGAAGTAAACGATAGAGCATCGCGTGGTAATTCTGACTACGTCTGGGCGCTACGGGATATCGACTTCAAGGTCGAGCAAGGCGACGTCGTCGGCATCATCGGCAAGAACGGCGCCGGCAAATCGACCCTCTTGAAACTCCTGAGCCGCGTCACGGGTCCTACGACCGGTACCATCCGTGCCCACGGCCGTATCGGCTCCCTGCTCGAAGTCGGCACCGGCTTCCATGGCGAGATGACAGGACGGGAGAATATCTTCATGAACGGAGCTATCCTCGGCATGAGTCGAAGCGAGATCCAGAGTAAACTGGATGAGATCATCGATTTCTCCGGTTGTGAACGGTATATCGACACTCCTGTCAAACGTTATTCGAGCGGCATGACGGTGCGTCTGGGCTTTGCTGTCGCTGCCTTCCTCGAGCCGGAGATCCTTGTGGTGGACGAAGTTTTAGCCGTCGGCGATGCCGAGTTCCAAAAGAAGGCGATAGGCAAAATGAAAGACGTCTCCCAAGGCCAAGGTCGAACAGTCCTATTTGTTAGTCATAACATGACTTCTGTCAAATCTCTCTGTAATACAGGTATCCTCTTGGAGAACGGAATGCTGAAAGAGATGGGACCGATTGATCCAATTGTAGCGCACTATCTTCGAGGAGGAAGCGAGATTGATAATCATAAGATATGGGATATCCCGCAGATTAAAGGTGGAGGCTTCGAACTACTTGAGATTGGCGTTCGCCGCAAAGGTGGTTCGTATGAGGATGTGATGCGTGTAGACCAAGAATGTGAGATAGTTATCCGTTATCGTTTGACGAGAGATTTCGATAACTTTTGGATTACGATGCACATGAAAAACGAGTCCGGTGAACGTATGTTCTCTACCTCTGGAGGAACTCGATGCTACGACAAGAAGCATAAAGTAGGAAAGTATGAGCAGATATGCCATCTGCCTGCGAACTTCTTCAATTGGGGAAATTATTCGATAGATTTGATGGCATTCTCTCAAGGGCATAATATTGATGCATTAATTGGAGTGGATGGATTTGACATAGTCTCCTTTATTCTCTCTAATCGTGAGCTTGCCGTTGGATCTTGGATGGGTAAAGAGCCTGGTGATATAACTCCAAAGTTTGAATATACTGAAACAAAAATTGGATAATGCAAAATAATGATACAATATTAGTAACGTCTCCATTGCTGCCGGATTTGAAGGAATTCAATACGTATCTGGAGCAGATATGGGAGAGCAAATGGATCACGAATAACGGTTCGTTCCATCAACAGTTAGAGAAAGCATTGGCTGAGTACCTTGGAGTGGAGTATATCTCCGTGTTTACTAACGGTACTCTGCCGCTAATTACGGCTTTGCAGGCACTTGGTCTCACCAAAGGCGAGGTAATAACCACTCCGTATTCGTTCGTTGCAACATCTCACTCAATCTGGTGGAACCAGCTGACTCCGGTGTTTGTGGATATCGAAGAGGAAACATGCGGTATGGATCCGGCAAAGATTGAATCTGCCATCACTCCGAATACAGTAGCTATCATGCCAGTGCATTGCTACGGCAAACCCTGCAAGACCGATGAGATTGATGCTATCGCAAAGAAGCATGGACTCAAAGTAATCTACGATGCAGCTCATGCCTTTGGAGTGAAAGTGAATGGTAAATCCATTCTTAATGCGGGAGATATTTCCACTTTGAGTTTCCATGCCACGAAGGTGTATAACACCATCGAGGGAGGTGCATTGGTATGCCATAGTGCAGAGATGAAGCATCAGATTGATAATTTAAAGAACTTCGGTTTCCGTGGAGAGGTAACAGTAGAGGCTCCGGGTATCAACGGAAAGATGGATGAGGTGCGTGCTGCGTATGGACTGCTGAATCTGAAGCAAGTGGATGCTGCTATTGAGGCGCGTCAGAAAGTGGCCAATGCATATAGAGAGGCTTTGAGGGATGTGAAAGGTATTCGGTTCTTCGATGATATGGTTGGCGTACGGCATAACTATAGTTATTTCCCCATCTTCGTGGATACAGAACAATATGGAATGACGCGGGATGAACTGTATGAGAAGATGAAAGCGGAGAACGTATATGGGCGACGGTATTTCTATCCGTTGATTACAGCTTTTGAGCCGTATAAGGATTATCCTTCAGCATCCCCGGAGAACCTGCCGGTTGCTACGAAGATTGCCAACCAAGTCATTTGCCTCCCGATGCATCATGCCCTAAGCAAGGAGAATATAGAAAGTGTAATAGATTGCATACGCAAATGAATCATCAAAAGAAAATAATGCTTCTTGGTGGTATCCATTACCTCTTGCCGGTGATTAAAGCAGCGCATGAGCAGGGCTACTACGTCATCACGGCTGACTATCTGCCGGACAACATTGCGCATAAGTACTCCGATGAGTATGTCGATGTCAGCATTACCGACATAGAAGTCGTGCTCAAAGTTGCGCAAGAGCATCAGATCGACGGTATCATCTCTTTTGGTGTCGACCCTGGAGTGGTAGCTGCGGCATATGTGCAGGAGAAAATGGGATTGCCATCCATGGGTCCATACGAATCAGTGGTGATTTTGCAGAACAAAGATCTCTTCCGCGCTTTCTTGCAGGAACACGGATTCAATTGCCCGAAAAGCAAAGGGTATAGCACCATAGATGATGCGTTAAAAGATACCGATTGGCTCACATGGCCGATGATTGTGAAGCCGACAGATAGCGCAGGAAGCAAGGGTGTCACGCGAGTAGATAGCATAAGCGAATACGAAGCGGCAGTCAAATACGCCTTCGAGAAATCCATCAAAGGGCACATTATTGTGGAGCAGTATTTGAATAAAGTAGGATGCAGTTCCGATACGGATAGTTTCTTGTTGGATGGCAAGTTTCGCTTCATGTCCTTCAACGCGCAACGCTTCGATGCCGATGCGGCTAACCCATACGCACCATCAGCCTATACATGGCCAAGCACGTTCCCAGAGCATGAGGTTTATCTGGCATCCGAACTGCAAAGATTGATGGATCTGCTGCATATGCAGACTTCGGTCTTTAATATCGAGACACGCATTGCCTCGGACAGCAAACCCTATATCATGGAGTGTACGCCTCGCGGAGGAGGTAATCGTTTGTGTGAGATGCTGCGTTATGCTACCGGAGTAGATATGATTACTGCCCAAGTGCGTGCTGCGGTGGGTGATCCTGTTGGAGATATAGAGCAAAAACCATATAATGGTCATTGGGCAGAGATTATCCTCCATGCACCGAAAGCCGGAAGATTTGCGGGGCTTGAAATAGCATCCTCTCTAAAAGCACAAGTCATTGAACGTGATTTATGGGTAAAAGAAGGAGATGCGGTTGCAGCCTTCCATGGCGCTAATGACGCAATAGGCACATTAGTGCTTCGCTTTGATAACAAAGAAGAAATGGAATATGCCATCACGCATCAGAGTGAATGGTTAAAGATAATAGTAGAATGACAAACGCAATAGGTGGATATTTTGAGAAGGAACCTCGGACGAGAGAGGAATATGCTATCCCGCAAAAGGATGGCATCTTGCTCAATACTGCGAGGAATGCGTTTGAGTATATACTGCGTTCTATTCCGAATCTTCGTGGTGTATATCTTCCGTATTACACGTGCAATGTCATGCTCGAACCGCTCAAACGATTGTTTGGCGTGTCGTTCGACTTCTATCATATCACGCATCAATTGGAGATCGCAGAAGACTTTGACCTGGGTGAAGGGGAGTATATAGTAGTGAATAACTACTTTGGCATAAAAGACGAGTATGTGAGCCGGATGGCAGAAAAATATAAAGATCGTCTAATCGTGGATAATGCACAGGCATTCTATGCTCCGGTGATAGACGGAATCAAAGCCATCTATAGCGCGCGTAAGTTCTTCGGTGTTCCGGATGGTGGAATAGCTTATATGCAGAATGACAGCAAACAGTGGGAACGGTACGAGACGGATGACTCAGTTGATAGATTAGCTCATCTGACAATCCGTTTGGAGCAAGGACCGGAAGCTGGGTATGCTAAGTATCGCGAGGCTGAGGATAAGTTAGATTATCAGCCGATAATGCAAATGTCTGCTTATACACGTGATGCATTGAGTCATATTGATTACGATACCGCACAACAAGTGCGCAGAAGGAATTTCCGGATACTTCATGAGGCGTTGAGTAATTATAACGTATTGCCGATACCCGATTTGGAGACATTCGCTTGTCCTATGGTATATCCATTTTTGGATGTCCGGGAATGCGATTGGCGATACAAAATGAAAGAACAACGGATATTTATTCCGAAATATTGGCCTAACGTGATTAGTTATGGACATTTTGATTTTGAGTCAATGTTAGCAGAACGAATCATGCCTCTGCCCATAGATCAGAGGTACAATGAGGAAGATATGAAACGAATATTAAAATTGATTATTTAATGACTGTATCAATACGTCCATTAAAAATAGAAGATGCCTATACGTCTGTGAAATGGCGCAATGATTCAGAAGTGTTTCGATATACTGGGAATACATACGATCATAGTATTACGATTGAGTCTGAATTAGCGTGGATAAAACGAGTGATAAATAAGGAAGATGATTATCGTTGTGCCATTGAAGTAGATGGTATATATGTCGGAAATATTTATTTGACAGACATCCATGACGGTGAAGCTGAGTATCATATATTTCTTGGAAATAAAGAATACTGGGGAAAAGGAATCGCAAAAGAAGCATCACTTCTTATCTTTAAACATGCACGAGATATATTTAATTTAAATAAGATTTTATTGACGGTAAACGAAAAAAATATCAGCGCTATAAAATTGTATGAGTCGCTAGGATTTGTTGAAGAGTATCTGCAAAATAGTGTTATGCATATGTGTTTGGATATGAAAAGAAATAATGAGATATTAGTTGCCATCCATTGCCTTGTATACAATCACGAACCATATCTGCGTGATTGTTTTGAAGGCTTTGTGATGCAGAAAACCAACTTCCGCTTTGTGGCGATTGTCCATGAAGATTGCTCAACGGATCATTCAGCAGATATCATTCGCGAATACGAAGCCAAATATCCCGACATCTTCCGGCCGATATATGAGACCGAGAATCAATACAGCAAACCGGATGGCTCACTTGGACGTATCATGAACGAAGCCATTGATTCCACCGGTGCCAAATACATCGCCATGTGTGAGGGAGATGACTATTGGATTGATCCGTATAAGTTGCAGAAACAAGTGGATTTTTTGGAGAGTCATCCTGATTATTCGCTTTGCTTTACAAATTCTATGGTTAGATTTCCAGATCATGAGGAGATTGCAATAAACCATGTATGGGACACGTACACCATAGAGGATATTATTAACACGAATGCATTAAATACCGGTGAAAGGGGAGATAAGATAGTTCCGTGTGCCCATACTTCATCAGTTATGTACAGGTGTCAGGAGTGTTGGTCACCTCGGTGGATGAAGAAATGTTTTATTGGAGATGAACCTCTCTTTATTGCGATGGCGCAATATGGTAAGGCGAAATTTATCAATGAGCCAATGACCGTTTATAGAGCGGGTGTGGGGGTGTCGTCCAAAGGCTACCAAGAGATAAAAGATTGGAGTAATCGCGTTACGATGTACCATGCCATCAATGAAGGATTGGAATTTAAGTACAAGAACCTTATCAACCCGATAATAGCAAAGTTCGAATATAAGATTTTTCGGCGAATGTGGAAGATCGGTCAAAAACCGAAAGCGTTACGCCATCTGGTCCTATCTGTACGCGCAGATTATCGAATATTGTTAAATAGAATAATGCATAATACACGAATATGAAACTATTAATTATAGGAGGTGGAGCAATTGCAGATTGTAATCATATCCCCTCTGCAAAGAAAGAATTGGGAGTAGAGAATGTCGTGCTTGCTGAACCCAATCAAGTGCAAGCTGAAAAGTTAAAAACTAAACATGGTCTCATTAATGTAGTGAGTGACTATCATGATGCCCTGTCATCTGTGGATGCGTGTATCATCTGCACTCCTCCGCATATCCATAATGCAATACTGAAAGATTGCATAGCCGCGGGTAAGCATGTGTTGTGTGAGAAACCACTTTCTCCTTCGAGCAAGGAAACGAAAGAAATCATCAAAGATGCACCAAAAGAGTTAGTCCTTGGAATGTGCCACTCTTATCGCTTTATGTCGAGTCGCATTGAGGTACGTCAGATGATAAAGGAAGGCTTCTTTGGGGATAAGGTGTCTATCTGTATTCATGAAGGTAATCCTTCCGATTGGCCTACGGTCTCTGGGTATTGTTTCCGAAAAGAATTAGTACCGGGTGGAGCATTTTATGATAATGGAATCCATTCTGCTGATTTTCTTCTTTGGTGCTTAGGCTCTCCGGATTCTATTGAGTATAGTGATGACGCTATGGGAGGATTAGAGAGTAATCTGCAATTAAGAATGCAGTTCGGACAAGCTTCCGGCTTCATGCAAATCAGTCGTACCATTTCTCAGTCAAATACCATTGTTGTTGAGGGGAATGGTCATAAAGCAGTCTTAGATGTATATGATGGCAGTAAATACATATTGGACGGAAAAACCATTCTATGTAAAAGTGTAGATTGTGCGCAATTGAAAAACTTCTTGAACGCCATTGAAGGCAAAGAAACTATTGGATGCCCGATAGAGGAGGGAATAGCTGTAATAGAACTTTTAGAGCAATGCTACTCTCTGCGTAAAGCAAAAGAAGTGATTCCGCAACCAATCGGTGACTTGAAAGGCAAAACAGTTTTCGTAACAGGTGGCACGGGATTTATTGGTAGTTCATTGGTAGAGCAATTGGTTTTGCATGAAGAAGCTAAAGTTCGTGTGTTGGTGCATACGTGGGGTAAAGCCGCTTATGTAAGCCGGTTTGATGTGGAATTTGTGCGAGGTGACATTTGCGATGAGGCTTCTATGATAGAGGCTACGAAAGGATGCGACTATATCATGCATCTCGCTATTCCCGGTGGACGTGGACATGATGCCTTTGTTGCTAACAATGTAAAAGCGGTGGACGCTTTGATGAAGGCGGCAAAAGCAAATGGAATCAAGCATGTCATTCAGATGAGTAGCGTGGTAGTGCATGGTGAGACGGTACCCGAAAATCTTACGGCTGATTCCCCATTGATCCCATATGGTGATACTTATTCTGACGGCAAGTTAGCTGCTGAGAAAAGATTCTGGGAACTGATTGACGAATATAAGCTACACGGCAGTATTATCCGTCCGACGTATGTATGGGGGCCATACTCAATGTGGTACACGATCGATATTCTGAATCAGATGAAAAAAGGAAAATTCGCGTGGGTAGAAAATGGTAACGGAATATGCAATGCCGTATATGTAGGCAATGTAGTTGATATGTGTATCAAATGTTGTACAGAACCTTCTGCTGATCATCAGGCGTTCATTGCAAAGGATGATGAAACGATGACATGGCGTGAGTTCTTTGGACAATATATGAAGATGTTAGGAAAGCGTCCTGATGGCTACCTTTCTGTTCCGTTGCAGCCAAGTGCTTGGCGAAAGATGCGTTTAGCAATGCGTGATGGGTTGGAAAAACGGATGGCAAAGTTGATGACGAAATATGAGACTAAGGCGGTAACATCCCCGAAGATAGCTCTTTGGTTATACAAAGCGCCGCGTAAGGTTCTCCGCCATACTCGTGATATAATTATGTGGCATATCGCAGAAAAAGACGCTATTGAAATGGCAATCTATAGTCAAAAAAAGCCGATTGATGTGACAAAAAATAAAGAAGTGCTGCATTTTGTTCCTCGTTATACGGTAGCAAAAGGCATGGAGATAACGGAAAAATGGATGGAACAAACGGATTTTTATAGTTGTTAGATGACCCTAATAGAAAAGTTGACTGTAACATAGCGTTTAAGGTTGAGAAAAAATGATTAGATTAAGTATCATAGTGCCATGTTATAATGTTGAGAAATATGTCGAAGAATGCATACGTTCTATGTATAACCAAGATATTCCGCAAGATGAATATGAGGTTATATGTGTCGATGATTGCTCACCGGATCATAGCGTTTCTATTATTAAACAATTGCAAAAAGAATATTCAACGTTGCGTTTGATACACCATGAAAGAAATAGAAAACTCGGTGGAGCTCGAAATACAGGGCTGAAGATGGCATCCGGAAAGTACGTGTGGTTTGTTGACTCCGATGATTATATAAGTCCTAATTGTTTACTTTCTTTACTAAACAAAGCAGAAGAGAATGATATCGAAGTTTTGCTATTTGATTTTCAGATAGTGGGTCGAGAAAACATTCAAATAGTAGATCATCCGAAGATTGATAGCGCGATAATTACTGGAGAACAATTACTTTATCAGGTGCAATCTTTTTGGTATAAAAGTATTCCGACAGCATGGAATAAATTGTATCTGCGTGACTTCCTCACAGGAAATAAATTGTTTTTTGCTGATGATGTAATGTATGAAGATACAGATTGGACATTTCGTTTGCTTGAAAAGGCTAATAAAGTGCTTTATGTCGAAAAAATAGCCTATAACTACAGAGTTAATGTCGAATCCATTACAAAGATACAGCCATCTCCAGAAAAAATGGTATATACTATTTTGCAGCAAAATCGGTGTGCTATAGTTGCAGAAAATACCCATTTACAAATTTTTAAAGATGTAATATATGCATATATACAGGCTCAATTAACAGTTTTAAGAACATGGATAAAGGCAATGAGTATAAAACAACAATGGCTATATGGAAGATCTATTACTAAATATGACATACATCGTTTAAAATCCAGCAGTACTTGGCGTACTTGGTTGGCGATACGTTATGGTATAACTTGCTTTGTTAAATAAGATGGAAGTTATAAAGAAATTACAACGAAAATGGAAAAAATTGCGATTGCGACCAATTCGTGTTTTTTGTTTGCATCATGTGTGTAAGGCATATGATGAAGAGTCGATGTGTATAGGTGATTGGATGAGTATTTCTTCGTTCAAAGCTAAGATTATGAATATGCAAAAAGTAGGTGTTCATTTCATCTCTATGAAGGAAGCTCAAAAGCATATGACGTGCGATGTAGTACGATGTCGCAATTATGCAGTAATAACTTTTGATGATGGTTATTCTTCTTTGAAGGAGATTTTACCATGGTTGGCAGAGCACAATATACCAGTGACACTCTTTATAAACGGGAAGTATCTTGATGGAAAATCATATCGCGATGATTCCAATGAGAAATATTTAACAAGAGGGGAATTGTGGACATTAGCATCCCCATTTATAGAGGTTGGCTCGCACGGATGGGAACATATTGATGCAACCCAAATGTCGTTAGATGAATTTGGAAGATACATAGATGAGAACTTAAAACTCCTACAGCAACACCCGGGTTATATACCATTCCATGCCTATACATGGGGACGGCATACGCTTGGAACGGATGCTTATTTGCATTCGAAAAGAATTACACCTGTCTATATTGATGGAATGAAGAATTATAATGGTACAGAAGTTGTGCATAGGGAACTTTTGTGATAGATTATAGGTGAAGGATAATATGTCTTTTAAAATACCAATATTATTAATAACATTCAATCGTCCTGATCATGTAAGGATGGTATTGACGGAGATACGTAAGCAACAGCCTACGCATTTGTACGTATGTCAAGATGGTGCGCGATTAGGGAATGAGGAAGATAAAATTAAGTGCCAAGAGGTACGCGACGTAGTGAATGAATTGGTAGATTGGCCATGTGATTTGCATACGATGTATCAGACAAAGAATCTCGGTTGTGGTCCAGGTCCAGCCGCTGGCATTACGTGGTTCTTCGAACGTGTTGAGGCAGGAATTATCATCGAAGATGATGCTGTTCCCCATTCCGATTTCTTTGGCTATTGTGAGGAGTTACTTGAGAAATATAAGAATAATGCAGATGTTCGAGCAATTGGCTCAATGCATTTGGATAATCGTACTTATGGAGATGGTTCATATTATTTCTCCATGATGAATCGCACGTTATGTGCTTGGGCAACATGGAGAAGAGCTTGGCAGGATTGGGATTTATATCATCGGAGTGTTTCGCTTAAACAACTAAACCAATGTTTAAAATCCTATGACTGCGATTTGCGTATGCGAGAGTATTGGTGTGAACGATTGGAAGAAATTCATAAAGATGCGTTGCATTATTCAAGTTGGGATCAGCAGTTTTGGATGTCCATATGGTTGCATCATGGAAAAGGAATCATGCCTAATGTCAATCTGTCTTCCAATATAGGTTTTGATGCTCAAGGAACACATACTTCCGATTCTTCTTCAGTAGCAGCCAATCGTGCCTGTCAACCCATATTACCATTGGTGCATCCTACTGATGTACAAATTCAAAAGAAAGCTGATTCGCGTTTCCAGCGGATTTACTTTGAACCGTGGAATTATGGCTATGAAGGATTTAAACGCTTGCCCTATCGATTAAACAAACGGCTAAAACGTTTGGTCGGGCATAAAGGAAGTTGGTTTAAGAAGTAATATGATTACCAAATCAATTAAATACGATGAAGGAACTTTGCAATTTTTTCGTAAAATGTAATCGTTCAAAATGGTGCATTTTTGTCTCATTTGCTATATTGCTTTTTGCAAAATGTATAATTTTTCATTGGAATGTTTATCATTCTATTATAATTTCTAGTCTATGGACGCAACCATTGGTATTCTGGGGGTTCTGGCTGCCAAAGATAAGCATGCCAATATTATTGGCATCGTTCGTGTTCTTTTTTAAGAGGAATGGATGGACGATTGTAGCTGCGTTAATAGTAGATATATGGATTCTTGCTAATATGTTCTACTTGCGCTCTAATGGAATATTATTTAATGCCTTTACTTTCACTATGGCATCCAACATGGATGGTTATTGGAGTAGTGTGTTTGCTTTGTTTCAATGGGCTGACATTGTGCCCTTTATAATGACATTAGCTTATGGTGTAGTAGCTGTTTTTTTAGATAAATTCCATAACAAAAGACTGATAAAAATAGGTTTTATATCTTTATTTATCTCGTTACTATTGAATACTCTAGCCTCTTCTTTGGTGATGAAACAGGCAATGATTAATTATAAAGGAGAGAATCATCAGGCTATACACTATATTTTAAAAAGTCCTCTTTCATATCAGTATCGTCGAATATATGAAACAATGAATAATGATTATGCTTTCTATAATTTTTCAGTTATCCATGCGTTGCCGTTCTTGTTGTTAGATAATATACATAATCTCAATGTCATGAATGAACCATACCAGATTCCTAACAAGGCTGATATTTCCGCAAGATTACAGATGGGGGATAATTCTGTACTCAAATATGATAATTTGTTGCTAATATTAATTGTAGAAAGTTTTGAGTCATGGGCATTAAACGACAAAATAACACCAAATATCTGCAAGTTCATGGATACGCATCCGGTTTTGTATGCTAAATATCTAAAATCGCAGATTATCGGAGGCTCATCAGCAGATGGGCAGATGATTATTAATACCGGTCTGTTACCAATTAAACAAGGGGCGACATGTTTTATTTATCCATGGATTACATTCCCATCACTTACCAATAGAGAAGATTCTTCCGCAACGATTCTGACTCATGGTACCAAAGCTTGGAATCAAGAAATAATGAGTGAAGCGTACGGATATAATAGCACTTTAGGAGGAACGGTACAAGATAGTATATTATCAAAAAGAATTATTGACTATGCTCAACGTGGATATAAAACTATTCAAGGCATAACGGTAGCATCACATGTCCCATTTGAATATGACTACAAGTCCAAAATGAGTTTGCCTGATGATATGCCAACTCTCATGAAAAAATATCTAAAATGTTTGAATTGGACGGATGATGGACTTGGTTATTTATTGGATCGTGTGGATTCTATTCCTGAATTGCAGAGCGCAACTATCGTTATAACAGGGGACCATACTATATTTTGGAAAGAGAAAAGAGAAGAGTTTGCAAACTATTGTTTGTCTGCCAATATAGATATGGATGCTCTAAAGGGCTATGTGCCGCTTATTATATACTCGCCAACTAAAATATCTGAGGATATAGTTCTTGATGATATTAATTATCAGATGGATATTTATCCTACGGTGTTGAATTTATTAGACACAAATTATTATTGGATTGGATTTGGAGAGAACTTATTGGATTCTGCAGCCAGAAATAATAGGCATTGGACGGAGACTGATGCGTACGAAATCTCGGATAAACTTATTCGTGCCAATTGGTTTGAAACATATAATAAATAAGTATATGACATTAAAGTATTACTTATCAATAAAAACAATAAACTACAATAATGCGGAAGGCTTGCGTAAGTTCATAGCTTTTTTGTGTAGTGTAGAATAACTTATCCTTAAAGGATGGATTAAAAAGTGGTTTATGATAATACAAAAAGTGAAATATGAATCCTACAAATCTATATGATGAAAGAGAATTAGGTCCAATCAGGAATATGCCACGTGATGAGTGGTCCAAATTGTGGAATACGCCTATTTATCAAATTTTACCAATACGCTACTTGAAATGTTTAATTAAAACAAAAAAGTTACGGTTTGGTAATATAATTAAATCATGGGAGGATCCCTATGAGTTGTTTTTCTACAAGCAAAATATTTTTTTTGAAAATAGTAATCATCAAGAATTGTGGATAAATAATGTAAGGCATCATTATGGTCAATGTTGGAGTTCATTACGAGATAGTGACGCTATGTGGCGCATATATTCATCCGATAAGCGTTCTGTAAGAATACGTACTACTTTTGGTAGAATGATGGATGTCATATATCAAGTAGAGGGAATAGTTGGATTAGCTGCTATATTTGGGAAAGTACAATACGTGGATAAGGAAGATATCATTAAATGGTTAAAACTTACTGAACAAGAAGGATGGGGACATATTATTAGAAAGTTTGGCGACTCTCTTTTCCTAAAAAGAAAAGAATTCATTCACGAATCCGAATATCGATTTGTATTGGACGAATGGACTGAATTTGATGGGGAAAAACGTCCTGTTAGAACCCACTATGATTTAGATATTGACCCATTCAAGTTAATTGATGAAATAGCTATAGATCCACGGTTGACTCCTACAGAAGTAGCGACCATATCTACCTCTATAAATAAATACGTGGACAATAAGATTCCCATTATACAATCGGATTTATATAAATTTGATCCAGTTACATTACATTTCTATGATGAACCTATTATAATTAATAGGCAACCTGAATAATTGAAGATAGGAAAATTAATGGTAGATATATATTCAAGAGAATAAAAATTCTATAATAACAATTAATCATAACAACGCAGATAGTTAAAAGGCGTGGGGTGGAAGTCTAAAATACACGGTTTTTCAAGCAAAAGTTAACGAATTTAAATAAAAATTCAAAATTATGGCATATACGTTTGTATATGTCATTTTTTTTTACTATCTTTGCAGCCGAAATTATACGATGGGGAAATACATCGACATAGTGAATACGGATTTTGCTTCGGTGCGAAAGGACGAGTATGTAGATTAACCAATTGTTGATATTGAGCTTAAATATAACAAGTTAGCCGAAGGCACTATCAAGCAAATCGAAGAGAAACAATATATTGACGCCTTGCGTGGCTTTACCGGAGATATTGTTCTTGTTGGCATTAACTATGACAAGAAGACGAAGAAGCATAAGTGTGTTATTGAGAAGATTTCCGATAAATTTCCGATAAACAGTCTGATTTCCGATAAATTGCAGAAAATTATTGCATATATGAAATCTCAGGAAGGGCTTGTAACACAAGTGGAGGTCGCAAAAATGTTTGCAGTGTCGGATCGCCCAAGTGCGTAGCTATTTGAAGGAACTTGTAAATTCCGGTTTTGTAAAGTCCCAAGGAGAAAACAAGAATAGGATGTATATGTTAATGTAATTGCAGCAAACCTCCACCGAGTGACAACCGACCAATGAGTGGGAGACAACCAAGAAACAAATTATATTAATTTTCTAAAGCAATGATGGATTATTTTCATGATGTCTTAATATGATTTTCTGTATTATATGCGGGTCAACAAACGGTGGAGCACGTTATAAATTCGGATACAACAAATAATCAAATAATCAATTATGGAATTAAATGAATTAATACAACAAGGACGAGTTTTAAAGAACTCCCTTCAGTTTCATGCTGGACACTATTTTGATTATTACACACATGCTAATAATCAGGAATATGAAAGTTGGCTTATGTTAACAAAAAGGTTCATAAATACAATGTATTCTGGTGATAAGTTTGTTTCTGAGTTTGAACTCCTATCACAGGAAAGGAATCCAACTCCAGAATTATTTGACAAAATGCTAGCTATCTTAGAAGCAATGAAACAACTACCAGAGGTTGTTAAAGGTACTACTGAGAAAGCAAATCCTATGGTGGCAATAACAAATACTCAAAACCAGTTTCAATCTCAAAATGTGATGTTGGAAGTGTTTGTAGAGGCATTGCATGAAGAATTGACAGGAAGGCAGATTAAGGAATTGAGAAGTGTAGCAGAGGATGAAAATCTAAATGAAGAAGAAAAGAAGTCTACAATTTTAGAAAAAATCAAAGAATTTGGAAAGGATACCTTAGCGAGTATTGTTGCTAATGTACTTACCAATCCGGCGATCTGGGGAATGATGTAATTATAAAGGAAATAATGGAATTATAGTATGGAGAAGAAAACAAATATACTGCATTTGAGATATTGTATAGCAATATGTTTACTGCTTTTGATGGGGATTATTATATGCTGGGTGTTAACGAGTAAAAATGTCGTTTCGGAAGAGGCTTTTGATAATTTTGCTTTTGCTTCCACGATTGTATCGATTGTTCTTGCAGTTGTTTCGATAGTGTACACGATTCATTCTGGTGCTGGAATGGTTAATAGTATAGAGGTTTTAAAGAATGTAGAAGACAATATAAGCAGCCAAATTGAAACTTTACAAGGGGTAGAGAAGGTAATCAAAGATAGTATCAATGAAGAGAAACTCCAGATGGAAGCATCTTTGAAGGGTATGTTAAAATCTCAGTTTGATCAATTTTTTATGCCTCCATCCAGTGAGTTTTTACGAGTTGAACGATATAATGGTGGTACTTTTTCTGTCATAGATATTCATAGCAATCCTCCTTTGGGCAATATATTCCTATATTGTTGTTGGTTATCGAAGGCAACTCATAAACCGTGGGACTTAAATATGCCTCAAGATGGAGCTGTAATATATTTCTATGGATACATGGCCGCCCTCAAAGCTATTCCTTCTACGGAATTCAGTTATCATTTAGACAAAAACAATAATATGTTGAGTGAATGTGAATTCTCGAAAACCATTACCGATAATATTACAATTGAACAATTGCAAGAGGTTCTTAATGAGCAGTCGAAAGAATATCCGATGTTCTCGGATGTAATGTTACGTATTAATATTTTTTTTGGAGTAAAATAGTAAGCTAATAATATCATCAAGATCAGCAGAACGAGATACAAAAATTCATGAACCCTCTATTAATCAAACATATGAGCAAAGGGAGACTAATGTGATTATAAAAAATAAATAAAATGCCCAAACAAAAGACAACAAGTACACCATACACCAGAACAATGAAACTCTCAATCATAACCATAAACTACAACAACGCTGAAGGCTTGCGCAAAACCCTTGCCTCCGTAGCGTCTCAGATGTACCCTAATATCGAGCACATCATCATAGATGGTGGTTCGACCGATGGTTCTGTGGATGTAATAAAAGAGTACGTTCGTAACGTTGAACGAATGAACGAGTTAACGAATGAAGGAATTCATGTCGTTTGGTTATCGGAACCGGATAAAGGGATATACAATGCGATGAACAAAGGTATCAGCAAGGCAAGTGAAGATTATATACAAATACTTAATTCCGGCGATATCCTCGCCTCTCCCGACGTCACCGAACGTATGATGGTAAAGTTGAACGAGTTATCGAATGAACGAGTGAACGAGTCGGATGGTGTTGCCATTCTCTACGGCAATATGGTGAAATTTGACTACGCAAATAATCGCATCCTCGGCAAGAGTAGGGAAGTGGAGTACTCGCTACGTAATTACTATTCCGGCACCATGAACCATGACTGTTGCTATTTCCGTCGTGATCTCTTTGAGACTTATGGTCTTTATGATGAGAACCTCAAGATTGTAAGCGATTGGAAATGGTTCCTGCAAGCCATTGGCCTCGGACATGTCAAACCGGTATATGTAGATATTGATGTCACCATCTTCGATGCCTCCGGTATTAGCGAAACGAACCTCGCTCTCCGTAACCAAGAACGCCGCCAAGTCCTCGAAGAACTCCTTCCGCCGGCAATCTTAGCTGACTACGATGCCCATGCCTTTGAAATCGAGCAGATGAACCGTCTTCGCAGAAGACATCTATACGGATTGGTGTATTTTATAGAGCGAGTTCTATTTAAACTTGAAAAATGGCATATTTTGTGGTAACGAGTGAAGGTTGAACGAATGAACGAGTGAAAGTATATGAATGAAGCAAAATATAGTTATAAGAATCTGGATGTATACAAGGAATCGAAGGTCCTTGTGAAAATGGTGTACGGATTGCTCAAGCAATTTCCTAAGGAGGAGCAATATGCATTATGCGACCAACTGAGACGTGCAGTTATATCTGTGCCCTCTAATATAGCAGAAGGAAGTGGACGTACCTCAATGAAGGATCAAGCACATTTTCTCGAAATGTCATTTGGCTCTCTAATGGAGGTTGATTGTCAAATAGATATAGCGTGTGATTTGGAATACATTACGCAAGAGGATCTTAGTAAAATATGTATCCAAATTAGTAGGGTTGCAGCGATGTTATCCGCTCTGCGTAATAAATGCCTTCAACGTTCAGTCGTTAAACATTAATTATCGTTGTGAAAAAAATTCGCTTTTCAGTCATAATGCCTCTGTACAACAAGGCTCCGTTTGTACGGAAAGCCTTGGAATCCATTGCGTCTCAAACCTATCGTGACTTCGAACTCATAGTCGTTGATGACGGTTCTACCGACAATAGTGCTGCTATCTGTGAGGAGTTTTTTCAAACGTTCAATCATTCACTCGCTCATTCGATAAACGTTAATCGTTCATTCGTTCATTTGTTTATTCGGCAAACTAATTCCGGCGTTGCAGCTGCGCGGAATAGGGGAGTTGCGGAAAGCCACGGCGAATACATATGTTTTCTCGATGCTGACGATTGGTGGGAACCGACATTCTTGGAGGAAATGGATCACCTAATTACCGAATTTCCCGATGCTGGTATCTATGCTTCCAACTATATCTATTACAAACCCGGCAAGACGCATGTGGCTTTGAATTTGCCGAGAGGATATTTGGATTATCCGAAAGCCTATTACGAAGGTTCTTCTATGCCGGTATGGACAGGTGCTACCTGCATGCCGCGTAAGGTGTTTGATGAGATGGGCGGATTTCCGGTGGGAATAAAATTGGGTGAGGATTTTCTGCTATGGGCCAAAACTGCAATCCATTATCCGATAGCCTTCTGCGAGAAACCTCTCACGTATTACAATAATGATATACCCGCATCCCTTCGCGCGACGAGGAATCTACATAAGCCGAGGTATCATATGCTCTTCCGTTTAGATCCGTTGCTTGACGAAATAAACCGTTTACAATCAACTTCAAACAAATCAGCTTGGCTACAACTGATTGATAAACTCCGCGTGAGCGGACTGCTTGAGTACTGGATGAATGACGAGTATCATGATGCCGCCGCTGCCGAACTCGCCAAAGTTGATTGGTGTAAGCAGCCAAAGAATGCAAAAGCGATATATGAAAAACCTATATGGTTACTGACAGTGAAACGCCGGTTTATGCAAATCGGGAGTTATTGTAAGCAGAAAATGATTAGAATGTGCAATGTGTAGAATGTATGCTGTAATTTGATATGCATTTTGAAGTATATACTAAATATCCCGGGTATAAAGTGAGTGAATTGGGTAGTACAACTACACCGACACAGTATCCTTGCGTTGAACTAGTGCACAATGACGGATGGAATGATTATGATTACAAAGATTGGTATGGTTTGTGGTATTTCGTGGATCCTCATACCGCTGCATTTTTGGGAGATGTCAAGATCATGACGCGTCAAGAAAAGACGACAAGTGAAGCCCTTGGGAAAGGTTTTGAGGGACAATTAGATGATTCCTTCTGTTCGCTGGGGCTGAATACGAACTATTATGCTAATTTATATCAGTACTTTGAAGACAAAGGGTTACTATATGACTTGATGCGAAATTTGCGTGATTGTGCGTATGAGCCAAGGATATATGAAGAGTTCTGTGAATTATATGAGTTTAGGAAAGCGTTGATGCGCGAGATGTCGTCGCAAGAGGCTCAGAAATTCGGTTGGACTTTGTTGAATGGGCGACAGTTAGGCGATGCATATATCTTCTCGTATTTAAGTAGAATTAAGAGACCTGATGAATCCATGCAAGATATTCTTTTGAATGTCCAATTCCCCTTTGAATGTCCTGACTACAAGCGCACCATGTGTATTATCGGAGAGAACGGAATGGGCAAAACGCAACTGTTGTGTGGTCTCACGGAGTCCTTAGTTAATGCAGTTAGCACTCGCTTTAATAAACTTCCGCTCTTTAATGGGTGCCTGGTAATTTGCTCAACCCCATACGATAAATACCCTCCTGCTACTCCTAAAGATAAAATTCATTATTTGAAGATATCTGTTGAGCAAACGAAACATGACCTGATTGATGAATTAGGTATGTCAATAGAACTAATCAAGGAGCGTCCATCAATTGGAGGGAAGAATATGATAGAATTATACTACCAAACCATAGTAGATCAAATTGGTGAGGTGGTGAAACCTATACTTGAATGGGTCGAAGATCCGAAGGTGCCGTGGGAAGGGGAATACGTATATCGTGATAAAGAATTACGCAGGGTGATAGATATCATGAGTTCAGGACAATTGCACTTATTCTCATTAATAACACAGATATATACCAATATACATTTCTCAACACTGCTGATCATAGACGAGCCGGAAGTTCATCTGCATCCTCATACGGTAGTTGAATTTATGAAAATATTAGCCAATATATTAACGCGATTTAGAAGTTTTGCTATCATAGCGACACATTCTCCATTAATCGTGAGAGAGGTAATTAGTAAAAATGTCCAAGTATTGCAAGAGGTAGATAATCACCTTCAACTCGTCTCAGTTCCGTATAATACATTTGGTGAAGACATCACCACATTATATTATAAGATATTCGATTACGATATCAAGGATTCGTTTTTTACACACGTGATAAAGCAGATGATATGGACTTATGAACTATCTTATGAACAGATTATTCAGCGGTTAGGACAGGAAGTGGATTTGAGTCTCAACGCACTGCTTACGATTCGCGATTTGGTTGATAGGTATAAAAGGCAGTAGGGTATGCATAAGTTAGTGTACAATATACAATCGCTTGAGGAATATATGAGCGCATTGAAACGTGGCTTGCATGGTCCTAATAAATCCTTTGTGAAGAAGCATGAAGCCTTGTTGTCTGGCGCATACTCGAATTATCTAGGTCATACAAATCCGTGTACATTGGAGAAACTTTCTCCCTTGTGGTCTGTAAAAAATGAAGATACTACAGAGCAGAAGGAATACAAGTTAGATGCACAGCAAAAAGTGCATGATTTATATGATACAAAAGATGCATTCAAAGATGATCATTGGGAAGAATTGCAGCGCCTAAACGGAGGTAAGGGCTTGAAATGCCCTATTTGCGGAATACAAAAATGTAAACACTTAGATCATTATATTCCGCGTGAAAAGATGCCTGAGTTTTCCATTTTTACTCCTAACCTAATTCCTACTTGTGAGGACTGTAATGGTAAGAAACATGAGAAATGGCTCAATGAAGATGAGGAGCGCATTGTATTTAATGCTTTCTTTGATGAATTGCCGGATAAACCCATTTGCGAATGCGTCATTACGCTTGATGAACATGGAATGCCGAAAGGGGAAATCAAGACAAGTTCGCTATTGGATGTAAATAACCCTATAGATAGGCGTGTACTCACGACTGTAGAAAAACTTGAGTTAATTCAGCGAGTTTGGCAGCCGGAATGTGATGTTCTATTTAACAAGGAGTTAGTGCGTTTAGTTGATGACTATGACCCGATTTTATTTTCGCAAGTAGAGGAATATTGGAGTTATAAACATAGGGTGTTGCCAGGGTATCAGCGTGATGATGCATATACCTCGTTTTTGCATGGTATTATATACCGAAGCATGTTGGATTCGCATATTGTAAAAAAATGGCTATTAGAAAAATTAAGTGATACAGATATGCAAAAATAGCATTTTTGCTAGCAAAATGCAAAAATATTGTAAATAATGGCATAAACTTTTGTTTATGTCATTTTTTTTTACTATCTTTGCAGCCAAATTGTGCACATCGTGTGATTAAGGCGATGATAATATGCGATGTAATACATCAAACATAACACATAATACATTGCTCATTGAGCATCGCATCGTGTGATAAAGATGAGGATGATATGGCGATATAACACATCACTCATAACACATAACACATAACACATCATACATAATACATAAAACATAACACATTGCTCGCAGAGCATGACATCAAACATAATACATAACACATTGCTCATTGAGCATCGCATCGTGCGATAAAGAAGAGGATATAATGCGAAATGAAATAAAGATAATGGAAGAAACCTTTAAAGACATATTTGCATTGTTTGCACATCTGAATATCCCATTACCTAATGGGCAGATACCTCATCGTCCTGCACAATTTGAGGTATTGCAGTTTGGTCCTGATGAAGTTCGAGCAGTCCCGATGCCTATGTTTCCTTTATTCAGAGGACAAAATCAGTACTACGATATTTGTAAGCCAACTTTGTGTAGGAAGAAATGGTCTGATGAAGAACTTTTTGAAAGAGAATTGCAATTGGCAGACTTTAAAAACATTTTAGACCAGCATCCGGAAATACATGACAGAATACAAGCAGGGCTAAAAGTTAATTATGAGGGTTTGGCTCAACATTACGGGATAGCAACCAATATAATGGATTTTACGAATAGTCCGCTTGTGGCTGCATTTTTTGCAACTACTACATATGACTATCAAACAGATACCTACAAACCCGTCATGCATACCGTATCTAAAGGAGTGGTTTATTATAGTCATTTGGGGTGTCTCTTGGAAGGCACAAGTCCAAATCCTAAAATGTTGCCTATTGGCATGGAAGCATTGCACAGACCAGGTGAGCAACGAGGATATGGTTATAGTATGAAGGAGAATGAGAATTTGAATGATGTTAAAACTATTCAAAAATATTTCTTTTGGCATACTCCTGCTGCCTCTAAGAAAATTCAGATTCTAACTAAAGGAATGAAAACTTTCTTTCCCTATGATCCAATGACAGAGAAAGTACGTAATATACTTAATTATAGGATTTATAGCGAGAGTGCACTACAAGAGGCATTTTCTCATATGCCCGACTATGCAGTTAGTGTAAATGAAGCTCGTGGTAAAATGATTGCATATGGTTGCAAGTTTGTTAATTATGTCCCATTTGCATACACGCAGCAAGAGTTGGTGTATATACGCAAGGAGTTACATCAAATGTATCCGGGTAGTTATTAATTGAGGTATCAACCGATCTTTTTGTCATATGAAAAATGCAATTCTTTTTGGAAATGGACTAAACAGAGCAGGAGGAAACTCCTTGTCGTGGGAGAATTTATTAGAATCATTATCTTCTCTCAAAAAAATGCCCTCTGATAGTAATACACTCAATTATGAATGTATTTATTTAAATGCATGTAAGGATGATTCTTGCGAAACAAAAGCAGGACTGGTGAATGAGTTCGGTATAAAGCAGCAGATTGCAGATATGTGTCAACAGTTTGAACCAAATAAATATTATGAAATGTTGATGCATTTACCATCTGATATTTTTCTGACAACAAATTATGATGAGACGTTAGGCAAAACATTAGAGGAACATGGATATATTCGTGAAAAGCGATTAGATAGTGTTTCGGAATCTATATATAGTATACGTCGTAGTCACGCATATAGAAACATAAATACAGATAAGATTAAAAGAATATTCCCAATTCATGGGGAATGCATGTCACCTAAAACGATAATGATTGGATATGACCATTATTGTGGTTCGTTGGGAAAGTTAGATGATTATTTCAAGGGTAAGTATGTATATAAGATGGGCGAAGAGACAAAAAAGTTACCTCGTTTGTTAGAGCGTCTAAGAGAAAATGAAAAAAGAGTGCTTTCTAATGACTTAGGAAACTATTGGCCTGACTATTTCTTTACTCATGATATTCACATGATAGGAATCGGTATGCCGCTTGTAGAATCAGATTTGTGGTGGGTACTTAATAAAAGATGTCGTTATAAGAAAGTTTGTCCGGAGATAACGAACACTATATATTTTTATGGAACTCAGTATGATAAGGTCGTGTCTCTTTTAGAGTCTTTCGATGTGAAAGTTATTGTTACAGAGGTGAATGATAATGATTGGAGTGCAGCGTATATGAAAATGTTCGACCAAATGGAAAGGAATATTAAATAGTTGCAGACGGAGAAAAAAGAGAGAGAAGTTAATAAAAGATGTATTTGTCCTCTTGTATCTGTCCCGTATGCCTCTCGTGAATGGAGAGTAATTGATATGATATAAATCAATGAAAAATAACACCAACATACAATTAGCATCAGCCGATACTTGTACCGGATGTTCAGCATGTGCCTCTATTTGTCCGACTAAAAGCATTACGATGATTGAGGACAAAGAAGGCTTCTTGCAACCGCATATTGATGCAGATACATGTATCAAGTGCCACAAATGCGAGAAGACGTGTCCGATTATAACACCGAAAGAAATCCCAAATGATTTTGAAACAGAATTTTATGCGACGCAATTGAATTGCAAAGAGGATTTACTCGAGGTATCCTCAGGTGGCGCATTTTGGGGATTGGCACAAGCGGTATTGGAATTGGAAGGCATAGTGTATGGAGCAGCGCAAATTGGTGTTGATGATGTAAGGCATATTAGAGTAGATAATATTGATGAAGCAAAGAAATTACGGAGAAGCAAGTATCTGCCTAGTGATATTGCAGGAATATATCGGTCTGTAAAAAAAGATCTGGATAAGGGCAAGTTGGTTTTATTCTCTGGTGTCGGTTGCCAAATAGCAGGCTTGCTTGCATATTTGCATAAAGATTACAAGAATTTGATAACATGCGATGTGGTTTGTCACGGAATCCCTTCTTTAAAAGCATGGAAAGCCTATAGGGAAGAAAAAGAAGAGTTAGAAAACAAGAAATTGGTAGATGTTATATTTAGAAACAAGTCAAAGGGCTGGAAGAATAATCAATATAAGATGACTTATTGGGATGGTAGTGAGGAATATTGTCTATCTGTTCAACATCCCTTTCATAAAGCATATCTGGATGGTATTCTGAGTCGCAAATCGTGCTCTGTTTGCAAATTCGCAAATTTGGAAAGACTGTCGGATATTACGTTAGCAGATTATTGGCAATATCAAGGGAGTAGATTAAATCCGACCAATGGAGTTTCTCTGGTTGTTGTTCATTCTGCAGAAGGGGGAAAACTACTAAACAGAGCAAAGAAGTTCATTGAACTCGAACCTACGTCTAAAGAAGAGGCAATAGCGAGTTGTCGCCATCTAACACATACTCCATTGCAACATAAAAATAGGGACGTATTTTTTTTGAAACTAAATAAGTCTGGATTTACTAATGCGATTGATAGATATCTGAATAAAAAGGAAAATTTCATTATAAGAAGCTTGAAGAAGATAAATCGATTGCTAAAAAAGATAGCAAAAAATCTACATGTCAAGACATCAATTGAAGATAGACGCGTTATAGAATCGTACTATCAAGACATGGGAAAGAAAGTATTCTTTGTCGAATCTCCCCTTGAATATTGGCGTTTGATGACTTGTCGTTACCACTTGTTAATATCTGCAAATAAAATATCAAAGAAAATAGTAAAATTATTTGGTGTTAAAGAAATAATTGATCCGCAAACTATTACCACCGTAGCTCAACAATATGCAGCAATAAAAGAGGCTTTGTTGTTGCTACATAGAAAAGGTGTACCCGTGTATTTCTATCATCGAGTAGGCAAAGAAGAAAACTTTACGTATTCTAAATCAGCTTTGCATCGTGTAGAAAATGATTTAAGTTTTCCAAAAATGTATGAGGACATAGATGCATATATGCCCGAGTTTAAAGAGTTGATTGGACCTAATGTCACAAAAGAATATGTTGAAAGCATAGGGAAAATAACTCAGATAATCAAAAAGGGAAATTATTTATGCCATGAGGATATTGCAGGTCCGTGTGTAAATGTTATCGGAGGCAAGCGCACTACAGCCTATCAACCAATCAATAGTAATCGTACTATACATGTTTATGGTCGATGTGGGGCATTTGGCTATGCCGTAGAAGATAAAGATACACTTCCCAGTCAACTGCAATGGTTCCTAAATCGAGCTGGATATAGTGATATTAAAGTCGTAAATCATGGACTTTGGGGCGGAGAGGATAAGAATATCGACCATGATTTCCTTTTGGATATGTTGGGAATGAAGGAAGGGGATATCGTTCTTTTCTATCGTCATGTTTTAGATCCACATATCATGGCTCAACTTGAAAAAAGAGGAATGTGGTATAAAGATATTACTCATGAGTGGCACGAATATCCTGAAGCATCGTGGTGTTTTTATAACTATCCTGGGCACATGAGTGCTGTTGGTTATCGTAATGTAGCCGAACTGATTTGTAATGATTTAATTGCGCATCAATTTAAATGCCGTCCGATAGATAATATCTTCGCTACACAAACAACGAAATCGGATCACATCAATTACTATCTCAAAAAGCACGCTCATAATGAAGCTTTTGATAGCGAGATAGCACAGTATGTTGCGCAAATTAAGGAGCAGTTTCCATTAAGAGACGGTATAAAGTGCGGAGCGATTGTTATGAATTGCAATCCATTTACATATGGGCACCGATATTTGATTGAGATGGCTTCGAAGCAAGTGGATAGATTATATATTTTTGTGGTGGAAGAAGATAAGTCTTTCTTTAAATTTAGCGATCGTTTTGAGATGGTGAAGCAGGGAACAGCAGATATTAAGAATGTATGTGTAGTGCCAAGTGGAAATTTTATAATCTCAGCTTTTACTTTTCCGGAATATTTCATGAAAGACTACGTAAAAGAGAAAGGATTTGATATGTCCTCTGATGTGGAGATTTTCGGAAGCAAGATTGCTCCGGCTTTGAATATTACTAAACGCTTTGCTGGCGAAGAACCTTTTGATGTCGTTACAGCTAAATATAATGAAACAATGCAGGAGATCTTGCCGCAATATGGAGTTGAATTTGTTGAAATCCCTCGTGCTACGACAAACGACATTGTTGTTATAAATGCTACTCTGGTGCGCAAAATGTTGCAAGAAGGCAATTTAAAAGAAATGGAGCAGTTTGTTCCTCAGTCAACGATTGCAATATTAAAAGAAAAATATATGAAATGAAAATGGACTGTGTAACTTTATATAATGGTTTGCAATTGCCGATAATTGGTTACGGGACATTCCCGCAAAAGGATACACTAGCTCACAATGTCCCATACGCTTATAATGTAGGTTATCGTATGTTGGACACTTCCGATAACTATTTGAATGAGGAGTATGTTGGAGCCGGATTAGCAAGCATTGAGAATACAGATATAACGGTTATTACAAAATTCTCTCAGCCATTACGAACTAATGAACTCGAGAATTGTTTTAATGAAAGTTTTTGTAAACTTAAAAGAAAAGGAGAGCAGGATGTATATTTAATGCATTGGCCATTCCCATATCTGTGGAAAACCGAATGGAGGAAAATGGAGGATCTTTATTTACAAGGGAAATGTGCAGCGATAGGAGTATGCAACTTTGATATAGGATATTTAAAGGAATTATTGCGTGTATGTAGAGTAAAGCCAATGATTAATCAATTTGAACACCATCCGTTGTTCCAACAGAAAGAATTAGTCGAAATGTGCAAACAAGAAAATATACAAGTGATGTCCTATTCACCATTAGCAAGAATGGATGAACAACTAAATGCAAATAGAGTTCTAACTCACATTGCTGAAAAATATGGAAAGACAGTCAATCAAGTTATTTTGAGATGGAATATAGATACGAATTGTATTCCCATTCCTGCATCATCATCCGAGAAACATATAAAAGAAAACTTTGATATCTTTGATTTTAAATTAACGAAGGATGAAATAGAATCAATTAATGATTTGGATTGTGGAAAGAGAATTCGTTTTAACCCAAGGACGAGATTTGATAAATACACTCAACGAAAATTTTTTATTGAGTCGCTGAGAATGGAGTCTCCTATTACTGCAAAAGTAATTAATAAAGTAGGAAAATTGTGTAGAATATTAAAATAAACTAATATGAAATTCTTATCAAAAATTTGGAGGCTTTTCAAACCCTCGAGATATTCAAAGAAGATATTTATAGAAAATTGGGGATTTGAGAATCGGGGTGACCAACTCATGATTCAGTCTGTAATGGAGCAAATCAGAAAATACGAATCTCATTCACAGATATTGGTCCGTAAGCATGTGTTCGAACAAAACCCAACTTTTTGTACCAAAAACAGATTATATCCCCTTGAATTGAAGAATACAGGAATACGTCGCTCAAAACTTTACGCATGGATCGTTAACATGTTGTTGCGTGATGAATGGATCAATACACCTCGACAAGTAGATTTAATATTAAACTGTCGAGGATACTATATTGCTGATAAATGGATTATGGATGATGATTCTGTATCATCTTTAGAATGTTTCTATAAGCAGTTTAATAAGAAAGGGAGGCGATTGATTATGCTTCCGCAAGCTTTTGGACCTTTTGAAAACGAATATAGTAAAAAAGCTATTAACATCATATATGAACAGGCCGATATGATTTATGCTCGTGAGCAGCAATCATATGAGTATCTTTCCAAAGTTTGTTCTAATACGGATAAGATAAAAGTTGTCCCAGATTTTACATGCTTGTGCCCAGAAGAACAATATCCATCCATTCAACTACCTAAGAAGGAATATATCTTACTAATTCCCAATGCACGTATGGCAGATAAAACATCAGCAAATGTATCTAATTCATATTTGGACTTTTTGATTCAAATAGTATCGGATTTACGGGACATGGGGGAGAATGTTTATCTATTGAATCATGAGGGTGCCGGAGATGAACAATTGATGCATGAAATTAATGAAAAGTTGGATGTTGAAATGCCAATATTAACTAATCTAAGCGGAACTGAGATAAAGGCTCTTATTAAAAATGCTAAACTTTTAATAAGTGCTCGTTTCCACGGAGTAGTAAGTGGTCTGACGCAAGGAGTTCCTACTTTATGCACCAGCTGGAGTCATAAATATGGAGAATTGTTGCGAGAGCATGGATGTGATGGTAATATGTTAGACGTAAATGATATTTCTTCATCCATTAAGACTATCCGTGAGGCTCTTGTGCAACCAGAGAAATACTCTTCCAAAGAAGGGTGTGAAGATGCTATAGAAAATAGAGTTAACCAAATGTGGGATGAAATTTTTATTGATAAATAGAATTCAAACTTATGGCTATTACAAACTATCAAATTGAAATGCTCAATGTGGGCGATGCAGATGCTTTCATCGTGTATTATCTTACTGAAGATGGCGGAGAACATCTTGTGTTGATTGATGCCGGTAGATACGATGACGGAGAAAAAGTATTAAACCACCTCAATTCATATTATACAGGAATTCCTGTTGAATTGGCTATAGTAACTCATCCAGATGATGATCATTATGGAGGATTCATATATCTACTAGAGCAGATTCAACAGAAATCGAAAAATCTAGTGCCTATCCAACAATTTTGGATTAATGATCCGAGAAATCATATTTCGGTTAAGGATGTAGAAGAAGACATACAGCGAAAGACGTTAGAGAAAAGATTGGCTGATATTTATTCGGGTAATAAGACTAATTTGTTAGAATTAATAGAATTACTCCACATCCCCTACAAAGAAGTGTTTGCACAGACTATATTTACTGATGTGATACTGAAATCAGGCAAGTATGAAAAAAATTATCAATGTGTGGGCTCGGATCAAATAGGTTTCACTATTCTTGGTCCAACAAAAGAATATTATGAGCAGCAATGTCAAGAATTTAGATTTAAACATATTCATGTGCAGATTGAAGATGAGGCGGATGATATGATTGACGAACGGACTTTTTCAGCGAATGAAAAATGTCTAAGTCAGGTTTTAGAAGATGCAAACGATGACCAATCGAACCATAATCGCAGTAGTATCATTGTACTATTTGAACCAGGAGATGGAAATAAATTTTTATTTACGGGTGATGCTTCTGTTGATTCCTTTGAAAAAATGGATATCCCTCATCAAAACAAATGTAAGAAAGTCACGTGGTTAAAAGTTCCCCATCATGGGAGCAAGCATAATCTAAATACGAAATGGATTAAACATTTTTACGCAGAGATATCGTATATTTCTACTCTCCGTATTGGGCAATATGTAAATCAGTGTACGATTAATGCGTTAAAAAATGCAAGACCAGATGCAAAAGTGTTGTCTATGCATAAGAATAGTCAAAACGATGCTATTTTGTATCATGACTTTCAGAATCGAGAAGGTTGGAGTTCTGACAGCATTGTATGGAGTTAAATGGATCGAGAAGGTAAGAAAATAGGATTAGCTTTATCCGGTGGCGGATATAGAGCAGCGGCGTATCATATTGGTACGCTGAGAGCACTGCGTAAGTTGGGCATCTTAGATAAGGTAGATGTGATTTCATCTGTATCTGGAGGCTCAATAACTGCTGCTTATTATGCGTTACATAAAGACAACTTTGATGAGTTTGAAAATTCTTTCAAAGAGAAATTGAAAAAAGGAGTATTGAGTACTTCAATCTTATTACTTTCTATTTATGCTGTTGTGTTCTTGGTAATAATTATAGGTGTTCCTATCTTTCTTGTCTGTTGTCCAATGTCACCATGCTGCAAAGTGGATAATTGCTTTTTGTATTTGGACAATAACGCTTATAACAATCGTAGATGGTCAATTTATCATATTTCCCACGAATAAATTGATTGCAAAGCAATATGATAAGCATTTCTTTGAAGGAGCAAAATTAACTAATTTGCTGGATAAACCAATATTGGCTATTAATGCAACAGAAATAACATATAATCGCATTTTTACCTTTTCCCAGATTAAAGTTGCAGGAGGAGATTTTGAAGAGCGGATGTTCAATAAAGAAGATATCCCACTTTCATTTGCAGTAATGGCTTCATCGGCATTTCCTGCCGGCATCAATCCAATTAAATTTCCTTCAAAATATATCGTCAAAGAACGTGATGATGGACTGAGACCATATTTGATTGATGGTGGCGTGTATGACAACCAGGGATGCCATAAATTCACCGAACCGAATAGTTCATATAAGACAGACTATTCTATAATCAGTTTGGCAGAGAACGACAAACCCGTTTATAACGAATATAGTAATTCTGTTACGCTATTAGCTCGAGTGATTAACCTTGCACTTAATAGAATCGATAAACTGCAAGAAGCGAAGAATATGTATGCTTCGGACAACAGTGAACGAAGATGTGCTTATGTTGTACTGAAATGGAATGATAATTTAAGTAGGATTCCACTACGGTTCTTACAAAACGCACAGAATGGGAATGTACCTCTTGAAGTGATGCATTATCATGGCTTTTCAGAGGAAGAACTAACAGAACTGAAAGACTTGAAAAAGTTAAAACTCACAGATGAAGTTCAAGCAAATGCTATATTTAATCAATATCTAAATAAATTAAAGACAAATGTCGATTGGACCGAATTATATTCAAGACGTCCATCGCAAGAAAAGGTGGATGAGGCTTATGGAGTAGGAACGATGCTAATTGGGCTAAAAGATAGTGAGATAGATGCTTTGGTGGCATTCTCTGAATGGATGACTGAAGTACAATGCCGATTATATTTACCGAACTTAATACATTAATGACTATGAGACATTATACACGTTTTAGAGCTTATCAATTAGGAGAATGCGGAGCTTCATTTTCATTCTCTGTTAATGATTATTTTACCCTTATCGAAGCAAGGTATAATGATACGAACAAAGAACATATTAAATGGGAAATGAAGGAGCGTTGTGGTTTGGACAGAATCGATGTGCTCCATATTACAAGTTGGGATAAAGATCATTGTAAAGCGGGTGAGTTAGAAAATATTTTGAAAGATTTAAAACCAAGATGCATAGAGTATCCTTGTTATAAGCATGATTCGGATAATTATAAAGAATCGATAAAGTTGATAAATAATTATAGAGGGGGTATAAAGCGAGAAATAACTCCTGCTATAGTGAAGGGCGATCCTAAAATCCCTTTGAAAGGAGCAAACGTATTATTTAATTCGCTTTATCAATATGTGGGGTCCTCCAATGATAGGTCAATTGTACAACTGTTTCGCGCTGGCTCGTTTACTGTGTTAAGTCTTGGAGATTGTGAAGGCGAAGATATACGTGATAGATTAATGAAGGAGGAGATCCTTCAAACAGAAGTAGATGTTTTGATTTTGGCACATCATGGAGCAGATAATGGCTTTACTACACAGGAATTTTTAGAAGCTATACAACCGAAAGTTGCGATATGCGCATCTGATTATGGCAACCAATATGGACATCCGTCTCCGGCTATTGTTCAGTTGTTAAATAATTGTGGAATTGATTATTACTCAACTAAAACCGGAGATGTAATTGCTCAAACATCTAATAAACATCACTTTATAGTAAGTAACTATGTCTCAAATAACGAGCAAATTAAAAGTCGTAGATCTTACGATAATAAAACATGGTTTATAAATGAAGATGAATAGTAAATATGGCAGATAAAATTAGAGTGTTATATATTTGTATAGACCCATCATTAGGAGGATCCACCGCATCATTATATAATATGATAGATGGTATTCGAGATGATGTAGAACCTATAGTGTTATTCCCTGAAAATGGAGTTGGATTCGAGCATTTTATTAATCATGGGATAGAAAGCCACATTTGCCCATTTGTGCGTTTGCAAGCGTTTTCTCATAATTCGCTAATATCAGAATGGAAACATCCTTGGAGATGGCATTATATAAAAAAGATTCGTTTTGATTATGGGTGTCTTCGTTTTGTCAAAAAGATACTTGCAGGAAGAAACATAGATATAGTACACACCAACACAAGTCCGAATGACATTGGCGTTCTTCTGGCTAGGAAGTTACACGCAAAACATATATGGCATGTGCGTGAGTTTTGTGATCTGGATTTTCATTTTGATATTTACAAAGGTATTCCACATTTGCGAAAATTGATCAATAAGGCTGATGCCCGTATTGCTATATCTTCGGCAATAAAAAAACATTGGCAAATGCCAGATGAGAATACTTGGGTAATAAATAATGCCATTCGAAAAAAAAGTGATGCATGTTATATTCAGGAAAAAGAAAAATATCTGTTATTGAGTTCATATTATTTATCAGACTCTAAAGGCGCAAGATTTGCCATTCAAGCATTTGGTGTGAGCGGAGTAGCTAAGAACGGTTTTCGATTAAAGCTAATGGGGAATTGTTCAGATGAGTATAGGGAACTATTGGATAGAACAGCCAGTGAATATAATGTAGCTGAAGCAGTAGATTTTGTTGAGTGTCAAAAAGATGTAAAACCTTATTTCGCAAAAGCAACAGCCTATATCATGGCATCTGAATGTGAAGCGTTAGGACGCGTAACAGCGGAGGCTATGTTCTATGGTTGCACTGTAATTGCTCATGCGACAGGCGGGACTTTGGATTTGGTGAAGGATGGAGAGACAGGATATTTATATCGTACTTTGGAAGAATGTGCGCAACTCATCCGTAAAGTATGCAGCGAACCCCAAGAAGCATTGATCCTCCGCGCACAGAAGTTTGCAGTAGATAATCTCTCCCAAGAGGTCTATGGTCCAAAGATAATGGATGTGTATAACCAAGTATTGAATAACAAAAAACTATGATTGATATATCTGCGTTAATTAGAGGTGCTAATTTGAGCATAAATATCTTTGCAAAAAGGTTAGTTGAAGATATAGCACTGAATAGGGAAATTCCACAAGATGGATGTGGAGAGTTGCATGTGGCTTTACATCTGCGTATGGCTGTGTTGTTCTCATTGCTTGAATTATCAACCATAGAAAAAGCAATTCTCGTCACAAAACATACTTTTGCAAAACGCTATCACTATAAAAATCTGGTCGCCAATACGTCAGAGTGCTATAAGTTATTATATCATTTTGGAAATGCCCGTAAGAAGTCAGTATGGACTAAAGTCTATGAGATTGTCAAAAAAACTAATAATTCGGATTTGTTAACTCGATATCAAGAGATTACATGCCAATTGGATGATTTCGGAGATAATAATATTGATAAGCAACTACGAGATATTACGATGCATTATAGCGAGAATATGCTAACCGTCTATGAACTAACAGTTGCTTTCAACAATGAGAATGATGCGCATCAATACTATATAGGATTTAATGATATACTGCGCTCAATGCTCGATTTCTCAGATAAATTAGTAGAGGTCTATGCTGCACAATACGCATCCCCGAATGGCACAATATCAATATCCTCCAACCTAATTGGAGATGCTAAATTGTCTGCAATCCGAAGCATAATAGATGCAAATGAAACATTATTGTCAACAATAGACAATGTATTACCTAAAGGGACACAAGAATTAGATTATTTTGCACAAACAGAGGCAAGATTAGCGAAAATACACGATTACGCAAAGCAAAACATGCCAATCTTAGAAGACGAGTTATTGAGTGAAATGGATATTGTGGTAAGAATGACCGATATTCATGTGCTATTACGTTTTATGATGTTGGATATGATGTCAAACATTGAGGCTTTGTGCTATTCAAATTCAACAATGGAGGCTGCATTACATATACGTCGTTTTGTGATACCACAGGTATCTATGATGATTTTATTATTCGGGTATGAGGAAGGTGAACAAGAGAATTCTTTATGGCATCAGATTGAAACTAAAATACCGCAAAATCTAGTAACTCAAGGAAATGCTATCAAGAAAATCTTAACGGAATTACTCTCACATGTCTCCAAAGACAAACGAAATTCTCATGTACATGTGTATGATGATAAAGGCAGTAATTTGATTCCTACTTTCATTGGAGCGATGGAGAATTTGAATTTTCAAGAAGAATTAGAAATGGTATTAAAAATATCTCGCTTTTATGGTCTTTTTATGCAATTCATGGAAATGTTAATGACGGAATTAGCCGAAATAGCGCATAAGAACAATGAGCAATCAACACGAGAATTAAACAATATGATTGAGACGGCAATACAAAAGGTTGAAGACATGAAACTTCCGGAGAACGTTAAGCAGCAGTTGTTAGAGAAAATAAATTGGGTAAAAGAAGTGGCAGAAAAGTATTAAAAATAGTAATCGTATAATACAGCAATCATGAAAAAGCTATATTTCGTAGAAAACATACACACTATATCTCTTTCTAACGAAGAAAGGGACGTAAAATATATAATCACCTTAGAGGATGTAGAACGCTCTGAGGAGATTGCTCAACGTGAGTTGGATCAGGAACGATTTGGTAACGAGCATAGAGACGGAGAGGAAATACCCACACCATTTGTATTCCTCCGTGACATTAACGAAATACCAAGATTGAAAGATTCTCGCTATGCCCTGCATGAGGGACAATATGTATATCAAGATACTGAAACCGGAGATTTTGAGGCTGCATATAAAGATCCTTTAGCCAAATCACGACTAAATAAAAATTTGAGACTGCGAAATAAACTGATTGCACTTAGAGGCAATAATGAGCATGAAGGAGAAAGAATTGAAGATATAGAAGCCTTTTTAGCGAATGCCCATGTTGAATCTTATCATGTGAATGTGGGGCATGGCAATTGTACAATTATCCTTATCAGTAATCAGGATGATTATAGATTATGGATGTTTGATTGTGGCGCAAAAGAGAAACAATATGGATTGATCAACTATCCAAATATACTTGCGTGTTTAGCAACTATAGCCCTAAGATTGAAAAAGGAGTTCGCCGAATTACACATATCGAAATTATTTATATCACATTGGCATTACGATCATATTTCAGGATTCCAATCGCTGCTTCAAGATGGCTTTATTAATGCTCAAACCCAGTGTTACATAAACTTATATTATGCTCATTCTTCTCAATGTGGCAATGATATGCTCACAAAATTAGTTCAATTAGGAGTAAAATGTTATGAACCTACCGATTCGTTACAGATACCTGCAGTAAAAATATTGCACCCGGAATGTCGAATTAGAAAATGGGCAACTCCTAAAGATGAAAATTATCGTATAGTCACTAAAATGAATAATACATCAGTTGTATATTCTATTTCAATTGGAATTGATACAATGGTATTTCCTGGAGATTTGGAAAAACAGGGATGGGATGCCATGACAAGCGCAGCAACATGCCAAAAACATCATCTATGCACAACTAACTATTATTGTGTGTCCCATCATGGAAGCATGACAGGGCATGTTGATATACCATGTTTGGAAAGAAATCATTATCCTAAGGTAGGAAACTGTATAAAAGCAGGACCTTTACAAAAAGCTATTTTGATGGGAAGGAATAAAGCATACCCTGGAATATACGATAAAGGAGTCGAGAACTACTGGGGTAATATATTACGCTACTCTGAGCATGATAATCAAAATAGTAATTGTCATGCTTATGTGTTGGAGTGGGGCAGTGGTAATGAATGGTACTTATAATAGAAAAATTAGAATATGACATCAGAACAAAAACAACCGTTAGTATCGGTGATAATACCGAACTACAACCATGCCCAGTATCTGGAGCAGCGGTTGGATAGTGTATTTGGGCAGACATACCCTAATTATGAGGTAATCTTCCTAGATGATTGCTCTAAGGACAATAGTTTGGAGGTAGTTAATCGGTACAAGGATAATCCGCATTTATCGCAGATTGTTGTTAATGAAACTAATTCCGGTTCTGTTTTCAAACAATGGGACAAAGGAATAAATCTCGCCAAAGGTGAGTTGATCTGGATTGCCGAAAGTGATGATTATTGTGAGCTCAATCTATTGGAGGAATTTATCATCGAGTGGAATAAATATGATAATGTAGCGATGGCATTTTGTAACTATGTGCAGTTTGACGAAGAAACGGGTTATAAACAGATTCCTTACGAAAAGAAAAATAGATGCTTTGATGGCTTGGAATTTATTCGCAAACGTATGGCGAGAACAAATGCTCCAGTTAATGCAAGCGGATGTGTCTTTTCTAAAAAAGCGTTTGAGAAGATGCCGCATGATTTCTTGGAATTTAGAAGTGCAGGAGACTATATGTTTTGGACTTCAATCATGACACAAGGAAATGTGATCCGCATCCGAAAAAATTTAACATATTATAGAATTCACTGTGGAAGTGTGACTAACAATTGTGTATCAAAAGGAATAACTAGTTTAGAAGACATAAAAGTGTTCCGTTTCATTGAAAAACAAGTGCATCTATCCAAATATGATAGATATATGGCGAAGATAGCGCACTATGAAAAATATGTTCCTGTAAAATTTGACACGGAAGAAATTAGGAAAAATGTATTAACACAATGGGGATTGTATGGCGTAAAGAAAAATAAACCGCTGTCTAACCTATTATTGTGGTTACCTATACGTTTTGAGAATTATTTTGGAATACTAATATAATAGACAATGAATATTCTTTTAGATTTTATTACTGTTAAGTGGCATACAGGAGCTGGCGAGTATCATCGGAGAGTGATGATGGCTCTAATAGAGCGTTTGCAAAAAGAGCAACGCGATGTGAAGTTATACGCGCTATACGATTCTGATTTCGGGGTCGCTTACGAAGAGTTGAAAGAAGATGTAATCAAAAAGCAATATCCGATAAAATTCATTGATATTCGTCAAACTAATTTGCTGTCGGTTGAGAAAGAATATGAGATTGATAGGTTCTTCATCGCATGCGGACAATATATTGGTCAATTTCAGGAAGTAGAGCAACTGACTTGCGAAGTGATTTGTGTTATCCATGATTTGGCTTACGAAGAGTTTGAGGGAAATAGATTAGGAGCATATTTGAAGTTGATAGAGCCGAAATACCAAAAAGGAATAGGAGCCGGGGTACGGTTGGCGAAATACTTCTTCCAACTTTGTACCAAAAAGGTTGGTGAAAATAGTATGGATGGAATATATGATCTTAAATTTATCATTCGTTTATTTAGAAAAAATCAAAAGGCTCGCTGCGTAGTAGTTTCGGAATATACTAAAATGTCATTGGTTTATAATTATGCTATTGAACCAGAGCGAATCGAAGTCCTTTATACTCCGCTGAGACATGAACCGGAAATGAAACCTATCGAGAATATGAAACTAAAGCAATTGATAAATGGGCAGAAAAAGTATTATTTAGCAGTATCTTGCCATCGCCGATCGAAAAACCCAGAAAAACTGATTCACGCTTTCACTCGTTACGCTGAATATGACAAAGATGCTTATTTAGTGCTTGTTTCATATCCGCATGAAATTAAACACGATAGAATAGTAAATTTGCAATTCTTATGTGATAGTGACTTGGCGCATGCTTTGCAATCTTGTTATGCCCTGACATATCCTTCGTTCTTTGAAGGATTTGGATTACCACCATTGGAGGCAATGCGATACAGCAAGCCCGTTTTAGCCTCAAACGCTACGTCTATTCCGGAGGTATTGCAAGACTCTCCTATTTATTTCAATCCGCTCTTTGAATCAGATATTTTCCGTGCTTTCTTTGCTCTAAATGAAACCAATTATACGGAATACTGTCAGAAATCATTTGAGAGAGTAAAGCAAATTACCCAAAAGCAAGAAGCAGATTTAGTTAAACTAATAGATGAGATTTTAGCATGATAGGCGTTTGTATAGTTACATATAATCAAGAGAAATATATCGCACAGGCGATAGAGTCTGTTTTGTCTCAAGCCGATTGCGGGCATGAGGTGGTTATTTATATTGGCGAGGATAACTCGACGGACAAGACTGGTGCTATTTGCGATGAGATAGCAAAACGAGTGAACGAGTTAAGGAATGAGCGAATGAGAGTTAAGGTGATTCACAACGAGAAGAACCTTGGACTTGTTGGTAACACGATGAACCTGCTGGAAATCATGCGCAAGGATGGCTGTGATTATATTGCGATGCTGGACGGAGATGATTATTGGTGCGATGATCATAAGTTACAGAAGCAAATGGCATATTTCGATGCTCATCCGGAATACGGATTGGTGCATACGTGTGTAGATTCACTATATCCTAATGGAATTCACGTAGATACTCGAACTACCGCTCAAGAAGGGGATGTGTCTGGCACTATCTTTAATTATTGTATAGGCAATTGTAGTGTGGTGTTCAAGGCAAATTTATTAGATCTGATTGATTTTGATGATTTCCGGCAGCAAGGTTTTATGTCTTGTGATTTTATCATGTATGTGATATTCTCATGCTATACGCAGTTTGGCTTTATTCCTGACCATACGGCAGTTTGGCGCAGAGGACATGATTCTGTATCAAACACCAACGATATGGAGAAGCAGATTCGCTATGTGCAAAACGATATTGCCATGTGGCGATATGCGGCAAAACTATTTCCGGAACGATGGCATGCAAATGAGCAAGAAGTAAATGACTATTTACATTACCGATCGTTTGTGATTGCTTTCCGGTACGGGAATCGTAAACGTGCTTTACAGGAAGCTCAATTGATGGGTGATGAATATAGGAAAAAGAACCGTAAGAAGATTATAATTGCACATTCCGCACTATTAACGGCTCTTTGGAATTGGTACAAGGAGGTTTAGAAGGTGACGACTTAGGAAATTAATAAATTCGCGAGTTAGAGACTTAGGGAATGAGTGAGTTGGGAAATTAGAATTTATGAGAAAAATCACGCAAAAGAACTAAAAATGAAAGTTTTTTGCGTGATTTTTTGTTTATGTCATTTTTTTTTCGTAAATTTGCAGCATGATTCCGAAAATTCTTCATTATATATGGTTTGGATCAAAACCTCTAACGCCTCTTGCTGAGGATTGTTTGGCATCATGGAAAACTATGATGCCGGATTGGCAAATCATGCGATGGGATGAAAGCACACTGGCACAAGTGCTTTGCGAGCCTAACCTAAACAATGTTCTACGGACGGCCATCGGCAGTCCGATCGAGCAGAGCTCTTCACCCGTAAAAGGAAGGACTTCAAAACAACTCTCGGAGCAATCGCAAGATGAGCACAGTTGGTTGGACTATATGCCGATATATGTGAAGCAGGCTTATGAAGCACGGAAATATGCTTTCGTTTCCGACTATGTACGCCTATGGGCATTGGAGCAGTATGGTGGTGTGTATTTGGATACGGATGTAAAGGCACTTCGTTCGTATGAGCCATTGCTCAACGATACAGCCTTTATCGGCATGGAGGAGTCCCTTGCGCATATGCCAGGAACATGCGTTATGGGCTGCGAACCGCATTGTCAGTGGGTACGAGACATGTTAGAGGTGTATAAGGGTGTGGAGTTTGTCAAACCGGATGGATCGCTTGATCTAACGACCAATGTGCAACGAATGGGCGTGATAATGTTGAAGGAATTAACGAATGAAGGTTTAACGAATGAACGGTACTGGAAGCAGAATCAATATATAGAGAAGTGGGGACTGCGGGTCTATACCCACGACTATTTCTCACCGATTACCTCGACGCGTGTTATGCGCAAAACGAAGAACACGTATTCCATCCACTATTTCGCCGAGAGTTGGCGTGATGGCAAACGTGCCTCCGGCTGGCGCAATTGGACGGTTACAAGAGAGATTGTCAATGCACTGGTGCAGATGAAGAGAAAGATTAAAGGTGTATAGTGTACGGTGTATAGTGTAGGTTGTGCTGTTCAATAGTATTGAATATTTACTGTTTCTTCCGATAGTATTTGCTGTCTATTGGGCAATCGGGTATGCACGGATCAATGATTCGCTCAAGTTGCGATTGCAGAATGCATTCGTGGTGATAGTTTCTTATGTCTTCTATGGCTGGTGGGATTGGAGGTTTCTGATCTTAATCGCATTCACATCGCTTAGTTCTTACGCAAGTGGTATTTTAATTGAGAGAGGAAAACAAAAACACGGTATCCCACAGTCGCCAACCAGCGACTTTCCCAGTATCGATCTGCAGTCTGCTCGAGAACAAACTCCCGGACAGACTACCGCTCAATCCTGTACAGCAGATACTCTGCCGGATACCTCACAAAAACACGCTTCGCTCACAAAAAACATCAAAAACATTAACAGCGCAAAGGCATGGATGATAACTAACATTGTTATCAACCTTGGCATATTGGCTGTGTTCAAATACTATGATTTCTTCGTAACTGAGTTTATAACGACATTTTTCCCGGAATCCCTTCAACCATCACTCGTTAATTCGTTCACTCTTAAGATAATTCTTCCAGTAGGCATTTCGTTCTATACCTTTCAAGCCTTGTCTTATTCGATTGATGTCTATCGGGGAAATATCAAGCCGACTAAGGATATTATTGCTTTCTTTGCATTCATATCTTTCTTTCCGCAGTTGGTCGCAGGTCCTATCGAACGAGATACGAACCTCTTGCCGCAGTTCTTGCTGAAGCGTACTTTTAAGTATGAGCAAGGAGTGGACGGAATGCGCCAGATACTATGGGGCTTGTTCAAAAAGATAGTAGTCGCTGATAATTGTGCTCTATATGTAGATCAAGTATGGGCGACACATGATACCCAAAGCGGAAGTACATTGCTGCTCGCTGCCATACTCTTTACCTTCCAGATCTACGGTGATTTCTCCGGGTACTCGGATATCGCTATCGGTACGGCTAAACTCTTCGGTATAAAGCTAATGCGGAACTTCAACAATCCATATTTCTCGCGCGATATTGCGGAGTTCTGGAGAAGATGGCATATCTCGCTCACCTCATGGTTCCGAGACTATGTGTATATACCATTGGGCGGTTCCCGACCCAATGTGGTGTACAGTGTATGGTGTACGGTGGAAGGCAAGAAGAAACTTATTATTGCAAGGAATGTGATGATTGTGTTTTTGATATGTGGACTGTGGCATGGAGCAAACTGGACATATCTGGTATGGGGATTATATAATGTACTGCTCTTTTTGCCATTGATCCAGTTGGGCAAATCGAAGCGATATAAAGATAGTCCTTTGATCTGGCAACAATTGCCGCAGATGCTTCTCACCTTTGTGCTCGTCACTATCGGTTGGATTATCTTCCGTGCTCCGTCCTTGGCTGAGGCTTGGGATGTTGTATGTCATATTTGCAGCGGGACTTTATGGAGTGCTCCGTATATTTTGCCGATGCAAGAAATGCTATTTTTGGCCATCGGTATTGTCGTAATGATGGGAGTAGAATGGCTGCAGCGAAATGAGGATCATGGCTTGGTCTTAGATGGGATGAATAGCCGTTTATTGCGATATGCGATATACATCGTGCTGATTACGATGATGTTGTGGAATGGTGAGCCAGGGGATGCGTTTATCTATTTTCAGTTTTGAAAAAATGGTGTATGGTGTAGGGTGTAAGGTGTAATGTGTAAGAGGATGGTGTACGGTGTATGGTGTAAGGGAGATAGTGTATGGTGTAAGGTGTAATGTGTAAAAAGATATTATTATGAATGAATATTCTTATCAAACATTGAATGTTTACAAGGACGCAAAAGCGTTGGTGGTAGACGTGTATAAACTCCTAAAACAATATCCGGCAGAGGAGCGCTATGCGCTATGCGACCAAATTCGTCGAGCAGCTATATCAATCACCTCGAATATCGCGGAAGGCATGAGCCGATACTCTGATAAGGAGAAGGTACACTTCTTGGAAATAGCCTATGCCTCCATGATGGAAGTGGAAAGTCAATTGGACATATCCGTTGACTTGGAGTATATTACTAAGGAACAGTTTGTTGCAATAGCCGATAGTATCAACTCTGTTGGCAAGCAACTATCTGCATTGCGTGCTAAATATCTCCCGAAAGATTAATACACTATACACTATACACTGTACACTAGAATCGTGAAACACTTCTTGCAAGACATAGGGCTGTTTAGCGTGGTTGCACTGCTGTTCTTCGGTGCGTTGGAGTGGGTTGCTGAATCCATTCCGAACTCCTATACGTACAAGCGTGACTATATGGAGCAACATGGCGCGCAGATAAGGACACTGATACTCGGTTCATCCAATGCCTATGACGGTCTGAATCCATGTGCGTTGCCCAATGCTTTTAACTTAGCTAATAGCAGCCAGACATTGGAAGACGATTATCGTTTGTTAGCAAAGTATATTGATTCAATGGATTCGCTTCGAACTGTGATAGTGGGGCTTGGGTTTCATTCGTTGGCAGCGACACCCGAAGCGAACCGACGGATGTATTACACGATTTATATGGATTTGTATCCGCGTTGGCCATTTAGTCGGTACAGCTTCGAGTTGTTCAATTTGGAGGCGCTGACTAAGAAAATAATCAAATATGTTGTTTCGCGCGATGTGACGCGTTGCAACTCGTTAGGTCAACGAGTGGGGCACACTGCTGCGGCGGTGCGCGAACAGAAGGAGTTTTGGAACAAAGACGTGCTGTCATTGGTAGAGAATGACAGATTTAATATTTTAGATTTTAGATTTCAAATTGAAGAAAACATTCGCCACTTGCATGCGATAGTGGACTTGTGCAACGCGCATCAGGTGCAAGCAGTGGTGGTTACGATGCCGGTGACCCGTGAATATAAGCAGTATCTACCAGCGCAGCAGATTACATTCCATGATTCCGTGATGCGGAGTTTGCCATCTTGGGCTATTTATATCGACGCCTCTGATTGGTCTATGCCGGATGATGGGTGGTATAATGCGACGCACTTGACGAAAGAAGCATCCGTAGGTTTTACGCACCAACTCATGGACTCAATCCGGTGAATCTTGGTGTACAGTGTATGGTGTACAGTGTAGCCGTCTTTCGTGGCGGATTTTTTATATGAGAATGAGAAATGTTTTTGATTTACTCTTGTTTCCATTCATACAAAAAAAGAAGTCCCGAAGGGCTTCCAATCATTATCCTCCAATCTGATGCTCCGCGTCATAAGCCGCGAGCTCAAGAGACCAGAGGTAACTCTTCATCGTGCGCTTGCCACCGGGCAGATCCTTCTGAGCAAGGAAATCGATCTGATCCTGCGAGATCTTACTCAGGTCCTTGCCTCGAAGAGCTACTGCTTGCGTCACAGCCGCGAAACGGTCGCGTGCCGCGATCTCTTCGTTCGTCACAGGAGTCGAACGCACTACTTTCTTCCTGAGGAAAAGGCGGTTACAATTGGGGTTGGTGGTAGCTGCTACGCGGTGCGTGCCAAGCAGCATCTTGCTGCAGCTGTGCTGCGGGTTCTTACCGGGTTTTGCTAATGCGCCGGATACAGAGTCGATACCGGCACTCCATTCTACTTTTGCCATAATTCTAAAAATTTTTGTTAAGGTTTAAATTTAATTGTTTAGTTCATTTTTTTTCTTTCTCTCTATGTAAAGGAAAACGGCCTTCGGCTAAGAAAACGCGGCGACATGGTCTTGACGACCTATATCTAATCAGGTAAATATCCGCTTGTGTGCAAGCACCCAGACGTATATTTATCTGTTTATCTATTATTTGGTGTATACACCATCTCGTCGCCTTATAAGAAAACAAATTTCGAAAATTGCAACGCAATAATCTTGCCCACGACTAAGAAAACAGCTTTTCTTAGCCGCAAGGGCACGATTAATACTGCGAATTTTTCATGCAAGCATGCTAACCCGCATGCTTCTTAATGCATGAAAGTTCTACGCTGCTTCCTGCGCTGCTAATAAAATGCGATGGTTGTCGCATTTTGGAGGGAATATGGGTTGATTACTGTTTTCTTTGACCAAAGGTCGTTTTCTTATAAGGAATCTATAGGAATCACTCGTGATTGCTATGGGAGGGTTGGCTTGTAAGGGCGATGGGAGCTCGCTCACAATCGCATTTAGAAGACTACACTCCAGAGCCGTGTGGGCTCATAGATTCCGCGTTTTCGGTTAATCCCTTTTACCCTTGTGCGGCATCGTACGCGGCGGATTCGAGGGACCAGATGTACGAACGCATCGTAGTCTTGCCGCCTTTGGCATCCTTCTGTGCGTTGAAAGCTGCAAGATCGGCCTCTTTCTTGGTCGGGTCCTTGAGACGAGCACTTACGGCTGCGGATACTACCGAGAACTTGCTGCGTACTGCGAGTTCGTCTGCGGAAGGCTCGGTGGAGCGGGTTACAGAACTCAGTCCACGCAGATAGACGCGGGAGCAGTCGGTACTGGTTGTCGGTGCGGTACGGTGGGTAGCCAACACCATCTTCTGATCACCGGCATGCGGCGATTTCTTGTTGATTTTGTTCAGTGCACCGGAGACGGTTTCAAACATCGGTGCATAACTAGCTTTTGCCATACTTCTTTGTAAAGGTTATAGGTTATCGGTTATAGGTTATAGGACTTTCTTTTGAGCCGTGTCCGCTGCGGCTTACTTGTTCTTGTGCTTCTCAATGTGGTAGAAGCCAAGGGTGAGGATTTTGAGGATGACTTCATACAAAACCTTCACCCAGTCTTTTTCTTCGTCTTCTGTTTTCATGTTGTCTTTTCCTAAATTTAGTAGACAGTTTTTTAATATCATTTCCTAGTCAAGTAGACATCTTCCTAATGGTCGTTGACACTTTCCTACTTTCTTGGTCAGT
>Ga0310695_10001037_pt1 | contig 67546 bp, 64 predicted proteins | sample RumenRJG_04DNA_FD_203882 | JGI IMG/M metagenome (GOLD analysis project Ga0310695, IMG submission 203882) | Bovine rumen microbial communities from Lethbridge, Alberta, Canada - RJG_04 (v2) (version 2) | ecosystem: Host-associated > Mammals > Digestive system > Stomach > Rumen | place: Canada... | reverse complement strand
TCAAGTAATATATGCGGTGGTTATAGCGGTGAGGATCCACCTCTTCCCATTCCGAACAGAGAAGTTAAGCTCACCCGCGCCGATGGTACTGACCCACCAGTTGGGAGAGTAGGTCGCCGCCGTTTTTCGAGGCCCTGGATGTCTGATGACTTCCGGGGCCTTTTTTTGTCGCAGAACGTGCGAAAATGATTATCTTTGTATGATAACCAATCACTGAAATTGATGAAAAGAACCGTCTTATTCGTTTTGGGTATGATCTTTCTCGTCCTGCCTGTCAGGGCGGATGAAGGAATGTGGCTGCCGGCGCTGATCGGGCAGCGGATCGGGGACATGCAGGCCAAGGGATTCCGCCTGACGGCCGAGGATGTGTACAGCGTGAACCAGGCTTCACTCAAGGATGCTGTCGTCCTGTTCGGCGGTGGATGTACCGGTGAACTGGTCTCGAACGAGGGCCTTCTCCTGACGAACCATCACTGTGGTTACAGCTATATCCAGCGTCACAGCAGTGTGGACCACGATTACCTGAAAGATGGTTTCTGGGCGATGAACCGCCAGGAGGAGCTGCCGAACAAGGGCTTGACCGTCAGTTTCCTGGACCATATGGACGAAGTGACGGACCTGGTCCTCAAGGGCTATGAGCCCGGGATGACGGAAGCGCAGCGCGATTCGGTTGTCAAGGTTAATTCCGACCGTCTCGTCCGGGAATCTACGGACGCCTCGAAGGGCCTCCGGGCCGATGTGGAAGCCCTCTTCTACGGCAACCAGTATTATCTCTTCGTATTCAGGGTTTTCCGCGACGTCCGCCTGGTGGGCGCCCCGCCGTCTTCCATCGGTAAGTTCGGCGGCGACACCGACAACTGGATGTGGCCGCGCCATACGGGGGACTTCTCCATTTTCCGGGTTTATGCCGACAAGGACAACAATCCGGCCGACTATTCACCGGACAATGTCCCGTATCAGCCTAAGAAATTCTTCAAGATCTCACGTGCAGGCGTGCAGGAAGGGGATTTCACCTTCGTCTATGGCTGTCCCGGAAGTACGCAGGAGTATGTCCTGTCCGACCAGGTCCGCTATGTCGCCGAGCAGTCCGATCCCGCGAAGATCGCCCTCCGTACCCAGCGGCTGGACATCCAGAAGAAGTATATGTCCGCTTCCCAGGCCGTCCGGATCCAGTATTCCTCCAAGAATGCGTCCGTCTCCAACGCCTGGAAGAAGTGGCAGGGCGAGGAGAAGGGAATCAAGCGGATGCGCACCGTCGCTTCCAAGCAGGCGTTCGAGCGTCGATTCGATGAATGGGCGAAAGGAACGCGCTACGAAGGCATTACCGACAAACTGCACGAACTCTACGCGCGCCGGAATCCTACTTACCTGGCCTATGAGTATTACAATGAGACGGTCCGTGCCATCGAACTCCTGCAGTTCGCCTCCGGTATCCAGGCCCGCCTCCGCGCCGGGAACCCGACGGAAGACCTGATCGACAGTTTCTTCAAGGACTATTACCAGCCCATTGACGAGGAAACGTTCGTTGCCATGATGACCTCGTTCGAGAAGAATGTCCCGGTCGAGACCCAGCCGGAATGGTTCCGGCAGCAACTCGCCCGGTATGGATCCATAACGGATTGGAAGAATGATGTTTATGCCCATTCTGTATTCACGGATCGCGAGAAGGTGAAAGCGCTTTCCGGCGTGGACGAAGTCGCTGCCGATCCTGCCATCGTGATGTATGAGGCCTTCCTGGACTGGTATCGGAAGGACCTCTATCCCGTGATCCAGGAAACGGGGGCCGCCCTCCGGGTCGCCAACCGGACCTACATGCAGGGGCAGATGGACTTCGAGCCGCAGCGCGATTTCTATCCCGATGCGAACCTGACGCTCCGGATCGCCTACGGGCAGGTGAAAGGGTATGCCCCTTATGACGGGGCCTACTATTATCCCGTCTCTACCCTGAAAGGCATCATCGAAAAAGACAATCCGGAGATCTTCGACTACAATATCCCGCAGACCCTTCGTGACATCTATGCCGAGGGTGGCCATGACGACCAGCCCGTATGCTTCCTGGCGACGAACCACACGACGGGTGGCAATTCGGGCAGCCCCATCATCAATGCCGACGGCAACCTCATCGGCATCAACTTCGACCGTGTTTGGGAGGGAACGATGAGCGATATCGCTTACGATCCGGAAATCTGCCGGAATATCTCGCTGGATATCAGGTATTTGCTTTTCGTCGTGGACCAGATTGGCCACGCCTCCTATCTCTTTGACGAAATGGTCTTTGTCGATTGAACCTACTATGAAAAACACACGAATCCTCGTCCTGACCGCCCTTGTCTTTCTGATGGCGGTCCCTTCCGCATCGGCCCGGAAGGAGAAGAAAAAACCGTATGAGCATACGGTCGTGGAGATCCCGGCGGTCCGGAAACAGGTGATTGCCGTGAACACCTCCAAGACCCAGCTTGTCCTTCGCGTCCAGGAGAACGGCGTCCTGCAGACGCTCCATTACGGCGCCCTCATCCGCGATCCGGAAGCTTTCCTGGATTTCTCCACCTACCGTTCCGACGACAACGGCAGCGGCCCCATGGCTTATCCAACCGCCGGTGGCCGGTATGTCGGGGAACCGGCTCTCCATGTCAGGTACGCCGATGGTTACCATAATACGGAGCTGTATTATACGGGACATGAGGTCCATGACAAGGGAAATGTCATCACGACGGAAATCCGTCTGAAAGATTACGTTACGCTTCTGGAAGTCAAACTCGTCTATGACGCTTATCAGAAAGAGGACGTCATCGTCACCCATGCGGAGATCCTGAATGGCGGCAAGCAGGCCGTGGAACTTCAGAACTATGCGTCGGGTTCCCTGTACCTGGACGCTGAAAAGTATTATCTTACGCATTTCCATGGCGGCTGGGCCGATGAAATGCAGATGGACGGCGAGCTCCTGACGCATGACACCAAGGTCATCGAATCCCGCCGGGGGACGCAGGTCACCCAGTGCAACAACCCCTCCTTCCTGGTGAGTCTCAATGCCGACCGGCTGGAAGAAAGGACCGGCGAGGTCGTTGCCGGCGCCCTGGCGTGGAGCGGCAACTTCCGCCTTTCCTTCGAACTGGACGAATCCGGCCGGCTGAATGTCCTCTCCGGCATCAGCCCGTATGCATCGGCCTACAAACTGGCTTCCGGGCAGACCTTCATCACGCCCGATTTCATCTACACTTTCTCGCAGCGGGGTGCCGGTCAGGCTTCCCGGAACCTGCACGCGTGGGCCCGGAACTATGGGGTCTATCAGGGCGGCCAGGTCAATCCCACGCTCCTGAACAGCTGGGAAGGCGCCTACTTCACCTTCACGACGGAAACCCTGCTCCGGATGATCGACGATGCCGCCTCCATGGGCCTCGAAATGTTCGTCCTGGACGATGGCTGGTTCGCGAAGGACTATCCCCGCAACGGGGACGACGCCGGCCTCGGCGACTGGGAAGTCAATACGGCCAAGCTTCCGGAAGGAATTGATTATGTGGCCTCTTATGCCCATGACAAGGGACTGAAATTCGGCATCTGGATTGAACCGGAGATGGTCAATCCCCAGAGCAATCTGGCCCATGCGCATCCGGAATGGGTTGTACAGAGCCCCGGCCGGGAAATCTACCAGAGCCGGAACCAGTGGGTGCTGGACCTGAGCAATCCGGCCGTGCAGGACTTCGTGTTCGGCATCTTTGACAACACGATGCAACTGTCGGACAAGATCGACTACATCAAATGGGACTGCAACCGGATCGTGGCCAATGCGGGCAGCGAGTACCTGGGCGCGGAACAGGACCGTTTCTTCGTGGAGTATGCGCAGGGAATCTATAACGTCATGCGCCGGCTGCGCGAAAAGTACCCCGATGTCATTGTCCAGTGCTGCTCTTCCGGCGGCGGACGGGTGGATTACGGGGCCCTGAAGTATTTCAACGAGATCTGGACCAGCGACAATACGGACGCCTTCACGCGCGTGTTCATCCAGTATGCGACGAACCTCATCTATCCCGCCTGCGTGATGGCTTCCCACGTATCCGCCGTTCCGAACCACCAGACCGGAAATGTGACGCCCCTGAAGTTCCGCTTCGACATCGCCTGCTCCGGCCGGCTGGGCATGGAACTCCAGCCCCGGAACCTGACGGAAGGGGAGCGCGCCCTGGCGGACCGCTGCATCCGTTCCTACAAGCAGTACCGCGACCTGGTGTTCACCGGGGACGTGTACCGCCTGGCCTCACCCTATGACGGGGATTATTACGCTTTGATGTATGTGTCTCAGGATCAGCGTCGTGCGGTGGTGTTTACCTACTGTACCAAGTATCAGAACCGTGCCGTCGGTGCCCATCCCTTCCGTCTGGACGGTCTGGATCCGGCCCGTCGGTACAAGGTGACCGAACTCAATGTGGACCACTCCTCCTGGTGGGGATCCGGCAAGGTCCATACCGGCGACTTCCTGATGAACGGCGGATTCAATCCCGCCCTGCTCAAGACCTTCGACAGCGGCGTGTTCTATCTGGAAAGTGATTAGGTGTAAAGACCGCCGTTCACGCTGATGCACTCGCCCGTGATGTAGGAAGCATCCGGGGAGGCGAGGAAAGCAACAGCGGCAGCCACTTCTTCCGGTCGTCCGAAACGGGCGGCCGGAATGTCTTTTTTCAGGGTGGCCTCATCCAGTCCGTCTGTCATGTCGGTGGAGATGAATCCGGGTGCTACGGCATTGACAGTCACTTTCTTCCGGGCGACTTCCTGGGCGAGAGCCTTGGTCGCGGCGATGAGTCCGCCCTTGGCTGCGGAATAGTTCACCTGGCCCGGCAATCCCTTGATGCCGCTGAGGGAGGCGACATTGACGATGCGGCCGTACTTGTGCAGGATCATGGGCTGCAGGACTTCCTGGGTGACGTGGTAGAAGCTCCCGAGATTGGTGTCGATGACGGAGGTCCATTCCTCCTTTTCCATGAATACCATCAGGTTGTCCCGGCGGATACCGGCATTGTTCACCAGCACTTCGATGTAATCTTCCGGATGCGCCGCCTGCCACTCCGCGATGGCGGCATGGACGGCTTCGGGATTCCCGACATCGAACCGGAGCAGTTCGCCCTGCCCTCCGATGGCTTCCAGCGTTTCCCGGGCCGCGTTTTCGTTGGAAACATAGTTGATGAGGACGTGATAGCCCATCGCGGCGAGGCGGATGGCGACGGCGCGGCCGATGCCGCGGCTACCGCCGGTGACGAGTGCGGTTTTCATGACTGCAGGATTTGGTTCAAGGTTGTTTCGCCGAGGATCTCCCGGCAAGTAAGGAGGGCGGTCTCCGATACGCCCAGCACCCCGTGCAGGCCACAGTTCTGGCCGGTCAGGAAGAGTCCCGGCACCGGCGTCCGGGGATGGACAAAGCAGGAGGCGTCCTTTTTCCGGATGCCGAAGGCGGTCCCGCCGGGCGTTCCGGTATAGCGTTCCCAGGTATCGGGAGTACTGGTCCAATAGTTCATGACGGCCGGAGCAAGGCCGGGGATACGCTGGATCAGACTTTCTGCCAGTGCGTTACGGTCCGGAATGGGACCCTTGCAGAAGGTGAGCAGGTCCGCACTCCGGGCGTATCCCTTTCCGTCCGGATTCCCGTAGTGGATCATCAGGTTTCCGTCGTAGGTCGTGTCCCAGGGCCGATAGGGAAGGGTTTCCGGTTGCAACTGGCAATAGACCGTGAAGATGCCGGGCCCGTCTTCCAGGACTTGCAGACGGTGCAGGTAGGAAGGACGGACATGCCCCTGGAACATCCCGAAAGTCAGCCGGGGATGGATGTCGGAGATGATCGTCCCTTCGTAGGAACGGCCGTCTTCGCACCGGACACGGCCCGGCTCGATGGCCGTTACGGCGCATCGGGTCCGGATTTCTCCGCGGATCTGTCCCGCGAGGCGATCGACGATCCAATCGCCCGCAGGAAGCCGCCAGGAGCCTTCCCGGTAGGGGTCCATCACGTGGACATATTCTTCTTCCGTCGCTTCCGGGGAGGAGAGCCGCAGTGCGTTTCCGATCGGGTACGACAGCTCCGGGAGGCGGTGTGAAACGCCGTCCAGGACAATCTCGTCGGTTTCCTCCACCCGTTCCCAGGGAAGGTCCATGAGTCCCAGCGGCCGGAAAATCCGCTCCAGCGGCCCGCCTTTCTCCAGGCCGGCAACGGAATGGAAGCCGGTATTGAACCGGAGGCCTTCACGGGTGAAAGTCTGCAGGCAGCCGCCGGGCTTGGCCCCTTTCTCCAGGACGGTGACATGATAGCCCGCCCGGGACAGGATGACGCCCGAGAGGAGGCCGCCGAGCCCAGCCCCTATGACCACGGCTTCAGACATTCCGGACGATAAGCGTGGAATTGGTGCCGCCGAAACCGAAGGAATTGGACAGGAAAGTATCGAACTGATGCTCAATAGTTTCCGCAGGAATCCACAGCTTTTCCGAATCCTCATCCGGGTGCTCGAAGTTGATGTTTCCGGCGATGAAACCGCCCTGCATCATCAGGATGGAATAGACGATCTCGCTGGCGCCGGCCATCCACATCTCATGTCCGGTCTGGCTCTTGGTCGATGTCACCGGCACGGTGCGTTCGCCGAATACGCGGGCGATGGCCTTGGCCTCGTTCGCGTCGCCGACGTGGGTGGAAGTGGCATGGGCATTGACATATCCGATCTCCCGGAGGTCGATGCCGGCGCGCCGGATGGCCATTTCGAGGGACCGGGCCGGACCGTCCACATTGGGGGAGGAGATATGGTCGCCGTTGGCGGAAAAGCCGTAGCCGAGGACTTCGGCCAGGATGGGAGCGCCCCGCCGCCGAGCCGATTCGTAACTTTCCAGAATCACCGTCGCCGCGCCTCCGCCGGGAACAAGACCGTCGCGGTCGCGGTCGAAGGGCCGGCTGGCCTTCGTGGGTTCGTCTTCCCGGGTTGAGAAGGCGGAAATGCCGTCGAATGATCCGGTTGCGGCCGGATTGACCTCCTGCGCACCGCCGCAGACGACCATTTTCTGGAGGCCGTTCTGGATCAGCAGGGCACCGAGGCCGATGGCGTGGGATCCGCTGGCGCAGGCCCCCGAAACGGTGAGGTTGATGCCTTTGAGATGGAAGATGACCCCGAGGTTCATCGTCACGGTGGAGTTCATGGACTGGAAAATGGCCCCGGACCCGCACAGCATCGTGTCCTTCTTCTCCACGATCTTGGAGATGGACTTGTACACGGCGTCCGCCGTACTGTCGTTCCCGTACAGCAGTCCCACTTCGTGACTGTCCAGATAATCCTGGTCGATGCCGGCCTGCTTCAGGGCGTCCCGCGTAGCGCAGTAGGCATACTGGGCCGGCTCGGGCATATAAACGCGTTGGGAACGAGGCAGTTCCTTTTTCAGATCCGGCTGGGGGAGCAGGGCGGTCAATCCCGACCGGAACCCCATCTCCTTCCGCAGGGGATCCAGCACGATGCCGGACTTCCCCCTGTACAGGGACTCCCGGACTGTTTCCAAGTCCGTTCCCAGGCAGGACCAGATGCCCATTCCCGTTATGACGACTCTTTGCATGTATCCAATTTAAATCTTTACAAAATTACGCATTTTTTACCTAACTTTGCGGCTGAAACGAAACGAACTTGACAAGATGAAAATCATGAAGTTTGGCGGCACCTCCGTTGGAACCGCCAGCCGTATGCAACATGTCGCGGAGCTGGTTTCCGCCGCCGGACAGAATCTCGTCGTGCTGTCCGCCATGTCCGGTACCACGAATACGCTCGTGGAGATTTCCGGTTACCTGTACAACCACAATGCCGAGGGCGCGCGGGACACCATCAGCCGCCTGGAAGGGAAGTACCTGAAAGTCATCAAGGAGCTCTATGCCACCGAGGAATATGCGGAAAAGGCGCGGACCTTCGTCCACGAAACCTTCTCCTACCTCGGGACCTTCGCCAAGCAGCTCTTTGGCCCCGTGCAGGAGAAGATTATCCTGGCGCAGGGTGAACTCCTGTCCACGCACCTGATGTACTGGTACATGCTGGAGAAGGGAATTGGCGTGGAACTCCTCCCGGCGCTGGACTTCATGCGGACCGATATCCAGGGCGAGCCCGACGCGGACTACATCCGGGAACACCTGTCGGCGCTCATCGCCGCCCATCCTGAAGCGCAACTGTATCTGACACAGGGATATATCTGCCGGAATGCCCATGACGAGGTGGACAATCTCCAGCGGGGCGGTTCTGATTATACGGCTTCCCTCGTGGGAGCGGCGCTCGGCGCGGAGGAGATCCAGATCTGGACCGACATCGACGGAATGCATAACAACGACCCGCGCGTCGTGAAGGATACGGAAGCGGTCCGGCACCTGCACTTCGAGGAAGCGGCCGAGCTGGCCTATTTCGGGGCCAAGATCCTGCATCCGACCTGCATCCAGCCGGCCCGGTATGCCAATATTCCGGTCCGTCTGCTGAATACCATGGAACCGGAAGCTCCCGGCACCCTCATCAACAACGTTCCCGAGCCCGGCACCATCAAGGCCGTGGCGGCGAAGGACAACATCGTTGCGATCAAGATCAAGTCCTCCCGGATGCTCCTGGCGCACGGTTTCCTGCGCAAAGTGTTCGAAATCTTCGAGAGTTACCGCACTCCCATCGACATGATCTGCACTTCCGAGGTGGGCGTTTCCATGTCCATCGACGATACCCGCTACCTGGGCGAGATCGTCCACGACCTCAAGAAGTACGGGACGGTGACTGTGGACCTGGACATGTGCATCATCTGCGTGGTGGGTGACATGGACTGGGAGAACGTGGGTTTCGAGTCCAAGGCCCTCAGCGCCATGAAGGACATTCCCGTGCGGATGGTCTCCTACGGCGGCAGCAACTATAACATCTCCTTCCTCATCAAGGAGGAAGACAAGGAAGCTGCCCTCCGGGCCCTCAGCGCCAGCCTGTTCGCGAAATGATGAAGGGGGACTTCCCGGTAGGGGAGTTCGCGGAGAAGAAGACACCGTTCTATTTCTACGACCTGCCTCTGCTGGAGCGGACCCTGGATACGGTCCGCCGTGAAATCAAGGACCGGCCTCTCTGGAAGGTCCATTATGCCGTCAAGGCCAATGCCAATCCGGAAATCCTCCGGCGGATCGCCGCTGCGGGATTTGGTGCCGACTGCGTAAGCGGCGGTGAAGTCCGGATGGCGTACGAAGCCGGCTTTGCCCCGGAAACCATCGTCTATGCGGGTGTGGGCAAGAGCGATGACGAAATCGCCTATGCCCTGGAACTGGGCATTGCCCGTTTCAATGTGGAGTCGTCGGCGGAACTCCTTGTCATCGAGGAGATTGCGGCTCGGATGGGAAAAGTCGCGCCCGTGAGTCTCCGGGTGAATCCCGACATCGGCGCCCATACCCATGCGAACATTACGACCGGCCTGGCGGAGAACAAGTTCGGCATCTACCACGCGACCCTCCCGGAGGTGATCCGGCTGGCCCTGGGATGCCCGCACGTCAGGTTCTGCGGCCTCCATTTCCACATCGGCTCCCAGATCCTGGATATGTCCGATTTCGTGGCTTTGTGCAACCGGATCAACGGCCTTATGGACACACTGCAGCGGCAGGGACTTCCGGTCGGCGACCTGAATGTGGGCGGCGGTCTGGGCATCAATTACGAGCACCCGAACCATCTGCCGATCGCGGATTTCCACAGCTATTTCGCTACCTTCAAACGGCACCTGCAACTGCGTCATGGTCAGCAGCTTCACTTTGAACTGGGCCGGAGCATCGTAGCTCCTTGCGGAACCCTCATCTGCCGGGTCCTGTATGTGAAACAAGGGACCTTCCGCCAGTTCGCCATTGTCGATGGCAGCATGACGGAACTCATCCGTCCCGCCCTGTATCATGCCTATCACCGGATCGAAAACCTGACTTCCGACGAGCCGGAGCAACTGTATGATGTCGTCGGCCCCGTGTGCGAAAGTTCCGATGTCTTTGCCAAGGGCGTTTCGCTGGACGCCTGCCGCCGCGGCGATTTCATCGCCATCCGCAGCGCCGGCGCCTATGGCGAATCCATGGCCTCGACCTACAACGGCCGCCCGCTTCCGGGAGCGTTCTTCTTTGAATAAACCGGATTAATCCGTAACTTTGTCTTCTTATGAAGACGAAAGTGAATCTTAGTGGGCCCAAGGGGCGGATCTCGGCTCTGCTCCAGCAGCCCGCGTTGGCGGAGGGGCAGAAGTGTCCGCTCGTGATCCTGATGCATGGTTTCATGGCCAACAAGGCCCTGCAGCCGCTGAAGGGCATTGCCCAGGCGTTGGAGGCCGAGGGCATCGCCTCCCTCCGCTTCGACTTCGACGGTCATGGACGGAGCGACGGCAGGTTCTGCGAGATGACGGTCCTGACGGAGATCGAGGATGCCAAGGTGGTGTTCGCCTATGCGAAGACGCTGGATTTCGTGAGCAAGATCGCTTTCCTGGGGCACTCCCAGGGCGGTGTCGTGTCCGGCATGCTGGCCGGTGAACTGGGTGCTGGCGAAGTGACGGCCCTGGTGCAGCTGGCTCCGGCGGCGGTCCTGAAGGACGACGCCTTGAACGGTGTCCTGATGGGCAAGACCTATAATCCAGCGAATCCCCCCGAGAAACTCCGCGTGTTCTTCCATACGGTGGGGAAATGCTATTTCCAGGTTGCCCAGAAGCTTCCCATTTATGAGACTTCCGCGAAATACGACGGTCCGGTGTGCCTGATCCATGGCACGGAGGACAAGATCGTCCCATACCGCTATAGCGAGCAGTATGATTCGGTGTACAAAAACAGCGTCCTGCATATCCTGGAGGGCGAGAATCACTTCCTGTCCAAACGCCGTCCCGAAGTCATTTCCCTTTCCGTCAGTTTCCTGAAAGACAAGTTGAAATGAATCTTTTCCCGGAAATAGAGAAGGCCTATACCAAAGACCGCCTCTCCGCGCGGGAGGCCCAGCGCCTCGCGCAGTACATCGCCTTCGGGCCCATCGTGTTCCAGGCCAGCCGGCTGATGATCAAGTTCGGCATCCTGGAGCGGCTCCGCGACCGGGAGATGACGCTCCCCGAAATCGCGGAGGCCGCCGGGCTTTCGGAATATGCGGCCAAGGTGCTCCTGGAGGCCTCGCTCTCCATCGGCACGGTCCTCGTCGATACGGAAACGGACCGTTACTCCCTTTCCAAGACGGGCTGGTTCCTCCTGAACGACCCTTCGACGCGCGTGAACCTGGATTTCAACCAGGACGTGAATTATGAGGGCTTCTTCCATCTGGAGGAGGCACTGCTGGAGGGAAAACCGGCCGGCCTGGCCCATTTCGGTGACTGGCCCACGCTGTATGAGGGCCTTTCCTCCCTGCCGGAGCAGGTGAAGAAAAGCTGGTTTGGTTTCGATCATTTCTATTCCGACCATTCCTTCGACGAGGCGCTGGAGATTGTCTTCCAGTATCATCCCCGGCGGATCATGGACGTGGGCGGCAATACGGGCCGATGGGCCCTCCGCTGCGTGGAATATGATCCCGAGGTGCGGGTGACGATCGTGGACCTGCCGCAGCAGCTCGCGATGATGCGGGAGCAGACGGCCGGAAAACCCGGTGTCGACCGCATCGACGGGTATGCCATGGACATGCTGGATCCGGCTTCCCGTTTCCCGGAAGACCTTCATCCCGACCTGATCTGGATGAGCCAGTTCCTGGATTGCTTCAGCGAAACGGAGATTGTGAGCATCCTGCAGCGGACAGCGGCCGTGATGGGACCGGATTCACGCCTGGCCATCATGGAGACATTCTGGGACCGCCAGAAGTTCGAGCCGGCCTCCTTCTGCCTCACGATGACGAGCCTGTACTTCACCGTAATGGCCAACGGCAATTCCAAGATGTATCACTCCGATGACATGACGCGCCTGGTGGAACAGGCTGGCCTGCAGGTGGAAACGATCCACGACGGACTGGGCCAGGGACACAGCATCATGATTTGTAAACGTAAATAAGACTATGGATATCAATGAAATAAATGAGAAGGTGGACGCCTTCCTCGTGGATGAGCTGGAAATCGAACCGGACAAGATTTCGGACGATGCCCGCCTGAAGGAGGATCTCGGGATCGACAGCCTGGAAGTGGTGGATGTCATTGTCCTCGTGGAGGAAGAGTTCGGCTTCAAGATGCGTCCGGAGCAGTTCAGGGACCTGAAGACCTACGGACAGTTCTGCCAGTTCATCTACGACCGGCTTGCCTGAGTACATGCATACCGGCTGGCAGGGGACGACGGACGGGACTCCCTGGATGCAGCGTGCGCTCATCCGGCTGTTCCGTGTCCTTCCCCTGGGTGTGCTGTATGCTGTCATGGCCCTGGTCATCCCTTTCTACATGCTGTTCGGGAAGGGATTCGGGGCATCCTACGGTTTTTATCGGAAACGCCTGGGATATGGTCTGTTGAAATCCTTTGTCCATGTCTATCTGAACGAGTACTCCTTCGGCCAAGTGGTCCTGGACCGCTTCGCCGCCTATGCCGGAAAGGTTTTCCGGATGAACGTTCCCCGGATGGATCTGTTCGACGGGCTTTGCGCAGGAAAGGAAGGGTTCGTGCAGCTGAGTTCCCATGTGGGGAATTACGAGATGGTGGGCTATACGCTCAAGTCGCCCAAGCGCCTGAATGCGCTGGTGTTCGGCGGCGAGACGGCCACCGTCATGCAAAACCGGGCCCAGCTGTTCGGACAGACGAATGTCCGGATGGTTCCGGTGGCGGAGGACCTGTCCCATATCTTTACGCTGAACAATGCGCTGGCGGACGGGGAGATCGCCAGTCTTCCCGGTGACCGCGTGTTCGGTTCGCAGAAGGCCGTGGAATGCCTCTTCTTCGGCGAAAAAGCCAAGTTCCCGGCCGGACCGTTCATCCTGGCCGTGCAGCGGCAGGTGCCGGTCCTGACGGTCTTTGTGATGAAGGAGAAGACGCGGGAATACAAGGTCATGTTGGAAGTGGAGCCCGCTCCGGAGCAGGGAACGAAACAAGAACGCATCCAGACCCTGGCCGATGCCTATGCCCGTCGGCTGGAAGAGGTCGTGCGCCTGTATCCCGACCAGTGGTATAACTTTTACGATTTCTGGAAATGACCTCCTTTGCCGATATCGACATCCGCGGGATCCTTCCCCAGCGCGAACCGTTCCTGTTCGTGGACCGGCTCCTGCATTATGACGATGGGGAGACGGTGACGGCTTTTACGGTTCCGGAAGGCCATCTGCTGGTGGAGGACGGGAAACTGACGACATCCGGCGTGTTGGAGAATATGGCGCAGTCGAGCGCCGCCCGCATTGGATACCTGAGCAAATACATCCTGCATATCCCTGTGCGGGTGGGGTATATCGGCGCGATCCGGAAGTTCCGGCTGCATCGGCAACCGGCCGTCGGAGAGACGTTGGAGACGAAAATCCTCCTCCGGGAGGACGTATTCGGCATTTCTTTGGTGGATGCTGTCGTGCAGGTGGGGAACGAGATCATCGCGGAAGGGTCCTTGAAAACGGCTTTGGGAGAAAAGGAAGCGGAATGAAGAAAGTCATTTGCATGGGGGAAAGCATCCTCTCTCCGCTGGGTGAGACGGTGACGGAGAACTTCGAAGCGGTGCTTCGGGGGGAATCGGCCCTGCAGCTGCATGAGGGAACTTTCGGTGTCAAAGAGCCCTTCGTGGGTTCACTGATGGACCGCGCCCGGTGGCAGGTTGCCGGCCGATCCTTCTTTGATTCGATCGTCGTGGAAGCGGCCCGGCGGGCCGTGGAAGCTGCCGGCATCGACCCGGCCAGTCCCCGGACGGCGTTCGTCCTCTCTTCCATCAAAGGAAATATAGAACATATTGGCACGCAGGACGTTACCCTGGCTGCATCTGCCCGGAAACTGGTGGATGCCTTCGGCAATCTGAATCCGCCGGTGGTGGTATCCAACGCTTGCATTTCCGGATTGGCCGCCTTGCTGCAGGGACGTCGGATGCTCCTAGGCGGTGGTTTAGACCACGTTGTCGTGGTTGGTGCGGAGGTTCAGTCGCGTTTCATCGTGACGGGTTTCCAATCCCTGAAGGCCCTTTCGGAAGCCCCCTGCAAACCCTTCGACGCCCATCGGGACGGACTGAACCTCGGAGAAGCCGCAGCTGCCGTCGTCCTCGGATTCGGGGATACGGGCTGGGAACTCGTGGACGGTGCGGTCCGGAATGATGCGAACCATATCTCGGGCCCTTCGCGGACGGGCGAGGGGAGCTATAAAGCCCTGCGCTATGTGCTCCGCCATATTGCGCCGGAGGAACTCGCCTTTGTCAATGTCCACGGAACTTCCACCCTTTATAACGACGAGATGGAGTCCATCGCCATCGACCGGGCCGGTCTCATCGATGTTCCGGTCAATGCCCTGAAGGGGTATTTCGGCCATACGATGGGCGCGGCGGGCATCCTGGAGTCCATCCTGTCCATGCGGGCGGTGGATGCCGGCATCGTCCTGCCCACCCGCGGCTTCACGGAACTAGGCGTCAGCCGCCCGGTGAAAGTATCGGCCGAGGCCGGTGTCACGGACCGGAAGGCCTTCGTGAAGCTTCTCTCCGGTTTTGGCGGGGTGAATGGGGTGCTGCTCTTCAGAAAAGGAGGTCCGACATGCTGACAATCAAGCAATTTGCCTCGATTCCGGCGGGTACGGACCTGACGGCTTTGTACCGGGCCCGGGTGGGGGATTACCCCAAGTTCTTCAAGATGGATACGGCCTGCAAGCTGGGTTTTCTCCTGGCCGAAGAGTTGGCCGACGAGCCTCGGTTCACTCCCCGGGAGGACCGGGCCGTGCTGATGTTCAGCACGCACGGCTGCCTGTGCAATGACCGGCACTATGAGGAGACGGTGCAGGATTTCCCTTCGCCCGCCCTCTTCGTCTATACCCTTCCCAACATCATCACGGGGGAGATCGCCATCCGGAACAAGTATGCGGGGGAAACCTCGGCCTATGTTTTGGAGCGTTTCGACCCGGCCGTTTTCGCCGGCCTCGTGGAACAGGCGTTCCAGGACGGGGTGACCGCATCGGCCCTCTGCGGCTGGGTGGATTGCCGTGCCGATGACGATTTTACCGCCTTTGCGTTCCTGGTGGAGCGGGACGGCGACGGAAAAGCATTCAATACAGAGAACATATATGGAATCCTTGATCAATGAAATCAAACTGAAGCTCATCGACGCCCTGAACCTGGACGGGATGACGCCGGAGGATATCGACAATGACGCCCCGCTGTTCGGGGACGAGGGCCTGGGACTCGACTCCATCGACGTCCTGGAACTGATCGTGCTGCTGGAGCGCAACTACGGCATCCGGCTGGCCAGCCCGCAGGAAGGCAAGAAGGTCTTCCAGAGCGTCGCCGTCATGGCGGACTATGTCGCCGCGAACCGGACCAAATAGGTGGATCCGGTCCTCCATATCACCGGCGCCGGTGTCGTCAGCGCCATCGGGTGCGGCCAGGAAGAGACCCTGGACGCGCTCCGGAAAGGGGTGGCCGGCATCGCTCCCGTGCAGTATCTGCAGACGGAGGAACGACGCTTCCCGGTTGGGGAAGTCAAGGCCACGAATGAGGAACTTGCTGTCCGGTGCGGAGCTGCGGAAGGGCTTTCCCGGACTTCGCTTCTGGGCATTGTCGCTTTGCAGGAGGCTTTGCAACAAGCTGGTCTGAAAGACCTTGCGGGCGTTCCTCTCATCGGTGGGACGACCGTTGGCGGCATGGACCTGACGGAACGGATCTTTCCGGCCTATTCCCGGCTGCACGACTGCGGCGCTTCCACGGATGCCATCGCCGACCATTTCGGCGGGGCGCCTTTTGCAACGACACTCTCCACGGCTTGCTCCTCTGCGGCCAATGCCATTATTTTCGGCGCGAATCTGATCCGCAGCGGCCGGGCCGACATCGTGGCGGTGGGCGGCAGCGAATGCCTGTCGGATTTCCACCTGCACGGGTTCGGCTCCCTGATGATCCTGGATGAAGCCCCGTGCCGTCCATTCGATGACACCCGCGCCGGCTTGAACCTGGGGGAGGGTGCCGCCTTCCTGATCCTGGAGTCCGAGGCTTCGATGAAACGCCGTGGGGCTCGGTCCCTGGGCGTTTTGAGCGGCTTCGGCAATGCCTGCGACGCTTTCCATCAGACGGCTTCCTCCGAAAACGGCGAGGGTGCTTTCCTCGCCATGCAAAAGGCTCTGGCGATGGCCGGGCTGCGCCCGCAGGACATCGGCTATGTCAATGCGCACGGCACCGGGACGCCCAACAATGACGCTTCGGAGAGTGCGGCGCTGCGGCGTGTTTTCGGGGATTCCCTGCCGCCGGTTTCTTCCACCAAGGCCTTCACCGGCCATACCACCAGCGCTTCCGGCAGCATCGAGGCCGTTTTCTGTCTCCTGGCTTTGCGGGAGGGATTCATCCCGCCGCAGCTGAATTGGAAGGAGGCCGATCCGGCCTGTATCCTCCCTTCCGCCGGGGGAGAGGCACACCTGGAACATGTCCTGTGCAATGCCTTCGGTTTCGGCGGAAACGATTCATCCATCCTGCTTTCCCATGCGTAAGGTCTATCTCCATTCCCGTTGTGAACTCCTGCCCGGCGATCCGGAACCGGACTGGCGGAGCGTGTTCTCTGTGATGGAAGCCCGTCGGATGGGCCGGCTGCTCAAACGGGCCGTCTGGACCTCGTCCGAAGCGTTGAGGCAGGCCGGGATCGACGTCCCGGATGCCGTCATTATCGGCACGGACTTCGGGTGCATTGACAATTCCGAACACTTCCTGAAAGCGGTCAAGGGCATGGACGACGCCCCCTTGAAGCCGACGCATTTCATGCAGTCCACCCACAATACCATCGCCTCCCTGATCGCCATCCGGCTGGGCTGTCACGGATACAACGCCACCTATTCGCACCGCGGCCGCTCCTACGAAAGCGCCCTCGAGGACGCCTGGATGCAGATCGCCCTCGGCGACATCGACACCGCCCTCGTCGGCTGGTTCGACGAACTCACCCCGCTCCTCGCGGACAGCCTCGCCGCTCAGGGCATCGACCCGAAAGAACACGCCCTCGCGGTGGTACTTTCGTCCAACCCCGAGGGCGCGAGGGAAGAACTCTCCTTATAACCTCAGTTCTCGTCAGTCATTTCGTCCAAACGAGGCCCCTTTGTCATTTCGACCAAGGCCGAAGGCCGCGTGGAGAAATCTGTCCGGTGTATCGCCAAACTGCCGCACGCGAGAAGCCTTCCCGTGCGCTGTGTGACTGCTTGTAAGCCTCCGATAAAGTACGTCTATTAAGGCTGCCGGGTAGTGGTTACTTTTGCATCAAAGACTAAAAGCCATGATGACAAAGGAAGAGGTCGCCCAGGTGATTGCCTACTGCGACGAGAACAAGATCAGTTATAAACAGCGCCTGGCGGAACTCGGGATCAACCCATGGAACTTTTATGATGCCAAACGCAAATATGCTCCGAAGCAGGAAGGAGAGAGCAGTGGAGAGTTCCTTCAGCTTGTGCCTGGAGGATCATTCCTACCCAATCCAATCAAGCCATCCCGGTCCCGCAGCAGCAGGCAGAAAGACTCAGCGCAGGGTGCGGTTGCAGTGAGCATCGAACTGAAGACGCCAACCGGTACGATGATGCGGATCAGCGGCAACCTGACCGGCCGCGAGTTGAAGGAAATCATCATAGCGTCATCCACCCATGTTTAACCTGGAGCGCGGACTTCGGTACTGGCTCTACAGCGAGCCGACGGACATGCGGAAGAGCTTCCATACGTTGAGCGGTCTGGTCCGGAACAAGATAGGCGGTGACCCGATGAATGGAGACGTGTACATCTTCGTGAACAAGCGCAGGAACAGGATCAAGTTGCTGCACTACGAGACTGGCGGGATGGTCATCTACGCAAAGATGCTGTGATCCTCCAGTTCGAGAAGTGGATGTACGAGACTGTGACCAGGACATCACAGAACAGCCGCATCGGGAAGGCCATCAGCTACACGTTGCCCCTGCTGCCGAGGTTGAGCCGCTACGTGAACGACGGCCGCTTCTGCATCGACAACAACCTTGTGGAGAACGCCATCAGGCCGCAGGCCCTGGGCCGGAAGAACTTCCTGTTCTGTGGAAACCACGATGCTGCAATACGTGCTGCCATCGTATACTCCCTGGTGGACAGTTGCAAGGCCCTGGACGTGGACCCGCGTGAATGGATGGAGGATGTCCTGCTCCGGATCCCCGGTAACGAGAACAACCGCGAAGCCCTCCGTGAACTCCTGCCAGACAGGTGGGCAAAACAAACCAACTAGAATCAACTTGACTCAACTTGGAGCAACTTGGCCAAGTTGCCTCCAACTAAAAATCAAACGGTCAAGACGTCTTTAATCGGATGCTTACTTTGATTCCGCGCGACTTTTTTTACCCAAAACTCTGTATTCGTCTTTGGAACAGTGAATTCCTTGCACCCCTTATGCACATGCCAGAAGCAGCCGTGGACAAAGACTACGGTCCTGTGCTTGGGTAGCACGATGTCCGGAGATCCAGGGAGGTTCTTGACGTTCACACGATACCGGAATCCACGGTGCCATAGGGCGCGGCGCAAGGCAATCTCCGGCTTCGTGTTCACGGAGCGGATATGCGACATCAACTCGGATCTCTCCTCTTTTGAAAGCCTGTCTGCCATTGTTTTGGGTGAATGTAAATGCAAAGTTAAAAAAACTTTCTGGCAGTTCCGTTCAAAAGAATTCACTACGCCCAAACGGGGTAAACCCCTACGCCAAACCTCTTGCATTAACGTCTGATTATGTGTAACTTAATGGTGTAAGCCTAAACACAGACTCAGCTATGAAGATCCTCATCGACAACGGTCACGGCCGAGAGACGCCGGGCAAGCGCAGCCCCGACGGCCGCCTCCTGGAATACGCCCAGAACCGCCTCCTCGCCCGCGGCATCGTGGACGGCCTCACCGCACGGGGCCTCGACGCAACCCTCCTCGTCCCCGACCACACCGACATCCCCCCCTTCCCGAGCGCTGCCGCCGCGTGAACCAGTGGTGCCGCCAGCTGGGCAAAGACAACGTCCTCCTCATCTCCATCCACTGCAACGCCGGTCCCGGCAAAGACTGGACCACCGCCCGCGGCTGTTGCGCCTACACCACCCGTGGAGGCACCCGGGCCGATGCCCTCGCCACCTCCCTCTACACTGCCGCTCGCCACCATCTCTCCGGCCACCGCCTCTGCACCGACTACACCGACGCCGACCCCGACCAGGAGGCCGACTTCTACCTCCTCCGCCACACCTCCTGCCCCGCCGTCCTCACCGAAAACCTCTTCATGGACAACCCCGCTGACAGCGCCTTCCTCCTCAGCCCCGAAGGCCAACAATCCCTTGTTGACCTCCACGTCGATGGCATCACCACCTACCTCTCCACCCTTTAACGCAGAATGCCCGGCACCGCCGAGCATTTTCGCATCTCTTGTCCACCACTGTTCACCCTGTCCATTCCGTCCACCGGAGTCCAAGGTGGACAGAATAGTTTTACTAATATGACATTCTTTCCTCTCCGCGAAAATTGGCTTCGCGTTGTTGAAATATCTTTGCACCATGAAAAACAGCACCGTTCTACGTTGGCAGACAAAATGGCAGAAGAAAGTGATAGGAACGGTATTTGATTTTGAAGCTGCGAAGGTTATCGCAGATAACCATAAACAAATAAAAATTAAAGTTTTATGACAAATTTTGAAATCAAGGCCCTCATCGAAGGTGCCTATGCTCAGACCCCTACTCTTCCTGGGTTCTGGCTCAAGTATGACGAGTTCCGCGAGAAGTTCAACGAACTCATTGCCTCCCGTAGCGACATCCCTGTTGATGTCGAAAAAGTTCTCTCGGAGCTATATCCTGATTCTTCCTTCATGGATCAGTATCAGTTGCAAGGTTCGGAAGACGTCTTCCGCGCTTTTCGGATTGCTCCCAATAAGTTGGTCATCCAGAGAGATCTGAAAAAACAGATTGAAGCGATCTTACGCGAAGCCACTGGTGACTCTGATGGTTGGAAGAACTTCGCCGTGATTGGAGCCAAGGGGCTCAAACCAGAGATTCTTGCGATGGGCTTTATTGGCATCCGTCAGGCAGTGGAATGTTTGTTCCGCGGTCGTTTTGAATTTCGTTCAGGAGATCCGACCCAACATGAAGCGCCTGTGCTTATAAGAGATAAGAAAGAGATTAGCACACCATCGGAGTCCACGTCTGCTTTTTCTGGAGTTAAACAAGAACGTGTAAGAAAAAACCCGAAACAGGGTTCTTTTATTGGGGATGCCATAGATGCCTTTGCTTATTTCCCTCGTCCCAAGAATTCTACCACCTATGGCTGGGACGCGGCCATCAACGAACTTGCGACTAACCTTGCCCTTGAGGAAAGGTGGTACTATTCTGAAGAGGACAAGCAAAAGAAGCCCATCCTCAAGAATTACTTAAGCTATACGTTCGAGCGCCTCCAGTTTGAGGACGCTGAAGAAACACGTAAAGCCTCCGAGGAGAATCGAGATGCCGTCCTCAAGATACTCGCTAACGAAGAGCATGCACTGTTCAATACAGGACTGGTCAACAACATTTATGAGCCCATCTATGCCTTCTTCAAGAAGAACGATGGTTCGAATCCGGCAGTTACCCAACCTTGGATATTCATTGCGTTCGGAACAGCGAACAGCTACTACCAGAATATCATAACTGATTTCCCTTACCGCCCCAAGAGGGCCCAGTATTTCACGGACTCCAGTGATCTCTTCTACGACACGAATGCCGCCGTCCCAACACTAAACTGGGAGCACTTCATCAAGGACAACATAGAGCGGCTTCCTCTCGGCTTCGTGAAAAAAGGTGCACCTGAAGGTTATCTTTTCTATGATGATCCTGATTCTCTGCCCCGGCCCCAGCGTCTGGCTTATTTCAAAAAAATGGCTGATGACATCTTCGCGGATGATGACTGGATGCAGTTCTTGACAACAAGATTCAAAAATGCCTTGAATATCACACTCAGCCGTGTCGCATGGAACTATAAGACTGCCATCCCTGTGTATTATGTGGAAAAACATCAGCTCTCTCTGTTGCTCCCGTTAGCGCTTGAGAAAAAGGACGTCATTGATGTAGCCCTTGTGGTCGAGCACAAGGTCAACAAGGAGAAGAAAATTAACAACTACGTTGGCAGGACGATATTCACCTTACAGATGGCGTATTCGAACGCTCGCTTAATAACACGTCCAGACAGCGATTGGCTTATGGCGGACATGAATCCAGGTAAATAATCCCAGCTGTATATTTGAGAGCCTCGTCAGGAATGACGGGGCTCTTTGCGAAGATACGTTTCGCAAAATATCCGTATCTTTGTCTCCGTAACCAATTAGAAGCACTATGCCAGCAAACAAAAACGCCGTCGTAAGATATATTATCCTGGATAGGATGCTGTCGGACCAGCATCATTACTACACTCGCACCCAGTTGTTGAATGCAGTGAACGATTCTCTCAAAGGCATTGACGAAGCCCTACAGGTCAGCAAGCGTACAATAGAAATGGACTTGAGGGATATGGAGGACATTTTCCAGATAGACCTTGATGAGAGCAAGGTCATCAACGGAAAGAAAGTTATTCGGTATGCCGATCAGACGAGATCCATCTTCTCAAAACCACTATCGGACGATGAAAAAATGCTTCTCAATGAAGTGTTAAGTACACTTGGTCAGTTCTCAGGACTGGATAACTTTGTGTGGCTGGATGACCTGAAGACAAAGCTGGGGAATCAGCTATCCTTCGGTGGTAGTGAGTTTGACGCTGGGAATGGTGCCCCGCAGAGAAAAGTTATTAGTTTCAGTTCAAACGAATTCCTTCAGAACAAGGAGTATTTAGGGTGGTTCTTCTCTGCCATAACCAACAAGAAGGTTGTCTCTATCACATACCGAAAATTTGATGCTGAAAAAGCACAGGAAATCATCGCCTACCCTTATATGCTTAAACAGTATCGGGACAGATGGTACCTGTTGTGCACTCCCACCTGCGACAAGAAACTGCCATACAACCCGCATTTCATTGCCAATATTCCGCTGGACAGGATTGAGGCTTATGAGGAAATACAGAATATTCCTTATGTGGAGTGCCAGGTTGATATCGACGAACTCTTTGATGACATCGTGGGCGTAACATATTACTGGGACAAACCCGTAGAACACGTTATATTCGCAGTTCACAAGTCATCCGCCAACTATATTCGCACAAAGCCAATTCATCCATATCAGGCCGAATTGTCAAAGGAGGACCAGGCCGAACTACGCCGAGAGAACCCCAAACTGGAAGATTATTCCTTTTTCTCCCTAGATTGTAAGTTAAACTACGAACTGTCCTCGTTATTCAGAAGCTATGGTCCCAGCTTAATCGTCCTCTCTCCTAACACTTTACGGGAGGAGATGAAAGGGAACGCTAGAAGGCAGATTGAGTTATATTCATAGTTTTACTATAGGCTCAAGCCTGAGCTGCAGATACTTACGCCCAAGGGTCGAGGTACTCTTCATTTCCTCCAGAAGTTTTGATACTACCATTCTCATCAAATGAAGGAGCCTGATCTTCTTCAATGGGGTGACATGTTAAGCAGCGCAATTCATGGTTCCCCGCCCTATCAACATAATCAGTTTTCTGTGTTCCACATTGCGGACAAAAAACCATATTTAGTTCTTTGTGTCCTTTTCCTGCATTTCGTGATATAAAGGCCGGAATATGTCTTCCTTGGCGTTGATACTTCAGCGCCATAGATTCGAAAAACTTATTTGAACAACACGAATTACATGTCGGACAAATATACAACCCATTAGGACATTGTTTTGTTTCCCTTGAATCAATGATTCCTTTCTTACAGTCGTAACAATAATTAAGATAGACTTCTTTATTGTACTCAGAACAGGCAGGCAAAAGACATTTGAAACGGGTATGTCCCTTTGGTTGAGCGGGAAACAGAATGTGCCCACATTCACGGCATGTTAGCCTCTTATAGAAACGAATTGCTTTATTAATCTGGTTCACAAACTGGTTGTATACCTGATTAGGAATAAAACCGGCCTCTGTCTCCTCCAAGACATTATATCCGATTATCTCCAGAATATGGATAAGAGACAACTCTTTCCATTCAGGCTCCTTTTTTATGCTGGTCAAGAAGCACATATCACCTTGACAATAGGAACATTTACGACCAGTAAGCAGATTGGGTTCGTCGGCAAGTTCTGGGGCACAATAAATCTCTCTTTCGCGATAATAGTGCTTTATCTTCTTTACGAAGCATTCCGGGCTCTTTTCGCTGCGACCATATTGAGAGTCAGTTTGTGCACGTTCATAAAGTGCTTGTTCATAATCGCACTCGAGAGTTTCTCCAAATAGTTCAATCAGACGATTCTTGACACGCTCCTTAACTACGGCTTCATCCACGCCCGGCGGGATTCCAATACGCGAGGACTCGTTTATGACCGCCTTCATTCTAATAGGGCATGCAAACAATCTGACTATTTCAACATTGAATCGGTCAGAAATGAATGGGGTTTTCGTTTCATAATGATCAACCAGATACTGCTCTATGGACTCATATGTGAGGGCCTCCTTGAGTAACTCAGGAGTGAAATACGTGTATTGATACTCTTCGACATCATCAAGAAGAGAGAGTTCATAGATGTCGTCATTATTCTTCAATCGCCATCCATCTTCAGACGTTCTGATGGTCCGGATTATCGGTGCGCCAGTAATAGGATCTCGCTTAATACTCCCAAGTTTCTCATCGATATCAACTATCTCAACATTGTGAGTTATTTGTTCACAATAATGCGATAGCACTTTATTGATTATCTCTTCTGTTTTGTGACCTTCAATTTCATATGCTGAACCATTCAGCATATTCGAGGAAATGATGAGGTCGCATTTTGACAGGTCAACAAATTGCTTAATGAAGCTAAGGTCATCATCACTACGTCCTCTCCAAAGGTTGTCCCAGACACTTTCATAGTGGTATCTAGGTTTCTTTGAATCAGAAAAATGTGAATACTCTCCAGTCTGGCTGTCAAAACCGAGTTTTACTATAGAATGATGCCTGCGGTCACAATGACCTCTAAGGATTCGATTGATGTTTTCCAATAGCGAATCATCTTCAAACATCAAATCGTCCAGTTCATATTGGATATAGAATTCGGCAAAACCCTGAAACTCTTTGTTAATAACGACCCCTCCTTGGCAATAGCATAGCCAGTCATAGAATTTCATCTCCACTGGTCGATTAAGTTCAATAGCTTTCTGTATTGCCCAATCAAGAATTCCGTCGCTTACTTGAAATTGTTGTTGGTTGGTTTCACGGTAAGTATCAAGGCAATCTAAAAGAAACTCAGTAGATACATTACGATTCCCGGGCCACTTCTCAAATACATATCTTAAGCTCGAATAGTACTGATAGTTTTGTGATGAGAACACCTTAAGAGTCTTGCTATCATAGGAGAGGACGTTTCTTTTTACATCGTAAAAGTATCGTTTAATTGCAGTGCTTCTCTTCTCTTCACTCAGATACGGGAAGAAAGCATCAAGCTCCTGGACAGAGATACTTATCGAATCATTATTTAGCCATTGGATAAAACGGTTAAAACCGGTCGGGTTATCAAGTTCACTCTTCTTCGCCACCTCAAACAACTTATCTACCAACTTGTGAACGCAGAGATCATTGTATTCTAAATCATATTGTTGTGCAGCCTCTTCGAGAGGGCTTGGAAAGAATAATTGAACTGGGCTTCCAACAGCTCCGATGATCTCTGTTATCTGTTGTATTTTAGAAACACTCAGTCCATACGCGACATAATTGATAAAACCGATTATCCTTGACCGGACTTCTTCGTTGATAGAATATAGGGCGTTAATGACCACATCAGTATTAATCTGAAATTTGCCTAACGCAATGGCAAGATTGGCGTATGCCATTTTATCCCCCATTCTTTGAAATTCGCTGGTGTCATGAAACAAACAACACCAGTCATCAATCGAGTTTGCGTTGAATTTTCTCGCCTCTAAGTTATAATCCTTCAGGACATTGTCGTCGGACCAAAAGGGGGCTACCATTACAAGAGAACATGCATCGCTGCTAATAGGACCGTTTCTATAAAACTCTGTTGTGTCACTCTTCCCATCTATGAAAACGGTACAGAGAATAGTCGTATCATTATCGCCATACCGATTGTAAAAAGGAACTCTTTTACTATACCTTACAACCGCTGGACGTCGAGCTTGGCCAAACCGGCTCTCATATCCTTCGTAATAGAGGTAAATCTTATTATCCTTAATCATACTTGTGATGGAAAAACGTGGCTATAACATCGTCAAAGTTAGTTAATTTTCGTATCGCGGTCAAATTTTTGTAACTTTGTAAGTTAAACCACGAAACGTTTTTTCGTATGGAAGAGAAGCAGGTAAATTTCTATTATGAAGGGATGAAGCAAGCCTTTGTCAGGCCTGATAGCAACTGGGCTATCAAAGCTCTTGACTTTAGAGGCTTTCTTGAAGATTTCTTCAAAATTCTGACTCCAGAGTTGGATGGGCAATTCACCATGCAGGATAGGATTGACAATTATTATGATTCCAATCCTGATGAGGAGGCAATGAGAATGCGTGCCCATAGAATCAGGAAAAAGTTGAATTATATCATCCATCATTTTATTGAAATAAGGCCTGAGGAGATAAAGCGCGTTTCAGTAACAAAAGATGACATCAAAAGCATTTTTGAGGACCTTGTACTTATTATTTACAATGCGACGAAAGTAATTCCTGATAGTGCCACATTTGAGCTTCTCGGTGTTAATCAGTCTGATTGCCTCAAGGGGCTGAACGAGCAGCAAAAAGATGCTGTTCTTGCAGATTCCCGGATTGTTTTCGTTAACGCTGGCCCCGGAACCGGAAAGACCACCCTCCTCGTCCAGAAGATGGTCCACCACATCATCAAGAATCCGCAGAGTAATCACATTGTAGCTCTATCATTCACAAATACCGCAGCCAGGCAGCTGGAAGAGAAGTTTCAACAGCAGGCGTTCAAGTACCTTAAGGAGAATCAATATGAACTCTTCAACGGGACCATTCACTCTTTTTGCCTGCGGAAAATGCGAAAGTATTATCAGCTAAAGGGCCGCTCTTTTGAATACATGATTATTGGCGACGACGAGTTGTTTGATTTCGCTCCTGACATATGCAGGCTTTTGAATGACAAATATACCCTGGAAGAGATAAATGGCTTCCTGAGCAATAGTAGCAAGTTGTGGCCGGAGGATTTAACAGCAGCCGTCGCTGACATTAAGACAAGGTATAAGTTTATTTCCATCAATGGCATCCTTTCCTTGTTTGACGACTTGTTATCGAAGGATAAAGACTTCGCCGACTGGATATTAGCCTCGTCGGACATGCTTGTAATTGATGAAGCGCAGGATCTCAATGAGAGCAATTTCAGAATTTTTAGCCGCTTGTTGGAGCTTAAGCCCTCGCTTAAGATGTTTATGGTTGGAGATCCCCGACAGAACATATTCGAGTTCAACGGCGGTTCGTATGAGTATTTAGATAAGTTCCTGGCTCAGTATCAGAATGATGTAGCCCGTCGGGACCTGTCCATATCATATAGATGTCCGGAGGCTGTACTCGGGTTTGTCAACGGGTTTACCTTTCTGGACTGCGAGAATGTCCCTTTATGTTCCGATATTGCTGGTCAGATTCAGGCAAAAGCATACCCTACAATTCAAGACGAAAGCGCAAACGTCGTAGATGCCATTTCAGCTATTGGGGACTTTGATTCGTGCTCCATTATCTCTCCAAATATTAAAGGTTTAGCCGACATTATCGAGCACCTGAACGCCAAAGGTATCCCGTATGTGGTGCTGGGGGGCCGCCGTAAGATCAAAAGCCATATCAAATTCGTTAACAACCTGTTGCGTATTCTCTACAACAACAACGAAAAAAGCATTCTGTCTGTCTGTAGAGCCCTTGCCATCGATGTCAAAACTCAACCAATAGGTGCTCCTCGCCATTTCTCGCCAAAGGAACTATTCTTCCGTAACACGTATGGGAGAAGTCTTCGTGAAATCCACAAAGAATATGACCGCCTGGAATGGGGCCTCCCCAGTTTGGTCGATGCAATCGTAGACAAACTCTTGCCTACGGGGATGTACACAGAACCTCAGGTGGCAGAAGATTTCAAAAAACTAAGGTCGCTCATCTCGGGTTACAAGAACATCAAAGAGTATTTGGACGCATTTACGATAGACAAGGAGCGCTTTATTTGCTTCTATGAAAAGGACTTTGTTGAAAGTGTGGTAGCAACAGATGGTCCTTGTCTTACTCTATCAACAATCCACTCGGCGAAAGGTCTGGAATGGAAATACGTTTTTCTGATCGGAATGTACGATCTCAATTTCCCTGGTCTTAAGAAATACAGCAACAAGACAACGGATAAGCACGAAAAATACTTGAATACCAAGAAGAAAGAACTGTACGTTGCCTGTACGAGGGCCGCACAGCAATTGAACATTTCCTATCCGGAAGTCATCGAGAGTATTGAACAAACCCCTTCTCGCCTTATTGCCGGTTTGGAGATTAGCTAATGCATATGACATAAGCGCGGGGCTCTAATCTCGCGCTATTCTTTTTACGACCACGATGCGAAAAAACACTGCGCGTCGTGGTTTTACCTTTGTCGTGAAAAGAAAAACCAATTGTCATGCAAACCTCTTTCGACGCCAACAACATTGAGCAGAATCATGCCTTTGACATGATTGCCAAGACTAACAATTCTTTCTTTCTCACCGGCCGTGCAGGAACAGGTAAGACCACGTTCCTAAAAATGGCCCAGGAAAAAATTGACAAGAAATTCATTGTTCTGGCTCCCACGGGGATTGCCGCCATCAATGCTGGTGGTCAAACCATTCACTCCTTCTTCGGACTTGATTTCGGAGTGCTTGGGCCAGGAGACATCGGCACCATGAATGCTAATAAAATTTCCCTCGTGAGGCACATTGATACAATCATTATAGATGAAGTGTCAATGGTCAGGTGCGACATAATGGATGCGATAGATCGGACGCTTCGTTTTTACCGAAAGAATTCAGCGCCCTTTGGTGGACTGCAGATGGTGTTTGTCGGAGACATGTTTCAATTGGAGCCTGTAGTAACCCAGGAAGATCGCGAAATACTGATGGACCTGTACCACTCGAGCTCGTTTTATTTCTATAAATCTGCCGTGATCCAACGTTACGGATTGCCCAAGATTGAGTTCTTGAAGATCTACCGGCAATCAGACCCCGTGTTTATCGAACTCCTGGAACATGTAAGGACGGGCACCGTCTCTTATCGGGATATGCTGCGTATTAACAGCCGGGTAGTTGTCCCTGGAGAAGGAAGCCAAAAACTCAAAGTAACGTTGACATGTACCAAGAAGGCGGCCCAGCTCATAAATGAAGAGAGGCTTGCCGAATTGGATGGAGACCTGATGGTCTATGAAGCCGAGCATGCTGGGGATTCCAGAAGGTGCCAAGACGCTGCAGAGGACAAACTGTATCTCCGTGTTGGTGCCCAGGTTATGTTTACAAGAAATGATTCGTTCCACAGGTGGGCCAATGGAACACTGGCGACCGTCGACAGCCTTACAGATGACTGTATAAAAGTACGTTTTGACGATGGTTCTACTCAAGAAGTTCAACGGGTAAAATGGGAAAGCATCGAATACAAATTTGACGAGGCTACAAAATCAAGCATCAAGAAAACAGTTGGTTCTGTAACGCAATATCCTTTGAAGCTTGCATGGGCAATTACTATCCATAAAAGCCAGTCCTTGACTTTTGACCGGGTTGCCATAGACTTTGGCAAAAGTGCATTCACGAATGGTCAGGCATATGTTGCATTAAGCCGCTCCCGATCGCTGGAAGGATTGGAACTGCTCCGTCCAATGACCTTGTCTTCCATACTTGTCTCCAAGGATGTACTTGACTTTTCCTCGGATGTAAACAACACCGAGAAGATCATGCGGGAAATCAATATCGGAGCTGCAATAAACGGTTTCATCAAAAACATGGATTGTGATGGCGCTGCCACTACGCTGTATGAAATGGCCATCGAAGAAGTCAAAGTAGGCAATTACGACTTTGCATCTGAACTTATGGCCAGAGCAATGTCCTACGTTGTTGATGATGAATGTTTAAGAGGCAAAGAGTGGAAGACTATAGATAGCGATAACATTGAGTATCGTCTTATGGACGCCATCGGTTTGTTCTACGCTGGTCGTGAGGATGAGTCCGAAAAAATCATCACAGGAATGCTGTCTATTCTGGATTCGAATTTCGATGGACTATATATCCTCTCCCGCTGCTATGAGGAGAAGAAAGAGTGGGATAAGGTGGACGAAATTTATAAGAAGATGATGGCGCTGTTTAACCAGTCCAGAGAGATGGGGCTGGATTCCATTTCCTATCGAAAATTCAAGTACAGACTGGCAATCCTGAACGAACAGGTCTATTCCGATCCAGGAGCCGGCCTTATGCGCCAGCTACTGGCAGAGAATCCAGCGTATGATAAATATCACACGGCCCTCAGGGCAATGTTGATTGGTAATGCTGAAGCCCACCAGGAATTTGAAGAAGAGACGGATAACCCCATCGTAGCCCTGCTGTTCGACAGGGAGAAGGATGATGCCGCTTTTCTCGAACTTGTTCGTGATGAGAGGGATAAGAAATCGATTCCCTGGAATGCCTATAGAAGGTTTATCAATAACCTTAAACTCGCTATGCCCTGCTAATAACCAATCCTATCACAATAATGAAAACTAGAATGTTTATTACCATGGTCATTTTGACCATTCTTGCGCCTCAGGCATGTGCTCAGAGAAAGGTTGTCTCTGACTACAATTACCAGAAAGCAGTAGATGCATTTTTAGAAGAGGACGATGATGACAAAGCCCTCAAACTTGTCAGTAAACAACTTGACGAGACTCCGGACCATTTGGATTCAAGATTCCTTCGGGCAAAGATTTATTGGCGTGCCGATAAGTACGATGCCGCTCTCCGAGATTTATCGTATGCAATCAAGCATTATAAAGGAAAGCCAAGCGTGTACAAATCCACTCTGTTTGGTCTTCAGGGGGCAGTTTACGATGACATGGAAAGGTATGCCGACGCAGTTGAATCTTACAAGCAAGCTATCAAACTGGCAAAGAAAGACAACCCAGACCGGATTCAGAGTTATAAATTCGATTTGGCGCAGTCTCTATATAACGCAAAGGACCTTGACGGAGCCGAGAAAGTCTATTTGGATATGTTGAAAGATGATCCCGGAGATGGGAGCGCGATGATTGGCTTAGCCCGTAACAAACTTTACCAGGAAGAATATGAGGCTGGTCTGGAGTGGCTAAATAAAGCCGAGGCCTATGATGCCAGTTATGCGGAAATCTACCGATTCAAGATGCAACTGTTGGACAAACTTGGTAAGAATGACGAATCAGTTGATGCCGCATTGAAGTACTTCGAACTGAATGATGAGGCTCCGGCATGGTTGGTCGCTGAATATGCGGGAAAACACTACACATACGGCGTTGCAAAGGTTAAAGCTGAAATGAATAAAGATGAGGTCTCAAATCGATGGATCGTGTTGTTGACTCGGCTTTACGAGGATCATTCAGACTACGTGAAAGCTCTGGAACTCTACGATAAAGTTGAGAAAGAGTATGGTGAATACAAGATGATTGCCTACTATAAGTCAACTTGCTATTCAGAACTCGGCCAATTTAACCTTGCCATCAAAGAAGCGACTCGTGCAATAGAGCTTGACGGGAGCAAGGCCTTCTATGGGCACCGTGGCGACATTTATAGAAGTGCCGGGATGTACGATAAGGCAATCTCTGACTATACAATTTCCATGGAGGATGACCCTTCGAGTGGTTATGAATATTATGCCATTGGTTGGTGCTATGAATTGCAGGGAGATAATGATAAAGCATTGGAGTACTATAACCAAGGCATTGATCTGGATAAAACATATTCATACCTGTTCGTGAGTCGTGGCGATCTTTTGATGGAGCTTGGCAGGCAGGAGGAAGCCAAAATTGATTTTGAGAAAGTACTTGAAATAGATGATGAGCCGGAGGATGGAAGCTGTTGTCACTATGCTCTCCTCGGATTAGGTAGAGACGTGGAAGCTCTGGAATGGATGGATAAGATTATTGAGAATGAGCCTTACGATAACGGCCATTACTATGATAAAGCCTGCCTTCTTGCCAGAATGGGTAAAACTGATGAAGCACTGGCATCACTTGAGGTTGCTTTTAAGAAGGGTTTCCGTCGATTCGCCCATATGGAGCATGACAACGATATGGACCCTCTTCGAAATCTTGAGAAATACAAAGCACTTCTACAGGAATACAAAAACAAACCGATCGACGATGTCGTAGAAGAGCCAAATATTACCATTGAAGCCGCCGCGGCACTCATCTCTGAAGTATCAATGAAAAAAAAGGCTGGTGGTACATACGAAATACCCTGCACTATCAATGGGCTTCCACTCAAGTTCGTCTTCGATACTGGTGCCAGCAATGTGACAATTTCAAGCGTCGAAGCCAGTTTTATGCTTAAGAACGACTATTTGTCAGAGAGGGATTTCAGAGGATCTAAAAAGTTCATCACGGCCGATGGAAGCATAACTGATGGGGCAGTTGTTTGCATTAAAGAGGTATTGGTTGGCGATGTGATATTAAAAAACATTGAAGCCTCTGTGGTAAAGAATCAAAAAGCTCCCCTGCTTCTTGGTCAGTCAGTACTGGAGAGATTTGGTTCTATCACCATTGACAACGAAAACAACAAATTGATAATCAGACATTAATATAACCATATCTATTGATTATGAGACTCAATGCAATTGAAATAAATGCCGACAACCTCAATGATTACCTGGGCCTTGAAATAGTGGCATTCCACTGGGCCGCACCAGGAGCTTGCGGAGAATATGGTGGCGTCATCTTCGTCACGTCAGATGGGAATGTATACCATACAAATTACGTCTCTCCGAAATACGCGGTCTCGGCAGATGACCTATGCCGAATATTCCCTCCTCTTACGGACTTCCACCCGGGCATTTTTGGTGGAGGTATTTATCCTGACGAGTGGAAAGATCAATATCTTGGCCTTGACAATTACCTTGTGGTCAAAGATACACTATGGGAAGAGTTTTCCGGTTTAGCCAAATCAGAGCTCAAACGGCTGGCCGAGGAAGAACCAAATGTCATCATTTATAATATTTGGATTGACGTAATTATTAACGTGTTGAACAATCATAATATGGCGTAATATGAAATGCAAGGACGATTCTTGCTTCTGCAAATGGTGCGGTAAAAGTGGCAGGAATCACGGTTCAGGACGCCGTCATTATCGGCACGGACTTCGGCTGCATCGACAATTCCGAACACTTCCTGCAAGCGGTGGTCCTTTCGTCCAACCCCGATGGCGCGATGGAAGAACTCTCCCTCTGATGCCCATTTTGAACAAGGTGTGTATTTATGCTACATATCTTGTACGCCTGAATGCCCCCACACCCATCTGTAGGGCATAATCCATGTACAAGGTATGTAACCTAAAAATATACCTTGTACGTTTTGATTGGGAAGGGTGTCTCCCTTCCTCCTTCATCCAGCACGGCCGGGGGATCATTATTATGGACTTCTGTTCCCCGCGGCGTGCCGCAGCACGGCTAAGGGAACAAAAAGGAACTAAAACGTTCCCGCAGACGTGCTGCCCGAGCAGCGACTTGTAAAAAAGAGAGGGTGACCTCAAGTCATATTGACTTTTTGGTTACCCTCGTTTTATGTAGCATACTCGCTTTAAGCGATTTGTATTTCACGGCATGGTTTGCGGGGCATCATGCGCAGGCAAATCAGGCCGATCCTGATGCTAGTACCCGAAGATTTCCTCCAGCGTCACCTGCTGGACGGGGCCCAGGGTCTTCAGGAAGCCCAGGTCCAGGTCGGCGGGATCGCCGAGGATGGCATACACGTAGGTGCGGCCCTTGATCCATTTGGCGTGGGTGGCGAGGAGGTCGTCCATCGTGAGGGCACCGACTTTCTCATAGATCTGCTTCTCGCGGGGCTCGGTGAGGCCGAGCTCCTGAGCGGTCAGGTAGCTGTACAGGACGGAGGCGCCGGTGGTGCGCTGGGTGCGGAGCTTGCCCATGATGGCGGCTTTTGCGATCTCCAGGTTCTCGGGGGCCTGCGGAAGGTCTTCGATGATTTCGTCGAAGCCCTCGACGGCCTTCTGGAGCTTGTCGTTCTGGGAGGCGATGTTGGCCCGGAAGGCATAGGTGTCACCCTTGAAGGACGGGGCGGAGAGGCGGGCGCCGGCACCATAGGCGAGAGCGCGGGATTCCCGCATTTCCTGGAACACGATCGCGTTCATGCCGCCTCCGTAATACTCGTTGAACAGGGTGATGGCCGGATCCTGCGAGAGGTCCATGGTTTCGCCCCGGTTGGAGTACTGCACATAATTGAACTGACGGGCGTTGTACGGGGCCAGGATGACCTTGGCGGCCGGGGTGAGCTGCTGGACGGCGTGCGTCTTCACGAGCGGCTCCAGGCCTTCGCAGGGATGGACGTCAGCCACCATCTGCTGGACTTCCTCGATCGAGGCGGGGCCGTAGTAGAGAAGGGTCATCTGCTTGCCCAGCAGGTCCTTCACGGCACTGGTCAGGGCATCCGAGGTGAGCGCAGCCACGGCGGCGTTGTCCAGCGTCTTCGCCTTGACATACTCAGGACCGTAGATCAGGTACGTCTGCAGGGCGCTGTTGCAGGAACGCTGGTTCAGTTTGGCGTCCATCCGGGTGCGGATCAGGTCCTGCTTGAGTTCGGTAAGGACTTCTTCGTCGCCGGCGGCATTGCGCAGCAGGTCTTCCACGATCGTGAGGGCCTTGGTAAGATTCTCGCTGAGACCGGTCACAAAGATGTTGGTGGTGTTCCCGCCCACCTGGAGGCCGTAGCTGCAGGCGAGGGCGTACATTTCGGAAGCGATGTCGGCAGCGGGATGCTCCGGCGTTCCGAGATAGTCGAAATAGCTGGCGGCCAGAGCCAGGACAGGATCGTTGTCACTGCCCTTGTCGTAGCGGATGGTGAGGGACGCGATGTCGTTCTTCTCGTTCTTCTTGTACAGGAGCGGCAGTCCGTTCACCTCGGAGACGGTCATGTCCTTTTCGTAGTCCACGAAGACCGGCTCGATAGGCGCGACCTCAGCGGCAGCGATGCCGGCGAGGAAATCGCTCTGCTTGTCGCGGTTGGTCACGATCGGCGTGATGCGTGGGGCGTCGATCTTCTTGATGGACTTGTCCTCGCCGATGTGCTTGTAGGCAGCGGCGTAGCTGTCGGGGCCCAGGTATTTCTGCGCCCAGGCGACGACGTCGGCCTTGGTGACCTTCGCGATCCGGTCCATCTTGCCCACGGCCGTCTTCCACGGCACCCGGTTGATGAAGGAATCCACGAACTGGTCGGCCCGGTTGCTGTTGGAAACCAGTCCCTGCATCTGGCGGAGCTTGTAGTTGGCCTTGGCGGCCTCCACGAGCGATTCGGAGAAGTCACCGCTTCTGAGCTTGGCGAACTCGGTCAGGATGATGTCGCGGACTTCTTCCAGGGTCTGTCCTTCCTTGGGCATCCCTTCCACGATCATGAGACCGTGGTCCGCCCGGTTGTAGTTGAAGACTCCGGCACTCAGGACGGTTTGGTTCTGGTTGACGTCCAGGTCCACGAGGCCGGCCTGCCCGTTGTAGAGGACGGAGGACACGATGTCGGAGATCTCGCTCTCCAGCGAGGATGCGCCCGGCGTGCGCCAGGCCATCATCAGGAATTGGGCATCATAGCCCAGGATGTCCTTGCGGAGGGGCGCGGTGACCGGATCCTCCGGCTTCACGGTGAAGGTCGGGAGATTCTCGTTGGGTTTCCAGGCGCCGAAGTATTTCTCGATGGTCTTGACCATCTGGTCCGGGTCGAAGTCGCCGGAGAGGCAGATGGCCACGTTGTTCGGAACATAGTAGGTGTCCTTCTGCTTGCGGATGGCCTTCAGCGAAGGATTCTTGAGGTGATCCTGCGTGCCGATGACCGTCTGCGTCCCGTACGGGTGGTGCGGGAAGAGGAGGGAGTCGATGGCGTCGAGGGCCTTCTCGCCGTCGGAGGTCAGGCCCATGTTCTTCTCCTCATAGACGGCCTCGAGTTCGGTGTGGAATCCGCGGAAGACGCAGTTCATGAAGCGGTCGGCCTGGATCTTCGCCCAGTTCTCCACCTGGTTGGAGGGGATCTCCTCCACATAGCAGGTGACGTCGTTGGACGTGTAGGCGTTGGACCCTTCGGAACCGATGATGGACATCAGCTTGTCATACTCGTTCGGGATCGCGATCTTGGAGGCCTCGTAGCTGATGGAGTCGATCTCGTGGTAGAGGGCGAGACGCTCCTCGGGATCCTTCAGGGTACGGTACACTTCGAACAGGCTGTCGATGGCGGCGAGCATCGGCTTCTCGGCGGCATAGTCCTGGGTGCCGAACTGCTCGGTTCCCTTGAACATCATGTGCTCGAGGTAGTGGGCGAGACCGGTATTGTCGGCCGGATCGTCCTTGCCGCCCGCGCGGACAGCGATGTAGGTCTGGATCCGGGGCTCGTCCTTGTTGACGGTCATATACACTTTCAGGCCGTTGTCCAGGGTGTAGATCTTCGCCTGGAGGGGATCGCCCTTCACGGTCTCATACTTGCTGCCGCACGAAACGGCCACGGCGGCGATGGCCGCCAAAATCAGAAATTTCTTCATGCTCGGAGCTTTTGAACTTACAAAATTACAAAAATAACCTGTCGTTTATTGTCCCAGGATCGGAATTTCCACTTTCACGGTGATGTTTCGCCCCGGATTGCGGATCCCGACATACTTGAGCCGGCTCAGATGGTCCACATAGACGGCATCCGTCAGGTTGTCCGCAATCAGGCTGACCCTCGCGATGCGACGCGTGCGGGAATGGATGTCCGTAGAGGCGGAAATGCCCAGGAGCGTATAGGCCGGGGTCGCCGTTTCCGTACCGGGCAGGAAATGGTCCTGGGCGAAACGGTGATCGACCCGGAAGGAAACATAACCGTCCCGGAAGGTCTTTCCGTCATGGAAGAGCTCCCATTTGACTTCTCCGCCCAGCCGGGGAGCCGGAATGAGCGGCATGTCCTCCTTTCCGAAGGTTCCGCGGACATAGGAAAACTGACCGCCCAGATGGAGCCGGTGGACCGGGTGGATGTCGATGGAGGCCTCTCCTCCGTACAGGAGGGCTTGTCCGGAAGTATATTGGTAAACGTCGAACCCGTCGATGGAAGCTCCGGTACGGCCGGCATAGATATAGTTGTCGATCCGGTTGCAGAACAGGGCGCCGACCAGGGTCAGGTGTTCCGAGGCGAAATCACCGCCCAGGTCGCCCTGGAGGCTGAATTCGGGCTTGAGGTCGGCATTGCCCTTCTCGTACCGGACCGTCCCTTCGTGGACGCCGTTGGAGGCGAGTTCGCTGAGGTTCGGCGCCCGGAAGCCCCGGGCGATGTTGGCCCGGAGGTTCAAACCGGGGAAGGGGGTATAAACCATGCCGGCGCTGGCCGTCACACCCGGAAACTTGCGGGTGAAATCCTGGAACCGGTCCTCGAGTGCGAAGCTGTGGAGGGTCCGGAGGTCGCCGCGGACACCGCCGGAGAGATGGATCTTGTCCAGCGCTTTGGTGGCGGTGGCGAACACGCCCGCATCGAACAGCCGGTAGGCCGGGATGAGGACCTCTTCGCCCAGGTTTCCGCTCTCCTGGAACATGCCGCCGACGCCGGTGGAAAGTTTCCAGCCGTTCCGGTCGCCGGAGATGTACTTGACGTCATAGTTGACGGTCTGCAGTTTGAAATCCAGTTCGGCTTCGTCCGCTACTTCCTCGAATTCCTGCCGACGGTTCTGCTGGTAGCCCACCAGCGCCTTGATCCGCCCGTCACCGGCAATGAACGTGTTTTCCAGGACGGCTTTATAATGCCGCACCTGCTGGAAGGGAAGTTCGAGTCCGTACCCCGTGGGGCCTTCCAGAACGCCGTCTTCGTAACCTTCCGTCATACCTGGCGTCAGGTGAAAATAGCCCAGTGTCAGGCGGGAGAAGCCCCATTTCCGGTTAAGGCCCACCTTCCCGGTGACGGCCCTTTCCCGGAACTGGGTGCCGGGAACCAGACCGTCCGCCGCATTGCGGTAGGCATGGGCATACTTGTCACTGAAACGGATGTTCCAGACGATGCCGCCCTGGTTGCCCCCATGGTACAGGCTGTAGGCGGCCAGGCCGCTGTTGCTCTGATACTCACTGCTGACTCCAGCCGTGAAGGTCCCGGGAGCCGGGTTGGCTTCGGGATGGAAGATGAGGACGCCGGCCAGGGCGTCGGAACCGTACATGAGGCTGGCCGGACCCTTGATGATTTCGGCGGAATGGACGCTGTTCCCGTCCAGTTCCACACCGTGTTCGTCACCCCACTGCTGGCCTTCCTGGCGGAGACCGTCGGCAATGACGACGACCCGGTTGTAGCCGAGGCCGCGGATAACGGGTTTGGAGATGCCGCCGCCGGTGGTGATCTGGCTTACGCCGGGCTCCCGGGCAATGGCGTCTATGATGTTGCCGGCGGCGTTGGAACGGATGGCTCCGGCATCCAGCACGCTGACGGCTGCGGGGGTTTCACTGAGTTTGCTGTCGCCGGTCAGGCCGGTGACCACCACCTCTTTCAGGTGGAGATGGCGCGTGAAGACATCGGACGTGTCCTGCGCACCTGCGGATATGGCTGCGCAGCACGTCAGGGCAACTGCATATAACCTTCTTCTTTCCATTTCCGGATACAAAGATAAGCAATTCTTTGCAAATCAAAAACCTGCGGCGAAAGGGCCGCAGGTTCTCGATGGGTGGGGAGGGAGTCGGGTCATTCGCCCGGCTCCCCGGGTCGATACTCCAGGATGTCACCGGGCTGGCAGTCCAGGGCCCGGCAGATCGCGTCCATCGTGGAGATGCGGATCGCCTTGGCTTTTCCGCACTTGAGGATGGAAAGGTTGGCGGGTGTGATGCCGATCTTTTCCGCCAGCTCGCCGGAGGACATTTTCCGGCGGGCCAGCATGACATCGATATTGATGATGATGGGCATGGCTTACTTCACCTCCTCTTTCTCCTCCTGCACGTCCGGCTTCTGGGCGCCCTTGAGGTAGGAAGGGAGTTCCATCCCGGCCATCTTGAAGAGGTCGTCCAGCGGGGGAACGGACTTCATCATCCCGGAGATGAAATTGGACGTGGCGGTTTTCCCGTCGGCGGAATTACCGGTATCCCAGACGGTTACCTTGTCGATATTGATGCCCTTCACGGCCTCGACCTGGGTCTTGACGAGCTCGGGAAGTTTGTCCGCAACCATCATGAGGACAGCCTTGGAGGCATCGCCCTCCGCAGCGCCTACGAGCTGCTGGAAACCGGTCGCCTGCTTGGTGAGGATCTCGAGGATACCCCGGGCCTGGGCGTCCATCTTGGCGTAGATGGCGTCGGCTTCACCCTTGGCCTTGCGACGGATCTGCTCCGCTTCGGCTTCGGCGTCGATGATGGCTTTCTCCTTGTCGATCTGGGCCGGAACCACGACGTTGGCCTTCTGGGTGGCCTGCTCGCGTTCGGCACGGGCGAGTTCCGCGTCACGCTCGGACTTGTAGGCCTCCTCCAAGGCCTTTGCAGCCTGGACCTTCTCAGCGGCCACGGCGATACGGTCGGCTTCGGCCTCCTTCTCGCGGCGGGTCGCGTTGGAATTGGCGATGGCAATCTTGGAGGTGTTCTCACCCTCGACGGCGAGCGCATTGGCCTCCGCAGTCTTGATACGGGTATCCCGGGTGGTCTCGGCGATCCGGATGTCCTTGTCCCGGTCGGCCTCGGCCTTACCGATCTCACCGAACCGGTTCTGTTCGGCGACGGACTTCTTCGCATCGTTGATCGCCTTTGCGGCGGCTTCCTTACCCAGGGCGTCGATGTAGCCGGACTCGTCGCGGATGTCGGTTACATTCACGTTGATGAGCTTGAGGCCGATCTTGCGGAGTTCCGCCTCCACGTTCTGGCTGACGGCGGCGAGGAACTTGTCGCGGTCGGCGTTGATTTCCTCGATGTCCATCGTCGCGATGACGAGACGGAGCTGGCCGAAGAGGATATCGGTCGCGATGTTCTGGATGCTGTCGATCGAGAGGCCCAGGAGTCGCTCTGCAGCGTTGGTCATGACCTCGGGCTCGGTGGAGATACCCACGGTGAAGCGGCAGGGAACGTCCACGCGGATGTTCTGCTTGGACAGGGCGTTGGTAAGGTTGCACTCAATGGAGATGGGCTTGAGGTCCAGGAAGGCGTAGTCCTGGAACACCGGCCAGATGAAGGCGGCACCGCCGTGGATACAGCGGGCCGAGGAGATGGAACCGCCGGCGTTCCTTCCGGTCTTACCATAGATCACGAGAATCTTGTCGGACGGGCAGCGGCGATAACGCTTGAGGATGGCGGCGAGGGTCACGAAGAGGACGGCTACGCCGATGAGGAGGATGTAGATGGATTCCATATCAGATAATATAAGAGTTCAGTTCTTCGACAAGGAGGGTGTTGGCGTTGATGACTTCGACGACCTTGACCGGGGTGCCGGTTTTGATGGAATCTCCGTCGGTGACGGCGTTGTACTCCCGGACGGCGCCCTGGATCGTGATCTGCACTTTTCCTTCACCGGTTCGCTCGCTGGGAATGGTGAGGTAGCATTTCCCCTGGCAGCCGACGGCGGATTTGTACACGTTGATGTTCCCGCTCTGCTGCATGGTGCTAAGCCATTTAAACAGATACATAACAGCGGCGACGAGGGCAATGCCCACGAGGATCGCGATAAAGATCAGGACAAAGGTGGACTTGACCTGCGGCTGCAGGATAATGGCGGTCCAGCCGAAGCCCAGGAAGAAATTGACGAAGTTGCGGAAAGTGTACAGGTTGGATCCTCCGTCGATGTTGGAGAGGTCGGATCCGTCCATGGAGGTGTCCACGTCCATGTCGAAATCGGAATCCGCATCCGCACCCAGGAAAGTCATGATGGTTTGGATGATGAAGATGAGGGAGGCGGTCAGGGTGACTCCCCAGAGGATTTTCATGACCGGGCTCAAATCGGCCCACCAGGTAGCTAACATGTCTCTTGGAATTTGGTTCTGATGCAAATATAGAAAGAAATTATCGAAAAACAATAACTATTCGAAAAAAATCAACAAATTTTTATTTGCGATCACTTTTTTATAAATTTGTAGGTCATGGAACAGGAAAGAAGCATCGACCGGCTGGCCCGGTACATCATCATTGCGGCCGTGATCGCCATCGTGGCCTGGCTCTGCCATACGTTCAGCAACGTATTGATCTATATCATCGCGGCTTTCGTCGTTTCGCTGATCGGACGGCCGCTCATGCAGCTCCTGCGGAAGATCCGGTTCAAGGGGAAATCCGCCCCGGACTGGCTCCTGTCCATCGTGACGATCGTGGTCATCCTGGGCATCCTGCTTTTCGTGGTCACGCAGGTCATTCCGGTCGTGGCCCGGATCGTCCGGGACGCGTCGGTCCTGAACAGCTCTTCCCTGGAAGGGAATCCGCTGGACCGGGTGAATGACTGGATCGTGAGCCTGTTCCCGGGACTCGGGCCGGATTTCGACGTCATCGGCCTTCTGGTGGGCAAGCTCAAGGAAGTGACCAACCTGGCAAACGTGAAGACGGTCATCAGTTCCGTGACCTCGATCGTGAGCGGTATCGCTGTGGGCCTGTTCTCCATCGTCTTCATCGCCTTCTTTTTCATCCGGGACGAAAAGCTCTTCCGCAAGATTGTCGTTTCCCTCGTTCCGGACCGCCTGGAAGAATCCGTCGGAAAGGCGATTGCCGATATCGAACGCCTGCTTTCGCGCTACTTCGTGGGCCTTCTGATCGAGATGTTCGGCGTCGCCCTGATCGACTTCCTGGGGCTCTGGCTCGTTGCCCGGCTGGGCGTGAACTATGCGGCGGGCATCGCCTTCATCGCCGGCATCCTGAACATCATTCCGTATGTGGGACCGCTCCTCGGCGAAATCCTGGGCGTCGTCCTGGCGGTCATCCTCAAGTACGGGACCGGCATCGGCCTGGACGTGAACATCTGGGTCTTCGCCCTCATCGTCCTGGCCATCATGCTGGCCGCCCAGCTGGTGGACAACTTCATCTACCAGCCGGTCATCTACTCCACGAGCATCAAGGCCAGTCCGCTGGAGATTTTCATCGTCATCCTCCTCGTGGGCCATATCGGCGGCGTCATGGGCATGCTCGTCGCCATTCCGGGCTATACGGTGGTGCGTGTCATCGCCAGCCGGTTCTTCTATCATCTCAAACCGGTAAAGAAACTGATTCCGGACCTCGATGAAGAGATCCGGAATCAGTAAGCGATTGTCCGGGGACGATTCCTAGAAGCGGTCCATCACCTCGAAGATCCGGCTGCGGACCTCTTCGATGGTACCGACACCGTCGATTTCATGATAGCGTCCGGCTTCCTTGTAGAAGCCGACGAGCGGTTCGGTCTTCTCATGGTAGGTGCGGATACGGTTGTCCACGACCTCGGGACGCGCGTCGTCGGCCCGGCCTTCGATGGCCGCGCGGTGGGAGATGCGCTCATGGATCATGGCGTCCGGAATCATGATGGAGATGACGGCCGTGACGGCTTCGTTCCCTTTTGCCAGCATGGCGTCCAGGGCTTCGGCCTGGGCGATCGTGCGCGGGAATCCGTCCAGAAGGAAACCGTCCACGCCTTCCGTGCCCTTGAAGCGGGCTTCGATCATCCCTTCCACGACTTCATCGGGCACGAGGGAACCCGCCTCGATGAGGGATTTGGCCTGGAGACCGAGCGGCGTACCTGCCGCGATTTCACTGCGGAGAAGTTCTCCGGTAGAGAGGTGGCAGAGGTTGTACTTCTCCACCATGGCGCTGGCCTGGGTGCCTTTACCCGCACCGGGAGGCCCGAAGAGGATGTAGTATTTCATGTCGAGTCCGTTTATGATTCGTTGTCCAGGATGTAGATGTCCTTGTAATTGCGGCCCAGCCCGTCGTAGTCCAGGCCGAATCCGACGATGAAATCGTCCGGAATCTCCATGGCGACGTAGTCCAGCTTGATGTCCTTCGTGTACATCTCGGGTTTCAGGAGCATGGTGCACACTTTGACGTTGGCCGCTTTCCGGGCCTGCAGGATGTTCACGAGATTCTCAATGGTGCGGCCCGAGTCCACGATGTCCTCGACGATGATGACGTCCTTGCCGGTGATGTCGCCGGTGAGGCCCATCTCCGTCCGGACTTCACCGGTGGAGGAGGTCCCGACATAGGAGGAGAGTTTGATGGACATCAGGTCCACATCGAAATCCAGCCGCTTCATGAGCTCGGCCGTGAAGAGGATGGATCCGTTCAGGACGCACAGGAGGACGGGGACGGTGCCGGTTCCCCGATAGTCGCCATTGATTTTTTCAGCCACCCGGTCGATGGCCTCTTCCAGCTTTTCATTCGGAATGAAATACCGGAAGACTTTGTCGTGAAGTTTTATTTTTTGCATATCTGGGTGTTTTGCAGTACAAAAATAGCAAGAAAAACATAAAAAATAACCGAAAACATTTATTTCGAACTGAAACAACGGCGCGACCCTCCGGATTCCCCGGGGAATGGCGTATTTTGCGTCCATGAAAAGGGGACTCATATCGCTCTTCCTGCTTTTTTCCGCCCTCTTCCCGGCTCTCGGGCAGTCGGAGGAAACGATTCGTGCCGCACTGTATCTGACCGGTGCGGATACGGCGGAAGAACTGGATGACCGGCTGCTGGAAGAGCTGGAATCCTTCCGCAGCCGTCCGATCGAACTGAACCGATCTTCCCGGGCACGGATGCTGGAAAGCGGGCTGTTGTCGCCCTATCAGGTCGCTTCCCTGGAGGATTACCGTTCGCTCTCCGGCGATGTGCTCTCCTTTGCGGAGCTGGAACTGGTGGACGGTTTCGGGAAAGAGGCGGTCACCGTGCTCAGGCCTTTCCTGTCACTGTCCTCTTCGCGCAGGCCCGGTGAGGCGGTGAAGGATACCGTCCGGATCACCCATTCGGCCGTCCTTCGGGCCACGCTGAAGGATGTCGGTGCCAAATATCGTCTTGGTGCGGGCCGGTTCGAGGCGGCCGGAGCCTGGCGCGGGAGCGATGGAACTTTCTATGCCCTTTACCGTACCCGTCGCGGCAAGATCCTTCTTGGCGACTATAATACCCGGTACGGGCAGGGGCTCGCCTTCTGGAGCGCTTTCCAGTTTTCCGGGATGACGACGCCGGAGTCGTTTTCCAAAAGGGCGGTGGGGATTACGCCTTCCTGGTCTTTCAGCGGAGCAGGGACCCTGCGGGGAGCGGCGTGGGATTGTTCATTGGGGCAGGTGCAGCTGGCACTTTTCGGCGGTTTGGACGGAACCCTGGGCGCCCATGCCGGTTGGCTGGGGCGGAAGGGCCAAGCCGGATTGACCGTTTCCCTGGACCGGCTTTCCTTGGAAGGGGAATATGCCTTCCGGGACGTAATGTTCTTTGGCGAGGCGGTCTGGAAAGGGAAACAGGCGGGAGCGCTGGGCGGCTTGCGTTTTCCGGCGGGTGACCGCTTCCGGGGAGCCGTCCAGCTCCGGGGGCTGCCCAGCGCCTTTACCGGGCGGAAGTATGGGGAATACGGTTTCGCGGCCGGATTCGGCTACCGGTCCGACGACCGTTCGTTGTCGGGATCATGGACCGAGGATTTCGCGCTCCTTCCCATTCCGGGGCAGGATCCCCGGCGCCTGCAGGTGAAATCCACTGTCCTTCTTTCCTGGACCGTTTCGGAACAGTGGCTCCTGGAATCCCGTCTGGCCTCCCGCTACCGGAATTATGAGGACAGCCGGACGGACTTTCGGGCCGATGTCACCTGGGTTCAGGGAACATGGACTGTCAAAGGCCGTCTCAACGGTTTGTATTCCGGCGGTTTCGGCGCCTTGTCCTATCTGGAAGGCGGATGGAAGCCGCCCGGCGGGAGCGGCTGGCTTCGTCTCACCCTCTTTTCCATACCGGACTGGCAGGCGCGGATCTATGCCTACGAACGGGATGCTCCCGGGAATTTCACCGTCCCGGCCTATTACGGAACCGGCTTCTCCGTCATGGCCTATGGCGGCTGGAAATTCCGGATCCGGAGGACGAAAGTGAAACTGTATCTGCGCGGATCCTACCTGTGGAAAAAGGAAAAGCCCGGCCAGGCCGGGCTCAAGGTTCAACTGATGGCGGAACGCTAGCGGCGTCCGACCTTCAGGCGCTGGCCTTCCCGGATCTTGTCGCTCCGGAGACCGTTCCAGTTCTTGATGTTCCGGACGGTCGTGTGGTTACGGGAGGCAATCTTTCCGAGGGTGTCGCCGCGGCGTACCTTATAATAGACCCACTGGCCGGAACCGCCCGATGCGGCCGCCTTGGGCTTCACGGACGGGCGGGCATCCCTGCCTTCATCCACGGAGCCGGAGAACATCTCCGTTACCTTGTGCTTGTAGATTGTGTCCTGTTGCTCCAGGAAAGCGTTGCAGTAATTGTAGGGAAGGCGGAAGACCTGTTCGCCCTGGGCACCCGGGACGATGTCCTTGTAATACTGCGGATTGAGGTCGCGCAGGTCGTCAATGGGGATGCCCAGCACCTCGCTGACCTGGCGGAAGTGGAGATTCCGGTTCACCATGAAGGTGTCCACATGCTCGGGAATCTGGACGGGCGTGGGCTCCAGACCGTATTCCTTGGCATAGTTCACGGCGTACATGGCGCCGACCATGGCCGGGACATAACCGCGGGTTTCACGGGGAAGATACGGGTAGATGGACCAGAAATCACGGGCGCCACTGCGCTTGATGGCCTTGTTCACATTGCCGGAGCCGCAGTTGTAGGAGGAGATGGCCAGGCTCCAGTCGCCGAAGATGCGGTAAGCGTCCCGGAGATACCGGGCGGCGGCATCGGCGGAGGCGACCGGATCCATCCGTTCATCGATGTAGGAATCGATCCGGAGGCCGTAGTTCCGGGCGGTGGCATGCATGAACTGCCACATGCCTGTCGCGCCCACGCGGGAGACGGCGACCGGGTTCAGGGCCGATTCGATGATGGCCATGTATTTGAGTTCCAGCGGCAGGCCGTAACGGCGGAAGGCCTCTTCGAAGATCGGCATGTAGTACTGGGCCAGGCCGAGGATCTGCCCCATCTTGGTGGGCATTTTCTCGGAGTAGAGGACCATGTAATTCTTGACGGTCTCATTGTACGGCAGCTGGATGAAGGAGTTCATCCGCTGGAGGCGTTCGATGAGGACGCGGTCCGGAACTTCCGTGGTAAAGCGGACGCTGTCCATGTTATATCCCTGTCCCTGCGGGTTTTCCCGGGCCTGGCGGTGGAGGTACCAGACGCTCAGGAGGCTGTCGGTCGTGTCGTCCGTGAAGTTGGTTGACTTGTCGGTGTAGGAGGGGCTGTCGAAGTAGTCCACCGCTTCCATGCCGGCCGCTTCACTCTCGACACCGGCCTGTTCCATGACTTTCTCGAGGCTGTCCCGTTCCTGGGCGTCCTTCCGAAGCCAGTCGATCTCCTGCTGGAGCGTTTCCAGCCGCTTGCGCAGCTGGTTGTTTTCACGTTCGAGTTCCTTGCGTGTCTTGTGATCGAAAACCTGTGCGCCGGCCGTGACCGGGAAGAGGGTGGCAAAGAGAAGGGCGGAGAGGAGGATGTATTTCTTTTTCATGCGTAGTGTCAGAATCTGAGGGTGAAACCAAGGCCCATGGCCGGAGCCTGGGCATAGTCCGGGGAGATGACCGTGGGCTCCACCCGGAGGGAGATGTCGTCGTCGATTTCAAAGTCCTGCATATAGGCGAAGACATTGGCATCCACGATCTGGACGACATAGAACAGGGCCGTGGCCAGGATGGAGTAATCCCGGTACCGGCGGTAGATGTCACGATAGTAAAGGGCGTTTTCGGCGGTGATGGGCGGCTTCTCCACCTCCGGGTCCGTGCTGCTGGCCTGGTCGTAGATCCACTTGTACCGCTCGTAATTGCGCTTGTTGGTCGAATAGAAATAAACGCCGCCGGCGATGGCGCCCCAGTAGATGGGAATCTTCCAGTATTCGCCGTTGTAGATCTGGCCGAGGCCCGGGAACAGGATGGAATAGACGGTTGATTTTCCGGGATCGGGATAGCGGTCCGTCTGGAAGTTCATGGTTCCGTCCAGGAGGGATCCCCACCAGACAAGACCGGCTCCTACGAAAGACAACGTGCTGAACGTCTTGTATTTATCCTCACCGGTATTCTTGTACTGGTTGTTGAAATGGATGCCCATTCCCACACCGGCGCCGATCCCGCCGTAGATGATGGGAAGCTTCCAGTACTGGCGGTTGTAGATCTGTTCGCCGCCGACGAAGACGGTGGAACCCATGAACAGGTTCTGCACCTGCCCGGGGCGTTTGTGGGCGAGGGAACCGAAATACTGGCGGAAACTGAACAGCTGGGAACTGTCCGTCTTTTCCTTCTGGGTGGTATCGTTGTAGTTCTGCGAAAAGGCGTCCTTCTTGAACTGGTCGTCCCGTGCCTGGCCGTACAGGGCGGCGGGCACAAGGAGGCAGAGGAGGAGGGGAAGAAGACGCGGGAACTTCATGACGGATCAGACGCGGTTAGGGTCCAGGGCCTGGAGGAAGCGTTCCATCTGTTCGTCCGAATCGAACTTGATGGTGATGGTCCCCTTGCCGGAGTTCTGGCGGCGGAGGGAGATGTTGTCGCCGAAGAAGCGTCCTACGTTCTCCAGGAGCCGGTAGTACATCTCCGGAAGTTCCTGGGGTTCTTTTTCCTGAGGAGCGGGCTTGTCCAGGGACTTGATCTTTTCCTCCAGTTCCCGGACGGAGAGCCCCTTGCGGACGATCAGGTCACAGAGCATTTCCTGGACCTTCGGGTCTTCCACACCCAGCAGGACCTTGGCATGGCCCACGCTGACGAGGCCCACCTTCAGGTCGTGCTGGACCTTGGCGGGGAGCTTGAGGAGCCGGAGCTGGTTGGCGACCGAAGCGCGTTTCTTGCCCACGCGGTCGGCCATCTGCTCCTGCGTGAGGCGGCATTCCTCCATCAGGCGCCGGTAGCTCATCGCCACCTCGATGGGGTCCAGGTTCTCGCGCTGGATATTCTCCACGATGGCCATTTCCAGCATGCCCTGGTCATTGGCGTCGCGGATATAGGCGGGAATCATGTCCATGCCGGCGATGATACAGGCACGGTAACGACGTTCGCCGCTGATAATCTGATACTTGCCGCCACGCTTGCGGACCGTGACCGGCTGGATGAGGCCGAAGGTGCGGATGGATTCGGCCAGTTCCTGCAGGGCTTCGGCGTCGAAGTTCATCCGGGGCTGGAACGGATTGGGCTCCATCAGGTCCACCGGGATGCGGAGGACGTCGGAGGTGTCCTGGACTTCCTTGTCCGAGACGACTTCCTTATTGATGTATCCGACAGGTTTGCGAAGGTCCCTGAGGTCGGGGGCGTCGTCTCCGAGCAGGGCGCCAAGGCCTTTTCCGAGGCCGTGCTGAACTTTTGCCATCAGTTGTTTTCGTTCTTTTGCAGCACTTCCTCCGCCAGGTGCAGATAGTTGGAAGTGCCGTTGTTGGTTACGTCGTACAGGACGATCGGCTTGCCGTGGGAGGGGGCTTCGCTCAGACGGATGGAGCGCTGGATGATCGTATTGAAAACCAGGTCTTTGAAGTGCTCCCGGAGTTCCATCACCACCTGGCTGTGGACCTTCGTGCGGCCGTCGAACATCGTGACCACGAAACCTTCGATGGTGAGTTCCGGGTTGATGTTGTTCTGCACGAGGCGGATGGTCTGGATGAGTTTCGCCAGTCCCTCCAGGGCGAAGAATTCCGGCTGGACGGGAATCATCACGGAGTCCGCCGCCGTGAGGCAGTTGACGGTGATGAAGCCCAGGGAAGGGGAACAGTCGATGATGATGTAGTCGTAGCGGTTCCGGATGGGCTGGAGGGCTTTCTTGAGATAGGACTCCCGGTCCGGCCACTTGATCATCTCGATTTCCGCGCCCACGAGGTTGATATGGGAGGGAATCATGTGCAGGTTCTCCAACTCCGTCTGGATGAGGGCGTCCTCGGCGGGGATGTCCCCCCGGATGACCTCATAGATGGTCCGTTTCCGGTCGTCCTCCGGTGAGAAGTTCAGGCCCGAGGTCGTGTTGGCCTGCGGGTCCGCGTCGATGATGAGCACCTTCTTCTCGAGGACGGCCAGGGAGGCCGCCAGGTTGATGGCCGTCGTGGTTTTGCCCACGCCGCCCTTCTGGTTCGCTATGGCGATGATCTTTCCCATGTTCCGATGCAATAAGACTACAAATATACGAATTAATCTCCGCCCGGCCAAGGAAATGTTCCACAAAGTTCCACGCTTCAGGCGGGATCCACGTCGATACTCAGGTGGGCGGTGTACTTGCGTTCCTTTCCGAAATCGCTGACTGTCTGCGCCAGGCGCTGTTTCAGCGCCGGAAGCGCCTTGTTCCGGGCGAAGGTGACGCGGATCTGCCGGACGGACTCGTCGCCGATCCGGTCCACGACGGGAGCGTACGGGCCGATGACGGAGGGCGGCGTATCCGTTTCGCTGAACGCGGCGAGCAGGGCGTTCCGCAGTTCCCGGGCAAGGAAATCGACCCGTTTCCCGTTCGGGTCTTTCAGGATGACATGGACCAGCCGGGTATAGGGAGGATAGCCGAACAGTTTCCGTTCGGACAGAAGATCCGCCTCGCCTCCCTGCAGGCGCGCATAGACCGGGTGCTGCGGTTCGCGGGTCTGGATGATGAACCGGCCGCTCTTTCCCCGCCGGCCGCTCCGGCCCCGGAACTGTTCCAGCAGCTGGAAAGCACGTTCGTCGGCCCGGAAATCCTGCTGTCCCATGAGACTGTCGGCCTGGATGACCGCGACGAGGTTCAGGCGGTCGAAATCGAACCCCTTCGTGATGATCTGCGTACCTACGAGGATATTGATTTCGCCTGTGGCAAAGCGTTGGATGATGGCGGCTTCCTCGTTGTCCGGAGTGTCGCTGTCCAGCCGGGCGATCTCGCTTTCCGGGAAGAAAGCCTTCAGCTCTTCCTCGATCTTCTGGGTGCCGGCGCCGATGGGCTGCAAGGCTCCTCCGCAGGAAGGGCATGTGCCTGTATAGGGCTCTGTATGACCGCAATAGTGGCATAAAAGCCGGTCGGGTTGCCGATGCCAGCTTAAAGGGATATGGCAATGCGGGCACTTGGGAATCTGCCCGCATTCCGTGCACTGGAGGGAAGGGGAATAGGAACGGCGGGCGCGAAGGACGAGCACCTGCTCCCCGGCGTCCAGCGTAGCCTGGATCTCATGCAGGAGTTTCCGGGAAAAGCTTCCCTCCATGCCGCGTTTCCGGCGTTCGGCCACCGTGTCGATGATCTGGATCCGGGCCTGTTCCCCCTGATGGAAACGCTCGGAAAGCTCCACTTTGGCATACCGTCCGATTTCGGCGTTGTAAAGGGACTCCAGCGAGGGCGTGGCGCTGCCCAGCAGGACATGGGCCTCCTGGATGATGCCCAGCATGACGGCCGTATCCCGTCCGTTGTAGCGGGGGGCGGGGGAGTCCTGCTTATAGGAAGTGTCGTGCTCCTCGTCCACGATGATGAGCCCGAGCCCATGATGGGGGAGGAACAGGGCGGAACGGGTGCCGAGGACCAGATAGGGGCCGGCTTCCCGGACCCGGGTGGCGACGTTCCGGCGGCGGGCGGCGGATTCGCCGGAGTGGAAGACCTGCACGTCCGGAAAGACGGCGGCGATCCGCTCTTCCAGTTGTCGGGACAGGGCGATTTCGGGGACGAGATACAGGACACTGCGTCCTTTCTGCAGGGTCTCCCGGGTCAGTTTCAGATAGATTTCCGTCTTTCCGGATCCTGTCACCCCTTCCAGGAGGACGGTCTTGTCCTGGGCAAAGGCTTCCCGGATCCTTTGTGCCGCCGTTTCCTGCACAGGGGTCAGGTCCACATCTCCGAGGACCGGCAGGGATTCCCGGTTCTGCAGGCGTGCTTCCAGGGCCCGGGCCGCATCGGCATATCGCTCGCGGGTATCTGCCCGGCGGGCTTTCTCCATCTTGGTCCGGAGCGCCTCCAGCTTGGCTTCCAGGCGTTCCTGTTCCCGGGCTTCGACCGCTTCCTGTTCCCGTTTCAGCGCCGGATAGGCTGCTTTGTACACTTCGCCGACCGAGCACAAGTAATAGGAGGCGACCGCTTTCCACAGGCGGATTTCTTCCGGCAGGACCTGCGGGAGGCCGCTTTCCACGGAAAGGATGGGAAGGATGCGTTCAACGGCCGTTTCCGGAACGACATCCACGGCGCTGACCGCACCGATATACTCTTTATGGGCGAACAGGACGCGGACGCGGCTGCCCACCTCCGCCTGCATTCCTTCGGGCAGGTAATAGCAGGGATCCCACTCCAGCCGGAGCGGAAGGATGACCTGTATGAAGGTTTTACGGTCCATTCATACAAAGTTACTGCTTTTTCCGAAATCTTGCGTATCTTTGACCCATGATCCGCGAGAGTCTCCATCGTTACATCGACGAAGAAATCATCCCCCGGTACGCTGCTTTCGACAAGGCGCACCGGGAGGACCATGCCCGGAGTGTCATGGACCGCGCCATGACCATGGGCAAGGCCTATGACATTGACGAAGAGATGCTTCTGACGGCAGCGGCCTGCCATGACCTGGGCCTTGCCGTGGACCGGAAGACGCATCACCTGGAAAGCGGCCGGATCATCCGGGAGGATGTCCGCCTGCGGGAGTGGTTCTCCCCGGAACAGGTGGAGGTCATCGCCGAGGCCGCCGAGGACCATCGGGCATCGGCCCAGACGCCGCCCCGGTCCATCTATGGCCGGCTCGTCGCGGAGGCCGACCGCATGATCGATCCGCTGACCATCATCCGGCGCACCGTCCAGTTTGGTCTTTCGCACTATCCGGAACTGGACCGGGAAGGGCATTGGCAACGGACACTGGAGCACCTTCATGAGAAGTACGCGGAGGGTGGATACCTGCATCTTTTGATCCCGGGTTCGCCCAACGAGGCGCCGCTGGAGGCCCTGCGGAAAATCATCCGCGATGAGGTCCGGCTGCGGGAGATCTTCGAATCGGTTTATCGGGAGGAGACGGAGCGTCCGTCCTGACCATCGGCACGATGACTCTCTGGGACCGCATATCGCTTACCTGGCGCTACGGGAAACCCCTTTTCCTGATAGGAGGCGTGTATAACCTGGTGAGCGCCGGATTCCAGTCCGGCGGTTTTTCCTATGCGTTTATGGTGGATTCTTTCATCATAAAGACCATCATCACGGCCATCACGCTATTCTTGATGAGGCAGTTCAGGGACCGGGATGCCATCTTCTTTTACATCAACCTGGGTCTTTCGCGCAGGAGACTGCTTGTCAGCGTCATTCTGGTCGATTTCCTGTTCCTGGCCATCCTCATGGTCATCATGCTTCTGATTTATGGATAAGCACAAACTCATCGTGGACAGCGTGGTGGTCCGTTTCGGTCAGAAGACGGTCCTGAGCGGGGGGTATATCACCTCCGAAACGGGCATGGTCACCGGTCTTCTGGGGCGCAACGGCGCCGGGAAATCCTGCATGTTCCGGGCCCTGATGGGCGGTTTGAAGGTGGAGAACGTGATGGTGAGCATCGACGGAAACCCCGTGGACCGGAGAAAGATCGGCAACCACATCAAATACCTGCCCCAGGGCCGATTGATTCCGGAAGGGATGAAACTGCACCGGGCCTTCGACCTCTATGGCGTGAACTATTGGACCTTTGTGAACCGCGCGCCCAAGTTCTCCCGCCACTACGATTCTCCCATCTACGAACTCTCCGGCGGTGAAGCCCGCCTGGCCGAACTATACCTGGTTTTGCTGAGCGATGCCCCTTTCTATATTCTGGACGAGCCGTTTACGCAGGTCGATCCCGTCAATATCGACGAAGTGAAGGCCCTGATCCGGGAACGGAGCCAGGACCACGGCATCATCGTCACGGACCATAACTACGACGCCATTTCTTCTGTGGCGGACAACCTTTTCGTGATCGCCGACGGCTATACCAGTCCCGTCCAATGCCGGGAGGATCTTGTCCGGCACGGTTATCTGAGGTAAAGCTGGAGGTCCTATTGGGTATAAAGCCCCATCCTTCTGAACGTCACATCGCCCTCGATCAGATTCGGCCCGTCCACATTCACCTCTTCACGAGTGAGTACCAGCTTGTCCTTGCTGCACTCCTTCACATAGTACCGTGCTGCGGGCGTATAGGCCGCTTTCCTGTCCTCCTGCATAAAATCGTGGTCCAACTCAAAGAGGTAAATTTCCGGCGTGGAACTGCCGACTCCGGGATAGCCGTTCTGATGTTGCTGGTAGATGTACTTTGCCTCCGAGTCCCCGGAGAATACATCAGATACGTATATTGTCAGGATAAACGGATTCTGGCTCTCCTTGTTGATGGTCGAGAAGGTCCAGATCACCAGCCCTGCATCCTGCACCCCTTCCGGATACACCTTCTCCCAACTTCCTTCCAGGTTATCTGCCAGGTTAATATCAGGAATCAGTTGTTTCTCACACCCGCACAGCCCTGCCACCAGCAGCGCCGCGCAAATCAAGGTTTTCACAGTCTTCATTGCTTTCGTTTTCCTGTTAAACGCTCGAAAGGCCGGAATCCTGCATCCAGGATCATTCTTTTTTCAATTCAATCGCCGGATTCGTCTTCGCGGCTTTGAGGGTCTGCCAGAGGATGGAGAGAAGGCTGACGGCGAAAGTAATGACTACGGCCAGTACAAAGATCCACCAGTAACCTTCAAGCCGATAGATAAATCCTTTGAGGTATTCCTGCGTGGCATAGACCGCGACCGAAATGCCGATGATGCAGGCGATGCCTACCAGGATCATATAGTCCCGGATCGTCCGCCAGGTTTCTGAGTCCACCGTGCCTCCGAAGACCTTCCGTACGGCTATGTCATGGGCTTTTTCATCGGCAAAATAGGTACTCATGGCCAGCAGGTCAAGGAGCGAAAGCAAAAGGGCCAGTATCATGAACACCTCCATCAGCCGCATGTTGTTCCGGGTGGGCCTCAGCGCCTTTTCGTAGAATTCCATCAGGTAACCGTCGGCAAACTCGGTAAGGACCATGTTGTCTTTCTTCCAGGTTTCATAAGTTTCCCTGATCTGTTTACGCGCCTCCTCGTGGTCTCCGCCGATTTCCATCAGGATGCCATAAACATAAGGATACGACGTTTGTACATCCTCCACCAGGACAATCATATTCTCCTTTGCTCCCATATTGTTCAGGGATACCGGGAAGTCGGCGATGACGCCGCCTATGTTCTCACAATTGCCCATTCTTTGACTCAGGATCCCGATGTCGTGAGACGCATCGGTAAATCCGGAAGCCGCGAAGGCCGATTCTCCGAACCAGACAGTATTGTTCACCGGGGCATTGTAATCGGCCAGCACCTCAAATCCCAGCATGTCAAAGGCGGCTTTGTCCATGTGGTAAACCCGGTAGAGGATGTCCTTCCCATCCGCCGTCTGGCTATACTGCCCACCGGCTTGTAGCCCGGGCACATGAACGGCCAGACCGGTGCTTTGAACAAAAGGCAACGCCTCCAGTGAACTTCTGAGAGACGCCAGGCCGAAGGAGGCGGATGACAGGAGATACTTGTTGTCGATATCGGCATGAGCGGGCCGGTTCAACGATTTCCGGTACTGCGCTTCCATGACCAAGGCCATGGCAATTAGGAAAACCGACAGTGCAGTCTGCAAAACGATGAACACCTTGCTGAATGTCATTTTGCTTTGCGCCCTGAAGTTGCCGCGAACCACGTCGATGGGCTTCCAGCGGCTGGAAAACAGGGCCGGGAGGAGCCCGGAAAGCAACCCTACCACTAGCACCAGGACCGTGAAAATGGCCAGGTATTTGGGCGTAAACTGGATTCGTATGGCAATGTCCGGGTCGTTCAGCAGACGGTTTACCATCGAGGTCCACCAGACGGCCAGGAGGACGGATACGGCGAAGCACACCAGCGTAAAGAGCAGGGATTCCAGGATGCGGCGGCCGAATATGGAAGCCTGCGAAGCACCGATCAGCCGTCTTGCAGCCATCTCCCGGGCCCTTTTGGCGCTGAGGGCCATGTTCAGGTTGATGTAGTTGAAAACGGCGCTGACAAGCAGGAGAAGCACGGCGGCGAGGAGCAGGTCCAGCGTCCGCTTGTCGCTGTGCGCGATTCTTCCTGAAACGAAGTTGCCACTCTGGATTTCCCCGAAGATCAGTTCATTCACCCTATATACCCGTATCCCTTGCAGGAAGGACGTTCCATAAAGACCCCCATAGAGGTTTTTACAAACCGCTTCAGCCTTCTCTTCCAAGGCCTTCCTGTCGGCCTCGGGAGCCAGCTTGGCGAACGTATAGACACTTCCGAACTGATCGTTGGGGTCGGAAAAAGCTTTGATGGGGCCGTCGATGGAAAGGACGATATCGGCATACTCGAAAAGCGTGGACTTCCAGTCCTTCATGATGGCGGCGACGGTGAAAGAGTCGTCTCCGAGTTTCCAATTGTCCCCGATTTTCAGACCGGATTTGTGCGCAAATTCCTCACTGACAATCATATTACCGGCATCCGACAGCACTTCCGGGCCTCCAGCTACAAACTTTAGATTGGGAAACAGGGCAAAGAAATTCTTGTCGGCCGTGACGATTCTGCACTGCAGCATCCCCTCTTCCGGGAGTACAAGATAATCCACCGGAGACAGAACGCCGGTCATTTCCACTTCCGGCGCCGCGGCTTTGATGGCATCCGTGAAAGTGTATGTCAGTCCCAGCTGATCCGGATAGCCGTCTTCCACCATCGCGAAAGTGTAAACGTCTTTCCAGTTCGGATTTTCATATTTAACCTCGAATTGCTGAATCACATAACTGCCGATGATGATCACAAACGCCAGGCTCACGGCCAGCCCCACCGCCTCGATGGCGGTGTACAGCTTATTGCGGGACAGGAATTTCAGGTAACTTTTCATTGGATTGCTTGCTATACAGGATTCCAGCCTTTGCAAACATTAAGCCATATCTCCTAAAGTACATATTTACAATTGTTTACGAAAATCACGCGGGTGTAAAAACTGTAAAGGACTTTACACAAAGTGTAAATATGGGTTTACACCTCGCCGGTATTAATGTCATTTCCGGATTAGGTTGACTCAGCCCTAACAAACTGGGATGGAACAAGGAGACCGCGCCTGCTATCCCCGATACTCGGAAGGAGACTCGCCCAGGTATCGTTGGACGTATCGGCTGAAATAGGCCGGTGAGGAGAAGTTGAACATTTCGGAAATGTCCACGAAACTGAGGCTGCGGTCTCTCAACTGGCGGGAAATATCCAGGACCGTGAATCGGTTGATCCACCAGTTGGCCGAATTGCCCGTAACGGACTTGCTGATTTCTGAAAGGTACTTCGGAGCTATGCATAGTTCGGAAGCATAGTAGGTTACCTCCCGGTTCTGCCGATAGTCGCCTCGCTCCAGCATGCCGATAAACCGCTGCATGACGGTTGCCGACTGGCTCTGAACTTCTACCAATCCATTGATGCGGGCATGGAAATCATAGAAGTCCAGGATGAGCGTCTGGATGGTACTGACCATCATGTCGTCCAGGAAATGGTGCCACACCATCATCCGTCGCCGCCCGACTTCCGAGAAATCCCTCCGGCAACGATCAAATTCTTCATCCGTGAGATGCATGACCGGATCCTGCGCCAGGGATAGCGAGCCGCGCATCCCATAGTTGTTATTCGGTGTCGACTTCTCGATGAACACCGGATCCACATAGATGACCTCGACCCGGAAATCAGCGGACGGTCTGACCGCCGTGACCAACTGGGTGGCCCGGATGATCGTGCAGTCTTTCTCCCGGATGGTGAAAGTAGTGTCGTTATAGTCGATTTCGCAGTTGCCTTCCAAACAGAGGATATGGGCCAGGTGGAGCGCAACCTCGCCTTCCCCAATTCCTTCCAGGGAGTTCCGGATGATAATCTCGTTTGTCATTGTAGCAAATATAGTGATTTTCCGACAAGTGCGTGGCGACTTTCCCTTTTTTCCGATTTGAAAGACACTTTTCCGGTTTTTACAAGCCCGTCGGAATTACTCGCATTTTTTACGGAAAAAAGGGAAACATGAAAACCGTTGTCTCGCTTTACCTTTGTCCCGGCAAATAACACAAAATGAAAATGAAAACGCTCAAGCACAAGCTCACCATCCTGGTAGTCACGCTCGCCGCATTCGGAAATATGGCTGCCCAAAACGTTCCCACCCTTACCCTGAACAACGGCGCTGTCATGCCTCAGTTCGGCATCGGGACCTACAACCAGACCAACGATCAGGCCTACGCCGGTGTTCTGTATGCCCTTCAGCATGGGTATCGCCATATCGATACGGCCCATGCCTACGGCGACGAGGAAGGTGTAGGCCGCGCCATCAAGGATAGTGGCGTACCCCGTGAGGAAATCTGGGTCACCAGCAAGCTTTGGATGAACGACTACGGCGACGGCAAAACCCTCGAGCACATCGACGAGATGCTTGCACGCCTTGGTCTCGAGTATCTGGATCTCCTCTACATCCACCAGCCTTTCGGCGACCTTGAAGCCTGCTGGAAGGATATGGAGAAGGCTGTGGAACTCGGAAAGGTGCGTACCCTCGGTATCAGCAATTTTGACCGCGATCCGGCCCTCATCGACAAATTCGCGACCGAGATGAAGATCAAGCCGGCCATCCTCCAGCTCGAAAGCCACCCTTATCGCCAGGCGCTGGAAATCAAGGCGCAGTGCGAGAAATACGGCATTGTCCTCGAAGACTGGTTCCCGCTGGGGGGCCAGATGAGCCAGGGTGCTCTCTTCCGCGACCCCGTCATCATGGAGATTGCCCAGGCCCATGGCAAGACGCCCGTGCAGGTAATTCTCCGCTGGCACATCCAGGACGGCCGTTCCGCCATCCCCGGCTCGAAGACGCCGGCCCATATCGACGAAAACATCGATATCTTCGATTTTGAATTGACCGCCAATGAGATGCAGAAGCTTCGTGGCATCAATAAAGAAGATCCTTTCTTCAAGATGCCCGGTCAGGCCGTTCGCCGGATGTCCGAGAACAACCGCGTCGTGCCCAACTTCAATTGATTTGGAATCATGAGAACCCGCAGACTGGGAAATCTGGAAGTCAGTGCCATCGGCCTCGGATGCATGGGCATGAGCCATGCTTACGGGGCTCCGTCCGACCGAAAGGAGATGCTGGATTTGGTGGCCTTTGCCGTCGATAATGGAGTAACTCTGTTTGATACGGCGGAAGTTTATGGCACGAAGGATGAACCACACCACAATGAATCCCTTATCGGAGACGCTTTGAAGCCGTATCGCAACAAGGTGAAGATATCAACCAAATTCGGTCTCCGCTTCGACTATGGAAGCAAAAGCTGGAACCTGCCCGTGATTGCCGATTCGCGCCCGGAAAGCATCCGCCGGAGCGTCGAGGGGTCGCTCAGGCGCCTGCATACGGACCACATTGACATCTACTTCCAGCACAGGACCGACCCCGCCGTGGAGCCGGAAACCGTGGCGCAGGTGATGGCCGATCTGATCCGAGAAGGTAAGATCCTTCATTGGGGCGTGTCCGAAGCTTCAGAAGACTACATCCGCCGCGCCCACGCCGTCACACCGCTGACGGCCATCCAGAACCGCTACTCGATGATGGCCCGCTGGCACGAATGCCTCTTCCCCGTGCTGGAGGAACTGGGCATCGGCTATATGGCTTTCTCTCCGCTGGCCAACGGTTTGCTCAGCGAACAGTACCCGGCAGGATGTATCTTTGACAAAGCCACGGATTATCGCGCCGGAATGCCCCAGTTCAGAGAGGGAAGTTTTGAAGCGAATCAAGCGTTGTTCGCGCTGGTGGACAGTCTGGCCGACCGACACAAGGCAACTTCTGCACAGATTTCCCTGGCCTGGATGCTCTGCAAGAAGCCCTGGATCGTTCCCATTCCCGGTACCCGCAAGTTCTTCCGCCTGAAGGAGAACATCGGAGCTGCTGATATTGATATCTCCCTTCAAGAAATCGCCGCCATCGACAAAGCCCTGGATTCGATTCCCATCAGCGAGGTCTATGGAGGCACCCAAGTCATCAAACAATGAAACGAACGATTTCCCTTTTCCTCTCCGCCCTGATGAGTTTCTCCGCCTGTGCCTGCCAGGGCGAGGTGGTGCCGGCAGAGGAACAGCCTGAAAACCTGCATACGTCTATCTGCCGTATGGCTATGATCCTTCGCAAAAGTATGATGTCATCTATCTGCTGCATGGCTGGACCGGCGTGGCACAAGAGTATTTCCTGGGTCGGAGCGGAAACGGAAAGACTCCGCTCGTGCACCTGTTCGACAACATGATCCAGCACGGCCTCACAAGACCCTTCATCGCCGTTTCTCCCACCTGGGACAAGGACAACCAGGCCAAGGATTGGGGCGAGAGCACCCGCGAGGCGGCCGTCTTCTCCCAGGAATACGTGAACGACCTCATCCCTGCCGTTGAGACACATTACTCCACGTATCTGGAGAAAGCCGATGAGGAAGGCATCCTGGCCTCCCGCGGCCACCGTGCCATCGGCGGATTCTCGCTGGGCAGCATCACTACCTGGTACGTCTTTGAGCAGGCCTTCCCGTACAGCGGCAAGTACCTGCCGATGAGCGGCGACAACTGGAGCCAAGGGATGTACGGCGGTGCCTCCCATCCGGATGAAACGGCCAAGTTCCTGGCCGATTGGGTAAATGCCTCGCCCTACAAGAATGACTTTTATGTCTGGTATGCCGTGGGAACGCGGGATGTCCGCATAGACCAGACTCACAACCAGGCGCTTGCGATGGGAAAGCTCACCGATACTTTCAATTCAACCAACTTCTCCTACCATCAGAAGGAGGGTGGCCAGCACGACTTCAATGCCGTCTGGGAGTTCATCTACAATGCTTTTCCCTTCTTCTATCCGCCGGAACAGGTTCCGGTAACGCAGACTTACTCCCGAGATTCCCGGATTTCCGATGTGATGGCCGCCCCCTCCTTTGAGGGCTTCGGCCGTTTGCTCTTTCCCGTGAACACAGGTTATTGGAGCGGCAGCACGCTGGAAGACCTGAGACTCGCCTGGTACAATTACATCGACCCGGACAAAACGGTGGAGATTGTCAATACGCTCAAGTCCCGTTCCGATGCCGGAAAGACGGTTTTCCTGGACATCTATACGGAGGCCGAAAAGGCCGCAGACCCCGCCAAAAAGGATACTGGTCTGTTCTTCTTCCAGGGGAACAAGGGCGCCAAAACGGCCATCTGCAATGCCGGCGGAGGATTCTCCTATGTAGGAGCCATGCACGATAGTTTTCCGCACGCGCTCGAGCTTTCAAAGAAAGGATACAACGCTTTTGCGCTTATCTACCGGCCCGGTTGGGACACGGCGATGGAGGACTTGGCCCGGACGATCGCCTTCTTGGTTGCCAATGCCGACAAACTGGGCATCAACATGGACGGCTATTCCCTCTGGGGCGGCAGTGCCGGTGCCCGGATGGCGGCGACGCTGGGAAGCACCGCATCGGCCTACGGAGTTCCCCGGGCAGGCGCCGTGGTCATGCAGTACACCGGGCACGGGGACTGGACTCGTAACGATCCTCCCACTTATGCATGTTGTGGTACTTCCGATGGCATCGCCTCCTGGCAGGGCATGAAGAGCCGCCTGGACGCCATGACCTCCGCCGGCATCCCTACCGAGTTCCACTCCTACCAGGGCCTCCCGCACGGCTTCGGCCTGGGCACCGGCACCGTTGCCAAAGGCTGGATTGAAGATGCGGTAAGGTTTTGGGAAACTAATACGAAGAATTGATGAAAAAGATTGTTACACTGTTTTTTATTGCACTTGGTTTTATGGCAAAAGCACAGACTTATGGGGACGAGGGCCCCACTTTGACTCCCAATGCCTTCGGGCTGGTTTATGAGGATGCGATCTCCGAGAATATGCCCGGAGAGGTAAATATCCATCGGGTAACCTACCAAGTTGACGGCATCAATGTGGTGGCGAATGTCTATACGCCCGCCTTTTAGATCTTTTGCAATAATAAAGAAGGACGATACTCACTTGGGTACCGTCCTTCTGTTTGAATATGTTGTTAAGCGCTACTTCAGGTTGACCTTCTCCAGCCAGGCGTCAACCTGCGGGAACTTCTTGTCGATATCCTCGCCGTTCATCTTGGTGGTGATGATGGCAAGACCTTCCAGGTGTTCGGCATCGGGCGTGGCCTTCACGATGTCCTTGAGGGTGTTGTATTCGGCGGTATAGGCCGTGCAGAGTGGGATAACCGTCTTGCCGGACCAGTCCAGGCCGGACTTCTCCAGGAAGGTGCGCACGGGCATCGGGGCGGTGTACCACCATACAGGGACGGCCACGATGACGGTCTTGTATCGGTCGAAGTTCTCCGGGAGGCCTTTGATGGCCGGAAACACGTTGTTGTCCACTTCCTGCTTGGCATCCACGGTGCAAGGGTCGTATTCCTCGGGATAAGGCTTTTCGCGTTCGATTCGGAACGTGTCGGCACCGGTAACTTCGGCAATATGGTTCACCACGGCCTCGGTGTTGCCGCTCCAGCTGAACCAGGCGATAAGAGTCTTGTTCTCGTTCATCTTTTTGCTGTTTTGTGCGCACGCGGTGAGGCATAAAAGTGCCGCCGCTGCAAGGATCAAATACTTTTTCATAAATTAATGGTTTTCAGCCAGTTGACGATATAATTGGCAATCACGTCATTGTTCTTCTCCTGGAACAGGAAGTGGCTGTTGCCGGTGATGCCTTCGTCGGGGAGATAGACCACCTTGGCATTGCCGCCGTCGGCATTGTAATGCTCGGCGAAGTCGCGGCACTGGGCAAGGACGGACTGCCAGAAGCCGGTGGACTGGATGTCTTCGGGACCGTTCAGGATATAATCACCGAAGAGGAAGAGCATGGGCACCTTGGCATCCAGGAACTTCTGATACTCGGGAGATCCAGGGAATGGACCGAAGCCGGGCTCTACGGCGATGATGGCGGCGATATTCTCCGCATCGGTCGCCCAGCCCACGCGGCCGCCCTGGGAATGGGTGAGGTAAATGCTCTTCTTTCCGGTGAGGACCTTGACATCGGCGAGAACAGCACTGAGGGCCTTGCCGAAGAGGGCTTCGTCGTAGTTGCCGGTGTTCGGCGTCATTTGGCAGAAGAACTGCGTCTGGGCATCGGCCCCTTCCGGGAACTGGGAACCTTCGTAGCGCTCCGGGGCCACGCGGCCGATACGGAAGTGCGTGTACCAAGCCTGCTCACCCACCTTGAACTTGTCGCCGTCCACGTCACCCGGGTCATTGACTATGAACTCGGTCGCTCCGGCGGCACCCCTGCGGGGCTGGTCCACCAGGAAGACGCCGTAGCCCTTGCGAAGGAAGAGGTCGCTCCAGCCTTCGCGTCCGTCCGGCGTGGCCTGCCAGCCAGTGCGGGTCTGGCCGTAGCCGTGCAGGAAGACGATGGGGTTTCCGTTGCCATCCGCAGGAATCTGATAGAAGGTGTTGGCGTGGTCCACGTGGGTGGTAGTTCCGGCGCGTGTGGCATCCATCCAGTTCTGTGAGGGATTATAGTCTCCGGGGATAGGGGCCGTGACGGTTCCGCCGGAAGAGAAAACGCCCTGTTTTTCAATGACAATGCCTTTAGGGGTATTGTTGCAGCAGGCGGCAAAGGCAACTGCGGCTGAAAGGAGTACGAGTGCTTTTTTCATTATTCTTTGGGTAATTTGTTGTATTCTTCTTCCGGGAGGAGGTCGAACCATTCCACACCGGGCTTGTCCGGATTGGTATTGGCTGCCAGATGAGCAAAGCGACTGCCTGGAGCGGCGCCGTGCCAGTGCTTGACGCCGGGAGGACACATCGCCACATCTCCGGGATGCAGGACTTCGACGGGCTGGCCCTCTATCTGGTGATAGCCAACACCGTCGGTAACGATGAGAACCTGCCCGCCTGCATGGCTATGCCAGGCATTGTACACGCCGGGTTCGAAGACTACATTGTGAATGCCGGGGCAATCGGCAACATTAAGGGATTCGAGGGTGTTTGCCAGATGGATGGGACCATTGAAAGTGGGCAGCGTCATGCTCTCGGCAGGAGCGGCAAACATAAGACCGTCCAGGCCGGGTGTGTGTGCATACTCTTCAAGAATCACATGGTTATAATCCTCATCCGAAAGAGTGTTGTCCTCATCTACGTGAGCGTCCGGGGCCCATGCGGCATCATAAATGACAATCTGCGAAAACCAATTATCCTTGGTGGCCCCGTGCCAGTGACGTACGCCGGTAGGGATCTGCAGGACGTCGCCTTTGCGAAGAATCTGCGCAGGCTTACCTTCTTCCTGATAGAGTCCCACGCCGCCGGTAACCATCACGACCATGCCGCCGTGCCTATGCCAGGTGCTGTGCGCTCCAGGGGCAAAGGTAATGTTGTTGGTGGCGGGGAAGTTGAACACCGTATCCGGCTGAATCAGGGGCTGGAGATAAGCCTCGCCGGTAAAGGGAGGAGACGGGAGCGGATTCCCGAAAGGAAAGGTCAATTCTTCTTTTGATACAGTCGTGTTGGTATTGGATCCGCAAGCAGCGAACAGGAGCGCGGTCAGTAGGGGTAGGATTATCTTCATTATTGTCTGTTGGATTGGATGATATCGTTCAGAGAAACGTTGGGATTGCGGTAGCGGGCCTCCGGGTTTCTCTCTCCTGGTCTGCCTTCCCAGGCGGATTTCAAAGTCAGGGCTTTCTGCGGGCAGGCGTGTACACAGGCCAGGCAGTATTCGCAGTTGCCGCTGAACTCCAGCCCCTCCGCCCCCAAGCGGAAATTCTTGTGCGGGCATACCTTTTCGCAGGTCATGCAACTGACACAGCGGTCCGACCTCAATTCCAGCAGACGCTCTGCCGTCATCGAGAAGTGCTGGTCCTGCATCCCCTTGAGCATTTCCTTGTTGAAGAAGCCCATCTCGGCGGGAGCGATAAAGTCCTTGTGCTCGCCGACCTCCCCGAGGATGGTGGCCAGAGCCTCGTCCGTGTGCTTGTCGATGGTGATCTGCTGGTTCATGTCGAAAACGGGCAGATAGTTGTCCACCATCAGGATGGGACGGATGTAATTGTTCTTGACACCATGCTCCTGGCAGAATTCGTCCCAGTATTCAGCGACATTGACACAGGCGTTGCCGTAGGTAATGACCGAGAAGATATAGGGAGCCTTGAACGTCCCCTTGGATACGAATTCACGCACGATCTTGGGAATGGCGCCGGCATAATCCGGACAGACGAAGGCGATTTCGTCGGCCTCGTAGGTCAGGTCATCCTTCTTGAGTTCCTGCGGGATGCTCAAGGGTGTATCTGAGAACTGACGGGCCACGAACAGGGAATTACCGGTTGCGGTAAAATAGAATACGAGTCTCTTCTTTCCGTGCTTGCGGTCCTTGACGATGGCCGAATGAGTAAGCGGGGCAACTCCGGCCATCGCTGCGGCGGCCAGGGAGATCCCCATCCATTTAAGTGCGAGTCTTCTATCCATACGATAAGTTATTACTGTTTGCATGGCAAAGATACAAGGTGATCCGTGTCTAATTGTTTCCAAAAAGGCGGAAAGAAAGGACAAAAACGCAGAAACCGTTGATTGCGAAGCAACACATACAAGTGAATTCTAATTTGAATCGCGATGTCAAAGAACTATGCCGGCTCGCCGGTATCAATGAGGAAATACGCATTACAACCTACAAGGGTAACGTCCGAACCGACGAGATCCATCCCAAGTGGGAACTCGTCGGCACCCATACGGGACGCAGCACCTTCATAGTCAACGCCTTATCCCTAGGGATCCCGCCGAACATCGTAATGAAATGGACGGGCCACAGCGACTATTCTTCCATGAAACCCTATATCGACATCGTGGATGATATCAAGGTCACCTCGATGACGAAGTTCAATGGGCTGTTGGAGAAAAATGATTAACTTCGCATAAAAGAAAAAGAACGATGGCCAAAAAGAAAGATTCAAATACTGAACTGTCGCAAAATATGCGACAGTTGCCTGTGGAGGTCGAAGCGAAGGCCTGGGGAGAAGTGGCAATCTATAATCCTGACGATTCCATTCGTTTGGAAGTTCGTTTGGAGAACGAAACGGTATGGCTGAACAGAGCACAGATATCCCTTCTTTTTGACCGGGATGTTAAAACGATAGGCAAGCATATCAACTCGGCTCTTGCCGAAGAGCTTAAGGGCGTACCAACTGTCGCAAAATTTGCGACCCTTCAACAGGAAGGTGATAGATGGGTCCGTCGTCCCAAAGAGTACTACAATCTTGATATGATTTTATCCATTGGGTATCGGGTGAAATCCTCTAGGGGTATTGCTTTCAGACGTTGGGCAAATACAGTCTTGAAGGAGTATTTGCTCCGCGGTTATACCATTAATCCCCGGCTTGAACAACTTGAACGGAGGGTTGCCAAAACAGAAGAGAAGATTGACTTTTTTGTACGGGCGGCATTGCCCCCTGTGGAGGGAGTCTTCTATGATGGCCAAATCTTCGACGCGTATGAGTTTGCTTCGAAACTCATCAAAAGCGCCAAGAAAGAGATTGTCCTGATTGACAATTACGTTGATGAAACGGTGCTCACGATGCTTGATAAACGGGTATCTACCGTGAAGGCTACAATCTACACCAAGCAGATTTCGGCGCAGCTCCAGCTGGATATCAACAGGCACAATGCCCAGTATCCTCCCATTGATGTCCAGGCATTCAACAAGGCTCACGACAGATTCCTGATCGTCGATGACAAGGTTTATCATATTGGTGCTTCCTTGAAGGATCTGGGGAAGAAGTGGTTTGCTTTCTCTCTTATGCAAGACATAACTCCACAGGATCTGATTAGCCGAATCTAGTCGGCAGCGAGTGCCCATATCAATAGTTTATCTTTGGCACATCGGTTTATCCTCTCCCAGAGACAGGAGAGGATTATTTTTACCTGACTTCGAAATCTGAGTATCATTTCAGAGTACCATTTTGATACTCGTCGGGGAAAATAGCTGGTTTTCGCAAGAAAGTCAGTTTTTCATTTTGTTTTTCAAGTGCTACTGCCTAACATGTGCTTGGGCGAAGGGCCAATCAGACAGATGTTCTTTCCGCTCTCAATAGGGAAGTAAACTATTTTAGTTGGGTTACCTACATCTTGAAGGCTGATGAAAGCCGGATGTTTGACCGCAATCTTGAATCTGAGTCCGCTTGTTCCGGAAAGCTTGTCCTGTATCAAGACTGAATTGGCGTGGCCGACAGGGATACTATGCCGCAGGACCATTTCCGGATTATTACCGGTATTCTTGTCGATTACTTCCGCATTCCGAGTGCAAGCGGCAAGCAGAAGAAAGACAGGTATAAGGGAATAAAAAAAGGATTTTTCTCATATAAAAGTTGTAGTATCAAATGCGAATATACTAATTATCTGAATATAAAATCAAAAAGCCTCCTTTTTCCGGGTTAAGAATACCACCCCCAACGCGATGGCACATACCGCAACGAGGGCAATCATAAACTCCTTCCATTCCTTAAGTCCGGCCATTATCATGGCAATGGCTGATTGACCAACCTCGGTGGACGGCAAGGGACAGAACACTACCAACAGAGTGGTCAGACAACCCAGGCCGAGCCCAACAGCCAGCGCAATGATTAGCGCCATCCGTCCGCGATGCCGGTCCTCATCGACACACTTCTTTACCCCTTCCACGTTGCAGAGGCGGGCGTTGGTTTCAACCAGGAACTGCCCTTCTTCCGGCATTTCCGGTTTGTTGTCACGAAGATATTGTTCAATGTCCATCATAAACGAATGTGTTGTTTAAGGTGGTTTCGTCCCACGGATAGATAATACTTTACCGTTCCAGCAGGAATGTCCATAATGGTGGCGATGTCTTTAATCGGCAGGTCCTCGAAGTAATGCAGGACGATGGCTGTCCGCTCCTTTTCCGGAATCCTCGAAAGTGCTCGCTTCAGGTCCTCGTGCCTGAAAGCAGCGTCCGATTGTTCACCACCGGCGACGTGCAAGACTTCCGGAGCCGTCAGATCAACCGCCGGCGGAGGCACCCGACGCAAATTGTCAATGAAACAGTTATAAGCAATCCGGAACAGCCAGGCCTTGAAATTGCCCGAGAATCGGTCATACATCACATAGGCTCGCACAAGCGCTTCCTGAGCGATGTCGTCGGCCAGGGCGGAATCACCGCATAGCGATGCCAGGAACCGCCGCAGCTGCCCCTGACACGTCCTCGCTTCGGTGATGAACCGCTCCCGGGTCATTCCTCTACTTCCCTTCGACGATCTGTTTTTCCTCTGCCGCTATTTCCTTTGCAAGCATCTTCTTCCCGCAGAAATAGACAATGAAGAGTGCGATGCCGATGGCAAGAAGGATGCCGCCAAACAGGGTAGTAAAGATGATAACATCATCATTTGAGGACCAGTCGAGGCGATAACCCATATAGACCGCCACTGCAAGAACAGCCACACCAAGTAGCCCCGTTATGCATGCGCCGGTAAGCCTGCCAAGCAAGCGTTCCTTGATTGTCTTGCTTCCACTTGGACTCTTGAAAAAATCCGAGTCAATCTTGGCTCCGTTGTCAAGGGCCTTAAGCATAATCTCGGCCTTGCGGTTCGTCTCATTCTGCTTCACCCGGCCAATCAGCCAAATAACCAGCGTCGGCAAAACGACGCAGATGCAGATAGGAATTAAAGCATCAAAGAAATGATTCCAAAAGTAAGTCATTGTATCAATGTTTTTATTGTTCAACTAAGCCCGTTTCCGGGACGGTTACATTGCTATAACGCAAAAGCCGCCCGAAAGGTTGGAAAATATCGCAATAATTTTCAGATAATAAAAGATGGAACGGAGGAGTGAAAGGTTTACCTGACTGCAACTGTATTCAAGCAACTTGAAATGTGACGATAACCCGCATAATGTCACACTTTTTGTCGCACTAGATACGAAAAATCCCCCTCAGACCATTCTGAGAGGGATTTTTGTGGAGCATAGGAGATTCGAAAACAAACTATAACCCCCTTTATAAACCCTTGCAGGAGTGCTTTCTATTGCGTATCTTTGCCGGTGACGTTGCTCGACTATGAGTAAAAATGGGATATTTTTGGGATATTTTCAATACGGCAGAGACCTTTAGAAATGATAATTAATTTAAGTTTCGCAAGTGATTTAGGCCGCCGGTTGTAGGGCCTCAAAGGCTCTTCGGACGGCATTGAGTTCTTTGTTATTGTTGTTAATGATAGCTCGCATCATCTCGTCCTGGTCGAAGTTGAA
>Ga0310695_10001036_pt1 | contig 67653 bp, 67 predicted proteins | sample RumenRJG_04DNA_FD_203882 | JGI IMG/M metagenome (GOLD analysis project Ga0310695, IMG submission 203882) | Bovine rumen microbial communities from Lethbridge, Alberta, Canada - RJG_04 (v2) (version 2) | ecosystem: Host-associated > Mammals > Digestive system > Stomach > Rumen | place: Canada... | reverse complement strand
ATATCGCGAGATAGTAAGGCGCCTTGTAGACGACAAGGTTGATAGGCAGGGAGTGGGAGCGCCGCAAGGCGTGGAGCGGACCTGCACTAATACGCCGAGGGCCTGACTTTTATTAAAGTGCCCGAGATATTTCTTCTCCTGTTTAGTTTTGAGGGAGCAATCCTTCACATATCCGGCGGCGATAGCTGGGCGGCCCACCTGTTCCCATCCCGAACACAGAAGTTAAGCGCCCATACGCCGACAGTACTTGGCTGGAGACGGCCCGGGAGGTTAGGGAGCTGCCGGTTTGAAAAACGTCCGCGAAATCGCGGACGTTTTTTTCTATATGGTTTTGGGATTATTTTGTTTTTAGGAGATGAATATGATGGTTGCGGAAAAAATGGTTGAGCTCGGAACAAAGAAGTCCACGATACGGACGATTTTTGAATTCGGGCAGAAGCGTGCGCAAGAGGTAGGCAGGGAGAATATTTTTGATTTCAGCCTGGGCAATCCCAATATTCCCGCGCCTCCATTCATCAAACAGGCCATCCTGGATATCCTTGACGAATACGAACCGATGGAAATCCACGGATACACGGTGGCTCCCGGCGATCCGGATGTCCGTACAGTATTGTCTAAAAGTATCAATAACAGATTTAATATTAATATTTCGGAGAAAAATCTCTTCTTGACCGCCGGGGCCGCTGCGGCGATTACCGTTACTTTCAAAGCGTTGTGCGAGGAAGGAGACGAGTTTGTCGCGTTCGCTCCGTTTTTCCCCGAATATCGCTGCTTTGTCGAGTCGGTCGGCGGAAAACTGACGGTAGTTCCCGCGCGGATCGAAGACTTCCAGATCGATTTCGACGCTTTTTCACGCTGCCTTTCGCTAAGGACGAAGGCCGTGATTGTCAACTCGCCGAATAATCCCAGCGGCGTCGTGTATTCTTTGGAGACGATCCAAAAATTGACGGATTTGCTGCGGGAACGGGAGAAAGAATACGGCCATCCGATTTTCTTGATTTCCGACGAGCCGTATCGTGAAATCGCTTACGACGGCGTTGAAGTTCCTTATCTTACCAAATACTACAGAAATACGATTGTCTGCTATTCCTACAGCAAATCTTTTTCCCTGCCCGGCGAGCGTATCGGATATATCCTTGTGCCAAATGAAGTCTCGGATTTTGAACGGGTCTATGGCGCGATTGCCGGTGCGGCGCGCGTGCTGACCCATGTAAACGCACCGTCGCTGTTCCAGCGAGTGATCGCGCGCTGCGCGGATATGAAGCCCGACCTTTCCGCCTATGAGAAGAATGGGAAACTGCTTTATCAGGGATTGACGGAAGCCGGATTCACCTGCGTTCGGCCGCAGGGGGCGTTCTATCTTTTCCCAAGAGCGTTGGAGCAGGACGATTACGCGTTTTGCGAGCGCGCCAGGAAATACGACCTGCTCTTGGTGCCGGGAACGGATTTCGGCTGCCCGGGACATTTCCGCGCCGCGTATTGCGTAAAGACGGAAATGATTGAACGCTCGCTGCCGCTATTCAGGAAGTTGGCGGAAGAATACCGCTGCCTGTAAAACTCCAATGCAAATTAAACAGCCGCTAAGAAACATCTGAAACGTTTCTTAGCGGCTGTTTTTTATGCGAATCAGTCATCAAGAATGATGGCTTCGAGAGCGATGTGCGCCATATCGTTGAACGAAGTCTCGCGATCGGCGGCCGAGGTTTCCACGCCGGTCAGGATATGATTGCTGACGGTAAAGATGCCGAGCGCTTCGATGCGGAACTTCGAGGCGACAAGGTAAAGCGCCGCAGTTTCCATCTCGGCTGCGAGCACGCCGTATGCCGAGAGCTTATTGAGATCGATTTCATCGTCGTACAGGCGATCCTGCGAGAGCACGTTGCCGACATGGAACGGCACTTTTAAGTCGCGGGCGCTCTGGACGGCGCGTTCAAGCATGGAGAAGCTGCCTGTCGGTGCGAACGTCATGCCGTGCGTGAAAATATTTCTGACCATACTGGAATCCGTGGTGGTGGCCTGCGCCATGACGACGTCCCGGACATGGATCGTGGTTTGGAGGGCGCCGCAAGTACCGGTGCGAATGATTTTCTTCACGCCGTAATCCTGGATGAGTTCGGTGGCGTAAATGGACATGGACGGCATGCCCATACCGGAGCCTTGTATGGAAACGCGCTTTCCTTTGTATACGCCGGTGAAGCCCAGCATATTTCGGATATGCGAGTATTCCTTTGCATCCTCAAGAAAAGTTTCCGCAATATGCTTGGCGCGGAGCGGATCGCCCGGCATTAGGACGCGGTCGGCGATTTCGCCTTCCGGTTTTGCACTGATGTGCCAGCTCATTGTGTATTCCTCCTGCAACGATAGTAGTAGAACGATGAAATCTGTTCTTTCATCGTTTCATTATATCATTCTCTTTGCAGAAGGTCTATGCCGTCGCGCATCTTACAATCGAAAAACGAAGGGGCGAAAGGGGAGAGGGGCGGCAGAGAAAATGCCATGCAATCTGCGTGAGCACCTGCTTTTGTTGTTACGGAACGTTCAAAAGACCGTTCGGATCAGCCAGGTTTTTGCGCCTTTTTGATATCATCCTCGGTGAAGGTCAGAAAAAATAGCTAATCTTCAGAACGTCTCAGATGATTCGGAGGCTTAACCGAATTTCCCGGCAGTGAACATCCGCATGGCTTCGGCTGTGCGTTTTTATTGCAGGAAAGATAATATATGGCGTAGAATAATGATACAGTAAAAGGGCAATGGAAACAAATTCCATATTCTCTCTTTAATTATTTCTCTTGGAGGCGGATTGCATTATGTTGGTGAACACTGTTATCAAAGATCGTATTGCGTATGTGAAGATGCAGGACGGAAAGCATTTCAATTGTCTGAGCGAGAATATGTGCCATGATTTGATGGACGCCATCGAGGAAAGTTATAGAAAGGAATGCGTGGGCATCGTGCTGCAGGCTGAAGTCAATCGGCATGTCTGGAGCGCGGGGCATGACATCAAAGAGCTGCCGCTGGACGGCAGCGATCCCCTGGCTTTTCGCGTGCCGATGGAAAAGCTGCTCAGGGCGGTGCAGGACACGCCCATTCCGGTCATCGCCAGCGTGGACGGAACGGTATGGGGCGGCGCGTGCGACCTCTGCCTTTCCTGCGATATGATTGTCAGCACCAAGGACGCGACCTTTGCCATCACTCCGGCCAAGATTGGAATTCCCTACAATGCCTCGGGCATTATGCACTTCATCCATCAGCTTGGCATCAACAAAGCACGCGAGATGTTTTTCCTCGCCCATCCCATCGAGGCTGAAGACGCGCTGAACGTGGGGCTGATCAACCGTGTGACCGAGCCGGGCGAGTTGGATCAGGTACTGGAGGAGCATTTCCTTGCGCCGCTTCGCCGCAACAGCACGCTGTCGGTCAGCGCCATCAAACGGCAGTTCCGCGCCCTCTCGCGGGATACCGCTGCCCTCAGCGTGGAGACTTTCGAACGTATTAACGCCTATCGTCATTTCGTGTATCAGGGCGATGACTACAAGGAGGGGATACGCGCTTTCCTCGAAAAGCGCGAGCCGCAATATAAAGGCAAAGCATCGGATTTGGATTTGGATCTGGATTGAGGAAAGATAGACTTTACATAGCAGAAGTATTAGCAGATCCACTTAATGGGGGATTTCCCTGTGCCGTTTCAGTCGCTTACTTTCGGGGCGCTTGCGGTTTCGCCCCCAGCCGTGGCGGATGCGTATTTCAGGGGCGAATTGTCAGGCTAAGTGCAGCGGTTTTGCATGATACACCGCAATCTGCTGTACTTAGATTAAATTTTTAAGTGGAAAATGGCAAAAAGTCAAAAAAATACTTGATTTTTTATCCGCGAACGATTATTATATGAATTGCGGTTAGCACTCAACAAAGATGAGTGCTAACAAAAGGCAGAGAAGTTCCAATAGAAACAGGAGGCAGGTAAACATGATTAAGCCATTGGGCGAGCGTATTGTGGTCAAGGTTAAAGAAAAGGACATGACGACGGCGAGCGGCATCGTTCTGCCGGATACGGCGAAAGAGAAGCCGCAGGAAGGCGAGGTCGTAGCGGTCGGCACGGGCAAGATGCTCGAGTGCGGCAAGGTTGCGCCGATGGAAGTCAAGAAGGGCGACCGTGTGCTCTTCGCGAAGTATTCGGGCAACGAAGTCAAGGTTGACGACGAGGAATATTTGATCATCCGTCAGTCGGACATCCTTGCGGTTCTTTAATCGTTTCGCAGACGCTTATAATTTAGGAAATATGGAGGCATAACAGAACATGGCAAAGCAGATTTTGTTTGGTGAGGAAGCCCGCCGCGCGCTCGGCCGCGGCGTTGATGCGCTGGCGGACGCCGTAAAGGTAACGCTTGGCCCGAAAGGCCGCAATGTGGTGCTGGACAAGAAGTTCGGCGCGCCGACGATTACGAACGACGGCGTGACGATCGCCCGCGACATTGAGCTGGAAGATCCGTTTGAGAACATGGGCGCACAGCTCGTGAAGGAAGTTGCGACGAAGACGAACGACGTGGCCGGCGACGGCACCACGACGGCGACGCTCCTTGCGCAGGCGATGGTCCGCGAGGGTATGCGCAACGTGGCTGCGGGCGCGAATCCGATGGTCCTGAAGAAGGGCATCGAGATGGCTGTCGATACGCTGGTCGATGAGATCAAGAAGAAGGCGAAGACGGTCAAGGGCGATGACGTGGCGCAGGTCGCTACGATCTCTTCCTCCGACGAGACCATCGGCAAGCTGATTGCCGACGCTATGAGCAAGGTCGGCAAGGACGGCGTCATCACCTCCGAGGAATCCAAGACGATGAAGACGGAGCTGAAGGTCGTCGAAGGCATGCAGTTCGACCGCGGCTACATCTCCCCGTACATGGTCACCGACGCGGACAAGATGGAAGCGGTTCTGAAAGATCCGTACATCCTGATCACCGACCGCAAGATTTCCACGATTTCCGACATCCTGCCGATTCTCGAAGAGGTCGTCAAGCAGGGCAAGGAACTCGTTATTATCGCGGAAGACCTCGACGGCGAGGCTCTCGCTACGCTGGTTGTCAATAAACTCCGCGGCACGTTCAAGGCTCTGGCTGTCAAGGCGCCGGGCTTCGGCGACCGCCGGAAGGCTATGCTTGAGGATATCGCAATCCTGACGGGCGGCACGGTCATCAGCGAGGAGCTGGGCCGCAAGCTCGACAGCGTCACGATTGCCGACCTCGGCCATGCGGCCCAGGTTCGCGCCACGAAGGACGAGACCACGATCGTGGACGGCGTCGGCGACAAGAAGGCCATCGCCGCTCGCGTAGAGCAGATCAAGAAGCAGGTCGCCGAGACGACTTCCGACTTTGACCGCGAGAAGCTCCAGGAGCGCCTTGCGAAACTGTCGGGCGGCGTTGCCGTCATCGAGATCGGCGCTGCGACCGAAGTCGAGATGAAGGACAAGAAGCTCCGCATCGAGGATGCGCTGAACGCGACCCGCGCTGCGGTCGAGGAAGGCATCGTCGCCGGCGGCGGCACGACCTTCGTCGATATCCTTCCGGCGCTGGATGCCCTGAAAGCGGAAGGCGACGTGCAGACGGGCATTGACATCGTCAAGCGCGCCATCGAGGAGCCGGTTCGCCAGATCGCGAACAACGCGGGCCTCGAGGGCTCCGTGGTCGTCGAAGAAGTCAAGAAGGCCGGCAAGGGCAAAGGCTTCAACGCGCTGACGGGTCAGTATGAGGACATGATCAAGGCCGGTATCGTCGATCCGGCGAAGGTCGTCCGCTCCACGCTCCAGAATGCGGCCAGCATCGCGGCCATGGTCCTGACGACGGAGACGCTCGTCGCGGACAAGCCGGAAAAGAATTCTCCGATGCCTGCAGGCGGCGGAATGGGCGGCGGAATGCCGGGCATGATGTAAGAGACGGCTGAAATCCCTGACATAAACACGAATCCCTCCCGTTGTGGAAATCCATGACGGGAGGGATTTTTATGCCGTTCTTGTCAAGAACGTGCGTGGTTATGTCAAAAAGATATGGGAAGAAGAACGTATGCTTACATATTGTGCAGGAATTGATGGGAAAATGTTGAATGGTAAAAATGTTTATTGAATTAGAGGCTTTGCCAAAGGCAGAATGTGACTGAACTTAAAAGATAATCTTGTCGCATTTTGCTACAAATGGTAAAATAGAAAAAAGGGGGCGAGATGATGGAGACAATCAGTGTGCGGATGGACAAGGAACTTTTTGATGCGGCAGCGATTGAAGGCAAAGCGGAGTATCGAAGCGCAGCCCAGCAGATCAATTTTTGGGCGAAGGTGGGGCGCAACGCTTTAGCGAATCCTGATCTGCCCATCGAGTTCGTGAAGGATATTCTTGTTGCGAAGGAACAACAGCGTGAGCCGTTTGTTTTTGAGGACTGAGCCATGGAAATTTTTCAGTCGTTGGAATTTCGCAAGGCATATAAAAAACTTCACGGGAACGTAAAGCAGATAGTCAATGACGAAATCCGAAAAGTTATTGCGAATCCCCTGATTGGAACGGAAAAGAAGCAGGATTTGCGCGGCGTGTATGTGCATAAGTTCAAAATCAAGACCCAGCAATATCTGCTCGCTTATACATTCGACCCGAAAACAATGACGCTGCTCATGCTGGGCGTTCACGAAAATTTCTACCGCGATTTGAAAAAACGGATATAAAGAATCCCTCCCGCTATGGAAAATTCCACGGTGGGAGGGATTTTTTTGAAGCGTATGAGGGGAACCACTGGATGAGGATTTGGCCGCGGCGGTAATGCCTGTTATTGCGCGTTCATGGACAGCTCGATGAGCTTTCCGGCGAGCTGTGCTTTTTGCAGAGCGGCTTCGGTGATTTCTTCTCCTGCCTGGATGATGACGGTGCCGTTGTTTGCTGCAACGTCGCGGCTCGCTTTTTTGCCGATCAGGAAGCGGCGGTGGCGGTCCATGACGGCTTTGCCGGGAGCTTCTTCTTTTTCCGCTGACGGTGTTTTCTCTTTTTTCGTTTTCGTCGCCGTCGTCTTTTTCGTCTTTGCTGCGGGCGTTTTCTTCGATTTTGCCGCAGGTTTCTTCGCCGGCTGCGGTGCGGGTTCTTCTTCGATTTCCAGTTCCAGCGCAGGGGCGGGTTCAGGCTCCGGCTCTGTTACGGGAGCGGGTTCCGTTTCTAATTCCATTGACTGCGCGGGGGCAGGCTCGATTTCCGGTTCAGGCATCGGTTCCGGCATAGCTTCGACCATTGGCTCGGGCGTCGGTTCCGGCATGGCTTCGACTGTCGGCTCGGGCGTCGGTTCCGGCATAGCTTCGACCATCGGCTCGGGCGTCGGTTCCGGCATAGCCGCGACCATCGGTTCGGGCGTCGGCTCCGGCATGGCCTCGACCATCGGCTCGGGCGTCGGTTCCGGCATGGCCTTGACCATCGGCTCGGGCGTCGGTTCCGGCATGGCCTCGACCATCGGCTCGGGCGTCGGTTCCGGCATAGCCTCGACCGTCGGCTCGGGCGTCGGTTCCGGCGCGGCCTTCGCTTTTGGCTTGGTCGCGTAAAAAACGGTTTGAACCCGGTTCGCGCCGTCTCCGGGGTCGCCGATGACCGTCACCTCTTTTCCGAAAACGTAAATCTCGTCGGAGGGAATCTCGGACGCATTGCCCTGCGGATCAATGATTTCAATCTTTTCCACTACGCCGTTCGGGGAGATGAAAATCTCGCTGACTTCGCCGTCGATCGTGCCGGTCTTTGTGATGGCCTTTGTACCGATGACGCGGATATTGGCGTCCAGCATCGCTTCAAAGTCGCAGGCCTCGTCCAGCGTTAAAATGCTGTCGCTGTTGGTGACGGTGATGGCGTCGTTGCCGATGGCAATGATCGAGGAATAGGGGAGCAGCTTCACGCCCCGGTACCAGTCCTCGTCTTCGATAGTGATGGCCGCCACCGCGCCTGCTTTCGCATCGACGATCAGCGTTTTGCTGACGCCCAGCTCGAACCCTTCGGTGACGCTGATTACCGGAAGACCGGTAATCTCCACGCTCTTTTTTGTCATGAAAGTTTCCCCCTAAAAGATGCAATTTGTATTTGGTCAAACATTTACTGTCTGTTGAAGTCACTGGCGGCAAGGCCATTGACGATGCGATTCTGATGCGCCTCCTATTTTCGGGAAGCGGCTTCCTGCGTCTGCGCCATGATTTCTTCGCGGTGTTCCTGCTCATAGTCGAGAATCGCCCGATAGAAGATTCCCTCGCGGCTCATTTCCGAAAGTTCCTCAATGACGACTTCGCGGTTTGGCTCCGAATGTTCCAGCGGTGAAAGCTGTGAATCCAGCAGATCGACCGCGTTCACCACCACGACGCCGCGGGCGAGATCGAACGTCAGGTAATTTGCTTCGCCGGCCAAGTCCGGCAATTCATCGTCTCCTTCCATGCGCCATCTTCGTTTTGTGCGTACGTCGTCGATCTGGATATCGTCGTACGTTTTGACGACGGGAACGAGCAGCGTGCTGGCGTCGATTTGTCCTGCCTCATCCGTGGCATAATACAGTTCGTTTTTGTTGAAAAAGTAGTTCATCCTCTCTGAGGACTGTACCCATTGATAGATGGTTTCGGGAATCTCGGGCTGTGTGGGCGCCGCCGCTGCCGTTGCCGTCGTGCATCCAAACATCAGCGCCAGCCCTGCCACGAAATATCGGTTCATTCAGCTGTACCTCCGTGACCGCCTATTTTTCCCTTTTGCGAAAATAGGCTGGGAAATGCGTGTGTCTATTTCCTAACCATAGAATCCGCCTTGAGAAATCATGCAAGTTTTTCTGATTTATTATATCATTTTGAGCCTTCAAAGCCAAGGCGGGGTTGCAGATTCCCCTCCGACATGCAACCTCCGATATAGCAGCGATTTTTCACGTCTCGTTTTGCCGTTATCATGAAGCTCCTCAAAAGCATTGCGGGACAATCTCAAAAAAATAAACTCCCTTCCGTTTCCGTCTGGGGAAATGAAAGGGAGTCTTGGAACTTTTGCATACGTCATTTATGCATTCATGATGGTTTCTTTCACGGCTTTTCGCCCAAGAGCAGGCTTGCGGCGGTGCAGGCGAGAATTTTCGCGGCGTTCGGCAGCGCGTTTTCATCAAAATTGAAATGGGAGTCGTGATGACCGGCGGCGAGGTCCGCGCCGACCATCAGATACGCGGCTTGTCCGCCGTGGGACTGCACGCGCTCCATGAAGTAGGCGAAGTCTTCGCTGGCGCCGAAGTCGCAATCGTTCACGATTTTGGAAAAGACGCCCAGCTCCTTGGCTCGTTTCGCGACGAAAGCGGCGAGCTCCGGCGTGTTGCTGCCGCCGGCAGCGCCGCCGACTTTTTCGACGGAAACTTCTACGCCGTACATGGCGGCGGCGGCTTCGATGATGCGCTTCGCCTCGGTTTCCATGAATTCGTTGATAGCGCTGGTGGCGCCGCGGGTTTCGAGCTTCAGCAGCGCCTTATCGGCGGTGACGTTTCGTCCGGTGCCTGCTTCCAGCACGCCGACGTTGATGCGGGACGCGCCGAAGGAGTGGCGGGGGATGGCGTGGAGGTTCAGCGCGGCGCAGGCGGCGGCGAGGAGCGCGTTGCGTCCCGCCTCGGGCGCAGCTCCGGCGTGGGAGGCCCGTCCTGTGAAGCGGGCATCGTATTTGCCCGTGGCGAGGAAACCGGTGACATTGCAGGCGATGCTGCCGGTTTCTTTCATCTTGAAACCGAAATGGGCGCCGAGCATATAGTCGGCGTCGTCCACGACGCCCCGGTCGGTCATGGCCTTTGCGCCGCGCACGCCTTCTTCGGCGGGCTGAAAGATCAGCTTCAATGTTCCGGCGAGGGCGTCTTTGCGCTCGGCGAGGAGCTTCGCGACGGCGAGGCCGACGGTGGTGTGGCCGTCATGACCGCAGGCGTGCATCGCTCCGGCGTGGCGGCTGGCGAAGTCCTCGCGGTTCGGCAGATGGTCGGGGGCGTCGGTCTCGTCTACGTCGTTGGAGTCCATATCAAAACGGAGCGCAACGACGGGACCGGGCTTCGCGAAACGGAGCGTGCCGACAACGCCGGTCAGACCGCCTTTCATGTGTTCCAGCCAGCGCGGTTCCGCACCCTCGGCAGCGGCGCGTTCTTCAGCCGCGCGCAGGATTTCGGGCGCGGGGAGCCCCATCATAGACGTCCGCGCTACGGCGTCCTCTCCGGCCGCAACGTCATAACCGAGGGATTCCAGCGTGGTCGCGACAAGAGCCGCCGTGCGAAACTCCGTCCAGCCCGGCTCCGGGTGGCGATGCAGGTCGCGCCGCCGCGCAATCATCTCGTCTTTCATCGCGTCCGCGCTTTGCATGATTTCTTGGTCGAGTTTCATGGTATCACTCCTTACAGATAAAAGAGACGCCGACGGTGCGGCGTCTTTTTCATTTTTATTCTATATCAGCCTTGTGCCAGGAAGAAGGTTCCGACCAGCAGCGCCAGCACGATAGGAATACCGTTGCGCTTGGTGATTTCCACCGGGTTGACGCCCGCGAAGCCCGCGCAGATAATCGTCGCGCCTGCAATCGGGGAGATGGTGCGCCCCAGCGTGCCGCCAAGCGTCGCCATGCTGCCCATCTGCACGATGGACATGCCAAATTCCTGTGCGTGGGGCGTCACCGCTTCGTTGAACGCGAAGGTGGCGGCGTCGCCGGAGCCGGTCAGGAAGCCCAAGAGGAACGGACCCACCGACGCGCAGATTTTCACGATGGCGGGATTGTTCAGCATGGCGCCGATGAACGCCTTGACGAGACCGGTAGCCGTCAGGCCCGAGACGAAAACGCCGGCGGCGATGATGATGCCGATGATGGAGCCGTAGGCCGAACCCATGCCGTCAAAGAACGCTTTGCCGATGTCGGCGGGCTTCGTGCGGGTGACGGCCAGGGAAATCAGCGTGCCGATGATCATCGCGTGGGGGACTTCCATTTTGAACATCGGTACCAGCTTCGTCGCGCCGAGCAGCAAGATGACGATAGGCAGGGCGGGCATCAGCGCGTACAGGTAGTTGATCTTGAAATCCTGCTCGATTTCCAGGCCTTCCGCCACATAGCCCTTTTCTTCATGCATGAAATAGCCGATGATGGTGATGGCGATCATCGCCGTGAACAGCGAGGCAAAGTTTGCGACGTAGTGGAAGCCGATAACCTCCATGACGTCCACGCCCGCGATTTTCGCCACGAACGGGTTGTGGGCGAGACCGGGGTTCAGCATGCTGCCGTAGGTGCCGCACTTGACAGCGGCCGCCGCGATGGCAGGATGGACGCCCGCGCCCATCAGGAGCGGAATGAAGATCGCGCCTGCAGCCGCCGCCGTACCCGCCGCGCTGGGCAGCGCGATATTCACGAGGAACGTTCCGAGCACCACGCCGGGAATCAACAGCGGACGGACCTTGGAAATGACGTTGGCCATGGCGTTGATCAGGTGCTTGTCACAGCTCGTGAAGCGCATGACCATCGCGAAGCCCATGCACGAGCAGACGGCCTTGATGAGGCCCGCGTTCGTCATGCTTTTCGCGAACGCGTCCAGCGACTGCATGGGGGCGCCGCCGATACAGGCCATCAGGATACCGGCGCCAATCAGCACGACGCGGGCTTCGTGGCCCTTGATCAACAGATAGATGACGACGGCTACGATTACCGCGCCGGTGAACATCATGAGTTCCAACATAGTTTACATCCTCCTTACATTGCGCGCGGAAGGAATCCACACCTTTTTGCACGCCGTATATTACTATATTTCCTGCGGATTACCATGTCAACCGTACGGAAAATGTATACAATATTCTTTGCGGGGCGGCTTGCTCCGCAGTGAGGAACGGCATACAATGAAACGCAGGCTTTTTGATTTGTGGAGGGAAGATCATGATAGTAAAAGAGCGGCTGATGGATATGTTCGCGCAGATGCGGACCTTTTCGGGAGAAGGGGACGGCCCCGGCGTTTACCGGTTGGCTTTTACCGACGCCGATTGGCAGGCGCGCGGTTATTTGATCGGCATGATGAAGGGAATCGGGCTTTCGGTGCGGGAAGACGCATTCGGCAATGTGATCGGACGGTGGGAGGGGGCGGAGCCGTCGCTGCCCGCAGTGATGTTCGGCTCCCATGCTGACAGCGTGCCGAACGGCGGAAATTATGACGGCGTCCTTGGCGTCCTCGCTGCGATCGAGACGGTGCGAAGCCTGAAGGAAGACGGTTTTCGGCTGGAGCATCCGCTGGAAATCGCGCTTTTCATGTGCGAGGAATCGAGCCGGTTCGGCGCGGCGACGCTGGGCAGCCGCGCGATGCTCGGGGAGCTCTCGGCGGAAGAGGCGCAGAGACTGAAGGACAAAGAAGGCGCGACGCTTTACGAGGTGCTGCAAGGTCGGGGCCTCGTGCCGGACACGTTGGGAAAACCGCTGCACGAAGGCGGGGTCAAGGCGTTCTTTGAGGTACATATCGAGCAGGGAAAGGTGCTGGAGTATGAAAAAAAGAGCGTCGGCGTTGTGACGGGCATCGCCGCGCCGACACGTTTTCGTGTGCGGCTGACGGGAAACGCCGATCACAGCGGCGCGACGCCGATGACTCTTCGCCATGACGCGGCCTGCGCCGCCGCCGAAATCGTGCTGGCCGCCGAGCGGTTGGCAGTCGCAGAAAGCGCGCCGCCGGCGGTGGCGACGGTGGGCATTTTGCAGATTGCGCCCGGCGTTATGAACGTGATTCCCGGCGGCGCAGAGTTGGGCGTCGATATTCGAAGCATCGACGGGGCGACGAAAACGCGCGTGGCGGATAAATTGAAAGCCGCCGTTTCGGAAATTTGCGAACGGCGCGGCGTCGACTTTGAAATCGTGCCGATTTCCGACGAGCGCCCCGTCGCGATTCGTCCTTCGGTGCTGGATTTTTTGGACGGGATCTGCCGAGAGACCGGCTGTTCCTATATGCGGCTTCCCAGCGGCGCAGGGCACGACGCAATGCACTGGGCGGAGCGCGTGCCCACGGGGATGCTGTTCATTCCCTGCCGGGACGGCGTCAGCCACAATCCGGAAGAATACGCGGCGCCAGACGACATCTTGAACGTGGTCCGGCTTTTGGAAAAGGCCGTCCGCGAGGCGTCGAAGAAAGACGTGACGTTTGCATGATAGGAAATACTCCCTTTCGCTGAGAAATTACACAGCGGAAGGGAGTTTTTTACGCGTTGTTTTCGATTTTGAGCAGCTCCGGCGGTTCGTCTTTGGTGAATTCGGTCATGTATTTCCAATAGCGTTTCGGGAGCAATGTCATCCGACATTTTTCATTGTGGCGCGGCCTGATTTCGATGGTATCGTAAAAGGAACGCCACAGGGTGCGGAATTTCCGTTCCTCTTCGTCGGGCGGAGCGGCGAGAAAATCATCCATCGGAATCACGGCGGATTCGTAAGGGCGATAGACGAGGGCGGCATGGTGCTTTTCGTCGTAAATCAGGATATGCTCTTCGGGAAATCTTGCGGTGAAATGATGGGAGAGGAACGGCAGCACGAAATTCTTCGGCCCGATGGTCGTGACGAGGACACCCTTTTGGTCGGAGAAGCGGATGAACCCTTTCAGAAGGTGCGCTTCGTGGAGCAGCCGCTTCACCGCCTCGGTGAGCCGCCAGACTTCTTCGTTCCCCGCGAAGGACAGAAAGCGCGCGCCGTAGCGGTAGCCCTGCCGCAAAAAGCGCAGCATGACCAGCTCCTTTTCGGGCAGGCAGGTCAGAAAGGCGTGACGCAGGAGATCGTCGGCGGCGGGAGAAATGCGCGCAGGAATGGAGCGGGCGACACGGGCGGCATGCTCTTCGTCCGTCGAAATCTCCTTGACGTCGAAAAGGGAACCTTCCGGCGCGTCCGGTCCGATGATAGCCGTCGGCATTTCGTGCGCCGTGTAGCTCTCGAAGACGCAGCAGAGAAAGCCCTCGAAGCTGCCGTCATATCGGTAGGTCAGGGCGGCGTCGCAGGCGGTTTTTACATCGGGGCGGCGAGACATGAAAGCTCCTTCCTTTCCATGGGAGAAAGCGTCGGCGTTTCTTCGCCGAACAGAGAAAGCTGGCGTGCGGGGGCGGTTTCTTCGCGAAAAAGAGAACGCTCCCGGGGCGACATCAGGTCGAGCAATATTTCTTCCTTTGCGGCGGGTGCGTCATAACAGCGTTTCCCGTTCGCGACGAGGAAATGGCGGGCGCGCTTCGTGACGACGCCGATTTTTGCCAGGGCGTCCCAGGTCAGCGCGGCGGCGCGGCGGGCGCGGGTGATGCGCCATGCGCTCTTGACACCAACGCCGGGAACGCGGAGCAATAGCTCATAAGGCGCGCGGTTTACTTCCAGCGGGAATATTTCCCTGTGGCGAAGCGCCCAATGGCATTTCGGGTCAAGATACGGGTGCAGCCGTCCTTCCGTGCCGTGGAACAGCTCCTCTGAAGAAAAGCCATAGAACCGTAAAAGCCAGTCGGCCTGATACAGGCGGTGTTCGCGCCAAAGCGGCGGCGGAGTGCCGACGGGCGGCAGGGCGCGCGCGTCGTTCACGGGAATGTAAGCGGAGTAAAAGACGCGCTTCAGCCGATAGCGTTCGTAAAGGGCGGCGGTCAGCGTGAGGATTTGGCGGTCGGTTTCGTTCGTCGCGCCGATAATCATCTGCGTACTCTGTCCCGCGGGGGCAAAATGGGGCGAGTGCCGGAAGCGGACGAGATCGCGGCGGTTTTCGTCGATGCCGCCTCGAATCAGCGACATAGGGGCGAGGATGGCGGCTTTCGTCTTGTCCGGTGCGAGACGCTGAAGACTCTGTCCCGACGGCAGTTCGATATTGACGCTGAGACGGTCGGCGAGGAGACCGAGACGGCGGACGAGGGCGGCGTCAGCGCCGGGAATCGCTTTCGCGTGGATATAGCCGGAATAGCGGTACTCTTCCCGCAGGATGCGCAGCGTCTCGATCATCGTTTCCGTCGCTGCGTCGGGGGTACCGGCGACGCCCGAACTCAAGAACAATCCTTCGATATAGTTGCGTCGATAAAAGGCGATGGTCAGCTCCGCCAGCTCGCGTGGGGAAAAGGAAGCGCGGCGCGTGTCGTTGGAGCGGCGGTTCACACAGTAGGCGCAGTCGTAAACGCAGACATTGGTCTGCAAGACCTTCAACAGCGAAATGCAGCGGCCGTCTCCCGCGAAAGAATGGCAAATGCCGCAGGCTTCTGCGCTTCCTATGCCGCCGCGCTGCGCGGACTTTTGCGCGCCGCTGGACGTGCAGGCCGCATCGTATTTCGCCGCGTCGCTCAAGATGCGCAGCTTTTCCATCGTGTCCATTTGATTTCCGCCCTTCCGAAAATATGTTCTTCCTGTATTATATAAGGAACAAATGTTCTTGTAAAGCCTTTTGGTTGTGAGAAAGCGTGCTTTCGTGTAAAATTATGGGCAGGAGAAAGTACGCTTTCGTATCACAAAGTCAGGAGGGAAAGGTATGGGATTTTTTGACAGCCTGTTTGGAAAAAAGAAAGAAGACGCCGTGAGCAGGAAAATATGTCCCGTATGCGGCACGGAGTTCTCCGATAAAGGCATGGACGTATCCGATGGAACGATTTGCCTCTCCTGCTGGGAAATCGTGATGGATGACTTCGAGAGCGGAATATTGGACGAACAGGGTGATTTTTTCATCGCTCCGATCAAGGCGGCGGTGCAGACTAAAAAAGCGGAGCAGGACGCCATCAGCCGCGCGAAAGCGCAAAAGCCGGAAAACTGTCCGATTTGCGGCGGCAAGATGCCGAAATTCATGACAACGGAAACAAAAGACGGATATATCTGCGACGCCTGCTTCGGAAAATTCAGCGATCTGGAAGACCGGAAAGAAACGGAAAAAGCGCTTGAGGATATGACGATAAAGGAACTGTCGGCGCTGTTCGCTCTGGCAGAGAAAAAGCAGGAGGCAAAGGCGCTTCGGATGGAGCAGGACCGCTGCCCCGTCTGCGGGGGCGACGTGTCTGAAAAATCGACCGGCTCCCTCTGGGGCGATGTCAAAAAATCGGTCAAGGAGGGATTCCCTGCCTTCGTTGTGCTGAAGGACAACTGGAAAATCTGTGGCGAATGCGCCGATAAAGTGCGTGCCGTGTATCCTGTTGCGCATTCGAGGAAACCGGACGGCGACGGCGGATACGAAGACGTCTATGTTGACCCGCTCAACGACGTCACCTTGGAAGCGTTCAAAAAAGCGTTGGCGGACGAGGAAGCAAAAGGCTGAAATCGTTGGCTCCGAGGAATTGGAAACGCGTAATTATGGCAGTACCCGCAATTTTATGTCGCTGTCGGAAAAATTGGTATGGATAAAAAAGCCGTGCGATTGTGGTCGATGGAAGATCGGAGTTTATGGGTTCAAGTAAATGAAAATTGGAGTTATACAAGCAAGCTCTCAGGCTGAAAAGAACGAGCTTATTTTTCATACGGTAAGTAAATATGCTCCGAGTGGAGCTGAGATAATAAACTTTGGCTGCACAATCGACGAACCGAATGAGTATTCATATATTGATATTTCTATTCTTGTCGGTTTGTTGCTTGCAGGTAACGCAGTAGATTTTGTCGTTACCGGCTGCTCTTCGGGGCAAGGCATGATGCTTGCGTGCAACAGTATGCCGGGCGTGCTTTGCGGATATGCGCCAACGCCAAAAGACGCGTTCCTGTTTGCGCAAATTAACAATGGAAACGCTGTTTCTCTTCCGCTGGGGGAGGATTATACGTGGTCCGGCAGTGAGAACTTCGACAAAACCATAGAAGCCCTTTTTTCGGAACCGTTTGGACAAGGTTATCCGAAAGGGGAGGCAGAGAGAAAGCTAAAAGATACGGAGAGGCTTAAAAGGATACGGAAATATTCTCAGGTTGAGACGATGAGTTTGATGAGAAAATTAGATCGTTCTCTGCTTGAGATCGTATTAAAAAAACAAGACGTCATCCAGTATATAATGCAGCATGGTAATTCGGAATTGGCTGGCTATTTAAGAACGGTATGTGAATAGCTGTTTTTTGGGAATCCCAATTTCCCTTATTGACAATTTAGTGGCCGACGCCACAAAATTTTCAATGGAGCGTGCGAAAACAAAAACCGCCCCTTCGCAAATCCTTTCGGATTCGCGAAGGGGCGGTTTGTCGTACTTTGTTTAGTTGTTGAAGATATTCTTGATTGCCTGGATATTGACGTCCCGATTCAGCTGGGCGAGGTAGGTCGTCAGCTTGATGTTCTTCGGGCAGGCGCGGACGCAGTTTTGACTGTTTCCGCAGCTCGTGATGCCGCCCTTTTGCATCAGCGCTTCGAGGCGTTTCGGCTTGTCGTATTCGCCGAGGGGGTTGATGTTGAAGAGATATGCCTGAACGACCGGAGCCGGACCGATAAAATCAGACTGCGGGCCGACGTTCGGGCAGGCCTCCATACAGCAGCCGCAGGTCATGCAATGGGAAATCTCATAGGCCGTGGCTGCGGTGTTAGGGTTTTGGCGCGGAGCCTCGTGCACTTTCCACGAGCCGTCCACGTTGATCCAGCCCTGAATCTTTTTCAGGCTTTCAAACATTGCCGTGCGGTCGATCAGCAGGTCGCGAATGACGGGGAAGGTGCGCGCCGGAGCGAGGTGAATCGGCTGCTCCAGATCTTCGACGAGCGCGCAGCATGCCTGTTTCGCCTGTCCGTTGATGACCATCATGCAAGCGCCGCAAACTTTTTCAAGGCAGTTGCATTCCCAGACGACCGGAGCGACCCGTTTTCCGTCGCGGGTGACGGGATTCTTCTGAATCTCCATCAGCGCCGCGACTACGTTCAGAGCAGGGCGGTAGGGGACGTCGAATTCTTCGGTGTACGGCTTTCCTTCGGGGCCGTCCTGCCGCTCGATGATAAAGGTGACCATTTTTTGTTCTGCCATTTTCGTCCCTCCCTTCCTTACTTAGAACCGTAGGTGCGAGCCCGCGGCTTGATCAGCGAATGATCGAAGTCTTCGTAACTGATGATCGGCTCTTCGGTCTTCGGGTCGAAGTCCGCAATCGTGATCTTCATGAAATGTTCGTCGTCGCGGTTCGGGAACTCGCGCTTGAAGTGCGCGCCGCGGCTCTCGTCGCGCATACGCGCCGCTTTCGTGATGACGAGCGCGTAGAGAATCATATTGCGGAGCTGACGGACGAAAAGTGCTTCCTGATTCGCCCAGTGGCCGTGGTCGGTCAGGCCGATGTCGTTCCAGCGGGCGAGGATTTTCTTGACTTCGTCAAAGCAGAAGTCGAGGTCCTTGTTCACGCGTTCGATGGTCACGTACTTGTTCATCAGGCGTCCGAGCTCCTGATGGAGTTCGTGGGCGTTTTCCTTGCCGTTCATTGCGATGATGCGCTCGAATTCGTCGGCGCATTCCTTGCGCGCCGCTTCCAGCTCGCCGTCGGTCAGGTCGGCGCCCAGCTCCTGCCGGAGCGCGTCTATGCCTTCGAGGGCTTTTTCCTGCGCGGGCATCAGCGATTCGCCGTGGTCCTTCTTCGCTTTCCACTCTTCCAGTTCTTTGAGCTTCGCGCACTTGCCCGCCCAGGCCATCGAGACGGGGCCGACGACCGTGCCGGAGTAAGCCGCCGAGAGGAGCGAGTTCGCGCCGAGACGGTTTGCGCCGTGGTACTGGTAATCGCACTCGCCGGAAGCCATGAGGCCGGGAATGTTCGTATTGTGCTCGCGGTCGACCCAGATGCCGCCCATCGAGTAGTGGACCGACGGATAAATCAGCATCGGCACTTTGCGCGGATCCTGGCCCATGAATTCGGAGTACATTTCGAGAATGCCGCCGAGCTTCTTTTCGAGGTAATCCGCCGGGATGTGCGAAAGGTCGAGATAGACCTTATTTTCGCCGTCGACGCCGAGCCCCTGGTTGACGCAAACGTCGTAAATCTCGCGGGACGCGATGTCGCGCGGAACGAGGTTACCGTAGTCCGGGTATTTTTCCTCGAGGAAGTACCAGGGCTTTCCGTCTTTGTAAACCCAAATGCGACCGCCTTCGCCGCGGCATGCTTCAGACATCAGGCGATTCTTGTCGGTGCCGGGAATCGCGGTCGGGTGAATCTGAATGAACTCCGGATTGCCGATGCGCGCACCCTGCTGATAGACAGCGCCGACGGCGGAGCCATTGCAGATGGTGGACGCCGTGCAGAGGCCGAAAATCTGGCCAGGGCCGCCGGTGGCGAGAATCACGCAGTCCTCGCGGAAAGCCTTGATTTCCATCGAGTTCATGTTCTGCGCGACCATGCCGCGGCAGACGCCGTTCTTGTTTTTGATGATCTTGATGAATTCCCAGAAGATATAGGGGTGAACCTTGCCCTTTGTCTCCCATTTCCGCACCTGCTCGTCGAGAGCGTAGAGAAGCTGCTGGCCCGTGGTAGAGCCGGCGAAAACGGTGCGTTTCTTTTTCTGTCCGCCGAAATTGCGGAGGTCGAGAACGCCCTCTGCCGTGCGGGTGAACGGCACGCCCATGCGGTCGAACATCTCGACGATGCCCGGCGCGGCTTCGCACATGCCCTTGACCGCAACCTGATCGGCGAGGAAGTCGCCGCCATAGACGGTATCGTCAAAGTGCGTATAGGTCGTGTCGCCTTCGCCCTTCGTGTCCATGCAGGCGTTCATGCCGCCTTGCGCGCAAAGGGAGTGCGAACGCTTCGGCGGGCAATAGGAAAAGAGATCGACTTCACCGCCGGCTTCGCAGATTTTGAGCGTCGCCATCAGGCCGGAAATGCCGCCGCCGATGACTGCGATTCTGACATTCGTTGCTGCTTTTGCCACTTGTTTTCCTCCCCCTTACATAAGATAGACGGCCATGAACGCCAGCGAAACGAGGCAAAGGAATGCGCAAAGCCCCATCGCGCCCGCGTTGATGACTTGCTGAATGCGCGGTCCTTTGGCGATGCCCCATGTCATGCAGAAGGTCGTAATACCGTTGCAGAAATGGAAAATCGCCGCCCACATGCCGAGGAGGTAGAGCACCCAGTAAACCGGATTCTCGAAATAGCTCTGCAAAAGCTGGAAGGAAATGTGCGTGCCGCCGCCCTTGACGAGAATGCGGAGGTAGAACACATGCCACGCGAGGAAGACGACGAGGAACCAGGCCGTCAAACGTTGGAGGAAAAACTGAATGTTGTTGATATACGGATAATGCTGCGGGTTGTTCTTCGCCTGCCATGCGATGTAAATGCCGTAAATCGTATGGAACAGGAACGGCGTCGCTACAAGGCCGATTTCCAGCGGCAGCATGATGTACCACGGGATCGACGCCAAGAGGTCGACCGCCGAGTTGAAAGACGCGGGGCTGATAAGTACGCGCGCATTGGTCAGGATATGCTCGAGCAAGAAGCCGCCGAGGCAGACGAGACCGGCAATCGAATGAAGCCGCCGCAAATAAAACGTCACATTATACATGCTAAGCCTCCCTTAGTAAGAGAGTGGAGAGTTGAGAGTGAAGAGTGAAGACATATATACTCCTTACATTGGGTTAATATCTCCACTCTCTACTCGTCACTCTTCACACTTCGTTAGATTTCCCGATACGGTTTTTGCCCGATTTCATAGAAGTTGTTGCCTTCGGTGTCGATGACGACGATGGCGGGGAAGTCCTCGACGGTGAGTGCCGCCAGCGCCTCCGGGCCAAGCTCAGGATACGCGATGACTTCATACTTCTTGATGGACTTCGCGATCAGCGCAGCAGCGCCGCCGACAGCCGCAAAATACGTCGTGCCGTTCTTTTTCATGGACTCGACGACTTCCGGTTTGCGGGAGCCCTTGCCGATCATACCCTTGATGCCCTGATCCAGCATCGTCGGCGTGTAGGCGTCCATGCGGCCGGAGGTCGTGGGGCCTGCAGAGCCGATGGGGTCGCCCGGTTTCGCCGGCGACGGGCCGAGATAGTAGACAATCTGGTCGTGCCAGTCGATCGGCAGCTTCTCGCCGCGGGCGAGGGCCTCGGTCATGGCCTTGTGCGCGGCGTCGCGCGCGCTGTAAATCGTGCCCGTAATCAAAACGCTGTCGCCGGCCTTGAGCTTTCTCGACTGCTCCTCGGTCAGCGGTGTGGTGATGCGAATTTTTTCAGCCATAATTCTTTTCTCTCCCCTCAATCACAGTACGCACTGCGCGTGACGCGCCGCATGGCAGCAAATCGTAACGGCAACCGGCAGACCGGCGATATGCGTCGGGTACCACTCCACATGGACGGCCAGCGTCGTGGTCGTACCGCCGAGCTGCGGACCGATGCCCGTCTTGTTGATCAGTTCAAACAAGTCTTTTTCGAGCTTCGCGTAGTTCGGATCGGGATTATGTTCGTCGCAGCGATGGAGGAGCGCCTTCTTCGACAGGACTGCCGCCTTGTCCATCGTGCCGCCGATGCCTACGCCGATGACCGTCGGCGGGCAGGGATTGCAGTCCGCGTGCTTGACGATGTCAAGTACGGCTTTCTTGACGCCCTCGACGCCGTCCGCAGGAACCAGCATCGCGAGGCCGGACTTGTTCTCCGAACCGAAGCCCTTCGGCTCGACCGTGATTTTCAGCTTGTCGCCCGCGACGAGCTGCGTGTAGATGACGCCCGGCGTGTTGTTGCCGGTGTTCTTGCGGTTGAAGAGCGGCTCGGCGACGACGGACTTACGCAGATAGCCCTCCGTGTAGCCTTTGCCGATGCCTTCGTTGATGGCGTCCTCTAAAAGCCCCCCCTCAATGTGGACGTCCTGACCAATCTCGACGAATACGATTGTGAGGCCCGTGTCCTGACAGTACGGACGGTCTTCGGCTTTCGCGATCTCGGCGTTCTTGATGATCTGTTCCAGCACGTCCTTGCCCACCGGCGACTTCTCCGTCTCGCGGCCCTTCTTCAGCGCCTCGTAGACGTCGTCCGGCAGGTAGTAAGCCGCCTCTTTACAGAGTTTGGCCACGGCCTCGGTGATTTCGGCTGTCTTGATAGTACGCACAATAAACCCCCCTTAAAATTTTGGAGCATAGAAACATGCGCTGAAGCATTCGGTTTGCCGCAGCGACATGTTAATCCCTTGATTGGCGGAAGCCTGCGCTTCCAAAGTTGTAGATTCATCGGCCTAAATTCAGAATGATATTTATACATCTGCTGAAGGACGATTATATCTATTTATATATTAACATATATTTAACAAAAAATAAAATAATCCTGCTATTTTATAAAATTAAATTCATCTTTTTGTGAATCGGGTTCACTTTTTCCCGTGAGGTATTCGGAAAGATGTCGCGCCATTTGACGCAGCGCAATTCCCCGGTGACTGATGGCGTCTTTTTCCGTCAGGGTGAGTTCGGCCATCGTTTTGTCCTCGCCGATGTAAAAATACGGATCGTAACCGAAGCCGCCGCTTCCTTTGGCCTTGGGACGGATGACGCCGGAGCAGCTGCCCTCGGACGTCAGGATGGTCCCGTCGGTATCGGCGAATGCAAGTACGCAGCGATAGGCGGCGGGGGAAGAAGCAGCGCCCCGTCCGGTTATTTCGGCAATCAGTTTTTCGTTATTATCTTCGTCGCTTGCGTGTTCGCCGGCAAACCGTGCGGAATAAACGCCGGGAGCGCCGTTAAGGATCTCCACTTCGAGACCGGAGTCGTCGGCCAGGCAGGCGGCGCCGGTTTTTTCCATATAAAATTTCGCTTTGATTTTCGCGTTGGCCGCAAAGGTGGTTCCGTCTTCCACCGCTTCTGGCAGATCTCCGTAATCGGAGAGGGGGCGGAGCTGGACGGGCAAATCGCGGAAAGCCTGCTCCATTTCCCGGATCTTGCCTTTGTTTTTAGTGGCGATGACGATAGTCTTCATAGATGGTTGTCCTCCCGATGTTTCAGCCTACTCGGCCCACTCTCCAGACAAGGTTGTTGCCGAGCACGTCTTTCTGATAGGAAATCAAGGCGTCGATTCCGCTTTCCGCCAAAGCGAGCATTGTATCGTGCTCGGAGCGTGTGAAGGGGCGGCCTTCGCCGGTGCCCTGGATTTCAACGAAATGGCCGGCGCCCGTCATTACGACGTTCATGTCGACGGCGGCATGGGAATCTTCCTCATAGCAAAGGTCGAGAATCGGCTCTCCGTCCTGGGAGAGACCGACGGAAACCGCCGCGAGGAAATCCTTGACGGGGAAAGGATTTCCCGGCTTGTAAAAAGTCTCGCAGGCGAGAGTCAATGCCACAAAGCTTCCTGTAATCGCCGCGGTGCGCGTTCCGCCGTCCGCTTGGATTACGTCGCAGTCGAGGATGATCGTTCGCTCGCCGAGGGCGGCGGTGTCCGTCACCGCGCGCAGGGAGCGGCCAATCAATCTTTGGATTTCCTGCGTGCGTCCGCTTTGTTTTCCGCGGGCGGCTTCTCTTGGCGTTCGTACGGCAGTTGCGCTGGGGAGCAGCGCGTATTCCGCGTGAAGCCATCCCGTGCCCGTCCCGCGCAGGAACGGCGGCACATGGTCTTCGACGGTGGCCGCGCACAAGACTTTCGTTTTGCCCATTTCGATGAGTACGGAACCTTGCGGTCCTTGCTGTATATGTTTCGTGATGCGAACAGGGCGAAGCTCCGACGCTTCGCGTCCATCTTTCCTTGTCACGATATAGCCTCCATTCGCCGCAGTCATCGGCGCGTTTTCTTTCATTTTAGCGTAAACGCAGGGAAAAGACAACAACCGGAAAGGCTGAAAAAATCCGCTCCGGTGATGGGAGCGGATTCAAACGATTATTCCTTTTTTTGTTCACGGAGAAAGAGCTGAAGCAGAACGTCGCGCGGATTCATATGTTCCTTTATTACGCTTCTGACCGCTTCGGTGATGGGAAGGTCGACGCCATACTTCTTTCCGAGCAGGGACAAGGCGTCGGCGGTATAAACGCCCTCCGCAAGTTTTTCCGACGGCAGGCCCCGTATCAGGTTTTCCCCGAAACGGCGATTGTTGCTGTGGAGGGAAAACAAGGTAGCTTCGTAGTCGCCGAGATGAGAAAGCCCGTAAACGGTCATCGCGTCGCCTCCCATAGCGGCGACGAGCCGGGAAAGTTCCGCGGCGCCTCTGGCCATGAGCGCGCCTTTCAGGCTGGCGAGGCCGAGACCGTCCAGCATGCCTGCGGCAAGGCCCACCACATTCTTCGCGGCTGCGCCGATTTCCACGCCTAAAAGATCGGTTCCGTAATAGAAACGAATCAGGGGACTTTCCAGCAGATGCGCGAGACGGGGCGGAAGTTCCTCATTGTCGGAGGCCAGGAGCATGCAGTTGGGGATTCCGGCGATAAAATCCTGCACATGGCCAGGACCGACCCAAACCGCCGTCTGCGGGGCTGCGCCCAGCTCTTCCCGAAATACTTGGGAGAGTCGTTTGCCGCTTTCCTGTTCCAGCCCTTTCATGCAGAGGACGAAGTTTTTTTCTTGCCAAAGAGAGGGAGGATGCCCGGCGATGTTTTTGCAGAGCGTGCGAAAGCCCTGCGCGCCGACAGAGATAATCACGGTGTCGGCGTGCCCGAGCGCCTCCGTCAGCGAGTCGGAGATTCGGACGCTTTCCGGCAGCGTCAAATATTCGTTTTTCCGTTCCGCTGTCAGGCGGGCCAGCCGGTCTGAGCCGGGGCGTCCCCAAAGCAGCGCGTCGCAGCCGATGCGATCGGCGTGCCATGCGTGGAAAGAGCCCCAGCGGCCGCATCCAAGCACGGAAATCGGTGTTTTGCTCATGTTCGCTTCACTCCTGTTAGGTCGCGGATGACTTCGCCCGCAAGGATCAGTCCTGCCGCCGACGGGACAAAGGATACGGAGCCGGGGGCGTGCCGTCCGTGATCGCTGTCGTTCGCAACGGCGGAGAGCGGCGGCTCTTTGGAATAGACTACCTTCAGGCGGGAAACGCCGCGTTTTTTCAGTTCCTTCCGCATGACCTTCGCCAACGGGCAGACGCTGGTATCGTAAATATCGGCGACCTCGAATCGCGTCGGGTCGAGCTTGTTGCCCGCGCCCATGGCGCTGATGATGGGAATGTCCCGTTTCGTCGCTTCGACGACAAGGGACAGTTTTGACGTCACCGTGTCCACTGCGTCAATGACATAGTCCAGAGGCGCGCTGAAAAATTGGTCCGCGCAGTCGGGCGCATAAAATTCACTGATGGTTTGGATTTCGGCCTCGGGATTGACGTCCAGCATTCGCGTGCGCATGGCCTCCGTCTTTTTCTGTCCGACGGTTCGCCGCGTGGCGTGAAGCTGGCGGTTCAGATTGGAAAGGGAAACTGCGTCGTGATCGACGAGCAGGAAATGACCGACGCCTGCGCGTACCAATGCTTCCGCGGCATAAGAACCGACGCCGCCGAGACCGAAAATCGCGACGCGCGCTTCGGCAAGTTTGGCGAGGCCGTCTGCTCCAAGTAAAAGTTCCGTTCGTGAGGAAAAATCGTTCGTCATAGGAATTTCCCCGCTTCGTCCCGGGCCAATTCATCGCAGCGTTCATTCCAGCGGTTGCCCGCGTGCCCCTTGACCCAATGGAACCGCACGGTGCGGCGCTGGAATTCCTCGTCGAGCGCGCGCCAGAGGTCTTGGTTTTTCACCGGATCGCCCGTTGCCGTCCGCCATCCGTTTCGTTTCCAATTCCGGAGCCAGTATTTCGTGAACGCGTTCTTCATGTATTGGCTGTCCGTGTAGAAATCGATAAGAGCGGAGGCGGGCAGCGCGCGAAGCGCCTCGATCCCCGCGCGAAGCTCCATGCGGTTGTTCGTCGTCGAGGGTTCTCCGCCGGAAAGTTCGCGCGCCGTTCCGCTTTTCGTCTCGACAATCACCGCAGCGAAGCCGCCGGGGCCGTCCGGATTTTTTAGGCATGAGCCGTCAGTGTAGACGACGTAGTCGGCAGGGGAAAGATCGGCGGGCTGCGCTTCGGCGCGGACGGTCTTTTCGCGCGCGGGCGATTTTTTCGGCGGCTCGTCGTCGAACAGGGACGCCATGGTCATAGGCTCCGAGCCGAAAAGCCAAGCCTGCGCTTCCTGCGGCGAAGCGAAGCCTTTGTATATCGCGCCCGCGAAACCGTCGATCTGCGCCTTGCATTCGTCCCAAGAAGCGAACAGTCCCGTCGAACGTCCTTTTTTTACCGCGTAGACTTTTTTCTGCGCCATCGCGTTCTTCCTTCCAGCTAAAAGTAAAAGAGGCGGCACACGAAAAAGTATCGCGTACTGCCTCCTTTGATTATTCCTTTTTAACGTCGGGCCGCAGCCCCCAGGCGCCCCCGCGGCACATGAAACGATTCGTTTACCGCTGCTCCCTTCCGGGCCTGACGGGGTTCGCGAGGCTCCATTGCGCGGGACCCAAGCGCTGCGGTCCGACCTCAAAAAGGCTTTATAGATTAGAGAAGCGCATTGCCGGGCAATGCGCCGAAATATCATGGCGGAGAGTGAGAGATTCGAACTCTCGGTACAGTGTTCGCCGTACACACGCTTTCCAGGCGTGCTCCTTCAACCACTCGGACAACTCTCCAAGGCTTGAATGACATACCCTACTCAGTATTGTGCATTCGTCGCGGCAGGAAATAACCTTTCACACGATGAAATATAATGTACCATACTTGTTGCAACGTGTCAATCCTTTCGTGTCAATTCTTCGTTTTGCGGTTCGGCTTTGACAGAATCCTTCATATATAATGTTGCGCTGAAATATGTGGGATGATATAATTATATAGTTGTAAGGGGAATATTTTAGGAAGGCGGCTCTTTATGGAACTGAAAAACTACATGGAGACCATCGTGCTTAACTATCTTGATGTCGTGCTTGCAAAATATCCGAATTGCTGCAAGTGCGAGCAGTGCCGGCAGGATATCATCATGCTTGCGCTGAACCATTTACCTCCGAAATATGTTTCATCGGATAAGGGAAACGTATTTACAAAACTCAGTCTCACGGAGTTGGAGAAAGAAGTGCAGGTCATTGAGGAGATTGCCAAAGCGGTCGAGATAGTCAGCAGGAATCCTCGCCATTGACAATTATTTTTCGGGGAATCGCCGAGCGATTGATTTTCGCAAGGCGCTGTGGTAAGATATAACGCAAGCTTGACAGGGGAGGATTGATCGGTGCTTACGGTTTTGATGGTGCTCGACGCATTGGTCGCAATCGTCTTGATTGCCGCGGTGCTTGGACAAGAGCCAAAGTCCGCCGGAATGGGCGGGATGGACGGCGGCGGGAATACGGTTTTCAGCGGGCAGGTGCGCGGCATGGACGCGCTCTTGGCTCGTGTGACGATGGTATTTGCCACGTTGTTCGCAGTTATAACGCTGGCGATTGCGAAATTGACGATGTGATTTCAAAAGCGTTCCCGGCTTTCGGCTCGGGAACGCTTTTCGCGTTACGGGAATCTGTTTTGAGGGTGGTGAAAACGCTTGGTGCTGCAAGAAGCGGAGCCGTTCTATTTTCATAGAGGACCGACGGGCGTCCTGCTCCTGCATGGATTCAGCGGTTCGCCTGCGGAAATGCGTTTACTCGGGGAAGTTCTCTCTGCGCAGGGATTTACCGTGCTGGCCATTCGGCTGCCGGGCCACGGAACCGTGCCTGAAGATTTGGAGCGAGCCACGGCCGGCGATTGGCTGGCGGCGGCGATGGACGGTTATGCAATCTTGGCTTCGGATGAAAGCGTGAAGCGGATTGCCGTCGCAGGGCACTCCATGGGAGCCTTGCTGGCATTGAAGCTTGCCTCCATGCGGCAGGTGTCGCATGTGATTTCCGTATCGGCGCCGTTTTTCATCCGGAAGGAGAGAGGCGTTGATCTACTGCCTCCGAGGGAGAAAGCGAAAGGACTGTTCCTCCCGAAAAAGCAGCCGCGGCTGCCGGGGATTCCCGTCAGGTGCTTGGCCGGATATGCGGTGATGCCTCTTTTGGCGGTGCATGAATTGCTTGACTTAAAGGAGTCGGCCCGGGAAGCGTTGCCGAAGGTGGAAGCGCCGCTGCTGGTTCTGCAGGGCGAAAAAGATCACACGGTGCAAACGGAAAGCGCGCAGTATATTGCAGACCATGCGGGTTCGGCGACCAGGCGGGTCGTTCTGCTTCCGCGGGCCGGTCATCGGGTGTTGTTAGGGATCGAGCGGGAAAAGGCGTTCTCGGAGATTATCGGGTTTTTGCAATCGGAGGGTACGAATGGGAAATAATGCGGCGGCGGCAGGGATTGATGCGGGAAACGATTATTGCTTTGCTTGCGGCGTTCAGAATCCGTACGGGTTGAAGCTGAATTTTCGCGTGGAGGAGGACTGCTTCGTCGCCGAAACGGTGCTTGCCCGTGAGTATCAGGGGTATACGGGCGTGGCGCATGGGGGCATCGTATCGACGATGCTTGATGAGGCGATGGGAGGATATCTGGTGGCTTTGGGTGAAAAAGCCTTGACGGGGCGGCTTGCCGTTCGATACCGGCATCCCACGCCGATTGGAGAAAAACTGCGGATCGAAGGACGGATAGAAGCGCGGCGCAGTCGTTTCGTGAAGATGAAAGCCCGAATTATTTTGGAAGATGGGACGGTTACAGCGGAAGGAACGGCAGAAATGGCCGTGGTGGAGTGAGAATATGGAAACGGAAATGAAAGATAAAATTTTAAGCTATATGCGAGATACGGTCCGTCGTCCGATTACGGCGGAAGCGTTGGCAGAGGAATTGGGCGTCAAGGGCGCGGCGTTGGAGCCCTTTTTTGAGGCGCTTTCGGAGCTGGAGCAGACGGCGGCGGTCATTCGCAACCGCAGCGGACTGTACGGCCTGCCGGAGCGCATGAACCTCGTGGTCGGAAAACTCAGTATGTCGGGCAAGGGCTACGGCTTTATCATTCCCGATGTGAAGCAAAAGGAAACGGATACGGACGTCTTCGTGCCGGGGGCGATGCTGGCCTCGGCGATGAACGGCGACCGCGTGGTGGCGCGCGTCACGCCGTCTGAGATTCCAGGACGTTCCCGCGAGGGAGAGATCATCCGTATCGTGGAGCGGGCGAATACGAAAATCGTCGGAACCTTTGCCTCATCCAAGTCTTTCGGATTTGTCACGCCGGACGACCAAAAGATCGGACAGGACATATTCATCCCGAAGAAATCCTTCGGCGGGGCGAAAACGGGCATGAAAGTCGTTGCCGAGATCACGAAGTGGCCGGAGGGACGCCACAGCGCCGAAGGCGCGGTGATCGAGCTTTTGGGGCGCGCGGGCGATCCGGGCGTCGACGTTCTGTCCGTGATGCGGCAATACGACCTCGTGCAGGAGTTTCCGCATGACGTGCAGGCGGAGGCCGACCGCGTGCCGCAGAAGGTGAAGCCGGACGAGTATCGGGGACGCCGCGACCGCCGGGAATTTTCCGTGGTGACGGTGGACGGCGACGACTCGAAGGATTTCGACGATGCGGTGTACGCGGAGCGTCGTGCCGACGGCGGCTGGTTTCTCGGCGTCTATATCGCCGACGTCAGCTGGTATGTGCGGGAGGGGCGGCCGTTGGACCGCGAGGCTTACGAGCGCGGTACCAGCGTTTACCTCGTCGACCGCGTCATCCCGATGCTGCCCTTTGCGCTGTCAAACGGCATTTGCAGCCTGAACCAGGGTGAAGACCGCCTCGCGATGGCCTGTGAAATGGAGCTTTCCGCTGCGGGTGAAGTGACAAAATACGAGATCGTCCCGGCGGTGATCCGCGTCTATCGCCGCCTGACGTACAACGGCGTCAACGCGCTGCTGGAAGGGACGGCGAAGGATAAAGACGGTATCCTGCCGATGATCTCAGTGCTGAAAGACCTTCGCGACGCGCGCAAGGCGTATCGTAAGAAACGCGGCTCCATTGATTTCAATATACCCGAAGTGAAAGTGAAGCTCGACGATGAGGGGCATCCTGTCGGATTGATTAAGCGCGCCGGATCGGTGGCGGAGTCGATCATAGAGGAGTGTATGCTGCTGGCGAACGAGACGGTGGCGGAGCACATGGAGAAGAAAGAGCTTCCGTTTGTCTATCGTGTCCACGAACAGCCGAACGAAGAAAAGATTGAGCGGCTGAATCAGCTTCTGGCAGCGTTCGGGCAGCATATCCGTCCGAATGAGAAGGGGGAGATTCGGCCGATAGACGTGCAGAAGGTCTTGGAAAAAGTGGAAGGCCGTCCTGAGGAGCGCATCGTCAGCACGGTGGCGCTTCGCTCTATGCAGCAGGCGCGATACGCGGATCAGAGCCTTGGACATTTCGGGCTTGCGGCGCGGTATTATACGCATTTTACTTCGCCGATCCGCCGCTATCCGGACCTTATTGTGCATCGCCTTCTGCGCGAGACCTTCGCTACGGGGACGATTCCTGCGGCACGGCAGGACAAGCTGCGGGGCGTTTTGCCCGATATCGCGCAGCATTCGTCGGTGCGCGAGCGCGTGGCGGTGGACGCCGAGCGCGAGACCACGGAAATGAAGGAAATCGAATATATGACGCAGTTCGTCGGCGATACGTTCCCCGGCGTCATCAGCGGCGTGACGGCCTTCGGCATTTTCGTCGAGCTGGAAAACGGCGTCGAGGGGCTCGTCCACGTTTCGCGCATGGTCAACGACTATTATGAGTACGTCGAGGAGCAGTACGCGCTGATCGGCGAGCGTACGAAAAAGGCCTACCGCCTCGGCGACGAAGTGGAGGTCGTGCTGGTGCGCGCCAGCGTCGAGGAGCGCAATATCGACTTCATTCTGAAAGATAACGGCGTCTATGTCGCGGCGGACGAGAAGAAGGGAAAGAGCGCGCCGAAGAAGAAAGGCGCGACCGCGCGGGGCGCGAAAGCGGCAAGCGAATCGACTGCAAAGAAAGACGCGAAACGCAAGGGTGCAGACAAGGGAGCCGCGAAGAAAAAGAGCGGCGAGAAAGGGAAAGCCGGCGTAAAGAAGGCGAAGGCCAAAGCGGGCGTAAAAGAAAAAGCGGACGCCAAAAAGGCGAAACCCGCTAAAAAGGAGAAAAAGACGGAAAAACCGGCGAAGGCTCGTCGCCGCGCCGCGAGAGCGGGGAAGAAGGACGAGCTGCCGAGCCGCGCCGTCTGGCCCGATCCGAAACCGAAGCGCGGCAAATAAAAAGAGTGCGCGGAAAGGAGGGAACGCGTGATGGGACAGAAGAACGCGGCGGAAAAAACCGTCTGCGAGAACCGCAAGGCGCGGCATGATTACTTCATTCATGAAACATACGAAGCGGGCATAGAGCTTTTCGGCACGGAGGTCAAATCCCTTCGCGCGGGCAAGGCGAACCTCAAAGACGCTTACGGAACGGTGAAAAAGGGCGAGCTTTTTATCGAGGGCATGCATATCAGCCCTTATGAGCAGGGCAATATCTTCAATCGCGACCCGCTCCGCCCGAAAAAACTTCTGATGCACAAGTCGGAAATCATGAAGCTTTTCGGCAAGACTCGGGAAAAGGGCTTCACGATCGTTCCGCTTCGCGTCTATTTCAAGCGCGGCCGCGCGAAAATGGAAATCGCCCTCGCCAGCGGCAAGCACACCTTCGACAAACGGCGTACATTGGCCGACAAAGCGATGAAGCGCGACGTCGAAAGGGCGCTGAAGGAAAGACAACAGGGCTGAAGGCAAAAAGAAACGGTCATGCGATGTGTACGAGACGTGTACAGTTAGCATGGCCGTTTTTCTGTTATTACCGATTGTCAAAATATGTGGAATCTTACTGCCCGTTCTTCCAATTCTCGCCTACGCTGCCGCTTTCGCGTGCTTCTTTCGCGGCTTCGCTCATGCGGGAGAATGATTCCTGCACGCCTTCGCTGTCATGGGCGTAGTTCATCGCGTGGTCGGCACGGATTCCGATGGCGGCCGCCTCGGCGACGGAGTCGATATTGGCGCCCATGAAAATGTAATTCCAGTGATAGTCGCTCGTGGTCGATTCGATCAAGGCTTTTACCGTTGCCTTGTCGTACTCGTGGCTGGCGTTTTCCAGTCCGTCGGTCATGATCATGAACAGGACGCGCCGTTTCATGGGGCAAATGTTTTCCTTTTCCATGCGGCCTGCCGTTTCCATGATCGTTCGTCCGATGGCGTCCAGTAGTGCGGTCGTGCCGCGGGCGTAATAGGTGGACGAGGTCAGCTCCGGCGCTTTTTGCAGATCGACGCCCGCTGCGATTGTCTCATACTTGTCGTCGAACAGTATCGTCGTTACCTCCGCCGTGCCGGGTTCCTGCCGCTGCTGAGCCAGGAAGGAATTATATCCGCCGATGACGTCGCCGGTGAGCTTTTGCATGGAGCCGGACCGATCGAGGATGCAGATGATCTGGACCGGCTCGGCGGCGGTCAATTCGCAGCTTTCTTTATGCGCATGGGGGAGCAGGACTTGCTTTACGGTTTTTTCCGGCACGGGTTCCTCCTGCGCGGCAGCCGAGGAGACCAGGCACGGATTGCTGATTGCCAGCAGCATGAACAGTATGGTCAGCAGATAACGAAACATGATATCAACCTTCCTTTCCGCAACGGAATGAGTTTTTGGCAATCGGGCTGTCCCGATTTCAAGTATATTATAACAATGTTGATGAAAAACTGATGGTCGCAATGTTTTTCCTGCGAGTGTTTTATGATATGGTGAAGTGTGATACAATATACAGATACTGAGAATGTGAGAATAGGCAAAATGAAAGGATAGGGAAAGGTTAGGCGGCATGGCACATCGATTTTATTCTGATTTCTTTCGGTTCACGTCCGGCGCGGTCTTGGCGCTTATGCTGTTCCTTGCGCCCGCTGGTGCGCAGGCGGCGAATACGGGCGGGTATGAGTCGGGCGAATCGGCGGTTTATGAGGAGAAGGCGGTTTCCCACCCGCCGCTGGAATACCTCTGTTCGCTGATTTCCTTGGCGAGCTACAGCGACCGCATCGGCCTCGTCGCGCGGGAGTCGCTGGCGGATAACGGCTGGGTACTCCAGCCGTATCGCGAGGATACGGAGAAGATCGCGGCGAAGTATTATTTCATGAAAAACGACAAATTGCCGGTCACCGGGGCGCGTTATCTCGTGTCGGTGACGGGAACGAGCGACTTGAAAGACGTAAAGGCCGATCTTTCGATGCATAAAGTTCCGTTTGCAGGGAAGACGCCCGAGGAATTTGAAAAGGAAATGAAGCGTCCGAAGATGAGCGCCGCCGAGCCTCTTACGCACGGGGGCTTTACCAACTATACGCAGACGGCGTTTTTTTCCCATCGGGAAAATGGCAAGACCTTTGGCGAAGAGCTGAAAGATATTTTGGCGAGCGAACCGGACGCAAAGCTTTGCGTCACCGGGCATAGCCTTGGCGGCGCGGTCGCCGTTTTGTTGGCGGCGCGGCTGATGGCGATGGGGGTTCCTGCGGAGCAGCTCAGTGTCGTGACTTTCGGCGCGCCTGCCGTCGGGAATCGGGCTTTTGCGGACGCATACAGCGATCTGCCGATTATGCGTATTGCGATGACGGGCGATCCTATCCATGCCGCTTTGCAGTCCATTGACACGAGTTATGCGCAGTTTGGAAGCGTGCAGCATTGGCACAGGCCGCGCGGCTCCGAGCGGTTCCAGCACGATATGACGGGCTACACGGATGTGGCGCTTCGGCGGTATTATGACTATGTTACGGAAAAGCGGCGTGAAGAGGAGCGATTCCAGGAGGACGGCGTGCCGTATGAAGGCGACGCGGTGCGTTCCCGCACCTCTTTTGATGAGGATGACGAGGCGGCGCGCGTTCTTCTCTTTGCCGATTACACGCTGGATGACGCGATTATCGACGATTTGCCTTATATGCGGCTGGCTTCTTTCGACGTTCTGCGCAGGGAGACGGACAGTCTTGTGGCGGCCCGCACCGCGTTTTCCGCCTTGCCGGGGGAAAACAAACTTTCGGAGGCGCTGCGGCAGGCAAAGGAGACAGGGTGCCGTTATGTGCTGATCCAAAAGTATGCGAGCGAGCGCCTGAAGGAAAAGCGTTTCGGGTACAAGATTTCGTTGGAGGAAGCCATCTACGATACAAGAGGGAATCCGCTCGTGCTGCAAAGCTTTACGACGAACACGGACACGATGACGCCGATTCTTGCCGCGCTTTATAACGAGGTCGCCGGACGCGAAAGCCGACGGGCCGTATGGACGAAAGGTCATGGGGAATCGAATTGACAGATAGGAAGTTGGACAGATGACGCAAAAAAAGCGGCTGGTCAAGATGATTGTGTACGGCTGCCAGATGAATTTTGCCGAGGCGGAGCGCATGGAGGGACAGCTTCGGGAGATTGGGTTTGAGGCTACGGAGGACGCGGAGAAGGCAGACCTGATTTTGATGCACACTTGCTGCGTGCGTGAGACGGCGGAAGATAAAGCGTATGGGAAAATCGGCGAAATCAAGCGATTGAAGCGCGAGAGGCCGTCGCTCATATTTGGCGTGACGGGCTGCATGGCGCAGAAGGAAAGCGACGCGCTGATTCGACGTGCGCCGCATATAGATTTTGTGCTTGGTACGGGACGGATTGGCGAGCTTTCCCGCGTGGTCGAGGAGCTTTTGGCGGAACGCGTTCCTCATGTCGTCGATGTGGCGGAGGATGGAGTGCTGCCGGAGGAAGGAACGCCCGCGAGGCAGGGAACGGTCTCAGCCTGGGTGCCAATCATGTACGGCTGCGACAATTTTTGCACTTACTGCATCGTGCCTTATGTGCGTGGGCGTGAGCGAAGCCGGCGGCCTGAGGATATCCTGCGCGAGATTGAGGACGCGGCGGCAAAAGGATTCAGGGAAATCACACTGCTGGGGCAGAATGTCAATTCTTACGGAAAGGACCATAAGCTGGCGGACTTCGCCGAACTCCTGCAAATGGCGGATCGCGTCGAGGGAATCGAGCGGGTGCGATTCATGACTTCGCATCCGAAGGATTTGAGCGAGCGGCTGATCGCGGCGGTGCGGGATGGGAAACATATCTGCGAGCATTTCCATTTGCCGATACAGCACGGCAGCGACAGAATCCTGAAAGCGATGAACCGCAACTATACGACGGAAAAATACAGGGAGCTTGTCCGCGCTATTCGTGAGAACGTGCCGAACGCGAGCCTGACCACCGACCTGATCGTCGGGTTTCCCGGCGAGACGGAGGCGGATTTTGAGGACTTGCTCGAATTTTTGCGGGAGATACGCTATGACGCGGCGTACACGTTCCTTTATTCGCCGCGTTCGGGAACGCCGGCGGCGAAACTGGAGGGGCAGGTGCCGGACGAGGTCAAGCACGAGCGGCTGGAACGGCTGATGGAGCTGCAAAACCAGATCAGCCTTGAACGAAATCAAAAGCTCGACGGCACGGTGCAGGAAGTCTTGATTGAAGGGCCGAGCCGGACGGATGTGGCCATTTGGACGGGCCGGACGCGGACGGGAAAGATTGTGCTTTGGCCGCATCAGGACGGGGAGAAAGTTGGCGCGCTCGCGCAAATCAGGATTACGCAGCCGCAAACGTGGGTTTTGAAGGGCGAGCGAACGGAAGGATAACGATATGGGATATGGAACGGTGCTCCGCGTGGCGGAGGGCAGTCTCGCCGAGGAGCTCGGTCTCGTACCGGGGGACAAGCTCGTTTCGGTGAACGAGCAGCCGCTTCGGGATATCATCGACCTGTCCTTCGCGATGGCGGAGGAGGAAATCGACCTCTTGGTCGAGCACGCGGACGGGGAACGGGAAATGTTTTCTTTCGACAAGGACGTCGACGAGGAGCTGGGCGCGGAGTTTACGTCGGCGGTGTTCGACGGTATTCGGAGCTGCGCGAATCATTGCCTTTTCTGCTTCGTCGATCAGGTCGCGCCGGATATGCGGGAAAGCCTTTATGTGAAAGACGACGATTACCGGCTGTCGTTTCTATACGGGAATTTCATCACGATGACGAATATGGGCGAGCGCGATTTTCAGCGCATCGCCGCCTATCATCTGTCTCCGCTTTTCGTGTCCGTGCATACGACGGATATGGAGCTTCGTGCGAAGATGCTCGGCACGCTGCGGGCGGCGGAGCTGACGAAACAGCTTGACAGGCTGGACGAAGCGGGAACCGAGTATCACGCGCAGATCGTGCTTTGTCCGGAGCTGAACGACGGCAGGATTTTGGATAAGACGATTCAGGATATGATGGCGCGCCGCCCCCATGCCCTTTCCTTGGCCATCGTCCCTGTAGGTTTGACGAAATTTCGCGAAGACTGCTATCCGCTGACGCCTTTTGACAAAGCGGGAGCGGCTCGCGTTATCGAGCAGGTCGGAAAATGGCAAAAAAAATCCCGCGCGGATAGCGGGGAGAATTTCGTTTACCTTGCCGACGAGTTTTATCTGATGGCGGGGCTGCCGCTTCCCGAAGAGGAGGAGTACGACGGCTTCCCGCAGCTTGACAACGGCGTAGGGCTGACGAGGAGCTTTATATCGGAGTGGCGGGAAGCACAGGAAGAAAACGAGGCGGCGGGTTACGATGAGCCATTTTCGGTGGAAGTCGTTTGTGGCGTCTCTGTGGCGCCGGTGTTTCAAGCTTTGATTGACGAGCTTTCCGTAAAAAATCTTCACGTGCGCCTCCGTCCGGTGGAAAACCGTTGGTTCGGTCCGTCGGTGACGGTGTCGGGGCTTTTGACGGGCGCGGATATGCTGGCGGCGCTGTCGGGTACGGCACAGGGAACGACGGTGGTTGTCGTGCCGCGCTGTGCGCTGCGTTCGGGGGAAAATATCTTCCTCGATGATATGACGCTGGCGACGTTTGCGGAAAAATGCGGACGGGAAGTACGGACGGCGCTGTCGGGCAGGGAACTGTATCGACTGCTTACGCGCTGGCACGACGCGCCGAAAAGCGAGACTGAGGAACAGGCGTATATGTGGCAGAGCAACGCCGCGTATACGAGATTGGAGGAAATATAAAGATGAGCAAGCCGATTGTGGCGATTGTCGGGCGGCCGAACGTCGGGAAATCGACGTTGTTCAACCAGATCGGGAAGCGCCGCATTTCCATCGTGGACGATATGCCGGGCGTGACCCGCGATCGTATCTACGCGGATGCGGAGTGGCTGGGGCGTACGTTTACGATGGTCGATACGGGCGGTATCGAGTTCGAGGACGAGACGTTTTTGACGCCGATCCGCGAGCAGGCGAGAATCGCCATTGACGAAGCCGACGTCATCGTGTTCGTCGTGGACGGGCGTGCGGGCGTGACTTCGACGGACGAGGAGGTCGCGCGGATGCTCCGCACGGCGAAAAAGCCCGTTGTGTTGGCGGTCAATAAGATCGACAGCCCGAAGCAGGAAGCCGACGTTTACGAATTTTACAATTTGGGACTGGGCGAACCGATTCCCATCGCCGCGTCAAATTCTTTGAACCTCGGCGACCTTCTCGATGCGGTGACGGCTAATTTTCCCGACGATGAGGAGGAGAATGCCGATACCGACGAGATTCGGATTGCCGTCATCGGCAGGCCGAACGTCGGCAAGTCTTCGCTGGTCAACAAGATCCTCGGAGAGGAGCGCGTCATCGTCAGCGACGTGCCGGGTACGACGCGGGACGCCATCGACACCCATTTCATGAAGGATGGGACGAAGTACACGCTGATCGACACGGCGGGAATGCGGCGCAAGGCGCGGATTGATGAGGCGATCGAACACTACAGCGTGCTGCGTTCTCTTCGCGCCGTCGATCGGGCAAACGTCGTGCTTGTCGTGATTTCGGCGCCGGAGGGCATCACCGACCAGGACGCGCGGATTGTCGGCTACGCCCACGAATCGGGTAAAGGCTTGATCCTCGTCGTCAATAAGTGGGATATCTACGAAGGCAAGGACGAAAAATCGACGCTGCGGTTCACCGAGGACGCGAGGGAAAAGCTTCCGTTCGCGCAGTATGCGCCTATTCTTTACTTGTCTGCGTTGACAGGGCAGCGGGTCAATCGCGTGACGGAGCTGGTCAAATACGTTGCGGAGCAGCAGTCCATGCGCGTGCAGACCAGCGTGCTGAACGAGCTTTTGCGTGATGCGCTTTCGGTAAATCCTCCGCCGGCGCACAAGGGCAGGCCGCTGAAGATTTTCTTCATCACGCAGGCTGCCATCGAGCCGCCGAAATTCGTCGTGTTCGTCAACGATCCGGAGCTGATGCATTTTTCGTACCTGCGCTTTTTGGAGAACAAGCTGCGTGAGACGTTCGGTTTTGAGGGCGCGCCGCTCCGTTTGATCGTACGTGGACGCAACGAGAAGGAGGACGACTGAAATGATGGGGCTTTTATTGGCGTGCCTTTTGAGTTATCTCGTCGGCTCGATCCCCAGCGGACTGATCCTCGGAAAAGGCATCTGGAATATCGATCTCAGAGAGCACGGCAGTCACAATATTGGGGCGACGAACGCGTGGCGCACGATTGGCAAGCAGGCGGGCGTTTTGATTTTTCTTTGCGACCTCTTGAAAGGCGTTTTCGGCGTCTGGATTGGCGGCGCGCTTTCCGGCACGCCGTTGGCGCTGGTGCTCGGCGGCGTGTTCGCGATTGTCGGTCATTCGTGGTCGTTCTTTTTGCGGTTCAAAGGCGGCAAGGGCGTCGCGACGGGGCTGGGCGTCATTCTCTCGCTGATGCCGATTCCGGCGCTGCTCATTTTCGCGATTTGGTTCGTCATCGTCAAAATCACGGGCTATGTGTCGCTCGGTTCCATCGTCGGCGCGGCGCTCGTCCCGATTTTCGCGTGGCTTTTCGGCGAGCCGCGGGCGACGATCGGGTTCGGATTCCTTGCGGCTTTTTTCGTCATTTATCGCCATAAGGAAAACATCCAACGGCTTTTGGCGGGAACAGAAAGCAAAATCAAGGCGGCGAAACGGTAAAGTTTATAAATGAAGCCGGTCCCGGAGGAAGATTCCTTCGGGATTTTCTTTTTTGGCGCGTCGCCTTGCTGAATACGGAAAAAAGCTGTATAATGCCTCTGTTAGCGTCAAAATGAATTTCTATTTATGGAAGGGAATTTTTATTTGGAGGCAATCACTTACGAACTGATAAAGAAGGACGAGGATACCGGCGCGCGGGCCGGGGTGCTGCACACGCCGCACGGGAGTTTCCCAACGCCGATTTTTATGCCGGTGGGCACGCAGGCCACGGTCAAGGCGGTTTCACCGGACGAACTGAAAGACCTCGGCGCGGGCATTATCCTGTCGAATACCTATCATCTGTTTTTGCGGCCGGGCATGGAGTTGGTTCGCGAAGCGGGCGGACTGCATAAATTCATGCATTGGGACCGGGGCATTTTGACGGACAGCGGCGGCTTCCAAGTGTTCAGTCTCGGCGAGCTTCGAAAGATTACCGAAGAGGGCGTGACGTTTCGGTCGCATATCGACGGCTCGAAGCAGTTCCTCTCGCCGGAGATTTCCGTCGAGGTGCAGACGGCGCTCGGCTCTGATATCGTGATGGCGTTCGATGAATGCGTGCCGTATCCCGCCGATTTCGATTACACGAAACAATCGCTGGATCGGACGCTTCGATGGGCGAAGCGCTGCAAGGACGCGATGACGAGGGACGATCAAGGCCTGTTCGGCATCGTGCAGGGCGGTATGTATAAAGAACTTCGCATCGAGAGCGCGGAGGCCTTGGTCGAGCTGGATTTCCCCGGATACGCGGTAGGCGGTCTTTCCGTCGGCGAGCCGAAGGAATTGATGTATGAGATGCTTGAGCTTTCGACCGAGCATTTGCCGCAGGATAAGCCGCGCTATCTGATGGGCGTCGGAACGCCGGACTGTCTCGTGGAGGGCGTGGCGCGCGGTATTGATATGTTCGACTGCGTATTCCCGACGCGGGTAGCGCGGAACGGCATGGCGATGACATGGACTGGGCGGCTGGTGATGAAGAACAAAGTGTTTACTCACGACCACGAGGTGCTGGAGCAGGGGTGCGGCTGCTATGCGTGCCGGAACGGGTACACCCGAGCCTATATCCGCCATCTCGTAAGGGCGGGCGAGATTTTCGGACTGCGGCTCCTTACGCTGCACAATCTGTATTTTTTGCAGGCGTTCATGCGGGCGATGCGGGAGGCAATCGTGGAAAGCCGTTTCGCGGAGTTCCGCCGCGATTTTTGGGCGAGATATCAACTTCCGGAAAAAAATGTGGAGGGATAAGCGATGAACGAAGGGATTTTGGCGCTGGTAAGCGCGTATGGGCCATTGGTGGCAATGGTGATTGCGTTTTATTTTTTCCTGTATCGTCCGCAGCGCGAGGAACAACGGCGGCGGGATGATATGCTGGCTACACTGCATAAAGGGAACAAGATTGTCACCGTGGGCGGCATTTTCGGCGAGATTTTGGATATCAAGGACAATGTAATCGACTTAAAGATTGCCGACAAGGTCGTGGTAAAGCTGACGCGCAGCGCGGTCAGCCGGAATATCACGCAGGGCAAATCGCCGCAGATGGCGTCGGAAAAAGAATATCCCGACGAGGATAATAAGCAGGATGAATGAGGGCGGCGCTATCGGCGGAGACAAGCGGGACCTCCGCAGACGAATGCTCGCTTGTCGGCGGGCATTGTCCGTCGAGGAGAGAGCGTCGAGAAGCGCGGCGATAACGGAGAAGCTGCTTTCCCTCGAAGCGGTGCAGAAAGCGAGGACGGTTTTCGCCTATGCGGCGATGGAGGACGAGGTGCAGACGGAACCGCTGATTGCCTCGTTGCTTGACCAGGGCAAGCGGGTCGCGATTCCGCTCGTCCTTGGAAAGCGCTCGATGGAGGCGACTCTGGTTCCTTCGATGGATGCGATGGAGACTGGCGCCTATGGCATTCTGACGGTGCGGGCGGAACGGCGGGAAATTTTGCCGCCGCAGGAGATTGACTGCGTCATTGTTCCCGGCGTCGCGTTTGGGTTGGATGGATCGCGGCTCGGTATGGGCGGCGGCTATTACGATGCGTTCTTGCCGAGGGCGGAGCGGGCAGTCAGGGTAGCAGCGGCGTTTCAATGCCAATTTTCGGAAGATATTCCGAGCCTTCCCTACGATTGCGGGGTTGACTGGATTGTCACGGAACAAGGCGTTTTCAAAGCAAATAAGCAATAAGCAGTTTGGTGGTAGTATGGAAATTAAAATCGGAATCGCGAGCCTCGCGAAGAGCGGCGCCGAATATTGCGGAGACAGCTACAGCCTTGTCGAAAGGCTGGGCGGTATGACGCTGATTTTGTCGGACGGCCATGGGAATACGGCTGCTGCCCAGCAGACGAGCCGGTGGGTCACGCAGAGGGCCCGCACTCTCGTATTGCAGGGGAAAGACAACGACGCCGTGGCGCGTGCCGTTCATGACGAGTTGTACGAGATGAAAGACCGGAAGGTCGCCTGCGCGCTGACGATTTTCGGCGTGGACGCGGAGATGGAATCGGTATCCATCGGACGGAGCGGACAGACGCCTGTCTATGTGTGGACGGAAGAATATGAGACGGCCTATGACGACGAGGCGACGGCGCTCGGAATGAGCCGCAGCGTCAATCCGCAGACATATGAGCTGCCGCTGGCACAAGGGATGATCCTCGTCGCCGTTACCGAGGGCGTTCGCACGGCGGGGAAAAAACGCGGCGGCGCGCATTTTGAGGAAGAACGGCTTTGGGAAATCATTCGCGGCAATCCGGCGGAAGATGCGGAGTTCATCGCGAAGAATATTCTTGAATACGCGTTGACGCTCGATCAGGAACAGCCTGCCGAGGATATGACAGTGGCGGTGCTCGGCGTATCGCCGGGCAATGCGGAAAACACCGGCGTTAGTTTCCTGTCGGCGTCGTATCCGATCTCGGTGCTGGAAGCATAATACAGAAAGGAAGGAACAATCGTTGAGAAAAGAAGAGTTTGGCAAGCTGCTGATTGTCATAGCGGCGATTGTGGGATTGTTTATCGCGTTCGTCTCTCCGCTGGCGTATTCGATTCGGCAGGGACTTGATTTGCAGGGCGGCACCCATGTCGTCTTGGAGGCAGAGGATACCGAAGAGGCGCAGGTGAACGACGACGCGATGCAGCGAGTTGTCCGTATCATGGAAAAGCGCGTCAATGAGCTGGGGTTGACCGAGCCGATTATCCAGCGGCAGGGCGCGCGCCGCATTATCGTCGAGCTGCCGGGCATCAAGGATCCGGACAAGGCAATTCAGGTCATCGGCAAGACGGCCATGTTGGAATTCAAGGACGAGGCCGGAACTACCGTCCTGACAGGTACCGATCTCAAGGACGCGAAGGAGCAGACAGACCAGTCCGGGCAGAATCTCGTTGCGTTGGAGTTCAGCGACGAGGGCGGAAAAAAGTTTGGCGACCTGACGACGAAAAACGTCGGCCGTACCATTGCGATACTGCTTGACGGCGAAGTGCTGACCGCTCCGAACGTCAAGGAGCCGATTCTCGGCGGCAAGGCCGTCATTACCGGCTCGCGCACACTGGAAGAGGCGCACAATCTCGCAATTCTTTTGCGGAGCGGCGCGCTCCCGGTCAAGGTCAACATCATCGAGACGCGCACGGTCGGACCGACGCTCGGGCAGGATTCGAAGGACAAGAGCGAGTTCGCATTTGCGGTGGGCATCAGCGCGGTGCTTATTTTCATGCTCCTTTTCTATCGTCTTTCCGGTCTTATCGCGGACATCAGCCTGATGGCGTATGTGTTGATGTTGTTGGCTTCTCTGAAATTCCTCGACGCGACGCTGACGCTGCCGGGCGTGGCGGGCATCATCCTGTCCATCGGTATGGCGGTGGACGCCAACGTGCTGATCTTCGAGCATTTCAAGGAGGAATACCTTACGGGCAAGACGCTCCGCGCGGCGATGAACTCCGGCTTCAAGCGCGCGTTCACGACAATCTTCGACTCGAACATCACGACTATCATTGCGTCGATCGTGCTTTTCATGTTCGGCACCGGATCGATTCGCGGCTTTGCGATCACGCTGGGACTGGGCGTCGTGCTCTCCATGATCACGGCGATCTCTTTGACGCAATTCATGCTGAAACTCCTGATCGGGGCCAATATCTTCAAGAACCCGTTCGTTTACGGCGCGAAGGCCGCGCCGGCGACGGAAGGGGGTGTGAAGCGTGCGTAATTTCGACATCGTGGGACGCAGGAAGATTTGGTATTTCCTTTCCCTTTGCGTAATTATCCCCGGCATCATCTCGATGTTTGTCAAAGGCTTCAATTTTGGCATCGACTTCACGGGCGGCACGATCATCGAGCTGCGTTTTGACGATAAAGTGGCAATCTCGCAGGTGCGTGAAGTCATGAAAGGGTATTCGCTGGACAACAGTATGATTCAGCTTTCCGGCGACGCCAGCGACGCGAAAGAGGCGCGGGACGTGATGATCCGCACCATCGACCTCGAGGAGAACGACCGCAAGGCCATCATGGCGTCGTTGAAAGAGAAACTCGGCAATTATGTGGTGCTTCGCGAGGAAAAGGTTGGCGCGACCATGGGCGCGGAGCTTTTGATGAACGCGGCGATAGCGACGCTGCTCTCGTGGCTCCTGATTGTCGCCTATGTTTCGTTCCGATTTGAGTTCCGGTTCGGTATCGCGGCGGTTCTGGCGCTGGTCCATGACGTGCTCGTGGTGCTCGGCGTTTTCTCGATCTTGCAGAAGCAGGTGGATTCCTCGTTTGTCGCGGCACTTTTGACCATCGTCGGTTATTCCATCAACGACACCATCGTCATTTTCGACCGCATCCGCGAGAATCTGCGTCTGCATTTCCGGCGCGGCGGCGACATCGTCGAGCTGGCGAACCGCAGCATTTACCAGACCTTGACGCGATCCCTTTATACGGTTCTCACAGTGTTGTTCACGACATTCGCGCTGTACTGGTTCGGCGGCGATACGACAAAGGATTTCTCCTTTGCGCTGCTTATCGGGTTCTTCAGCGGCTGCTACTCGTCGATTTTCGTCGCGAGCCCGCTTTGGGTGACGCTTCGGAATTGGAACGAAGCGAAAAAGGCGGCGCGGTAAAAAAGATGAAAGGCGCACGAGGCGTTACCCGTGTGCCTTTTTCTTTTGCAAAAAAACTGGAGGAATATTCTTTGCGAAAACAGTGGTTGGTTGTTGGCAATAGAGAAGAAGGAGACGCCCAATATGCCGCGCAGCTTGGGATATCTCCTTTTTTGGCGGGAATATTGCGCAGGCGGAATATCTGCGATGTAGAACAGGCAAAGGCATTTTTGCGTCCCGAAACAGAACAGGAATATTACGACCCGTTTTTGATGCGGGATATGGAACGTGCTGTCGCACGTATTCGACGCGCGATTGAAAACGCGGAAAAAATAATCGTATACGGAGATTACGATGTGGATGGCATTACGGCCACCACGCTTCTGATTCGTGCGTTTCGGCGTCTCGGCGCGTCGGCGGATTATTATATTCCCGACCGCCAGGAAGGATACGGGCTCCATACGGAATCATTGCGTCAGCTTTCGGAGGATGGCGCAAAACTTGTGGTGACGGTAGACTGCGGGATTGCCGGCATAGCGGAAGTGGAAGCTCTGCGTGGTAAACTGGATATCGTGGTTACGGACCACCATTTGCCGGGAGAGAATTTGCCGGAAGCGGAGGCGGTCGTCGATCCGCATAGAACAGATTGCGAATATCCGTTCAAGGACTTGGCGGGCGTCGGCGTCGCTTTCAAGCTTTGCCAGGCGCTGTTTCGGGAAATGTGCGGAGAGAATTTTGAAGACGATCTTGAATTGGTTGCGTTAGGGACGGTCGCCGATATCGTGCCGCTGCTTTCGGAGAATCGGAAGCTGGTCAAGATCGGACTGGCGCGCATGAAAGAGACGAAGATCGAGGGGCTGCGGCAGCTCATTGAGGTTGCGGGACTTGGCGGAAAAGACGTGACGAGCGGGCAGGTCGGTTTCATGCTTGCGCCGAGGCTGAACGCAGCCGGGCGTCTGGAAACGGCGATGCGCGGCGTCGAACTTTTGATGGCCGAGGACGAAGGCAAGGCGCGGGATATCGCGTTGATGTTGAGCGAGCTGAACAGCGAGCGTCAGCAGGTCGAGGCGGATATTATCGAGCAGGCAAAAGAACAGCTTGCCTCCGTAGATACCGAAGCTGCCCGTACTCTCGTCGTGGTGGGAGAGGGATGGCATCCTGGCGTCATAGGGATTGTTGCATCAAGGCTTGTCGAGCTTTATTATCGGCCGACTGTCGTTATCAACGTACAGGACGGAATCGGAAAGGGTTCGTGCCGTAGCATTCCGGGTTTTCATCTTTTCGACGCGCTGACGACGGCGAAAGATTCTTTGGTGCAGTTCGGGGGGCATGAGATGGCGGCGGGCCTCACTGTGTTACCGGAAAAAATAGACGATCTGCGTGCGGCGCTGGATCGCTACGCCGATCTCCATCTGAAAGCGGAAGACTACATTCCGCGATTGGAATTGGAAGCAGATTTGCCGCCGAATGAGATTACCGTCGATTTGGTTGAGGATTTGGCGAAATTGGAGCCGTACGGGATGGCGAATCCGAAGCCGCTTTTCGGCAGTTTTGACGTTCGCGGGTTTGACGCAAAGACGATAGGGCGCGAGGGCCAGCATTTGAAGTTTTCTCTTCGGGGCGGCGCGGATTCCCTGGAGGCAATCGGCTGGAATATGAGTGAGAAAATGGTTTTGCTTCATCGCGGCAACGTCGACATGGCTTATATGCCGGAAATCAACGAATGGAACGGAAGGGTCTCCGTACAGTGCAAATTGAAGGAACTTCGTTCTTCTAAAAATCGGAGCGGCTTTCCGACGCGCGAAGTTCTCGGCGGCATTTACGTCGCTTTGAAGAACTTGCAGGCGGAAGGGCCTTTTTCTGAAAACGATACGTCTTTGGCTGAAAGATGCCGCATTTTGCCGGAGATTTTGAAGATCGCATTTCAAATATTTATCGAATTGGGGCTTGTCGTACGCGACGGAGACGGCCTTCGCCTGGCTCCGCAGCCCAAAGAGAAACTGCGATTGGAAGATTCCAAGACGTATCGTGACGGCATTTCCTTGCTGAAACAGCGCTGAAGAATAGCGAAGGATAAGAAAGCATGTTATAATAGAACAAGTATTACATTATAATCGGAAAGCGGGAAATAGATTGTTGGTACTGGGGATTGATCCGGGCACGGCGATTTGCGGTTATGGTTTTGTTGAAGCTGCGCAGGGGAATCGGCTGGTTCCTCATGAGTACGGTTCCGTTACGACGAGCCCGAAGGCGCGGATGCAGGATCGGCTGATGAAGCTGTACGATGAGATCGACGCGCTGATTAAAAAATATCGGCCAGACGCGATGGGCGTCGAGCAGCTTTTTTTCAATCGCAACGTAACAACGGCGATTCCTGTCGGGCAGGCGCGGGGTGTCGTACTGCTTGCAGCGGCGAAAAACAATCTGGAGATCGTGGAGCGCACGCCGCTTCAGGTCAAACAGTCGGTGACAGGCTACGGAAAGGCGACGAAAGAGCAGGTCATCTACATGGTCACAAAACTATTGAATCTTTCTGAGCCGCCAAAACCGGACGATACGGCGGACGCGTTGGCGGTTGCGATTTGTGCATTGCACTATATGAACAGTCCGGCGTGGAGAAACAGGTTGGAGGAAAAGAGTACGATATGATTGGATTTTTACGGGGCAATGTCGTCCAGCTTCTGCAGGATTACTGCCTGTTGGACGTCGGCGGGGTCGGCTACCGTGTGTATATTCCGTCGTCGACGCGGAGCCGCCTGAAAGTTGGAGAAGACGCCATGCTGTACACGCATCTTGCCGTTAGGGAGGATGCGATGACGCTGTACGGCTTCGAGAGCCAGGAGGAATATCAGGGGTTCCAGCTGCTTATCTCTGTCTCCGGCATCGGGCCGAAGGTGGCACTTGGAATCCTGTCGTCAATTACGATCGAGCGGCTCTTTCAGGCAATTCACGGGCAGCAGATTGCCGTGCTCACGAAACTTCCGGGCGTGGGGAAAAAATCGGCGGAGCGGCTGATTTTAGAGTTGAAGGACAAGACGGCAGGTCTGGAAGGCGAAGGCGGGGGCGACGGCGTTCTTTCGTCGGCGGAACCGGCGCAGGACGGGCCGGTTTCCGACGCGGCGGCCGCTCTTTCCGCTCTGGGATATTCTCAGGACGAAATTTCCTCGGTGTTGCGGCGTGTTACGAAGCCGATGTCGACAGAAGAAACCATCAGATTCGCGTTGAAGGAATTCGCGGGGAGGAGATAGCCGGTGGAAGAACAGGAAGGCCGCATCGTGGCCATGGAGGAGCAGCCCTCCGACGATTGGCAGTACAGCTTGCGCCCGCGTAAATTGAACGAGTATATTGGCCAGGAAGAAGCAAAAGAAAATCTTTCCGTGTTTATCCGGGCGGCATTGAAACGGGGGGAAGCGCTTGACCATGTGCTTCTTTACGGTCCTCCGGGGCTTGGAAAGACAACGTTGGCCGCTATCATTGCCAATGAATTAGGCGTAAATTTCCGCGTGACGAGCGGTCCGGCCATCGAGAATTCGCGGACGCTGGCCGAGATATTGACAAATTTGGAAAAAAGGGACGTCTTGTTTATTGATGAAATCCATCGTCTTTCACGCAGTATCGAGGAAGTCCTTTACTCTGCGATGGAGGACTTTGCACTGGATATCATTATTGGGAAAGGGCCCGGCGCGCGTTCCATTCGGTTGGATATCGCTCCGTTCACTCTTGTCGGGGCAACGACAAGATGGGGGGCACTGGCGGCTCCGCTCCGCGATCGTTTTGGGGTTCCCTTGCGCCTCGAATATTATCGTCCAGAGGCCTTAAAACAGATCATCAAACGTGCGGCGGAGATATTGGAAATTCCCATTGAAGACGCCGGTGCGCTTGAAATTGCCCGTCGCTCTCGAGGTACGCCGCGCGTGGCGAACCGTCTGCTGAAGCGTGTGCGCGACTTCGCGCAGGTCAAGGGCGACGGCGTCATCACGGAAAAACTGGCGGACGAGGCTCTCGTCCGTCTGGAAGTTGACAACGCAGGTCTCGACCGTATGGACCGCCGCATGCTGGCCACGATGATAAAAAAATTCGCCGGGGGGCCTGTGGGATTGGAAACCTTGGCCGCGTCCATCAGCGAAGAAACGGATACCATTACGGACGTTTATGAGCCGTTCTTGATTCAACTCGGCTTTTTGATGCGGACGCCGCGAGGACGTGTCGTGACGAGGGCGGGTTACGAGCACATGAATATTCCTTATCCGGGGACGGATGACAAGGAGAATTCTTCGCTTTCACTGTTTGATGAATCATAATTGAAATATATATGCGTAAAGACGGAAGGGGGCTTGCATAGTGGAGAAGCTTGTTCATATTTTTTGTGGCCCGAAACTATCCGATCTTCAGCAGCAAAGTTTGTTAAATTGTTCGAGAAATTTTCTCAGCAGGGTGAGCAGTGAGCCGATTACCGGTGAGGTGGAAGGGCTGGACGGCGTCCGGCTGGATTTTAATGTGGGATTACGCCTCCAAATCCCAGCAGGTAATTGGCATGTGACGATTCGTGACAGTAGCAGCGGCATTGTCTTTTTTGATGAAGATGTATCGAATATTCTTTTGACCTCTGCGGAGAAATTCTTTATTCCATGGGAGGTTGAGCTGTCATTGGATGGGGCCCCCGTCTTTTCCCATCGATACTCGGCGGAGGGGCAGCGTGTCTGTTTTCATTATTTTACGACTGGCATGGGTGACCATATTATATTGTTTACCTATATGGAGAAATTCCGGCGTGTCCATCGTTGTCGTGTGTCCTGTTTTGTCGCTCCTTATTTGCGAGATCTCATCCGGTCCTATTACCCGGAGATTGAATGCTATGACGAAGGACAAAAACCGCAGGATGCATATGCCACCTATTATATGGCTCCCAATTTTAATCCTGTCATGATGTCGGAAGAAATTCGAACCATGCCTATGGAATATTATGGACGAGAATTGCTGGGGCTGCAGAGTGCGGGTAAAATAGTTTATCGTCCGAAGAAACCAAGACAAATCCGTGAGCCATACGTTTGCATAGGCGTTCAAGCCTCCAGTACATTTAAAGCTTGGCTGAACCCGAACGGTTGGGAGCAAGTGGTTCGTTATTTGATACAATTGGGCTATCGTGTCTTGTGTATCGACCAAAATCGGGAAGAAACAGATCATGGCAATGTTATTCGCATGCCGGATGAGGCCGAAGACTTCACGGGCACTCTTCCTTTGCACGAGCGTGTGGAGCTGTTAGCTTATGCTGATTTCTTCATTGGGCTTTCAAGCGGTCTTTCATGGCTTGCATGGGCCGCAGATATTCCTGTCATCATGATTAGCGGTATTACGGCGCCTTGGTTTGAATATATCGACGCTTATCGCGTATATAATCGTTTGGTTTGTCATGGCTGTCACAACGATACGCGTCTTTCTTGGCCGGAATATGAAACTTGTCCTTATCATAAAGGAACGGAGCGGGCCTATGAATGTTCGAAACAAATTTCGGCGCAGCAGGTAATGGATATGATCGATGTTGTTCGGAGTGAACAAAGCAGATAATCTCTGTTTCTTTTGACATGAGGAGGATGCAGTCGTGAAACTGTTGCTGCATATGTGCTGCGGGCCATGTTCCTGCTATCCGTTGAAAAAGCTACGCGCAGACGGAATCGAGCCCGTCGGGTACTTTTTCAATCCCAATATTCATCCGTATCAGGAATGGGAAATGCGTTTGAAGACGGCAAAAATGTTCGCGGAAAAAACGGGAATGAAAATCCTGGCGGACGAAACCTTTCAGTTGCGGGAGTTTTTGCGTCGCGCGTTGGCGGCGGAAGGAGAGAACGGATTAACGCCGCAGGCGGGAACGCAGGAAGAAGCGCTGGCGTTTATTGCGTCCTATAAGCCGCAAAAAGACAGACGTTGCCGCATGTGTTATGCGTGGCGGCTGGAACAGGCGGCGAGATTCGCGGCGGAAAACGGTTTTACGGCATATACTTCCACGCTGTTTTACAGTATATATCAGCAGCATGACGTCATGAAAAGTTTGGCGGAACGGTTCGCTAAGGCTTATGGCGTGGAGTTTTATTATGAGGATTTCCGCAAAGGCTGGCAGGAAGGAATCGACATCAGCTTGGAACTTGGGCTGTATCGGCAGGGGTATTGCGGCTGCGTTTTCAGCGAAGAGGAAAGATACAGCCGCGTGATGCGGAAGGCTGCAAGGAAGGCGAATCGGGCGCAAAGAAGCGAGAGGCAAACGCGGTTGTCTGTTTCTTAATAATAACGAGGAGGGGTTCCTTTGATTCGAAATGGTTTTTTCCGTGTATTGCAGAGTTTATGCATGGTTGCGGTTGTGTTGTTTTTTTCCGGCGCTTGCTTTGCCGCGCCGAAGGAAGTGAAGCCGACGATGACGCCGGACAAGCCTTCGGCGGAAAGCCGAGGGGCGACGAAACCGGGAGCATCGGAACCTCGTGGCCGCGTTCCGAAGGAAGAACCTGTGATTCGTGTGGGGCTCAGCGACGGGCAGGCATCGGCGGTTGTCACTGCGGACGGTGAGTATGTGATTCGCGATGCGGCTACCGGTCAAGGAATCGATAAGATTGCCGCTAAGTCTATTACGACGGTATCCGTCAAGAATCGGAAACTGGTTGTCAACGGCAAAGCGATTTCTGCGCAAAAGATTCGTTTCTCGATTGCGGATTCCCGGACGGCGCGGTATCTTTCTGTTGCAGGCAGTAAGTATCGGGGCGATATCGTCTTGGTGCTGGCGGAGGATCAGACGATTACCGTCGTCAATGAGGTCAAACTCGACGATTATATTGGCGGTGTGATTTCGGAGGAAATGAGCCCGGAGTGGCCGTTAGAAGCATTAAAGGCGCAGGCGGTGGCGGCTCGGACGTTTGCGGCATATTCGCTTGGCATCCATGATGCGGATGGGTATGACGTTTGCGCTTCAACGCATTGCCAGGTTTATGGGGGCATAGAATCGGAAAGTCCGGCGGGACTTCGTGCAGTTTCGGCGACGCGAGGCGAGATCATGGCTTATCAGGGGAAGCCAATTTATGCGGCGTTCCATTCCTCTTCCGGCGGTATGACCGCAGGGAGTGAGGAGGCGGGCGGAAATGCGCTTCCTTATCTGAAGCCTGTCCGTGATCCGCAGGACGCTGCAAATACAAATTCCCACTGGCAGGTGACTTTATCTGCGAAAGAGCTTTCTGCCAAGCTGTCCGCCGCGGGATTTCGGATTGGCAATTTGAAAGGTGTGGAACTGACGCCGCTGGATATTGGAAAAGGCGCTTCGGATCGGTATCCGTCCGGACGAATCAAGCAGGTGCGGTTCATTGGAAGCTTGCAGACGGTCAACGTACCGGGGCCGAAACTGCGCTGGGTCGTCGGCCTTCCCAGCACGCTGGCAGATGTTCGGCGTGGAGCGGGGAAGAAGGCGGTTCCAAATACGAAAGGGAAAATCGAGTTTTCGGATCCAAATGCTGAAGTTGTGTTCGACGGTTACGGACGGGGACATGGAATCGGGATGTCGCAGTGGGGTGCAAAAGCCTTGGCGGCAAAAAAGACGTATCGGGAAATTCTGAATCATTATTATAAGGATGTGGAATTTTCCTGGTTGTTTTAACGGCCTTTCGGATAACGGGTTATAGGGAGTTTTAGCGGAATGCTTTTAACGGATTTTGATTATGAACTGCCAGAAGAACTGATTGCCCAAACGCCGGTGGAGCCGCGGGACGCGTCGCGGCTCATGGTGATTGACCCTGTGGAACGGTCAATCAAGCATCGCCGCTTTTTTGAACTGCGTGAGTTTCTTGTTCCGGGCGACACGTTGATTTTCAATGACACGCGCGTCATTCCGGCGCGGCTGATTGGGAAGAAAAAGCCAACGGGCGCCCGCATTGAAGTGTTTTTGCTCCGCCGTGTCGAGGGCGATATTTGGGAAACACTGGTGAAGCCGGGGAAAAAAGCCTTGCGCGGTACCACGATCAGCTTTGGCGACGAGCTTTCCTGCGAAGTGATAGGTCACACCGATTTTGGCGGGCGGCTTGTGGAGTTCCATTATCGGGGGATTTTTGAGGAAATCCTTGACCGATTGGGCGAGACGCCGCTTCCGCCGTATATCCATGAAAAGCTCGAAGACCGCGAGCGATACCAGACCGTCTACAGTCGGGAGCCCGGTTCGGCGGCCGCGCCGACGGCGGGGCTTCATTTTACGCCAGAGCAGATGGAAAGCTTGAAGCAATCAGGCGTCAATCTTGGCTTTTTGACGCTGCACGTCGGACTTGGAACTTTTCGTCCGGTCAAGGAAGAGCGCATAGAGAATCATGTCATGCACAGCGAGTATTATTCCATCGGTGAAGAGACGGCGAAACTGATTCGGGAGACCAAAGCGGCAGGGCACAGGGTTATTGCCGTCGGCACGACCTCAATCCGGACGCTGGAGTCGGCGGCGGTCGGCAAAAATGAGATTTACGGGAAATCGGGAGAAACGAATATTTTTATATATCCCGGTTATGAATTCAAGATCGTAGACGCCGTCGTCACAAATTTTCATCTTCCGAAATCAACGCTGATTATGCTGATAAGTGCGTTCGCGGGCAGGGAGTTCACGTTGGAGGCTTATCGGGAGGCGGTGAAGGAACGGTATCGTTTCTTTTCCTTCGGGGACGCGATGATGATTACGCGTCCGCAGCCGGCAGTATAAAAACGAATAGCTGTTCATGGGAAAGGACGACAAGGCAGGATTTCGCCTCGTCGTTCTTTTTGTATGGGAATAAATGAATTAACGGGCATTTTTTCTTTGCTATGTTGCATTTTCGCCCGCTTCTGATACAATACTATAAATAGGTTGGTATGATTCAGTAAAGGAGATTATCAATGGATAGAATCAATCGCATCAACGAGGCGGGAACGGCATATTTGATTGCCGAGACGGATTTGAATTCCATTCGCTTGATGGGCGCCGTCGGGCGTAAATACCGTGACGCGAAACAGGCGGCGGAATTAGCCCGGGACAATCTTGTTTCCGTTTTTAAGGAGAGCGGCTATACGTTGGATGAGCTGGCGAGTCTGACGATGCCGGATGGAAGTCCTGCGCTTGGTTACGGCATATTGGACATTTTGAAAAATGAGGTGTAAGGCAAAGATATGACACGGGAGATTAAGGTCTATAATACGATGTCGCGGCAGAAGGAAGTATTTTCGCCTCTGGAGCCGGGAAAGGTCGGCATCTATGTCTGCGGCGTCACGCCGTACAATGATCCGCATATCGGCAACGCGCGTCCTTTCGTGACGTGGGATGTGATTCGCCGCTTTTTTGCAAAGTGCGGTTATGCGGTGCGGTATATCCAGAATTTCACGGACGTGGACGACAAGATTATCCGCACGGCGAATGAGCGCGGCGTCACATGGAAGGATGTGGCGGATCAATATATCGACGCGTATTTCCGCGTGATGGACGAGCTGAACGTGCAGCGTGCCGACGTCTATCCGCGCGTTTCGGAGACGATTCCGGAAATCATCGAGATGGTGCAGGGACTGGTGGACAAGGGCTTCGCTTACGAGCTGGAGGGAGACGTCTATTACAGCGTCGAATCATTTGCCACTTACGGCAAGCTCAGCGGGCGCAATCTCGATGACATGATGGCAGGCGCCCGGATCGAGGTGGACGAGCGGAAAAAGAACCCGATGGATTTCGCGCTGTGGAAATCGGCGAAACCCGGGGAACCGTACTGGGAAAGCCCCTGGGGTAAAGGCCGTCCCGGCTGGCATATCGAATGCTCTACGATGTCTTTGAAGTACCTCGGCAAGACGTTTGACTTCCACGGCGGCGGCAGCGACCTGATTTTCCCGCATCATGAAAATGAGATTGCGCAGTCGCAGGCCTATTGCGGCGGTACGGACTGCTTCGCCCGCTACTGGGTGCACAACGGCTTCATCACGATCCACGGGGACAAGATGAGCAAGTCGGAAAACAATTTCTTCACAGTGGCGGAAATTCTCGAAAAATATCCGGGTGAGGTCGTACGCTTCTTTATTTTGCAGACGCACTACCGCAGCCCGCTGGATTTCAGCGACGAGCGCTTGAAGGATGCACAGGCGGGGCTTGCGCGTCTTGCGAACGCGAAAGAGAATCTGGACGCGCTTTCGGCCAAGAACGGCGATGCGGATACGGCGGCGGTTCTCGCTGAATCTGCGGAAAAAGCGCGGGAAGCATTTTTCGACGCGATGGCGGACGATTTCAATACCGCGCTGGCAATCAGCCATTTGTTTGCGGTGGCGAAGGACGTCAACGTCTATTACAACGAGGTCGTAAATCACGGGCAGGCGTTTGACGCCAAGAATTTTGCCCGCGTTAGGGCGGCATTCGACGATATGGCGGAAATTGTCGGCATCTTGGAGAAATCGGCGACGAAAAGCGATGAGGACGCGGAGATTGACGCGCTGGTGGAGGAGCGTCTGGCCGCACGCAAGGAGAAGAACTGGGCGCGGGCCGACGAGATTCGCGACAGCCTGAAAGCACGGGGCATCGTGCTGGAGGATTCCGCGACGGGTACGCGGTGGAAACGCGCATGAAGTTCAAGGCGCGGCAAAAGATTGCGGAACATGTCTTCGAGACAGATGAAGCGGGGCGGCTCATCGAGAAGTACGGGCCCGCCGATCCGGAAGCGCTGCCGCCGTTGGTTCTGGCTTTCGTCGGCGACGCGGTCTTTCATCTGTATGTGCGCAAACGGCTCTTATCGTATACGCAGGCACAGGTCAACCTGTTGAATGATTTCAGCGCGAAAATTGTCTCTGCGGTAGGACAGGCGCAGGCTTATCAGGCTATCGAGACGATGCTGACCGAAGAGGAGCAGGAGATTTTTCGGCGGGGGCGGAACGCCCAGAGCCGCACGCCCCGCACTGCGTCGGTGCAAGAGTATCATATCAGCACCGGCTTTGAGGCGCTTTTGGGCGCACTGTATCTGAACAATGAAACGGAGCGCCTGCGGGAATTGTCGGAGGCGGCGTTCCAGGCAATCGTGGGAGAGATGGCGGCGAAGAGGCCGTGAGAAAGTACGGAGGTTTATCATGATTCAGGTAACGCTTTTGGAGCATACGCCGGAGCCGGAGCGCGTTGTCGCGATGTCGGCACGGCTTTGTTATTCGCCGTCCGGAGCGGCGGAGCTTTCCGAGAAGATGACGCCGGAGACGGTGGAGAAGATGGTCAAGATGCTCGTCGAGATGGGCCATGCTTCGACGCTGGAACACGTTTCCTTCACGTTTGGCATTGAGGGAGTGTCGCGGACGCTGACTCATCAGCTCGTCCGTCATCGCATCGCGTCCTATTCGCAGCAGTCCCAGCGATACGTCGCCGCGCACGACTTTGCCTATATCACGCCGCCGTCCATCGCTGAAAAGCCGGAGGCGAAGGAAAAATTTGACGCGCTGATGAAGGGCATCCGCGAGGCTTACGATATGTTCACCGAGATGGGCGTGCCGAAGGAAGACGCCCGTTATGTATTGGCGAACGCGACGGAGACGAAGATCGTCGTGACGATGAACGCACGCTCGCTCTTGCATTTCTTCAATCTGCGCTGCTGCAACCGAGCCCAGTGGGAGATTCGCGCGTTGGCTTACAAGATGCTGGCGGAAGTCAAGAAGGTCGCGCCGCTGCTCTTCAAGAACGCGGGCGCTACCTGTGTCGCGACGGGCAGTTGTCCCGAAGGGAAAATGACCTGCGGGAAGTTCGACGAAATGATAAAGATGCGCGAGGCATAAAGGTTCTATATGGAGAAAAGAAAACGACCTGCCGTGCACGAGGCGGGGCGGGGCGAGGAGAAATCGCAGAGAAAGCCGCGGCCCCAAAAAACGATGCCGGAAATGGACCTGCCGGAGCCGAACACCCTGCCCGAGGATGTGGTGGTCGGGCGCAATGCGGTGACGGAGGCGCTGAAAAGTGGCCGTGCCGTCAATCGCCTCTTGGTTGCCGAGGGGGACGGGCAAGGCTTGATTCGCGAGATCGTACGGATGGCGCGGGAAAACGGCGCGATCGTTGAGACGGTCGCGCGAAGCAAAATCGAGGCGATGGCGCGGGGCTATCGTCATCAGGGCGTGCTGGCTTATACGTCGCCTGTCGACTATACGTCGTTGGATGAAATTTTGGCGGCGGCACGGGCAAAGGGCGACGCGCCGTTCCTGCTGCTCCTGGACGAGTTGGAGGACCCGCACAATCTTGGCGCGATTCTGCGTACGGCGGATGCGGTCGGCGTGGACGGGGTGCTGATTCCGCGGCGGCGGAGCTGTCCGCTGTCCGCAACGGTGGCGAAGACCTCTGCCGGAGCGGTGGAGTATGTGCCGGTGGCGCGCATCGGGAATGTGGCGCAGACGATTCGGGACTTGAAAGAGGAAGGCTTTTGGATCGTCGGCGCGGATATGGACGGGACGGCAGATTATTTTGACGCCGATTTGACCGGTGCGACGGTGCTGGTAGTCGGCAGTGAGGGGCGCGGGATATCCCGGCTCGTGCGCGAGAGCTGCGACGTGCTGGTGAAGATTCCCATGCTCGGGAAGATCAATTCGCTGAACGTGTCGGTGGCGGGCGCCGTGCTGATGTACGAGTCGCTGCGTCAGCGGCAAAAGAAAGGCAATCCGTGAGATGAAGAAAAAAGCGGCGGAACAGGTGTTATGCTATCATTTGGAAGCGGACGTGCTGGAGACGGTGCGCGCTGTGATGCGGAAGCTTTCCATTGCGTGCCGTGCGCTTCCGGAGGAAAGTCGGCGGGAGAAAGTGGGGTTCCTGCTCGGGAAGCGGGGATTTTCGCCCGCGCCGAAAGATGACGCGCCGGAGTTTGTTTTTCCCGACGCCGTGATGGTGTTCGACCAAATTCAGGGCAAGCGGCTCGATCAAGTATTGGCGGCGATGAAAGAGGCGGGCGTTCCGCCAATCTGTTACAAGGCGGTGGCGACGCCGTTTAACGTCCATTGGACGCTTCGGCGGCTTTGCGAGACGATGAAAAAGGAACATGCGTATATGACGGAAGGGGCGAAGAACGATGACGGCGAAGCATGACGGGCGATGGGACGACGAGAAGCTGCCCGTGCCGACGAAGCAGGACAAGCTATCCGCGCCGGACGAGAAGGAGGAACCCGACGAGGATTCATCCTTTAGCGGACGCAGGTGGCGTTGGGCGCTCTTGGCGCTGGTGTTTTTCGTCGCGCTGGGCGGCGGTTTCCTTGGTGCGGGTTATTTGCACGACAAGTCGCAGGAGGCGAAGAACGACCGCATCCAGCAGGAATTGATTTTCGCGCGGCAGGAGGAGAGCCTGCGAAAGCAGGAGGCGGCGATTCGCGATCAGCGTGAGGCGCTGGAGAGAGAAAAACGGGCGCTGGAGGCGCGTCAGCGGGAGCTGGAGGCACAGGCGGAGCGTGCGGCGGGACGCAACGAGCAGATCGACGAGGCGGAGCGCAAGAAGTCGTCCGTCCGTAAAGTCTGGGAGGAAGTTACGGGCAAAGACAAAGAGCGCAAGCAGCAGCAGGAGGAAAATACCAATATCCAGAACCGCTCCCAGCGGGACGTAGAGGAAATCAACCGTTCTATCGACGAAGCGGCGGAAACACTGAAAATGCTGAACACGAAGCTCGCCGAGCTCGAAGAGATGCGTCAAAAAGCCGAGGGCATGAAAGACAAGGCGATGAAGACCTACGAAGAGCACGAGGAAATGATACAAAAAATCCTGCGGTTTTTCGAAGGCGCGCTGGATCTGTTCGGCTCAATGTCATCAAAGGGGTAACGGATAAAATAAAAGCGCGGTTATGCATTGCAGTTTTGCAACGTGCCGCGCTCTTTTTTGGAGTTTTTGGAGGGATTGGGATATGCGCAGGAAATGGTGGATGCTCATATGCGTCGCGATATGGATGCTCGTCGTCGGGTGCGGGAAGGACGCGGCGAAACAGGATGTATCTTCGAAAAGTGGCGCGCTGGCCCCGCTTTCCGTCGGTTTGATGCCGGACACGGATTCCGTGCCGTTTATCGTCGCTCGGGAAAAAGGTTTTTTTGCCGAGGAAGACGTCGAAGTGACGCTGCACCCGTTCAAGAGCGCGATGGACCGGGACGCGGCGCTCCAAAGCGGGCAGCTGGACGGAGCGATTTCCGATTTGCTCGCTGCGGCTTTTGCAAAAGCGGGCGGTTTTGACGTGCGCGTGACTTCCGCGACGGACGGCGCCTATCAGATGATTGCGGGCAAAGGGAACGACGCTTCGGACGTCAAAGCGCTTTCGGGGGCGGAGATTGCCGTCTCCCGCAATACGATCATCGAATATGTGACTGACCGCATCCTGCGGGAAAACGGCATGGCGTCCGACGCGCTGCAAAAGGTTTCCATTCCGCAGATTCCGGCTCGTCTTGAAATGCTGCAGAACGGAAAGCTTGCCGCGGCGACGCTGCCGGAACCGATGGCCAGTATCGCCGTAGCAAACGGCTGCAAGTATTTGACCGGGTCGGGGGCGCTGGGCATCAATCCCGGCGTGATGCTGTTTTCAACGAATGCGGCGACGGACAAGAGAGCGTCGATTTGCGCGATGTACCGCGCTTACAACAAGGCGGTGGAGTATTTGAAGAAAACGCCGCGGGAGGAGTATATCGGGATGGTCGTGGAAAAGGGCGGATTCCCGGCTGCGGCGAAGGACGCGCTGAAGCTTCCGGATTATCATGCGGCGGTCCTGCCGAAGGAGCGGGACGTGACGGAGGTCATGCGCTGGCTTGTGGAGAAGAACTTGGTCAAACAGGAATACGGCTATAAAGAACTTGTCAAGGAGGATTGTCTCCCGTGATCCGCGTTTCGCATTTGTCGGCGTTTTACGACGGCGCAGAGGGCGGGCGTGTGACTGCGCTCTCGGAACTGGGACTTGAAGTTCCGAAAGGGGGGACGTGTGCCATTATCGGTCCGTCCGGCTGCGGGAAATCGACGCTGCTTCGGATTCTCGCGGGTATCGCCAAGAATTATGAGGGCGAAGTCTTGGTTGCGGGCGCGCCAGTGAATCCGAAAACGCTCTCCATCGGTTTTATTCCGCAAAATTACGGTCTTCTGCCGTGGAAGTCCCTGCGGGATAATATTCGCCTGTCTTGGAAAGTCAAGCATCCGGAGACGCCTGTGCCGGAGGGCGAGGATACGATGCTGGCGCGGCTCGGCATCGGCGAGATGCTTTTATCACGATTTCCACGGGAGCTTTCCGGCGGGCAGCAGCAGCGGGCGAGCCTTGCCCGGGCTTTTTTGCTTCGTCCGGACGTTCTCTTGATGGATGAGCCGTTTTCCGCGTTGGACGCCATTACGCGTGAGGAAATGCAGGAAGTATTCTTCGAGCTTTGGCGCGCGCAGACCGTTACGGCGGTCATCGTGACGCACGACGTCGAGGAAGCGCTGTACCTTGGTCAGACGATTGTCGTGCTGTCGCCCGCGCCGGGCCGTGTGGTCTCTGTGACGGACAATCCGTTCTTTGCACGGCGGGAAACGTCGGCAGATTTTGTCGCGCAAAAGGCGCGGCTGCGCGCTTTGCTGGCGGGGAAGGGGGCGGCGGAATGAAACGGCGTCTTTTTTCCGCGTGCTTGGGCGCGGTGTTTCTTTTTATCGCTTGGTTCGCAGCGTCGGAAATCATACAGCTTCCGATCGTACCGTCGCCGATTCGCGTCGCGAAGAATATCGGCGAGATTTTCTTTGACGGGATTGCCGTGCATTTTGCGTATAGTCTCGGACGCATTCTGGCAGGGCTGTTGCTGGCTGTCGTCGTCGGGCTGCCCGTCGGCGTCTGGATGGGATGGTCGCGGCGCGCGGAGCGACTGCTTTCTCCGTTGGTCTATCTGACCTACCCGATTCCGAAGATTGCGCTGCTTCCGATTGTGATGCTGATTTTTGGCCTCGGCGAAAGTTCGAAGGCGATCCTGTTGTTTTTGATTCTTGTTTTCCAGGTCATCGTCGCGGTACGGGACGGCATACGCGCCGTGCCGGAGGAGGTCTTTTACCCGCTGGCGTCCCTCGGCGCGTCGTTTCGCGTGATGCTTTGGGAGGTGCTTCTGCCCGCGTCGCTTCCGAAATTCATGACGGCGATTCGCGTGGCGTTGGCAACGGCGATTTCCGTGCTGTTCTTCACCGAGACTTTCGGCACGCAGTACGGCATGGGGTATTTCATCATGGACGCGTGGCTTCGCGTCAACTATTTGGAAATGTATTCGGGCATTGTCGTATTGAGCGGCATGGGGCTGTTTCTGTTTGGCGCGTTGGACGTTGCCGAGCGATATTTCTGTCGTTGGGAAAAGTAAGAAAGACCATGCAGAAAAAAAGAACGCTGCCGAATGGCATTTGCCGTCGGAAGCGTTCTTGAATATCGAAAACCCCCGGTTAGACCGGGGGTTCATTTTTTTGCGGTTATTTGGTTTTCAAGAATACAGATTCAGCATGGAGCCGCGGTCTTTGAAGGCGTCCTCTGCAGCGACCGCTTTCGGCGAATACATGGATTTTTCCGGATTGTCTTCCCGTCCCATTGCTGAAGATACGGACGGGAATAAACGATTCTGGTTGAACGCCGCTAAATTGATGCTTTTTTGGGCACGTCCTGCCAAACCGTCTTTTCCAATCAAATAGTCCAAGGTATTCGGTCGGTTTTTCAAATTGACTTTTAATTTCTCTGCATTCACATGAATGGTTCCGTTGGCGTCGGCAGTAACGCCAAGGGCCGATTCTTTCTTGATGGCCCGGGAGACGTCGTTCATTTTCGACGCGAGAGACGCGGTTCGTTCCGATACGTTCTGATTGTCTTCCAAAAATTGCGCAAGATTGTTATAGCGTTCCGCAAAATTTTCTACCTTATCGACAGAATCGTCTTTGGAAAGCGTTGAGCGTATCGCTTCGGTGGCGGCCTCTTTCAACTCCGTGGCCCGCTCTTTCCGATGGGTCTCGGCAGTCTGCATCGCTTCCATAGAAGTAGCGGCTTGGCGTGCTTCTTTGAGAGCGGAACGCAGCTTGGATTCAAACTGATTCTTCGAGTCAATGTAGTCGGATAGGAATTCACTCAGCCCGGAAATGGGCTTGAGCATCGGCGTCAATGAGCCGCTCTCTTCGGAAGCGCCGACCAGTCCGCCGACAGGTTTGGAGACCTGGCTGGGAGCAGTAACGCCGTGAAGGGCGAGGGACGTCATTTTATTATCGGTATCTGTCATCGCTCTGACAGACGGCATAACGAACGCCTCCTTTCAACCAACACTTCTTCTTGATAACATTATATCAAATTTTCGGAAAATGAAAAGGTGTTTGTGAAAAAATTTTCGGAAAATTTTTTAATTGAAAGAAGGGAAGAAGAATTGTGGCTTAAAACGAGGAGTTAGACGTCAATGCGGCGGATTTTTCCCCTTGTATGACCATGAGCTTTGCTATACGCGCCCGGTCAAGGCGGAGGATCTCAAAGGTATATTCGTTCCAGACGCATTTTTCGCCGACCTTCGGTATATAGCCGAAATAGGAGGTCAGGAACCCGCCCATGGTCTGATAGTGGTCCTTGACTTCGTTCGGGAGCTCGTCAATGTCAAATTTTTCCTTGAAGTCGTCAATGCTGCAGAGGCCGTCGATATACCATGAATTCTCGGAACGCGGTGTGATCTGCAGGTTTTCCGGCTCGTCCTGCCGCTCGATATCGCCGATGATCTCCTCTACAATATCGCCGAGCGTGATGAACCCGATGACGCCGCCGTATTCGTCCAGGACGACGGCTTCGTGTACGCTGCTCTCGCGGAATTTTTCGAGGACGCGAAAAGTCTCCATCGCACGCGGGATGAACAGCGGTTTTTTTATGAAGGATGCAAGGCGGAGTTGTTTCTTTTCGATGGAGGCGTTCAGCAAATCCTTGGCGTAAATGACTCCCAAGAAATTGTCAAGATTGCCGTCGCCGACCGGAAAGACAGTATCCGCATTTTTGTGGATAAGGCGCAGGTTGTATTCTTCCGGGTCGTTGATATCCAGCCAGTTCATCTGGAGACGCGGCGTCATCAATGAGTAAGCGGTTTGGTCGCTCATGTGGAAAATCCTGTCCACCATGTCCTGTTCTGTTTTTTCAAAAATGCCGTCTTCGGTGCCCTGCTCAATCAAATCTTTGACTTCGTCCTCGGTCACCGCGTCGTCGATTTGCGGATTGACGCCAAGAAGCAGCATGACCGCATTTGCCGAGGAAGAGAGAAAGGCGACAAACGGCCGCGCGGCCGTTTCCATGATGGACAGCGCGCGAACGTTGTTCAGGAGAACGGGTTCCGGATCTTGCAGCGCTATTTTTTTCGGCAGGAACTCGCCGAAAAGCAGGCTGACGTAAGTGATGAGAAGGATACTGACAGAGAGTGAGACGGCCTGCGGATGCGGCAATGCCGGAAATGTGCGCGCGACAAGGGGGGCTGCCAGCGTTCCGGCGGCGGCTCCCAGCAGGATGCTTGTAAAAGCGATGCCGATCTGTGATGCGGCAACCAAAGTTTCGGGCGCGTCAAGAAGCCGGAGGATTTTTTGCGCCCTGTCGTCGCCGTTGTCGGCAAAATGTTCGAGACGGCTTTTCCGGCTTTCAGCGAGAGCCGTTTCAATCCGCGTAAAAAAAGCGCTCAAAATAACGCAGCCAATCATGAATACGCATAAAAGACCTATTTCGGTACTGTCCACTTTGTAAAAATCCCTCCAAGAAAAATTATTCTACAATTATATCATATTCCGATACGGCGGCAAAATTTTCTGTTCGTTTATGACAGACGACTGTATTTCATGTATAATTAGGGATGCCGATTTTGTATGACGGGAGATAGAGTATGGAATTTTTGGATTGGACGACGTTTCTTATCGTCTGTCCTTTGGTTGGGCTGGCCGGATTTGTGGACGCCATCGGCGGCGGCGGCGGATTGATTTCGCTGCCCGCATATATCATCGGGGGTATTCCGATGCATCAGGCGATTGCGACGAACAAGCTGTCTTCGGCTTGCGGCACGACGCTGGCGGTGCTCCGCTTTTGGCGAAACGGCCTGATCAATATGAAACTGGCTGGGCCGTCGGTGGCGGCGGCTATCGTCGGTTCGGCGCTCGGCGCTCGGATTTCTCTTTTGCTCGACGCGGCGATGATGGAGCGGGGGCTTTATGTAGTGCTTCCAATCACGGCGTTCATCGTGATGAACAAATCGCTGTTCGGCGCCCATGAGGGAGAGCGCATCGTGCTGAACCGTCGTACTTATGTTACGGCATGTGTTGCGGCTTTTGTCATCGGCATGTATGACGGCGCGTATGGGCCGGGGACGGGCACGTTCCTCATAATCGCGCTCACGGTGTTTGCGAAGATGGGCGTCGCGCCTGCGAACGCGCAGTCAAAGGTTATCAACCTCGCGACCAATGTCGCATCGCTGACGGTCTTCCTCTTGAGCGGCAATGTGCTGGTGACGCTCGGTCTTGCGGCGGCGGCGTGCAATATGGTCGGCGGCTATCTGGGCGCAGGGCTCGTGATGAAAAAAGGCGCTGCGATTGTGAAGCCGATTATTTTGGCGGTGCTCGGACTTTTGGCGTTGAAGCTCATGGGAGTGTATTGACAGGGAAAAGCCCTCGCGGTTCCTGATGAAGTGGGAAGCACAGAACTTTTACAAGGGAATCCCTGTGACAAGTGAAAGTTGCCGGAATGCGATGCAGGGAATGATGTTTGTGCATCGGCATGTATCTGATAAATTATGTTGAAAAATTATTTGCGGTGTGGTATCATACAGCCGTTATATCGGAATTTGCGATGAGCGAGACAGTATGCGCGCGAGGAAAGCCTCAGAGAGCCGCGGTTGGTGGGAAGCGGTGCGAGTAGGCGCGGGCGGAAGATCACTCGCGAGCAGCGGGCTGAAATTTTAGTAAGCCTTGCCGGAGTCCCCCGTTAAAAGGATAGCATATCGTTTCAGATAGCTGTATGCGAAATAGGTGGTTATAAGTGGAGTGTATTTAAGTCTTCATCCTGTTTTGGGTGAAGGCTTTTTTATTTCAATTAGGAGGGAAACTCAGTGCTGTATCAAAAGGTGGACACGAATCTAAACTTTGTCGAGCGCGAGAAGGAGGTGCTCGACTTCTGGAAGGCGAACGCTATCGCGCAGAAGGCTGTGGACCAGCGCGAGGGCTGCGATACCTTCACGTTTTATGACGGGCCGCCTACGGCCAACGGAAAGCCGCATATCGGTCACGTTTTGACCCGCGTCATCAAGGATATGCTGCCGCGCTACCAGTCCATGAAGGGAAAGCACGTCCTGCGCAAAGCCGGTTGGGACACCCACGGCCTGCCGGTGGAGCTGGAGGTCGAGAAGGCCCTCGGCATCAACGGCAAGGAGCAGATCGAGAGCTACGGCATTGAGCCGTTCATCAAGAAGTGCCGCGAGTCGGTCTGGCAGTACAAGAGCATGTGGGAGGAATTCTCCGACGTGGTCGGCTTCTGGGCGGACATGGAGCACCCGTACATCACCTATGAGAACGACTATATCGAGTCCGTCTGGTGGGCGCTGACGGAAATCTGGAAGAAGGGGCTGCTCTATAAGGGGCACAAGGTCGTCCCGTACTGCCCGCGCTGCGGCACGCCGCTTTCCTCTCACGAGGTGGCGCAGGGCTATAAGGACGTTAAGGAACGCTCGGCCATTGTCAAGTTCAAGGTCAAAGACGAGGACGCTTACTTCCTCGCATGGACGACGACGCCCTGGACGCTGCCGTCGAATCTCGCGCTCTGCGTGAATCCTGACGTCGATTATGTGAAGATCCGCGTGGGCGATACGGTTTATTATATGGCGGAGGCGCTTGTCGAGAGCGTGTTCGCGGACAGCGAGGAGCCGCGCGAGGTCTTGGGGCGCATGAAGGGCAAGGAGCTGGAGTACCGCGAGTACGAGCCGCTCTATCCCTTCGCAGTGGGAAAAATCAACAAGAAAGCGTTTATCGTGACCTGCGACGGCTATGTGACCACCGAGGACGGCACGGGTATCGTCCACATGGCGCCGGCCTTCGGTGAAGACGACGGCCGCGTCTGCGCGAAGTACGACCTGGCCTTCGTGCAGTTCGTCGACGCCCACGGCAACATGACCGAGGACACGGACTGGCCTGGCGTCTTCGTCAAGGACGCCGACCCGCTGATCCTGAAGGACCTGAAAATCTCCGGCAAGCTCTTGAAGGCGCCGGTGTTTGAGCACAGCTATCCGCACTGCTGGCGCTGCGACACGCCGCTTCTCTACTATGCGCGGGAGTCGTGGTTCATCCGCATGACGGCGGTGCGCGACGAGCTGATCGCGAACAACGACACAGTGAACTGGATTCCGCCGACCATCGGCAAGGGCCGCTTCGGCGACTGGCTCGAGCATGTGCAGGATTGGGGCATCAGCCGCAACCGTTACTGGGGCACGCCGCTCAATATCTGGGAGTGCAAATGCGGCTGCCAGCATTCCGTCGGCTCCATCGAGGAGCTGAAATCCCTTTCCGATAACTGCCCCGACGACATCGAGCTGCACCGCCCGTATATCGACAATGTGACCATCAAGTGCGAGAAGTGCGGCGGTGAGATGCACCGCGTGCCGGAGGTCATCGACTGCTGGTTCGACTCCGGCGCGATGCCCTTCGCCCAGTGGCATTATCCGTTCGAGAACAAGGAAATCTTCGACAAGCGGTTCCCGGCGGACTTCATTTCCGAGGCCGTGGACCAGACGCGGGGCTGGTTCTATTCGCTGATCGCCATTTCCACGCTGCTGTTCAAGCAGTCCTCGTACAAGAACGTCATCGTGCTCGGCCATGTGCAGGACAAGGACGGGCAGAAGATGTCGAAATCCAAGGGCAACGCGGTCGATCCGATGGATGCGCTGCGCCGCCACGGAGCCGATGCGATCCGCTGGTATTTCTACGAGAACAGCGCGCCCTGGCTGCCGAACCGCTTCCATGACGCGGCGGTGCAGGAAGGCCAGCGTAAATTCATGGGCACGCTCTGGAACACTTACGCGTTCTATGTGCTCTATGCGAACATTGACGACTTTGACCCGACGAAGTACACGCTGGACAAGTCGTCTCTCGGCGTCATGGACAAATGGATCCTGTCCCGGCTCAATACGATGGTCAAGGAAGTGGACGGCCATCTTTCCGCCTATCGCGTCACGGAAACCGCGAAGGCACTGCAGGAATTCGTCGAGGAGCTTTCCAACTGGTATGTGCGCCGCAGCCGTGAACGGTTCTGGGCGAAGGGCATGGAGCAGGACAAGGTCAACGCTTACATGACGCTCTATACCGCGCTGACGACGCTTGCCAAGGCCGCCGCGCCGATGGTGCCGTTCATCACCGAGAGCATTTACCGCAACCTCGTCTGCTCGGTGGACAAATCCGCGCCGGAGAGCGTCCATCTCTGCGATTTCCCGCAGGCGGATGAGTCGTTTATCGACGAAGCGCTGGAAAAAGACATGGAGCTGGTGCTCGAGATCGTCGTGCTGGGCCGCGCCGCCCGCAACGAGGCGAATATCAAAAACCGCCAGCCGGTGGCCAATCTCTTCGTCAAAGCGGAGCGCACGCTGTCGCCGTATTTCGTCGAGGTCATCGAGAGCGAGCTGAACGTCAAGGCCGTCACCTTCAAGGATGACATGGAGGCATATCTCTCGTACAGCTTCAAGCCGCAGTTCAAGGTGCTGGGCCCGAAGGCCGGAAAGCGCATGAGCGCAATCAAGAACGCGCTGGCGCAGGTGAACGGCCACGCGGCGAAAACGGAGCTCGACACGACGGGCAAGCTGCATATAGAACTTGCGGACGGGGGCATCGACCTTCTGCCGGAGGACGTGGAGGTCACGATGGCGCAGACCGATGGCTATCTCTGCCAGCGGTACGGCGGCGTGACGGTTGCCCTGGAGACGACGCTGACGCCGGAGCTGATCGAGGAGGGCTTCGTCCGCGAGATCATCAGCAAGGTGCAGGTCATGCGCCGCGAAAACGGATTCGAGGTCACCGACCATATCACGGTGGGACTGTCCGGCAACGACAAGCTGGCGGATATCGTCAAGAAGAACGAGGAGACGCTGAAAAAGGTCACGCTGGCCGATTCCGTGGTCTACGGGACGACGGAAGGCTTCAGCAAGGAGTGGGACGTCAACGGCGAGAAAGTGACGATTACAGTAAAATAACAAGAACATTCGGAGCCGCGCACAAATTTATGTGCGCGGCTTTGCTGTTTTCTAAATATTTCGTGCAAATGCAATTTAATCATGGTAGAATATAAAATAGAATAATCGCGGAGGCGATGATTATGGCCGCTTTGATGGACGAGCTTCGCGCGCGCGGCTGTGATGTGGAAGGCGCGCTTACCAGATTTTTGAATAATGAAGCTTTCTATGCAAAATGTTATAAAAAATTTTTGGACGATCCGGCATTTTCGGCATTGGACGAAGCATTAAAAGCCAAGGACGCGGAAACGGCGTTTCGTCATGCGCATACGCTCAAAGGCCTTACTGCGAATATGGGATTGACGCCTTTGTACGATATCGTCGTGAAGATCGTGGAGCCTCTCCGAGGGGGCGCTTACCATGACGATTTGTTGGAAATATACGACGCCATGATGCGGGAACTGGAAGCGTATCGGCGCATCGGGGAACAAAACGGGCTGTAAGGGGCGGCAGGATTTTGGAGAAAAAGAAAAACACAGACGGCTGCAGGGAGTCTTGCCTGGAAGCGGCGCATGCACATCATCACACGCATACGCATCCGCACACGCAAACAAAAGCGGTATTGAATCGCATGGCGCGGTTGATCGGTCATATGCAGTCCGTTCGCCGCATGGTGGAAGACGGCCGGGACTGCAGCGAAGTCCTGCTTCAGC